>ENA-USZI01001256-USZI01001256.1-human-gut-metagenome-genome-assembly--contig:-NODE-1256-length-17379-cov-40.557161_pt1 | contig 17379 bp, 10 predicted proteins | sample MGYA00250042_ERZ773532 | MGnify/ENA primary metagenome ERZ773532 (study PRJEB29103, sample SAMN06112036) | human gut metagenome | biome: human gut; feature: ankylosing spondylitis patient; material... | reverse complement strand
ATACCAGGGGTAGCAACGGAAAAAGAAAGTGATGAAGTGTTAGAAGAGATCCGCACACAGACCAAGGAAGTTTTAAAGGAACTTCTGGCTGTTGCCAAGATGAAACCAGGTCAGATCCTGGTAGTAGGCTGTTCTTCCAGCGAAATCGGAAGTTACAAGATCGGCTCCCATTCCAGTGAGACCATTGGACAGACTGTATACAAAGCACTGTATGAAGAATTAAAGCCATTGGGAATTTATCTGGCTGCGCAGTGCTGCGAGCATTTAAACCGTTCCCTGATCCTAGAAGAGGAGGCAGCGGAGAAATACGGCTATGAACCGGTCAATGTAGTTCCTCAGTTAAAGGCAGGTGGTTCTTTCTCAACCGCGGCTTATCATACCCTGGAACACCCGGTTGCAGTAGAACATATCAAGGCACATGCAGGAATTGATATTGGAGATACTCTGATCGGTATGCATATGAGAGATGTGGCTGTGCCTGTAAGAATTCAGACAAAGGCCATTGGTGGTGCCCACGTAGTATGTGCAAGGACCCGTTTGAAATTTGTAGGCGGCATCAGAGCACGTTATGATGAAGAGCAGATGTAGGGAAAGTACAATTATTCAGAGCAAACATCTCGATTTCGCTGCGCTGCATCTCGATGTGGCTGCTCGTCATATGAAAATGCAGGGAAAAGTGTTCATTCATGCAAGCATGATCCACACTTTTCCCTGCATTTTCGCATTGCTCTGAATAACAAAAAAACTCTCCGGTGGGTTAATCCGGAGAGTTTTATTTTGGGTATCGATTGATCGAATTCTATAAATTAAGCGATAGAATTAACAGCCTTGGATACACGAGAAACTTTGCGGGCAGCATTGTTCTTGTGATATACACCCTTGGTGCAAGCCTTATCGATCTCGGTAGTAGCAGCAACCAGTGCAGCCTGAGCAGCAGCCTTATCTCCAGCAGCTACAGCAGCCTCAACTTTCTTGATCGCAGTTTTAACCTTAGATCTGATCGCCTTGTTTCTTGCAGCCTTAGTTTCGTTTACTAAGATTCTCTTCTTTGCAGATTTAATGTTAGCCAATGAAATACACCTCCGTTCGGTATTATATAAAAATATTAATCGTTGTGTTTTCCATCAAAGCCTGGACACGGACAGTTCAATGTAAACATACTATTACATTCTATCGAATAAAGGCAGTATTGTCAATATCTATTTGCCTGTTTTTAGGGATAAATTCGGGAAAAATGAAAGGGGTGTTGAAAAAGCAGGTCTTGTCATGTTGCATAAGCGGAATAAAAAATAAAAAAAATTGATCGTTCAATATGATGAAATTGTGAAAAAATAAAAAAAGTGCTTACACGAATGGAAAAAAGACGTTATAATAGCGAACCGTAACCCAAATCGAATATAGTTTGAAAAAACGCAGTGAGATTGCATACAGCAGTAGAGATCAAAACGAGTTTCCGATTTCTGCTGCCTTTTATTTTGTGAAATTTATCACGGACAGCATCTTGTGCGTGGGTGTGTCGGACTGATTTGCCGATGCATCTGGATAGAAGCAATTATTTTATAGGAGGAGAATGAAAATGCCAAGAAATAAGAGAGAAAGTTTTATCTATTCCGTTATCATGTGTTTCACGATGGTACTCTGGATGAGTATGTACAATGTAACCCTTCATATGAGACATTTATCCTTGGAAACGATCCGCGAAGGATGGATCGGATTCCCGTTTGCATTCGTGTATGCGTTTCTGTTTGACTGGTTCATCGTGTCCGGTCCGGCGAAGGGAATTGCGTTCCGTTACTTTGTATCACCGGAGAGCAGCACACTTCGTAAAGTAATTACGATCTCCTGCTGCATGGTCGTTCCGATGGTATTTGTTATGTCCTTATATGGCGGTCTGGAAGCCTGCGTGAAATCCGGTGCGTGGAGCCAGCTGCTCATCATCTGGCTGACCAATATTCCGAAGAACATCATCATGGCGCTTCCGTTCCAGCTCATCGTAGCAGGTCCGCTGGTGCGCCGCGTGTTCCGTACCGCATTCCCGGAGGGAACCGTGCTGCAGGAACCGGTTATGTAGGGAGATAGCAGAAAATTTATATTATATAAAAAGAGGATATCTGGTTTTTGTATCATTATGGGTTCAGCAATACCGAAGCATAAAATACGCCGTCCCGCCATTCAAACCGTGCATCGCCGTGGTACTGTTCGGCGATCATGCGGATCGATTCGGTTCCGATGCCGCTTCCAGCAGGTTTGGTCGATACCAGTTTTTCATTCATCCAGGTAGGGCTGAATGCGCTGGTGTTGTCCGTGGTGATGGACAGTTTAAGCAATATCATGAAGAAAATACTCATGTGCAAGGTACTGGTATCGGACTTGCATTGGCTCGTTCTTTAGCAGAATTGCATGGGGGAAAATTATCGATGGATGAAGCTTTGGATTGTAACCGTTTTATTCTTCAGCTTCCATTGTGTCATGAACAGATATTAAATTTGTCACATACAGAAGAGGAAGAGGCAGTTCCCGCTGTAGGTTCGAATGTTGTGGAACCGCTTTCGCAGTCAGATTCCTTCCGCTATACGTTGTTGATAGTAGAGGATAATGCTGAAATGCGTAAATTTTTACAGAAACAGTTAGCTGAATCTTATAAAGTATTTGTTGCATCCAATGGAGTTGAAGCTTTGAAAATTTTACAGACTTCTATTGTGAACCTGGTTCTTTCGGATATAATGATGCCTGAAATGGATGGCTTGGAATTGTGCAATGTAATAAAGTCTGATTTGAATTACAGTCATATTCCTGTTATTTTATTGACCGCTAAAACCACTTTACAGTCAAAGATTGAAGGAATGAAAGCCGGAGCCGATGCGTATGTGGAAAAGCCATTCTCTATGGAATACCTGAAAGTTTGTATTTCGAATTTGTTGAAAAATCGTGAACAGTTACAAGCTACCTTTGTCCATGCACCTTTTGTGCAGACAAATAGTATGGCAATTACTAAGGCTGATGAAGAATTCCTGAAGAAATTGAATGAAATTGTACAGGCCAATATTCAGAATCCTGATTTTAGCTTGTTGGATATGGCAGACCAGCTGTGTATGAGTCGTTCAAGTTTGAACCGTAAAATAAAAGGAATATTGGATGTCACACCGAATGACTATATTCGCATCGAACGATTGAAAAAAGCAGCCCAGCTTTTAAAAGAAGGAAATTGCAAGATTAATGAAGTGTGTTACATGGTTGGTTTTAATACGCCATCTTATTTTGCCAAATGTTTTCAGAAACAATTTGGAATGTTACCTAAAGATTTTGCAGGAGATAAATAATCGATTCTTTATCAAAAATGTTTTTTTATGCAACGAATTTGTCATGAAATATAAGAAACATTTCATGACAAGTGTTGTGTGCTCTATTATTTTCTTTTGACAGTATTGTAATATGAAATGAGCGTATTTTTCTCCTTGTTATGTTATGGAAGGCCTACATTTGCACTGAATCAATAAACTAATAAACTATGAGAATAAAAAGAAGTCCTTAGAATTTTATGTATTGCAGTTAACTTTAAATGTATTTTGTAGAGTGAATTATTCACTTTGTTTTTTTTAATCTAATCTATCTGTTTTAAACAATGGCAAAAAAACTATTATTTCTGTTTTTTACATTCTTTACATTAAATATTTATGCTCAGAATGTAACAATGACCGGTACAGTAGTTGATGTAGAAAATCTTCCTTTGATTGGAGTTAATGTGATTATAAAAGGAAGTACAGTGGGAACAACTACAGATTTGGATGGTAATTTCTCTTTAGAAGGGAAAAAGGGAGATGTACTTGTTTTTTCCTATATTGGTATGGTGTCTCAAGAGATAGCTTTTAAAGGACAGCCTTTAAAAATTGTTATGAAGGATGATTCAGAAGCTCTTGATGAAGTCGTTGTGATTGGTTATCAGTCTGTGAAAAAATCAGATCTTACAGGTGCTGTGGCAGTTGTAGATGCTAAGGAAATGAAAAAAAGTGCAGCTGGAACAATTACTAGTCAGTTGCAAGGTTTGGCGACAGGTATTAATGTTCGTAGTACCGGTAGAGCTGGTGAAGATGCTTCTATAGAAATTCGTGGAGTCGGTTCGTTGAGTGATAATTCTCCTTTGTGGATTGTAGATGGAATGATTACCAATCCTGGAGTAGATTTTAATCCAGCGGATATCGAATCTATGCAAATTTTGAAAGATGCTTCTGCTGCAGCTATTTATGGTTCTCGTGCTGCTAATGGAGTCATTATTGTAACGACTAAGAAGGGTAGCAAAGGCCCGATGAAAGTTGGTGTTAGTGTAAAAGAAACATTAGAATGGAGTCCGAAATATGATCTTATGAATGCTGCTGAATATAAGAAGTATAATGATATGGCTTATAATGAGGCTATAAAAAATGGAGTAGGTAGCATTACTTCTTTACAGCAACACTCAGATTTTGATACTAATTGGCAGGATGAAGTATTTAAAACTGCTTTAGTTCAAGATTATAATGTGTCTTTGTCTGGTGGTGGAGAATCTGGAAATTATTATGTATCAGCTGGATATTATAATAATGATGGAGTTTCTTATGGTAATAGTTTTAATCGTTATAGCTTTCGCGTAAATACCATAGGCAAGAGGGGATGGTTCTCTTTTGGGGAAAATTTAGCTTATTCATTGACAAATAAAGATCCTTTGCAGACCAATCCTTATAATGATGTCATGCGTATGATGCCTACTATACCTGTGTATGATGAAAATAATCCAGGAGGCTATGGTTATGGAGATGCTGCTAAATATAATACCTTTGGAACTAATCCGATAGCACGTGAGAATCTGGAAGAAATGGAGGAACGTCAGAATCGTATAAATGGTTCCGTATGGCTGGAATTTAAACCTTTTGATTTCTTGTCTTATAAGTTTAATGGAGGTATAGATTTATATTTCTATGAAAAGTCATGGTTTAGAGGAGAAGGTAACTGGACACAGAATCAGGAACATCGTGATCCGGAAAGTCAGAAACAACGTGACAATACATATAATATGCTGATTGAGCATACCTTGAATTTCAATAAGGATTTTGGAAAGCATCATGTAGATGCCGTTGTTGGTACCACTTATCAGAGTCATGAGTGGGAAGGATTGTGGGCTTCACGTTTGAATTTTCCGTTAATAAGTGATGAAGAATGGTTGCATGTACTTGATGCAGGAAAAAGCAATCAGCAAAATACAAATAGTATTAGTAAGAATGCAATGATTTCTTATCTGGGTCGTGCAAATTATATTTATGATGATAAATATTATTTTACAGCTACTTTCCGTCGTGATGGTACTTCTCGTTTGTCTAAAGAAAATCGTTGGGGTAATTTCCCTTCTATATCTGCTGCATGGAGAATCTCTAAGGAAAAATTCTTTAAATCATCTTGGATAGACGATTTGAAAATTAGAGGAAACTGGGGGCGTCTGGGTAATTCATCCATTGGTGACTGGGATTACTTAGGTACAATTAATCAGAGTTTGGTGACGATTATAGGAGGAGTACCGGTAGCTGGAGCTGCACAAGTAAAACTGGTAAATAGTAATTTGGTTTGGGAAACAAAGGAGACGATGAACTTTGGTTTGGATGCAGCATTTTTAAATCAGCGTTTAAATGTTAGTGCTGAATATTATATATCTAAGACATCTGATGTCTTGACAGATATGCCGATTGCCTTATCTACAGGTAATCAGGGTGGGGCTCCAAAAGCCAATGCTGCAAGTTTGAAGAACTCGGGTTTTGAAATGACAATAGGTTGGAGAGATCAAGTGTCTGATTTTAAATATAATGTTAGTCTGAATTTTACTACATTAAAGAATGAGGTGACAGATTTAGGTTATGATAAGCCTTATTTGATTTCTGGCCAATCTATCAGTAAGCCGGGCGAGCCATTAGCTATGTTTTATCTACGGAAAACAGATGGACTCTTTAGAACACAGGAAGATATTGATAATTATGTAAATTCTAAAGGAGAACCTATTTTAATAAATGGACAACGTCCACAATTGGGTGACGTAAGATATGTAAATGTTGATGATGACACAAATATTACAGATAATGATCGACAAATCTGTGGAAGTCCTTGGGCTAAGCTACAAACTTCTTTAATATTTAATGCGGAGTGGAAGAATTTTGATTTGAGTATGATGTGGTATGGCCAATTTGGAAACAAGATTTATAATGTAGACAAATGGCAGGGACGTTTGTTCTCTGATAATTCAAATTATATTCGTTTTGAAAAAGGAGAAGAACCTTATCAGGAGAGTCCATCTTCAAGCACCCCTCGTATTATCTATGGTGACCAGCGAAATTCAATGGATAGCGATCGTTTCCTGGAAAACGGTTCATATTTTAGATTGAAAAATATTTCTGTAGGTTATACATTTAAAAAGTCTTGGTTGAGTAGTTATGGAATTGATAAACTAAGATTGTATGTGACTGGAAGTAACTTGCTTACTATTACAGGATATAGTGGCCTGGATCCGGATTTTGTAAATACAGATGTGTGGAATAGAGGTACTAGTGGATTTGCTTTCCCTAATACTCGTTCAGTAATGTTTGGTTTGGATTTGACTTTTTAATTGATTTTGATATGAAAAAAATATACAACTTTTTGTTAGGTAGTGCATTGGTCTTTTGTACAGGATGTAGTGCTGATTTATTAGATATAGACAATCCCAATGAAGTAACTATACCTATATTCTGGAATAAGGCAGCTGATGCAGAAGCGGGTGTAAACGCTTGTTATAGTGCCTTGTATAAAGAGCCTACATGGATGCGTTGGCTTTCTTTCCGTTATGATTTGTCGTCGGATGAGGGATGGAGTTCTTCACCTTGGATTGAGTTAGGAGATTGGACGCGATTCTTATATTCTAACTATAATTTTAATGAAGGCAATAATCAGCATTGGGAATATTTCTATATGGGTATTTTCCGTTGTAACCAAGTGTTGAAATATGTACCTGCAATTGATATGGACGATACTGAAAAGAAGCAAGTTTTGGCACAGGCGTCGTTCATGCGTGCATTGTGGTATTTTCAGATAAACTTACTTTGGGACAAAGGTACATTGATATTGGAACCTGTTGATGCCGGTTATCGTCCGAAAGATGCTACGGAGGCTGAAATTTGGGCTCAAGTGGAAAAAGATTTACTTTACGCTGCAGAAAATTTACCAGATAGTTGGGATGCAGAGAATTTGGGACGTGCCACTCGTGGAGCAGCTAAAGCATTACTTGGAAAAGCATACATGCAACAGCATTTGTATGATAAAGCAAAAGAACAGTTGAGCTGGTTAATAGAAAAGGAAAAGACCGGCTTGTATGGTTTAATTGATAATTGGGTAGATAATTTCACGGACTTGAATGAAAATAACAAAGAGAGTGTTTTTGAAATTCAATTTGATGATAAGAACAAAGGTGGTACTGGAAATAATGCTAGTATGGCTACCGGTTTTCAGAGAACACAGTTTTATGCTCCTAGTGGAATCGGTTGGGGAGATGGAAAAGCCAGACGTTGGTTGGTTGATGAATATCTGAAAGAGAAGAGGATTGATGGGGGAAATGATATTCGTCTGTATAACAGTATTTTGTATCATGGATTTTCTTTAGACTTTCCTAATGAGTCAAAGAAATATTATAATATAGCAGATGCGGATGCTGATGAACAGTGGAATAATTGGGGAAAAGATCCGGAAGACTGCTATATACGTAAATATAATACTTCTTATTATCGTGACAGAGAAGATTATTTTGCACGTAATAATTATCGTATCATACGTTATGCAGATATTCTGTTAAATTATGCAGAATGTATTGTTGAGACAAATGGTACGGTTGCTGAGGCTGCTAAGTATGTAGATCAGGTACGTGATAGAGTTGGTTTGGCTAAGTTGAAAGATAGCCGATGGGCTGCTTGTCTTAACTCTAAGGATGCTTTCCTAAAGCGTTTACAAATGGAGAGAACTTTGGAGTTATGTTTTGAGGGATGGCGTTGGGCTGATTTGAAACGTTGGGGAATGTTGGATACACAAGAAGGTATCAATGAATTGAAATCTCGTGATGTAGATTTCAACAATTTTGTGATTGGTAAACATCGTCGATTACCTATTCCTCAATATGAAATAGATCAAAGTGATGGGCAGTTGACTCAGAATCCTATGTATTAATTATTTATTTCCGTCCCCATTTGGGGACGGAAATACCTTAAATTTAAAGATTATATGGATACACATAATAAATGGATTTTTTTATTATTTTGTTCTTTGTGCTTGCACATTTCAGCACAAGAGATACAAAATCCAATATTGCCGGGAGTTGCTGATGCTGGTGTTGTAAAATACAACGGCAAATATTATATTGGTGGAGTTCATACAAATGGAGATTTTTATATATCAGATGACTTGGTTCATTGGGGAAAGCCTGTACATGTAGTTTCCATAGATAATGATTGGATTAGGGATTCCAAAGTAGGAAATGATCAGATTCATGCCAATCATATGTTATATGATAATGGAACTTTTCATTTATATTGGTCTGTAAATTATTGGGGAAAAGATAAGCATGCTGTACATATAGTTCATGCTCAGAGTGATAGCATATTAGGGCCCTACATAGAGCCGGTTAAGGCAACTTGGATGGACAATCGTATTGATCCTTATATATTTAAAGATGATGATGGCCAGCTTTATATGTATATGGTCCGTTTTACAGATGGTAATACTATATGGGGTAGAAAGATGAAAAATCCTTCTGAGTTTTCGGGAGAACCAGTTTTCTTGTTTTCATCGTTGCCAGATACTTGGGAAACAATGGATAATCGAGTGGCGGAAGGACCTTGTGTTATTAAGTATCGAGGAAAGTATTATATGATGTATAATGCGAATCATACTTCTACAGAATGGGGAAATTATCAATTAGGTGTTTCTGTGGCTGATTCACCGTTAGGATTCCAGAATGGGAGTAAATACAGCTATCCTGTGGTGAAGTCGAATCAAATTGACTTAGAAGATAATAATTTGGATGTATTACGTTATTATGATAATGGATACTTTCCACAATTTGCATATTGTGAGTTTTTTCCAGGAAATAATTGGACTAAAAAATCTTTTGATGATAGTGGGTGGAAAAGAGGTATGTCTGGTTTTTCAGGCATAAAATTAGAGGGCTCAACAACAAGGTCTCAAGGAACAGCTTGGACTTCGGATCGATTATGGTTACGTAAGACTTTTCATATAAAAAAGGTGTCCGAAAACTATATTTTACGTGTGGCACATGATGGTGCTACCAAAATATATTTGAATGGCCGTTTAGTCTATGATAAACAAGGTGCAGACTATTGTATGATAGATTTCAATAGGGAGCAATTACAATACTTGGTTGCAGGTGAAAATATACTTGCTGTTGAAACAAATCGTGGTGTTTCTACAAATTTTTTTGATGTAGCTTTATTTAATGCAGATAAAGAGCAGGCTTTTAATATTTTATATAGTCCTGGACAACCTAATATAGTGAGAGGAGTAAACGGCTTTGAATGGTGGCTGGTATACATGGCTAATAAGAATGCCGAAATGAGAGGGCAATATGTAAACAGAATACATTTTTTTGATAAAGAGTTGTATGTTGATGGCATTACAGATTGTAGCTCGGAAGGATACCATCCTGAACCTTCTCTTCCAACTTGGAAAGATAATTTTGATAATGAGGTTGAATCTGTATTAAAATGGAATTGGATTAATCAGGACGATTGGAGCATTGAAAATGGAGAGTTGAAGGGGAAATCCATCTCTTCTTTGTCTTGTGCTTTTGTGAACAATGTGATAGCTTCTCAAACGTATTTATTTGAGACTGGAATAAATCCTGATGGTAATTCAGGTATTATTGTTTGGTGGAAAGATAATCAGAATCATATTCGGTTAGGGTTAGATAAGATTCGTCATACATGGTATCTTTTAACTTGTTTACAAGGAAAAAATAGTAGGAAAGATTTTAAATTGCCTTCAGACTTTAAATGGAAGTCATATCATTCTATGCGTGTAGAACGAAATATGAATCAGCTACTGGTATGGATAGATGAAATACCTGCAGTGGGACAGTCTTGTTTTACAGACTTGCCATATGACTCAAGTATTCCCGGTATTTTCATAGAAAGTGGGACAGCTGCTTTTGATGGGGCTTTGTATACAATCGGTTTTGATGAGTATGATAGCTCTATTTCAGAGTGGAATGTGTTACAAGGAAATTGTACACGAGGTTCAGAGGGACTGAAAACAATTGATGAAAAATTTATAGCTGTAAAAGGTGAAAATTTATCTCGATATACATTTGAGGCGCAAGTAACGAATACTTCTTTAACAGGTTCTGCAGGAATTTATCCTATTTATGTGGATGATAAGAATTATGTAAAATTGGTGTTGAATTCTGTAACGCATAATTGGGAAGTTGAGATTGTAAAAAATGGGAAAGTTATGCTTGAAAAGAAACATGGGCTTTCTTCTATCAAAACCGTATATCCAGATGTAAAGTATACCGATTTTATAGAGAAATGTTACCCAATGTCAGTGCCGGTTTGGATAGATGGCGTTTATTTAAACCGTCATGAGATTAATAATAAGTCTGAATTTGTGGAAAATATGTTCTCAAAATTTAATATAGAGTATTTGTGGAAGGGAGAATGGAAATCTTTACCCATAAAAGATATAACTATACCAGAACATATAATGTATAATAAGGCAACGATGGCTCCAATGCAGATCGAAGCTCTTCGATTTATTAATAAAAATCCGGAAGACTATAATCGTCATATTTATAAGATACGTGTAGACGAGCTATTTAAAGCTTCATATAATTTACGAGTTGTAAGAAATTCTGAACGTTTGTTCTTATTTATAGATGGTGTACAAATAGCAGAATTTCCCATAGATTTTGGTGATTCTTGTATTGGATTATATGCGGAGAATACTTCTGCTTTGTATAATGGAATGTTATATTATCATATAGGAAAGTAATATGAAAAGTATTGTAAACATTAGTGTGCTGTTATTCTCAATTGTGATTTTTTCTTGCGGAAATGGCAGTAAGAATGGAGAGAGTGAAAAAGGCGATACTTTGTCGCTGGTTCATGAAAAGGTGACATTGGCCGATCCTTTTATCATGTTGTATCATAACACTTATTATGCTTATGGTACAAACTCAGATGAGGGAATTGAGGTTTACACATCAAATGATTTGCGTGAATGGAAACTTAAAGGATTGGCATTGAATAAAAAAGATGTATGGGGTGAACGTTGGTTTTGGGCTCCGGAGGTTTATGAAATAAATGGTGTGTTTTATATGTACTATTCTGCGAATGAACATATTTGTGTCGCTACTTCAGATTCTCCATTAGGACCATTTACGCAGAAGATACGGAAGCCAATGATTGAAAATGAGAAATGTATCGATAATTCTCTTTTTATAGATGAAGATGGAACGCCTTACTTATTTTTTGACCGTTTTAATGATGGCTTAAATATATGGGTGGCTGAATTGGAAAAAGATTATATGACTATAAAAGAGAATACGATGCATCCTTGCATTCATGTATCTCAAAAATGGGAAGAGGTATGGCCTAGGGTCAACGAAGGATCTTTTGTTGTAAAGCATGAAGATTTGTATTATATGACTTATTCAGCCAATAGTTATGAAAGTCAGTTTTATGGTATAGGTTGTGCCACGGCTATAGACATAATGGGGGAATGGAAAAAATATGATACTAACCCTTTGCTACAGAAACCTGAAGGATTAGTTGGAGTGGGACATAGTGCTATGTTTGTAGACAAAGAAGGAAGTCTACGTATTGTTTATCATGCCCATAAAGATATGCAACACATACATCCTCGTGCGATGTATATTGGAAAAGTTGACTTCGTAGATGAAAATGGCATAGCAATAATGAAAATTAGTCAGGATTATATTGTTCCCCATTTAGTAAAATAGCTTTATGAGAATTGTTTCAATATTATTAGGCTTTGTATTAGGTATTTTAGTTTTTTCTTGTAGCCGGATGCCGGTAGAACCGATAACTATGGCATCATTATTGGAGGAAATGACAGACCGTACCTCACTGGCATTGTATCCTTACCCTTCTTATAAATCTTTGCAGTTTAGCAGTTATGACCGCGCTTCTGTTACAAAAGATTCTTCTTCATGGTATGCCAATTGGGATCGCAGTCAATTTATACGTACTGAAACAAATCACGGACGAAGAGAATTTGTTTTGTTTGACGTAGATGGGCCTGGGGCTGTTACCCGTTTCTGGGTAACTGTTGCTGAGTATTCAGGTAAGGGCGTATTACGTTTTTATATTGATGGTAAAGAAACTCCGGAAATAGAAGGGGAGGTATTAAGTATAATAGGAGGTGAACAGTTGGTAGGTTATCCGTTAGCTGCTTCTGTTTCAGATTTGACTGACTACCTTCAGCGGGGACATAATTTGTATTTGCCAATTCCTTTTTCAAAATCTTGTAAGATAACTTATGAGAGTCCATCTATTAGAGAACCTGGAGAATTTTCTGGAGAATGTTTTTATTATAATATCAATTATCGTAAATATGAAAAGGGGATTCATGTAGAAAGTTTCTCAAAGTCAGATTTGATTAAAAATCGAGAATTAATAAAATCTGTTCAGAAGCGTTTGCTGATGCCGTCGTATACTGAAGATAGGTTACAATCTGTATCGGCTTTCCGAGATAGTTTGTGCAGTGAAGATAGTTTAAGTTTGCATTTACAAGGTACGCATGCTATTCGTAAATTGCAAGTTAAATTAAAGTCTGAGAACTATGTCCAAGCTTTACGGTCAACTGTACTTACTATTAAGTTTGATGGGCAGCGAACTGTTTGGGTACCCGTTGGGGATTTTATGGGAATAGGGAACCGCTTTTCTGCGTATAAGACTTATTATACAGAAGTTACTCCTGATTCATTACTTTCTTGTTATTGGGTGATGCCTTATAAAAAAGATTGTGTTATATCATTGAAAAATGAATCTTCTCAGAAGATTGGTGTAAGTTTGGAGGTGGAGTATGCTGACTGGGAATGGAGTGATAACACTATGTACTTTGGAGTAGGATGGAAAGAGTACAATCATTTGTATACAGGAAAACAGCGTGATATGAAGGGCACAGATTCACAATTTGATGTGAATTTTGTTTCACTTGTTGGGAAGGGTGTTTATGTGGGAGATGCGCTTACACTTTTTAATTCAGTAGCAGACTGGTGGGGAGAAGGAGATGAGAAAATCTATGTAGACGGTGAACGTTTCCCTTCGCACTTTGGGACAGGAACAGAAGATTATTATGGATATGCGTGGTGTATGCATAATTTCTTTCAGCATCCGTTTATTGCAGAGCCTGACGGCACAGGAGCCACTCAGTGTGGTCATGTTGCTAATGTACGTTATCGGGCGCTGGATGCGATACCTTTTAAGGAGTCGTTGGTTTTCGATATGGAATTGTGGCACTGGGGAAGTGCATATATAAATTATGCTCCGACTACTTATTTTTATTTGTTTCCGAAAACTAAAGTAAATCGAGGGGAAGAAGAAACAAGTGTTAAGTTGAAAGTTGTAAAGCATAAGAATGAATTAGTACCTAATTCTCCAGATCACAATGGTTGCATAGAAGGAGAGTATATGGATATAAATCTTTCTTCTGGAATTGAAAAATCACAGAGTATATCAGATATGCATTGGAGTAATGGAGCACAATTTTTTTGGCAAGGGAGTGGATTTGGTGATATTGCTGAATTAGGATTTGAGATAAAAAACGCTGGAACCTATTCTGTAGAATTATATTATACTCTTGCTCCAGATTATGGATGTTTTGATGTGTATTTGAATGGATACTTATTAAAAGAAAGTTTAAATTGTCAGCACAAAATCTTGACAACCAAATGCTGGAAAATGGGAAAACATTTTCTTCCACAAGGAATGAATGTGATAAAGTTTGTACAGAAAAAGGTGTTACCGAATACCAATCCTGGTGGGCTGGGAATTGATTGCCTTAAAATTAAGTGATATAAAAATAGTAATATAGCATGAAAATTAAAAGTTTATTTTTAGGATTAACCTTTTCAGTCAGCCTGTATGCAGCTGATAAATATTCTAATCCGGTAATTGATTATAGTTTGCCAGACCCTTCCATCATAAAGGGCGAAGATGGGTATTTCTATCTTTATGCTACGGAAGACATACGTAATCTTCCTATTCACCGTTCTAAAGATTTGGTGAACTGGGAATTTGTGGGAACTGCTTTTACGGATGCTACACGTCCGGATTTTGAACCGGAGGGAGGAGTCTGGGCTCCTGACATAAATAAAATAGGAGATAAATATGTATTGTATTATTCCATGTCTGTCTGGGGAGGAGAATGGACCTGTGGTATAGGTTGTGCTGTGTCCGATCGTCCTGAGGGACCATTTAAGGACTGTGGTATGATGTTCCGCAGTAACGGTATAAAAGTCCAGAACTCAATAGACCCTTTTTATATAGAAGACAATGGACACAAATATTTGTTCTGGGGTAGTTTCCGTGGAATATATGCAATAGAATTATCAGAAGACGGCTTGTCTTTAAAATCCGGATCATCTCCTGTACAGATAGCAGGTACAGCTTATGAAGGAACATATATCCACAAGAGAGGTGGCTATTATTATATGTTTGCTTCTATTGGTAGTTGTTGTGAGGGTTTGAAGAGTACTTATACTACTGTTGTAGGACGTTCTACTAGTTTGTTCGGTCCTTACTTGGATAAAAAAGGTCAAAGTATGATGGACAATCATCATGAAATATTGATACATAAGAATGATAGTTTTGTAGGAACAGGTCATAATTCGGAGATTGTATCTGATAATGCAGGTACAGATTGGCTCTTTTACCATGCTGTCAGTGTCGCTAATCCCGATGGCCGTGTATTGATGCTTGATAAGATTGACTGGATTGATGGTTGGCCGTCTGTGGAAGGTAACTCACCTTCTGTCAAGTCAGAAAAACCACGTTTTTAAGAAAGGAGATAATTATGACTACAGTCAGGTTGTTATTATTAACAGTTTTTGCTTCTTCAATTGTAGGTTGCGGATTTTCTGAAAAAAAAGTACAAGCGACTAATGAGTCAGAGGGCAAAGATATTTTGTTTGCAGATCCTACCATTATTCAGAACCAAGGGAAATACTATCTTACTGGTACAGGGAATAACGTTTCAGAAGGTTTTACTGTAATGGAATCTGTTGATTTAAAGAAATGGTATTTAAGCGATAATCCTTATATATTAAAGAAAAATGACCATACATTTGGTGAAACTGGCTTTTGGGCACCTCAGTGGTTTAGTTTTAATAATATGAATTATTTGACTTATACTGCAAACGAGCAAACCGTTTTGGCTAAGTCTTTGAATCTACTCGGACCTTTTAGACAAGATACGGTAAAACCTATTGATGCAAGTGAGAAAAACATAGATTCTTTCCTGTTTAAAGACGATGACGGTAAATGTTATCTATATCATGTCAGGTTCAATAAAGGAAACTATATTTGGGTATGTGAGTTTGATGTAGAGAAAGGTGAAATTATACCTGGGACATTAAAACAATGTCTTACTTGTACAGAGCCGTGGGAAAGTACGTCTAATTATGTGTCAGATCCTATCATGGAAGGTCCAAGTGTTATAAAAATAGATGGGGTATATTATTTGTTCTATTCTGCTAATCATTTTATGAATATTGATTATGCTGTAGGTTATGCCACTTCATCTTCTCCGCTTGGTCCTTGGAAAAAATATAAGAACAACCCTATACTTCATCGAAGTATTGTAGGAGAAAACGGCTCTGGTCACGGAGACATATTCAAGAATACCAAAGGGAATTATTATTACGTATATCATGTTCATAACTCGGATTCATGTGTTTCTCCCCGCAAAACACGTATAGTTCCTTTGAAAATGAAAAAGAACTCAGAAGGCATATATGATATATCAGTAAGTAAAAATGAAGTTATAAAACCATATCAATATTAAAGTTATGAAAATAAGAAGTTTGTTTAGTATAATGGCTTTATCTTTTGGAGTATCTTCCGTTCAAGCTATTAACTATAGTCCGGACAATGTCTCAGCCGAATTGTTGCTTAAGGTACCGGGAAATGATGCTGTTCATCACTCTTTGAAGTTTGAAAAAATACAAAACTCTGAGTACGATTATCAGCTTGTTGGTAACAAGAAACTTCCGTTAATGCTATATCAAAATATAGAAGGAAGCGATAATTGTAAAAGAATTACCATGCTAGTTGTAGCTTTAGAGGATGTTTATTTTAACTATGGTCAGTTGGTAAAAACTGCTTCCAGACATGATGATTGTTTGTTCTATATGCCAGGATTCTGGTATCGTCGTAATTTGCGCTCTCCAAAAGAGGCTCCTTCTTTCCATACATCTGATAGCTGGATAGTTAGGGAAGACAGGTTAAGTACTCCATTGACTGCTATTTATGACGAAAAAAGCGGGAAAAGTTTTTCTGTTGTACGTATAGATGAGTTTGACTCTGATGCTCTCACAACTCATAAAGAAGGTGAGGTTATTCTGTCTGGAAAAACATCTATCGGATATACCGGATTTGAGAATAAGGATGGAATATCTGCATTGTCGTTTGGGTATCCTTATAGGGAGGCTCCTAAAACATATATTCGTAAACTAACATTGGCTCCTTCTGTAGAGGCCTATCAGTTCCTGAAAAAAGGTGAAAGTATTACTTTGACATGGGAAGTGAGCGAACGTAATGTTAATGATTTCTCTGAATGTGTTAAGCAGATATGGGAGTATAGTTACGATTTGTATAAGCCTGAACCGGTAAACACCCCTTATTCTGATGAAAAGATGAAAGAGGTATTGAGTAATTTCTTTGTGGAAAGTTACGTTGATGATACTCCTACAAAATACTATTCAGGTGTAGAGTTGAGAACTGCTACATGCGAAAATCTAGATGTTGCTGAAGTCGGTTTTGTTGGACGTACATTACTTAATGCATTTAATGCCCTAGAATATGGTGAGAGTCAGAATCGTAAGGATCTGGTTGATAACGCAAATTCTATTTTTGATTCTTATTTACAGAATGGATTCTCGAGCAGAGGATTTTTTAATGAAGTGGTACACTTTAAGAGAAACTTTGTAGAGACAAACCTGAGTATCCGTCGTCAGTCAGAAGGGGTTTATGCTGTGTTGTATTATTTGAATTATGAAAAGCAGCACGGACGTAAGCATCCGGAATGGGAAAAACGATTAAAGACAATGCTTGATGCTTTCTTGAAATTACAGAATCCGGA
>ENA-USZI01001233-USZI01001233.1-human-gut-metagenome-genome-assembly--contig:-NODE-1233-length-17530-cov-7.325274_pt1 | contig 17530 bp, 20 predicted proteins | sample MGYA00250042_ERZ773532 | MGnify/ENA primary metagenome ERZ773532 (study PRJEB29103, sample SAMN06112036) | human gut metagenome | biome: human gut; feature: ankylosing spondylitis patient; material... | reverse complement strand
GAACTTCTATGCCTCCCTTTACAGAAGCAAGGCGTTTAATTTTTAGTTGGCCAGCAATCGCGAGTACATATAAATGGCCATCTCTAATTTGAACAGGTTCTATTTCTTCGGCAAAAAGTACGTGATCACCGTCAAAAATAAAAGGTTCCATAGAGTCGCCACGAGCCGTTATTCTGCGGCATTGCTCCGGTTTTACGCCTCTGGTGTCGAAAAACTCGCGTCGGTACCACGTCGCCCGGCTGTTATGAATCTCTTCCCAGTCATTCTCAGCGCCGCATCCGCACGATGCTCGCAGCTGGTATTCCCTAATTTCAACAACCCCGTCTGGTGGAGTTTCTTCACCTTCAATAAAAGCTTGGACTGAATCGCCTTCACCGAATTGTAGCCAAGCAGCCGTGCATCCGAGAAAAGATGCAAGTTTCCCTAAGGTTTTGCCTTTTGGCTCGCTAAGACCAGCAAGCCACCTAGCGACGGCTTGGCGGGTGACGCCGACGGCATCACCTACCTGCTGCTGAGTTAGCCCCTTTCTTGCCATCAGCCCACGCAAACGCTCTTGCAACGTCATGCCGCGCCTCCTCGTTAATACAATTGTTATTTGCACTTATACAGCAATGGGTGGGCAAATTAAAGTCAACTAACTATTGCTTTTCTACGCATAAAAATATAACATTAAGCTATCTTTAATTGCTGCACGGAATAAAATGGAACGGATCCAAGTTACTAACCCAGTTGATCGCGCTGTGGCGGCTTTTGGCAAAACTGACATCGAACTGGCGGATGCTTTGGGAATCACGCATCAAGCAGTGAGCAGATGGAGGCAGCTTGGGTATGTCTCGTATAGGTATGCGGCAAAAGTTTCTGCCTTGACAGGGATCCCTGAATACATCCTTTGCCCGAATTTTTTTAGACCTCCAAAGAAATCACGCAGGGGCAAGAGGGTCTCATGACGAGGTGGACGCATGTTCAAAGAAGAAGACCGCGCATGGGACGTTTCTGATATCGGAGGAATGGACAAGTACATCTTGCTTTGCCTCGCACATAGGAAAAACGGCGCTACGCAACTTTGCTGTCCTTCGATAGGAACAATCATGCGGGATACCGGAGTCTGTAAAGATACCGTAAGGAAAGCCCTGAAAGTTTTGGTAGCAAAGGGCTATGTGACTTACACCCGGAACCCGGGCGGAAAGACCGAGTATCAACTGTCTATACCGGGTGGGAAAGTCGACCCGGTCGGTAAGCCTACCGGGTATGAAAGTACACCCGGGGAGGGTGGAAAAGTCGACCCGGAGGGGGTGGAAAAGTCGACCCCTAACATGGAAGTTAACAAGGAACTTAACAAGGAAGGAGAGAATCCCCTACCTCCCCCCTCGCCTTTGGCGAAGCGGGAGGCACAGACACACCGCTTCTCGCTCGCCGAGATCCCGGATGCGTCGAAAGAGAAAACCAGAACTCATCAGGCATTCAAACCTCCGGAGCTCGGTGTCGAGCTCACCGAGTCCGCTTTCAGAGACTGGATGACGGTACGCAAGGCAAAGCACTCACCGCTCACTGAAACCGCGTGGAAGCACTTTAAAGCGCAGGTCCTCAGATCCGAGCTGAGCATCCAGCAGGCGGTAGAGCTTTGTGCGACCAAGGGATGGATTTCTATCAACGCCGAGTGGCAGGCGGTTAAGGACTATCAGGCTGAATTCGATTCTCGCTCCAGCAATGACAGGAAGGTCGATTTTGTCATCAAAGCTCTGGGGCTGACTGACAACAGGAAGGAAACTGAAAAATGACAGGCTTCAAGTACGAAGGCTCCGACGTCAAAAAAATCAGTGAGCAGCTTTTGGGGCTGGCCGATCTTCTGGACGGAAGACCCCCATCAGAAAAGGCACTGCTTCTTTGGCTTTCTTGCCTTGAAGACGAAGTCCCCGCATGGGCGGCTATCTCTGCGCTTACCGACTGGCCAAAGAGGCACAGCAAAATGCCGGCACCGGCCGACATCGTGAAGACTGCCCGGGAAATCCGAGAACGCGCTCTGGAGAAAAAGACACACCAGGCCAGCGCCAGTGAAATTTCTGTCGCTGAAGTGCGCCCTGCGGATCCTGCCATTGCCCGGGCTGTCGACCGCAGCCTTAAGGCCATCAGGGATCTGGGGGCGCGCCCGAAAGACTTTTGGGAGTGGGAGGGGATCACCGCGATTGCCGCGGGTCGTCCGCTTTCTGGGATAAAGCGGCGCTACCTCGAGACTCAGTACGGGGAGAAGCTCGGGGATCCTGCCTTCCTCAGATCCATCACGGGCAAGGTCCGGTCGAGGCTTTACCTTGAGGCTCACCTGCCGAAGCCAAGCGATGCCCTGCCCGATGAAATGTGGGAGGCGCAGGCATGATCCCAGCCAGTTTCGTTTCCTACACGCTCACGCAGCCAGTCGCCAGAGTCGCCGAGATAGCCGATGCCAAGGAAAAGGCAGCCAAAGATAGGGCCGTCAGAGTCCTGACTGATGAGCGGATGTACCCGCTGGAAGACCTGCAAAAGTGCGAGGAGCACTTCCAAAAGGTATCGGCTTATGTCGAGGCAAGACGAGAAATCATCTCCCACGCCAAGGGCGCGAGGATCTTACCTGACGTCATCCCTGAAGATGTCTGGAAGTCTCTGGATATCCTCTGCCGGACTGCACCGGCTATGTACCTTGAAGCCCGGCTAAAGGTCACCATAGGCGTCATCGCGGACGCGTATAAGCGAAAGGGAATGGTCCGTCCTTCTGTCCACGATCATCGCCTGGTGCCGGATGCTTCATGGGTGAAGACTGACAGCGATGTCCGAAAGTACATCAAGCAGCTCAGGGCGTTGCCTGACGGTAGCAGAAAGCGCTTCCCGGCAGTGATTCGGGAGCATATCGCTCGAGCATCGATGAAGCTGCCAATCCCGGTAGTGGCAGACCGATTTGGGATCTCCACCTGGTATGTGAGCGAGGTCCGGAGGGAATTCAAGGAAAAGCAGGAGGAGAAAAGTGAGTTTTGAGTTTGGCTTCCAGGTGCCGGGTAAAGCGAGAGGAGCCGCCCGGCCTCGGTTCATGAGGAACGGTCACACCTATATCCCGGATGAAGACCGACGGTACCGCGCTTTCGTCCAGTCAATGGCGAGAAAGGCGATTGCCGGGACGCAGTACACAGGGAAAGATGCGCTCTCTTTTGCGGTCGATATCCTTGTCTGCTGTAAGGTACCCGTCTCATGGACCAAGGCAAAGAAAGCAGCGGCGCTCCGGCAAGAGATTTCTCCCGGGAAACCAGACGCCGATAATGTCGCCAAAATCGTCTTAGACAGCCTCAACGACATCGCATGGGTGGATGACAGCAAAGTGTCCATCCTGACCGTCAGGAAGCAGTACAGCGACGCCTATGAGGGTATCCGGGTATGGGTGGAGGCAGAACCAACAGACAGGAGAGAAGCGTGATCGAAGACCGGGATCTGAACGCAAGGCTTGAGAACTGGGCGAGAGTTTACAGGGACCGATCATGCTTACGCGCATCGTGGCTTGCGAAGATGATCGCCCTGTACGGAGCGGAAGGCAGGGGCATAGCGAACGAGTGTGAGAAAGATTGCAGCCCTGTAGATGTAAAAGACGCCGCCAGGGTTGAGCGAGCGCTGTGTTCTCCACTCTATCCGGAGAAGTACAGGCTTATGGTTTGCGCGCTCTACCTCCGCCCGTCTCTCTCGGTAGGAAGAATTGGCCGGGCGATGGGGCTAAGCAAAAGAAGGTTCGATGAGGAGATTCACAGCGCTTCGGTCATGCTTTCTAATATCCTGGAGTTTTACGCTCGGGATTGCTCTAGAAAAAATAAAATAATGGGATACAATTGGAGGTACCAGTAAGCGAAAGACGCAAGATGTAATTAAGGTTGGCCGATGGCCAGCCTTTTTGCACCCGTAAGAAACGTAAGCCCGAAGGTCAGAAGATCTCCGGGTATTTTTTTGCCTATGTCCAAAGTTTTCAATTCACCGGCGCTTCCCTTCTCTACCGCAGAAACTCGATGGCGGGGGTGGTCGAACTCAAGTACACCGATTACCTTTTCTATCGATTCGCTTAATCATGCCGATGCTTCATATTTGCGCTTACCCCGGGTGCCATACGCCGGTGCCTCTGGGCGTTCGGTACTGCCGGCGGCATGAGGAGAAGGGCGAGAAGCGCGATGCCAGGCTGAAGGCCGCGAGGGACAAGCGGAGAACCGATAGGGCTGGCTCTTCCACCGAGCGGGGCTACGGCTACTCGTGGCAGAAACGACGGATGGCATTCCTGCGCGAACATCCGCTGTGCGAGGAATGCAGGAAGCGCGGACGTATCACGCCAGCGACAGACGTTGACCACATCCGGCCGCACAAAGGCGATCCGGAGCTTTTCTGGGATTGGGACAATCTGCAGGCCCTGTGCCACGAATGCCACAGTAAGAAGACGGCCAGAGAGGATGGAGGGTTTGGTAATGGCATCAGGCGCGGATCAGGAAGACCTTGAACGAAAATTCCGGGACTATATGCAGTCCTTTGCCGAAAATGGACACCTGACCTGCCCGGTTTGCGGCGAGCTCGCCTGGGAGTACGACAGCTCTTCCCTCGCGACGGCGAACCGGAAGGTGTCGAAGCGGACTTCATCTCGTCCGGGTTTGAGCCACGCTTCAACTAAATATGTTCCGTCTTTGTTCCTTGATACGAGCGGATAGAACTTTACGCCGCAGGCTCTAAGCGACATGGCAAGCCTCACAAGTTGTACGGCGGCTGACGCGACCGCCTTTATGAATGAAAGGATTGTTTCCATGCGGGGCCTCGTGGCGGGATGGATCTGGACACCCCAACACTACCACGATGGCCTCGCACCAAACCACCCCCCGGGGTCGAAAAGTACCGGGCGAAGGCCTCTAGACCGCGCCCTTAGCCAATTTTTTGCACGTGCTTTTCAAGTTTGAACTATGCCGAGACCTAAAAAATCCGATGCTGAGAAGGCCGCCAGGGGCACGCTGCAGAAATGCCGCATGAACGTCAGGACGATCCCGGTGGCCAAGGACCGGCTGAGCGAAGAGCCGCCAGTGGGAGTGCCGGGGGACGCGAAGGAAGCGTGGGCTCTGGCTGTCAAAAACGCCCCGGAAGGCCGCCTGTCGGTGGTTGACGGGCCAGCGCTGGAGCAATGGTGCCGCACGTACGCCCTGTGGCGGAAGATGGCCAAGGCGGTTGAGCACGGTGCGCTCTACGGCGTCGACGAGAAGTCTGGCGGCAGGAAGCTGAGCCCGGAGTTCACGGCCATGCAGGCCCTTCTGGCGTCCTTGATCAAGCTGGAGAAGGAATTAGGGTTCACGCCGGTCGCCCGCGCGCACGCGCCCGCGGACGCAGCGCCGGAAAAGGATGGAGATTTTGCGGACTTCACCTCGTAAATATTGCGCGATTGCCCGGGATTACGGCGAGCGTGTGCTGAATGGCGAACTTCCGGCCTGCGAGTTCGTAAAGCTGGCTGTTCGCCGGCAAAACCGCGATCTTGAGCGGTATTCCGGGGTGAAATCGGCCTACTACTTCGATGAAAAGGAAGCCTCTCTTGTTTGCCGTTTCATCGAATTGCTTCCGCACACGAAGGGACAGCTCGCCGGGCAAAAAATCAGGCTCGAGCCGTGGCAGGTTTGGATTTTGACCACAATTTTTGGCTGGAGGCGCAGAGCAGACGGCGGGAGACGGTTTCGCCGTGTTTACATTGAGGTCCCCAGGGGCAACGGAAAGAGCTGCCTGTCATCTGGCGTTGCGCTCTACTGCCTGCTGGCTGATCATGAGCCGGGCGCCGAGGTTTATTCTTTCGCCACAACCAGAGACCAGGCCGGCATTGTTTTCGGCGACGCTAAGCGCATGGCGCAGCAGACTCCGTCCCTTTGCAAGCATTTTGGCCTTGAAATACTGGCGCACTCGCTTTATGTCGAGTCGACGAACAGCACTTTTCAGGCCAAATCGGCCGAAGGGAGCACGCTGGACGGCTTGAATACCCACTTGGCCATCATCGACGAGCTCCACGCCCACAAGACCAGAGCCGTTTATGACGTTGTCGAGACCAGTCTTGGCAAGCGCAAAAACAGCCTGATGTGGGTCATTACGACCGCCGGTTTCGATACTTCCGGCATCTGCTACGAGGTCCGGACGATGGTTCGGGAGGTGCTTGAGGGCACGGTGTCCGACGAAACGCAGTTCGGAACCATCTACGGGCTGGACGCCGGAGACGACTGGAAGAGCGTCGAAGCGCTTGAGAAGGCCAATCCCAACTGGGGCGTGTCTGTCATGCCGGAGATGGTCACTTCTTTGCAGAAAAAAGCGGTTGCGCTGCCCTCAGCGGCCGGTAACTTTCAGACGAAGCATCTCGATGTCTGGTGCTCTGCCGCGTCCTCCTGGATGAACATGCCGGAATGGCAGAAAGGCGGCGATTTCTCGCTGCGGAGAGAGGATTTCGAGGGCAAGGACTGCTACATCGGGCTGGACCTCGGGTCGAAAAGCGATATGACGGCGAAGGTGCTGTTGTTTCCCCAGGAGGGCGAGGACGGCAAGCCCCGCTACACGGTTTTTTCGGACTTCTATCTGCCCCGCAACGCGGTTCAGAATTCGGTCAACTCGCAGTATCAGGGCTGGGCCGATCAGGGCCAGATTCACGTGACCGAAGGGGCCATGACTGATTACAACGTGGTCGAAGAGGATATCCGGGACGATCTCTCCCGGTACAACGTTCTCGGCATTGTCTACGACCCGTGGCACGCCACGCAGCTGATCAACGACCTGGATGACTCCGGGGCGCCCCTGGTGGAGTGCTCTGTCGTCGTCGCAAACGTGTCGAGCCCGATGAAGTCGCTTGAGGCCCTTGTGCTCGACCACAGGCTCGCGCATGAGGCAAATCCGGTCATGGACTGGATGATGAGCAACGTGGTGGCGAGGGTAGACGCAAAAGACAATATTTTCCCGCGTAAGGAGCGCTACGAGCAGAAGATCGACGGGCCGGTTGCTTTGATCCTCGCGCTTTTTGGCGCGGAGTCTGGCGCCGACGAGTATGCGGATTTTGAAGGTTCTCCCTCGGGCACATTTTTGAGCTGGTAATTACATCTATGTTTCTACAGCGATTGATCAACTGGGTTGCCTCGTGGGGCGGGCCCCTGGGGACGGCTTCAGGCCAGCAGATACCCCTTCCGACGTCCCCGATCATAGACAACACGAAGCCTGTGCCGGCCGATGCCGCGCTGCAGATTTCTACCGTCTACGCCTGCGTTGAACTGCTTTCGAGCACGATCAGCTCTCTCCCGGTCTGCGTGTACCGCCGGCTTCCTTCCGGCGGCCGGGAGCCGTTCAGGGCTTCTCCGCTCTGGTTTCTGCTGCACGACAGGCCCAACAAATGGATGACGCCAGCCGACTTCATCAGCACGATGTGCATGAACCGGCTTCTGCGAGGCAACGCCTACGCCCAGATCGTCTGGGGCGCGGGAGACGAGCCTGTGGCCCTTATCCCGCTCGCCGCGGACCAGATGGAGACTTCCGTTGTGGCCGGCGGCATGGTCTTCGTGTACACGCAGGACGGTGTTAGGACCATTCTCGCTCCTGAAAGCGTGATCCACTGGAAGGGACTCGGGAACGGCTATATCGGGCTTGCGAAGCTTGCCTTCATGCGCTCGTCCATGAACGAGAGCATCCACGCGCAGGAAAACGCCAACAACCTCTTCGGAAAGGGATCGAAGCCAACCGGCGTCCTGCAGACGGACTCCAGGCTGAACCCCGAGCAGATGGCGATGCTGATTCAGCGCTTCGGGGAGCAGATGTCGAATCCCACGGGCGGACTTCTGATCGCGGATCGCGGCCTTAAGTACGCTCAGCTGAGCCTGAATCCTGCGGACGCACAGCTACTTGAGACGAGGCGGTTCTCGGTTGAGGAGATCTGTCGCTGGTTCGGCGTTCCAGCGGTGATTGTCGGGTCGTCCGGACAGAGCACCTGGGGCTCCGGGATCGAACAGCTGGTGGACGGATTCCACAAATTCACGATCAATCCGCTCCTGACTCAGCTTGAACAGGCTTTTTCTAAGCGCCTGATACCAACGGGCGACGAGGAAACAGAGATCGAATTCAAGACGGACGCCTTCCTGCGCGGGTCGTCCGAATCCCGGGCCAAATACTACACGACGATGGTCGAGAGCGGTCTGATGACGAGAAACGAGGCCCGCGAGCAGGAGAATCTGCCGCCAGAAAAAGGCTGCGATGTGCTCACGACCATGAGCAATTACGTCCCGGTTGATCAGCTGGGAAAGAACCCGGACGCGACTACGGGAGCCAGTAAAAATGGAATTTAAGGATTTTGACATCAAAGCGGCCGAGATGAAGCTGGACGCAGACAAGCGCCTCTTCACCGGATACGCGTCGACTTTCGGCAACACGGACAGCTACGGGGACACGATTCTCCCGGGAGCGTACAAGTCCGTGATCGCTGGCGGCCAGATGCCCGTGATGTTTTACGGACACGACTGGTCGAGCATCCCGATCGGCAAGTGGCTCACGATGCAGGAGGACGAAAAAGGCCTGCTTGTGACCGGCCAGCTCACCCGGGGGAGCGCCAAGGCGGACGAAGTGCTTGCCGCGCTCAAAGACGGCTCCGTTTCCGGCCTTTCGATCGGCTTTTCGGTTGACAAAGGCGACTACGAAGAGAAGACGGACAGCGCATACGGCCGCACGATCAAGAACATCTCCCGGCTCTACGAGATTTCCGTTGTCGCTCTGCCCGCCGACAACTACGCCCGGGTGACCGAAGTCCGGGCCGAGGACATCGCAGGCATTAAAACAATTCGCGAGCTTGAGGATTTCCTGAGGGATTCAGGCCGGTTCTCGCGCTCGGCAACGCAGGGCCTTATCGCCCGGTGCAAAACGCTTTTTAAGGCTCAGCGGGATGCCGAGGCCGAGGAAAAAGCGGCTCAGGAACTGCTCAAGAAGCTGAAAAACTTCGAGCAGTCACTTTAATTCTCAAGGAAAAATCATGGAACTTAAGGAAATTTCTGACGCCCTCGACCGGATCGAAGGCAAGATGAAGGATACCTCCGAGGCAAACAAGGCTGAGCTGAAGCGTCTGGGCGACGAGCAGGTGAAACTCTCCCGCCAGCTGATCGAAGTGCAGCAGAACGCCGTCAAGGCTGTCGCCCCCAAGGCCGAAGTGAAGACCGCCGGCGCCCTGGTCGCCGAGTCTGCCGCGGTCCGTGCTTTCATCGACGGCTCCGCCACCAAGGCCCGCATGGAGCTCGCCGAGACCAAAGCCACGGCCACCGACCCGATCGTCACCCCGACCGGCGGTGTGCAGGCTTACCGCCGTCCCGGCGTTCTGGCCGGCGCTTTCCGCCCCTTCACGATCGAGGCCCTGTTCCCCAACATTCCGGTCGCGTCCAACGCTTACGAATATGTGAAGGAAAAGGACGACGGGTTTGTGAACGGCGCCGCACCGGTGGCGGAAGGCGCTCAGAAGCCCTTCGGCTCGACCGGCTTCGAGCTCATCTCCGGCACGATCAAGACCGTGGCTCACCTCGCCCGCATTTCCAAGCAGCTGATGGAAGACGCCCCGGCTCTCGAGGCCTACATCAACCAGCGCATCGTCTACGGCGTGGACCTTGCGGTTGAAGACCAGATCACGACCGGCGACGGCAATGGCCAGAACCTCTCCGGCATTTTCACCAGCGGGAACTACACCCCGCACGCCGCCAAGCTGGCTGATCTCGGCACGACCAACGCCACGCTGCTTGACCTGATTCTCTTCGCGAAGACCAAGGTTGAGCAGAACTACTTCCGCCCGAACGCGATTCTCATGAATCCGCTCAACTGGAGCAAGCTCCAGATGCTGAAGAACGGCAGCGCGGACTATTACCTCACCTCGCCCGCGTCTATCGCTCAGCCGCAGCTGTGGGGCCTGCCGGTGGTCACCACCCAGGCCGTCGCCGTCGATACCTTCATGGTGGGCGACTTCTCGGCGGCCGGCACGGTCTGGACCCGCACCGGCATGACGGTCGAGCTCTTTGAGCAGGACAGCGACAACGTCGAGAAAAACCTGATCACGATCCGCGCCGAGCGTCGTCTGGGCTTCGGCATCGAACGCCCGGGTGCCCTCTGCGGTGGCGCCCTGACCGTTCCCTCGGCCTGATTAGGTGTTAACTGACGCATGCACCCCGGAGGCTTCCTGCTTTCGGGGCGTTTGCTTTATGAGCGTATGCAAAAAGAGATTCTTTTGAAGAAGGCTGCGCTGCTTCCGTCTGCCGGGCTTGTCAAAGCCGGTACGGTTGTCCGGGTCTCCCGGGTCGTCGCCGATTCGCTGATAGCGTCCGGTGCGGCCGAAGAGCCCCCGGTCAAGGTTGAAACGAAGAAGGCGGCGCCCAGGCGCAGAACAGCAAAGGCATCGTGATGTCGGACACTGAGTTCACAGGAATTGATACCAGCACCGCGGAAAGCGGCGTCACGCTTGAAGAAGCGAAGCGTCATTTCCGCGTGGACCACTCGGAGGACGATTCTCTGATCGCCTCTCTTTGCCTTGCCTGCACCCAGATGGCCGAGCACGAGCTCCAGCGCGGGATTATTACCCGGGACGGCGTCGAAGGCTATGCAACGGACCCTTCGGGCGTTCCGGCGGGTATTCGGGAGTGGATTCTGATCCAGGCCGCTCATTTTTACGAGCATCGAGAGGCCGCCCAGGCTGAAAACCTGATCGAGAACCCGTTCGTCGACCGTCTGTTGGACCCCTATCGCACATGGAGGTAGCCCATGAAACTGCCTCAGATTGGCGAAATGAGGAAGAGAATCGCGGTCTACAGCGTGGTTTTCGCCTCTTCCGGCACTTCCGCGCTCGCAGAAAACCGCACGCTTGTCCTTGAGACGTGGGCGAAGCATGAAGTAATTGGCGGCCATAACTACTGGGACTCGGTGAACGTCGACGAGACAGTGACCGACCGGTTCATCGTGCGGTACTCGAAAGAGCTCCTCACGAACCCGCCCAACATCAAGCGCACGGTCGAAATCGAGTGCGACGGCATCACTTACCGGGTGCGGCGCGTGACAGATATGAACGGCCTGGGGCGCTTCACCGCTATGGAATGCGAGGCCCTCCATGCCTGAGAAAGCGTCTGCCCTGGTGATGTCCATCCACTTTCAGAAGCCGTTCACGTATGCCGATTTCGATCCGAAAGTGCTCAAGCGCAATTACCGGAAGATCGGCCAGAAAGTCGTGAAGCTTTCGAGAAAGAATGTGAGCGTTCGCCGGATATCCAAAACAGAAGAGTATCCGGGCCTCAGCACCGGGCTTTTGAAGCGGTCCATCAACTACCGAGTTTCAAAATCCGGTTTCTCGGTTGGCGTCGCGGACTATATGACGGCGGGGCTCAAGTCGAAAGGAGCCTTCTACCCGGCTTTCGTCTACTGGGGCCACAGAGCTCCGGGGGCGGACAGGAACACGCTGCGGAATCCGGACAAGAAACAGCAGCATAAGAAGAGGATCGGCGCGAAGGTGGCCGGGCCGCGCAAAAACTGGATTGTTGAGGCGGCGAATCAGTATGGCAACGAACAGTATCTCAACGACATGGCCGAGACGCTCGACGAAGCGCTCAAGCCGGGGGTTATAGGCAAATGAAGCTCGCTACTGTGATTTCGGCTCTTCGCGCCAACTGCCCGAGCTTTGAGAACCGGGTTGGCGGGGCCGCGGAGTATGCGGCAATCGACGTCACGAACCTTCCGATGCCGTGTGCGTTCGTCCTCCCGGTCACTGAAATCGGCGAGGACATGGACGTCATGCAGACGGACTACCGCCAGAGGGTCAAGCAGACCTTCGGCGTGGTGGTCCTCGTCTCCACGGTCGATCAGGAGCGCGGTCAGGACGCCTTCGACGCTATTGAAGACCTGAAGAAAGAGATTTTCAAGGCGATCCTTGGGACGTCGACAAGCGAGACCGATGAAATCGTCTACGAGGGATACTCGCAGCCGGATCTCACGCGGGCCCGCCTCGCGCTGCAGATCAATTTCTCGGTTTCGTACGACGTGGTCGACAGCGACACTGGGCATGGGCGCGAGCTCTCCGACCTGCCCGATTTTGACGGCATTGATTCGAAGATTGATCCGGCCCCAGCGGACTGGATTGATGCGGTGAGTTTTAAGGTTGATTTGAAAAAAGCGGAGTCTTAAATGGCAATTTCGTTTTCTAACATTCCCAGCGGGGTCAGAGTCCCGCTTTTTTATGCTGAGGTTGATAATTCCCAGGCGAATATCGGGTCAAACAACCTGAAAGCGCTTCTGATTGGGCAGAAGGTATCCAGTGGCAAGGCAGAAGACGGAGTCCCGGTTCTGGTTACCGGTGACAGCCAGGGGAAAGAGCTTTTTGGCCATGGGTCGATGCTGGCGCGGATGAATTCAGCGTTCCGCGAGAATAACAGCGTTGGCGAAGTATGGGCTATTGCTGTCTCCGACCCGGAAGGCGGGAAGAAAGCATCAGGGACCCTCACTTTTTCCGGGACGGTCACGGCGGCGGGAACGGTTTACGTTTACATTGGGGCGGATTGCGTAGCTATTAATATCCCAAACTCCTCAGACGCTGCCGCAGTTGCGAAGGCGGTCACTGCGGGGATTAACGCCAAAACCGATTTGCCGGTAACGGCTGAAGCGTCAGAAGGCGTTGTCACGATCCAGGCAAAGAATACCGGCGCATATGGGAATGACATTGCTCTGCAGTTGAACTTCCAAGGATATGCGGCGGGGGAGGAACTGCCTGAAGGCATTGCGTGCGAAGTTGCCACTCTGTCAGGGGGATCGGGAGAGGTCGATCTGGAGGCAGTTATTACAGCCATGGGGGATGAATCGTATGATTTCATCGCCATGCCATACGCGGATGGAGCTCATATTGCGAGTTTCACCACGGAAATGAATGACAAAACCGGCAGGTGGAGCCCTATCCGGCAGATTTATGGGCATGTGTATACCGCGAAGCGTGATACCGTCAGTAACCTTCAGGCGTTTGGGAAAGGGCTTAATGACCAGCACTTAACGGTGATGGCCGTTGAGCCGAAATGCCCGAGTCTCGCGGTTGAGGTTCTTGGGGCGCTGGTCGGGAGCTGCCTCACGGCTATTCAGAATGATCCGGCGCGTCCGCTTCAGACGCTTGAACTGGTTGGGATTACGCCTTCTCCAATTGGGAAGAGATTTACCCTTACCGAGAAGCAGACACTGCTTACATCGGGAATCGCGACCAGTTATGTCGCGGGTGGGTATGTGAGAATTGAGCGCTGCATTACGACCTATCAGACAAATAGTCTGGGGGACGCTGATACCAGTTATCTTGACAGCAACACACTCCATTCTTTGGCTTACATCATTCGGCGCCTTAAGAGTGTTGTCACGTCTAAGTATCCGCGCTGCAAACTGGCGGATGACGGGACTCATTACGGCCCCGGCCAGGCGATTGTTACGCCTTCTGTAATCAAATCAGAAATTATCGCCATGTATTCCCGCCTGGAGACAGAGGGCATTGTCGAGAACGCGGAAGCATTTGCTGAAAACCTGATTGTTGAGAGAAACGCGTCAGACCCGAATCGGGTAGATGTACTCCTGCCGCCCGATCTTGTGAATCAGCTGCGGATTTTCGCGACACTGGTTCAGTTCCGTCTTCAGTACAACGAATGAGGATTTAGAAAATGGCTAAAGGCATTGCGGGTACGTGTTACCTGAAGGTTGACGGAGAGCAGCTTTCTGTCAGTTCCAATTCGATTTCCATTCAGTCCGCGGAGGTGAAGCGGGAGGCTGTTATGGGGTCTACCGGGCTTGCCGGATATTCGGAAGAAGCGGTTGCCCCGACTATTTCGGGGACATTCAATGTTACGGCGGATTTCCCGCTGAAGAAACTGATGAATGGGACGGAGTTCACTGTAACCGCGGAACTGGTGACAGGGAAGGTTTACACGCTTTCTGACGCTTTTGTTTCCGGTGATGTGAGCTACAAAACCGGAGAAGGCACAATTGAGCTGACTTTTACCGGCGTTAAAGGAGCGTGGTCCTGATGGGAGCGGCAGAATTCAAACTTACGGCGCCGATCAAGCGCGGCGAAGACACGATTGAAGTACTGGAGCTGCGCGAGCCGACCGCGAAGGACATCAAGGTGCTTGGCTTCCCGATTACCGGGGAGAAGCGTGTCGACGCGGCAGTTGTTTACGACTATATCGAGCGGCTGGCGGCTATTCCTCCGTCTACTGTGGATCAGATTTCGGCTTCTGATTTTATTGGGCTGATGGCGCTGGTCCTTGGTTTTTTCGGTGGTGCGTCGGAATAAGTGAGAAAGAGTTCAGGGGGCGGGTGTTCCAGCTGGCGCACTGGTGGGGCATCAACCCCTTTGAACTTGAAGAACGGCCTTTGTCTGACATCCAGGAACTGCTGTATCAGGCAAACGAGATTCACGAAGAGGAAGAACGATGGCGGCAACAAACAAAGTATTCTCGCTGAAAACTGTTCTTGCCTGCCAGGACGAAATATCCGAGAAACTGAAGAAAGTCAGGACGAATCTCAGGAGCCTTGATCGGGCTTTTGACAGAGTGAGCCGATCCGCTGGGGACGTTGCCTCAAAGGTTTTCGCGCCATTGATGGCAGTAGGCGGCGCGGGGCTGTTCTCTGTGGCTTCTTCTGTCCAGACGTTTATCGAGCTGGGAGACGCAATTGACAAGGCATCTCAGCGGGCAGGGGTAGGAACCGGAGCGCTGCAGAAGCTTCGGTTTGCCGCGAAACTTTCCGGGATGGAAGCCGAAGAAATGGATCGGGCGCTCTCCAAGCTCTCCGGGGAGATGGGGAAGGCCGCGAGTGGGGAAAATAAAAATCTTCCCCAACTGTTTTCTGATTTGGGCGTTTCATGGAAAGACGCAAAGGGCCACGTTAAAGATTCCGCAACGGTATTTCGGGAACTCTCTGAGGCGATCAAGGTTAATGAGAATCCCGCGACAAGGCTTCAGATTCTTACGGACGTTTTTGGCGACAAGCTGGCCGCCAGGCTGATCCCTCTGATGAAGGACGGGGCGGCCGGGCTTGACGAAATGTCAAAGAAAGCTGAAGAGCTGGGGATTGTTGTCAGTTCTGATGACGTCAAGGCGGCAGCTGAGCTTGGCGACACAATGGATATTTTCCATATGTCACTTTCAGCTTTGCAGACGACCATTGGCGCGCGGCTTGCCCCTGTCATCAAACGGGTGGTTGAACGTCTGGAAGATGTGATCGGGAGAAACAAAGAGCTGATCAGCCAGAAGATCGCGGAGGCTGTTCAGGCATTTTCTGACGCCTTGGAGCGCGTTCCCTGGGACACCGTCATTACAGTAATTTCATCGGTAATCAGCGCTTTTGGGTGGGTGTTTAACGCTATCGGTGGGGTGAACACGATTCTCGCTGTATTGGCGGGCGTGGGCATCGGGCGTTTTATCATGAGCGTCGCCCGGCTTGTCAGCGCGCTGAATGGGGTGAGAGTCGTTTTTATGGCGTCTTTCGGGCTCCCGGGGCTTCTTATCGCGGGGGCTGTTGCCGCGGTTGTGTATTTGGCGACTGTAATTTATCAGCACTGGGATGTCATTTCGGGGAAACTGCGCATACTCGCCGCAAAATTTTATGAGGTGGCGGGGCCGGTTATCCGCGTTTTGAAAACGGTATTTCTGGCCTTTGCAGGAGTGCTGGCTGTTTCCATAGGGACAACGATTGACGCCATTTCCGCGATCATACGTGGGCTTTCTCCGGTTATCAGAGTGATAGGCGGAGCGCTTGTGTTTTTGGCGGGGATGGTACGCGATGCTTTTGTCGCGCTTACGTTTCCTATTCGCGCGGCATGGGATGCCTTGAAACCTATCCTCCAGCCGATTTTTGACTGGATTATGTCGAAGCTTGACGCGCTGGCCAATCTGGCGCCGTCGTGGCTGAAAGATCTTGTCGGATGGAGCGGAGGAGGAACAGCACCTGCACCCGCAGTCCCAGGAGTCCCTGCTACCGGTGGTTCTCCCTCATCTCCGGCCGCTGGAGTTGGCAGCATGACGATTCATGTGGTTGGGGAAAACGGGGCAAAGGCGAGAATCGATAATCTGGATGCCCGCAATATGAATATTTCGGCGGACGCGAAGAGTTATGACCCGGGAGATTCTTTCTAAATGACAGTATCATCGGCAGCAACAGAAGCGCAGAAAAATCTCATGGATGCGTCGTACCGCGGAGTTCCGTTCTATGTCACCAGTACAAAGCTGAAAGTGGGACGGCGAGTGGTGCTTTTTGAATACCCTCAGCAAGACAAACCTTTTGTAGAGGATCTAGGGCGGGCCGCCCGGATTGTAACGGTAGAGGCGTTCACGACCGGGAGGGATTATGTCGAGCGTATGAGCGCGCTGGTTAAGGCGCTCGAGACGCAGGGCGGGGGCGAACTGGTAGACCCGTGGGTAGGGAGGATGACAGCGACGCCTCAATCTGTCAGCCAGGTAACGTACACAACAAGGCTTCGGCTGGCGCAGATTTCAATCACGTTCGTGGAATCTGGTGAGCTGTCCTTCCCAACGGCCGCAATCAGTACGCACGATGATGTTTGTATTAAAGCGGATGGGATAGCTGAGGCGGCACAGAATTATGTGGGCACGGCAATTGACTTGTCAGGGGCTCAGGATTTTGTGGTCAGTAACATTGTGGGAAAGCTTGAGTCGGCCCTGAAAAATGAGGGGATACAATCGCTCGCCACGATGTTTAAGTTAGATAAGCTGGATGAACTGGCAAAGGTGGCCGCGACGGTTCTGACGACGGATCCGGGCGCTTTTGCGAGTACGCTTGTGAGTTCGCTTGGTCTTGGTTCTTTTGTAGAAACGGTGAGGGACTGGCGGCGGGTGGCTTATCTTGCCCAGGGGATTTCATATGGGGCGGATTTCAATGTAAGGGATTCGATCCTATACCCATCCGGGACGGCTGATTATGAAACCGCGAAGGCTGTTGAGGCTATTAACACGGGGATCCGGCTGATCAGTATCAGTAACGCCGTTGGGGCGGCAGGCAACATTGGGACGGGTCTTGATCGGGTAGATGAAACTCAGCCTTCCCAGGTGATGGCTTATGACGACATGATTGCGGTACGTGATAGCCTGCTTTCCGCGATTGATAATGAGATGCTGAAGGTGTCGGATGACAGCGTGTACTCAGCGCTTTCTTTGGCTTACTCGTCCGTGTGGAATGACATGACGGTCCGGGCAGAAAACAAAGCCCGGCTGATTGACTACACCCCCGAGGAGATCATGCCGGCGCTGGTGCTGGCTTATGATTACTACGGAGACGCCGCGCGGGATACTGAAATTGTTGAGCGTAACGGCATTCGAAGACCGGCGTTTGTCCCCGCGAAGCCCCTGAAACTTTTGAGTACTTAATTTTTCTTTTTAACGTCCCTCCTGGGCAGTAAGATGAAATGAGAAGCTTTTCTCTGCCTACGCAGAGGTGTTTCGAAGGCTGATGGAGGGGAGCATGAGAAAGATTTTCGTATTGCTGTTACTGTAAC
>ENA-USZI01001230-USZI01001230.1-human-gut-metagenome-genome-assembly--contig:-NODE-1230-length-17567-cov-12.929217_pt1 | contig 17567 bp, 19 predicted proteins | sample MGYA00250042_ERZ773532 | MGnify/ENA primary metagenome ERZ773532 (study PRJEB29103, sample SAMN06112036) | human gut metagenome | biome: human gut; feature: ankylosing spondylitis patient; material... | reverse complement strand
TCATCAAAACAACGGCATGTTTTCACCTAAAATACACCTTCTTTTTTTAAAATTACAGCATATTTTTTTCAGCATAATGAACAGACTGATTATCAGCAATGACGGAAAAAGGACTATATACTGAATTTTGCTATCAGTTTCTGACATAAATCCAGATCAAGCTAGCAGGTTAAATTCCCTATCATATACATGCAGGATATAAATTAAAGGTCTACACACATAAAAGTATTACAAATAGAAACTAAAACACAGAAAACAAATGCTTAAAATTTATCTTTTTCAAAAAAATTATACAAAATATTGATTCGTTAATATATTTTCCATACGTTTGCATCCGTAATCTTACAATAACTAATAACTATGAATTTAAAGAAGCATTCTAATTGCTTGTCGCAAGCCATCCCCCCAATCAAAAGTTGGCTACATGGCAACAAGCTTAACTATCTGGCTCTGGCCGTAAGTGTTTTTCCAATCGCTAGCCCACAGATACATGCAGCCACGGAAAACAATCTTAACCAAACTTTCAATCTGCTCAAAGCGATAAAGTTACCTACCAAGGCGTTGTCATCAATGAAAACGGCAATCCTTTACCGGGTGTAAACATTACCTATAAAAATGCTCATGGAGTAGGAGTCATAACAGATATAGACGGTAAATTTACTTTTGCCATCCCCTCAAACATCCACTCGCTCATATTCTCATATGTCGGAATGAAAACACAGACGGTTCGTGTTTCCAATCCTTCCGAGAAATTAAAAGTCCGCCTGGAACCGGATGCCGTATCCTTACAGGAAACCGTAATTACCGGCATCTATACCCGAAAGGCTGAAAGCTTTACCGGATCTATGGCTACTTATTCGGAAAAAGAATTGAAAACAGTCGGCAACCAGAATGTTCTGCAAAGTTTGAAAGTACTTGACCCATCTTTCATCATTCTGGAAAATAATCTTGCCGGATCTGACCCGAATGCAACCATGAACCTCAATATCGGAGGTAACACCAACATCGTAGGTCTGGAAACAGAATATAGCACCAACCCTAATTTATTCTGGATGGATTTGAAACCACTCTATCGACCATTACTGACCTGAGTATGGACCGAGTAGCAAGTATCACGATCTTGAAAGATGCTTCATCTACTGCTATTTACGGTTCGAAAGCAGCCAATGGTGTAGTAGTTGTGGAAACCAAAAAGCCAGAGGCCTGAAGACTGAAATTTAACTATAACGGTAACTTCGGTATCGAATGGGCAGATTTGACTGACTATAACCTGATGAACTCTTCCGAAAAACTTGAATATGAAAGACTAGCTGGCTATTATGGTTCACTCGACTCAAACGGTAATATCATCGATGAGTATTACAGGAGTCTTTATAACCTGCGTTTGCTGAGAAGTAAGCAGGGAATTGATTCATACTGGCTGAACGAGCCTTTGCAAACAGGTTTCACTCAAAGCCATAACATCTTTGCCGAAGGAGGTGATGCCGCTTTCCGCTACGGTGTCGGTATGACTTACACACAGACAAACGGTGCAATGAAAAACTCCAGCCGTGACATTCTGAACGGAAACGTACAATTGACTTACCGTATTGATAAGTTTGCATTTACCAACCAGACCAACATCACTAATACTGATGTAGAAAATCCAACAGTTTCGTTCAGTAAGTTTGCACAAACTAACCCATTTTACGACAAATACAATGAATATGGAGAAGTAGAGCAAGTCATGGAAGAGATTATATCTGCCACTTCCGGAACCCAGTACATCACCAATCCTCTGTGGGACTTCAATCAGAGCAGCTATGACAAGAGCAACCAGCTGACCTTTGTCAACAACTTCCAGATTGAATACCGTCCGATATCGGAACTCCGCATCAGAGGAAAGTTCGGTCTTACTGTAGGACGCTATAATGCCCAGGTATTCAAATCACCGGAAATGAGTGAGTTTCTGACTACCGAAGTTCTGAAAAAAGGAAGCTATAACGAATCGAACACAAAATCTTCTTCATACGACGGAAGCTTAGACGTTTCTTATGGTAAGACTTTCGGTAAATATACTGTCAACGCCATCGGAAGTATGCAAATCAGCGAAAACCAATCTAACTTATCTATCTTCCAAGCAATAGGTTATTCAGCGACATGTTCTCGAATCCGAACTTCTCAAACGGATATCCAGAAGGCGGTAAACCAAGTTCTTCGATTTCCAGAATCAGACATGCCAGCTATTATGCTAACTTCAACTACGGATATCAGTTGCGCTACTTGCTGGACTTCAACCTTCGTTCCGACGGTTCGTCTGTATATGGAGTAGATAATCCGTTCTCTACCATCTGGTCATTAGGTTTAGGATGGAACATTCACAACGAATCGTTCTTCCGTCAGAACAACATCCTCAACTACATGAAGCTGAGATACTCAGTCGGTAATCCGGGAAATGCCAACCTGAATGCTAAAATGGCTAACAGCGTATATACTTATTATACCAGCTATCCGAATATGTTCGGTCTGTCAGCTTTAGTCAAGACATGGGGTAACAGTGGACTGCAATGGCAACGTACCAATGAACAGAACTGGGGTCTTGATGTAGAAATGTTCCAGAACCGCCTGCGCCTGAACGTAGACTATTTCAGAAAGAAAACCGACCCGTTATTGCTGAACATCGACTTCCCGCCCTCTTCTGGTATTACATCTGTTCCGATGAACATTGGTGCCATGAGAAACCAGGGTGTCACTTTTACAGGAAGTTACATCATCATCAGAAAACCGAATATGAACTGGACAGTAAATGCCAACCTGCGTCATATTACATCGGAATATTACAACATAGGTGATCTGCTGGAGAAATACAACGAAAAAGAACGTACCAACCAAAGTCTGATCCGTTACTACGACGGAGCCAGCCCGACAGCTCTTTATGCAGTACGCTCAGCAGGTATTGACCCGATGACCGGTAATGAAATATTCATCCGTAAAGACGGTTCGTATACCTTTAAGTGGGATTCTGCCGACGAAGTAATCTGTGGTGACTCTACTCCGGATATGGAAGGAGCATTTGGTTCCAGCTTCTACTGGAAAGGATTCTCTATCAATGCAATATTCAGCTATCGCTATGGCGGACAAGCATTCTTGTCTACCCTGTTCAACAAAGTAGAAAATATCAGCGACGTTCAAGTAAAATACAATCAGGACAAACGAGCACTTTACGGCAGATGGCAGAAACCGGGTGATATCGCCAAGTTCAAACGTATCGACGATACCACTGTAACCAACATGTCTTCCCGCTTCATTGCCGACGACAACACACTGGAATTGTCTACTCTGTCAGTGGGATATGAAACCACTACCGAAAAATGGCTGCAATCCATCGGTGCTTCTTCATTCAATGTGCGCATCTATGGTAATAACCTCTTCCGCTTATCTACCATCAAAGAAGAACGTGGTATCGATTATCCGTTCTCCAGAAAAATATCAGCCTCTATAGGAGTTCGTTTCTAAATTATAAAACATACTATTATGAAAAAAACACTTATAACACTTTTATTTAGTCTGACACTGGCAACAGGTACCGTAACAGCTCAGACCAATTTCCGCAACATTGATTTCAATGAAGCGCTTAAACAGTCACAAGCAGAAAACAAACTTGTATTCATCGATTTCTATACAGACTAGTACGGTCCTTGCCGGAAGATGTCTAAAGAAGTATTCCCGCAAAAACAAGTAGGCGATTTCTTTAATGCACAGTTTGTCTGCATTAAACTGAACGCAGAAAAAGAAGGAAAAGCATTTGCACAGCAATTCAATATAAAGGCTTATCCGACTTTTATCATTGCCGACCAGCAAGGTAATGCAAAAGTAACCATTACCGGTGCTTTCCCCGCCGATGCTTTCATCACGAAGGTAAAGAACGAACTAAATCCGGAGCTGACTCCTGAGCGTATGAAACAACGTTACGAAAGTGGTGAAAGAACTCCGGAGCTCGTTAACGCTTATGCCATGGATTTCATGGAAAAAAAGAAATACGATGAAGGGTATAAAATCATTAATGACTATTTCAACTCACTGACTGACAAACAGAAACTTTCGGCAGAAAATCTGTTTGTTTTCTCACGATACACTTTTGACATCTCCGACCCGAAATCTGCTGCTGATTTTAGCACCCACTGTCCTTTAGTCGGCTCCATTTTATGGTCCTTTTTCAAAGAACCTTTGTTGGGCTGAAGGAGTAATATTTCTTTATCCTTAAAGGATAGGAAATTTTCTATTGTGAACTGTTGTAGCATAAGTATTGACTAAATAAGTTGTTTAACACTGCAAATATAGTGATATTTTCTCATTTGCACAATATATTACGTATGATTTTGTGATATATAGTATTTACAATGTGATTTTTTCTCATCTTGAATATATAATACTGAAAAAGTTTGTATATTTGCATCGTGAATTCGAAATTAAGACCCTGGTGAAGGACCAGAGAGTTCACACTCTTGTATTATGTACAGAATATTTATTTCGCATTCGTGGTCATATTCAAGCGATTATGACAAAATTGAATTATTTTTACGTCAAGAAGGTATTCGCTTTTACAACCATTCTGTCCCCCAGAATGACCCCATTCATACAAATGGCTCAGACAAGCAATTATCTGATGCAATAGAAGCAAAAGTTAAAGGGTGTAGTTGTGTCATTATCCTTGCTGGAGTATATGCCACTTATAGCAAGTGGATTAACAAAGAAATTGAAATGGCACAGAAATATCGCAAACCAATTATTGCGGTTCAACCATGGGGGGCAGAACGCACATCTTCTGTTGTGAAAAATGTAGCTGATGTCATTGTTGGCTGGAATGCCAAATCCGTCGCAAACGCGGTTCGAGAATATGCTATATATCAATACCTTTAACACAGAGGCCGTATGAAAAAAGCACTGTTAATTGGAATCAATGATTATCCTGCGGGAAATGAACTGACAGGATGTATAGAGGATATCAATAACGTTAAAGCTGTAATTGAACGACATGGCGATGGTTCTCCGAATTTTGGAGTTAAAATGATGCCAAATGTACAGACTTCAGGAGAAGTAATGGAGGCTATTCAAAAACTTTTTGCTGGAGATAATGATACAGCTCTTTTATATTTCTCTGGGCACGGTTACGCAAATAACACAGGAGCAGAGATTGTTATGCCACAGGACATATCCACTCCCGGTCTGTACTATACAGGAATACAGATGTCAACTATAATGAATATTGTCAATAATTCTCATGTTCATAACAAAGTTGTAATCTTAGACTGCTGTCATTCTGGAAATATGGGGAAGTATAATCTTCAAGATGCTGGCAGCATTTTAAATACAGGAGTTTCTATTCTAACAGCTTGTCGTGAAGATGAAGTTGCGATGGAAGCTGGTGGCCATGGCCTTTTCACAGAGTTACTCTGCGCTGGACTTAATGGAGGAGCATCAGATTTCTGTGGGAATATTACTATAGGTGGTGTGTATGCATACATTGATCGTTCTTTTGGACCATGGGACCAAAGACCAGTCTTTAAAACCAATGTTACAGAATTTGCACCATTACGTAAAGTAGAACCACAAGTGTCGTTGTCAGTCATTCGTGAACTAACAAACTTGTTTGTGGATCCGAATAAAGATATAGCACTAGATCCATCTTTCGAGGACACAAACGACCCGTCTGTGCATCATGAATACGTAATACCCTATGCAGACCTAAATAATGTTAAGAAATTTAAACTGCTGCAAAAACTACAAAGCATAGGATTTGTGAAACCTATAGATGAAGAATTTATGTACTTTGCAGCAATGCATAGTACCGGATGTAAGTTAACAGAGTTAGGAAAATATTATTGGAGATTAGTAAACGAAGGAAGAATTTAATTTGAATATGGAATATTTTAGCGAGGCACATTTTCGTGCCATAACGAACAGAATGTCTCTTTACGAGCAACGCACATACAGCGATAATTATCAAGGATTACCAATGAATGAGCAGTTTGATATATTTCTTTCTTACAACATTTCCGATTCGGATGTTGTAAAAGGTATATTTTATGCTTTATCAAACATGGGATTCAAGGTCTATCTTGACTGTATTGTCGATGCTAACATGAAAAGAAATGAGACAGATAAAAATACTGCGAAAAGGATACAGCAAAGATTAAAGAATAGCAAATCTTTAATTTACGCTCAATCGCCTGATGCTGGAAAAAGTAATTGGATGCCATGGGAATTAGGGGTAGTAGATGGACATACAGGCAAATGTATGATTATGCCTGTTACGAAAGATGCTAAGCCTGTAAGTCCTCGGCGTGAATATCTACTTCTTTATCCTTACATTATGCCTTATGGAATTAGAGAAGAAATGAGAGTTTTCACAGAGCAATATTCTATTTATGGGGAAGATATTAATTCGTATATACGGAAATAATTTGTAACATCAAGCAGTGTGTTCTCGACTGCATAATTCGAGATGTGCATAATAAGGAAGAATATGGCAACAAATCCACCGTCTGGAGACGGACATCGCAATGGCGCAGTGAAAAATCGTTCACAGGTTTTTAATCCCAAAACAGAACAATGGGTAAAAAGAGATAAAGATACCGGGCGTTTCATGGATGTCAAACAAGATGGTACCCCGTTTAAGGGTGTGCGAAAAGAAAAGTGAGTTTTTAACGAGGGCAAGAGTTTGATACTTGCCCTTGTTTACTGCTTATGGTTACAATTTACAATTCAATTCCATATTCTTTCATCTTTTTATACAGCGTTGTCCTGCCTATTCCCAACAACTTGGCAGCAAGATGTCTCTTTCCCTTCGCCTGCTCTAAGGCACGGATAATCCGTTCTTTCTCTTCTGCTTCACTTTTGAGAGCGAAGCTGGAAGGAAAGGAAGATAGCTGTTCTCTGCCTAACTCCAAATCGTTATCAGTTATCATGTTGCCTTCCGCGTGCAGGACAGCCGTCTGTATCTTTTGTTTTAATTCACGGACGTTGCCCGGCCACGGATAGGCAAGCAGGATGTTATTGGCGGAAGCATTGAATCCTTTGATGTTACGCTCCAGTTCCTTGTTCGCCAGTCCGAGAAAGAACTCCGCCAACGGCAATATGTCCTCTTGACAGTCACGCAAGGGTGGTACGGTTATCGTGTATTCTTTCAGGCGATAGAGCAAGTCCTCACGGAAACGCTTTTCGGTGACGGCTTTCTGCAAGTCGTCGTTAGTAGCCGCCACGATACGTACGTCGGCGGTCTTGTCCTCTTTCGCTCCTATCGGACGATAGCGGTGTTCCTGTATGACACGGAGTAACATACGCTGCATTTCCATCGGAAGGTTGCCCACTTCGTCAAGGAACAATGTGCCGCCTTCGGCTTCCTGAAAATACCCCACATGGGCAGAATCTGCTCCCGTAAATGCCCCTTTGACGTGCCCGAAGAAGGCGGACTGTGCCAATGTCGGGGACAACGCTCCACAGTCCACCGTTACGAAAGGTTTTTCCGCACGTTTGCTTTGGGTATGCACATAACGGGCGATGTGTTCCTTGCCCGTGCCGTTCTCTCCGCATATCAGCACTCCCAAACGGGTGGGCGCAACCAACCGGACACGCCGCTTGATTTCCTGATATGCCGCTCCCTGACGGACGAATATTGGCACCTGCCCCTGCCTTTTCTGTTCCTGTGCCTTGTGCAGTAAACGGATGAGAGGGACAAGCCTGTCCTCCACCAACAGTTTGGGGATATAATCGGCAGAGCCGAGTTTCATACTTTCCACCGCCGTATGCACCTCGGCATAGTCGGTCATGACGATAAACGGTTGCGGCTTTTCCTCCTTGCGCATCCATCGTAACAGGTCGATACCCTCTCCGTCAGGCAGACGAAGGTCGGCAAGCACGATGTATTCCTCTCCGGCTTTCATCAACAATTTCTTGGCGGTGGAAAGCCGATACGCCTGTGCGGTGTCGAAACCACCTTTCTTCAAAAGGTTGCAGATATAATCGTTATATACGGGATTGTCCTCTACCACTATTACTTTCATTGCTTGTCCTCCTTTCGTGTTTTAGCTTGTCCCACTATCTTGTTACCCATAGCCAACATTGCATCTATGGCTTTGCTGATTTCTTCGTCCGCACAATTCTCCTCCATACGCAATAGGCGGTGCAGCTCCCTGAGTGGTTTGTCTGCACGGATTACCGCCCACGAACTGCGCAAACGATGTACCTGTATATCCAAAGCCTTGCGGTCAAGCATTGCCCCAGCTTCCTTTATGGCTTGCATATCCTTTTCCGTCTCGGTTATCAGCTTGTCGAGCATTGCCACCTTGTCGCCATACGCCAACAAGGATGTCAGGTCGGGCTGTTCCTCCTTGTCAGACAGCAAGGGGGAAAGGCATTTCTCCGACACCGCCATCAGTTCCGACAGGTCAAACGGTTTGAACAGGCAGGCGGAAAAGCCTTGTGACAGCAGTTCTTCTTCGGTACAGCTTCCCGATGCCGTAGCGACTACCACAGGAATGGTCTTCGAGTTACCGATGTCCGATGAACGGAGAAGTTCCAACACCTCGTAGCCGTTCGTTTCCGGCATCTTCAAGTCGGTAATCAGCAGGTCGTAGTCATTTGTACGTATGGCTTCCATAAGGTCGCCCGTATTGTTGCATATCTCGCAATGGATGCCGTAATGAGCATACATATCCCTTGCCATCGAAAGAAGAATGTCGTTGTCGTCCAACATAATGACCGAATATGAGCGTTCAAAGTATGGCTCTTGATATTGCTCTTGCATTTTCTTCTTTTCGATGCCAGCAATATCAGCGGTTTGCATGGGTAATTCTATTGTGAAACGACTGCCTTTGCCTTTCTCGCTGTCCAACCGGATTGTACCGTCCAACATATCCACGATACGTTTCACTATCGACAAGCCCAATCCGAAACCGTCCTGTGTGGCGGCATTGGAGAGACGTTCAAATGCACCAAACACACGTTGCTGTTCTTCTCCACTCATTCCGTTGCCTGTATCTTCAACTACAATAGAAAGAACACTACCGTTATATTCCATACGAAACGATACGTTTCCGCTTTGCGTGAACTTGACAGCATTGGATAAAAGATTGCCGCAGACCTGCATGATGCGCTCCTTGTCACCCATCAGGATAACATCATCGCAACATTCCACCGTAAAACGCAAGTCTTTTGCTTCCGCCAAAGGAATAAATTCTGTCAATAAAGCGTCTGCCATGCCCTGCAATCGAAACGGGGCGCTATTCGCATTCTCCTTTCCACTATCCAGCCGGAAAAAGTCAAGTAATGTGTTCAACATGGCAATCATCCTACCGGCTGCCTGTAAGATACTTTCTGCATAGCGGCTTATGTTGTCCGTATCGTGTCCTTGTATCAGTTCCGCATAGCCGTGTATGGCTGTCAGCGGTGTGCGCAGTTCATGGGTAATGGTGTGCATGGCTTTCTTGCGGGAGGAAATCAGTTCCTTGTTTTGCATATCTGATTCATAGAGTTGCTTTATCAGGCTGACTGTCTTTGATTTATACCGTATAATACGGCGTATATCCCTGTGAATAATGATATAAGAAACAACCAAAAGAAGAAAGAGACAACCTGTCAGACTGCCGATTTGCAGGAACGAACGTTCACGCATGGCGGTTATTTCCATCTCACGCCCTTGCAAGTCACTTTCTATTTTCCTGTCCATCTGCCCGATAAGCGATTGCAGTTGTCGGTTCAGCTTATTGTTACGCATGGCGAGGCTGTTGGTTTGTGCTGCTAAACGGCGGCTTTGTGCCTGTTGTTGTGCTATCTCCTTGCTGTTCAGTGCATGGAGCATGTTAGTCGTGGCGGTTGTTTTCGGCTTTTCTTTTTTGCCAAACAAACCTAAGAAACCTTTACGTTTCGACTTCTGTGGTTGTTCCTGTGCGCTTCTTGCCGCAATGACGGGTACACGCTCGGCAATCCTCTGGTTCAAACTTTCCTGTTCATCTAATACTTCCACAATGCCCTGAAGTAACCTTTCCTTGCTTTCCAACAAGTGGCGCACACTGTCTATTTGTCTTGCTGGATAAACCGTTTTGAAACGGCATAACTGCCATACGCCGAATATGGTAATGCTCCAAATCCTCGTCTTCCCACTCCAACACACTTTCGCCCAAAAGAGAAAGCCCGGTCATTTCACCGTAAACATGATGTATTTCTTGGCGGAAGTTGTTTATCCGTTGGTTCTCCGTTTCCAATGCCTCAATCTCTTTCCATTCATAATGCCACAGATACATGATCCCACCTGCCAACAGGCACATCAACAGGTAACCAGCGGCAACCAGTATGCGGAGAAATCTCGTACTCATGAAATTCAGTTTCATTCATATATTCTTTTTATCAAACAGCCCGCAAATTTCTTTGACTCATGGGCAGTGCCTCTTATTTCCTTTTCTTTCACCCTTGATTTGTCAATGTCTGACTTTGATAATTGCGAAGCGCCGCTTCGTTTTTTACCTGCATCCTCCACCCAAAGCATGGTAGAGGTTGATGATTCCCTGTATCTCGCCAAACCTGTCCTGCGCCTGTGCTTGTTCTGCGCTCAGCAGGGATTGTTGTGTTGTAAGCACTTCCAGATAGCTGGTGGAAGAATGGCTCATCAGCAGTTCTGTCTTTCGCACAGCTTCACGCAAGGTTTCAACCTGCCGGGTGTTTATCTCATATTGCGACTTAGCCGTCTGCCAGGTGGTTAATGCATCGTTCACCTCCTTTCCTGCGTTCAGCAATGACTGTTGGAATAATAATTTGGCTTCTTCCTGTTTAGTTTGTGCAATCTTCAAGTTGGCGATATTCGTGCCACGGTTGAATAGCGGTTGTGTCAGGGAACCGATGGCGTTGAACAACCATTGTCCGGGATTGGTGATTGCTCCACCTCCATTGTTAGTCCAACCCAATGTGCCCGAAAGAGTGATATTGGGGTAGAAGGCAGAGCGGGCTACATGGGTGGCGTAAAACGCTTGTGCCAGTTCCATTTCAGCCTGACGCACATCGGGACGATTGGAAAGCAACTGCAAAGGAACTCCGATAGAGATAGTATCAGGGAAGGATGCTTCGTCCAGGCTACTCCGTTCAATCGGTTGCGAAGGCATGGCAAGTATCGCAGACAAAGCATTCTCTGTTTCAGAGACACTTTTGCATATAGCCAGTTGCGATGATTCAAGTTGCATCACGTTTGCCTTTGCCTGCAATACCCCGGCTTCATTCGCCTTGCCCACCTTTTTCAACGCTTCGAGTGTGCGCACGGTAGCCCGCCAGTTTTCCAAAGTCCGATTGTTTATAGACATTTGTTCGTCAAGCAAGGCAAGTGTATAATAACTGTCTGCTATCGTGGCGATGAGTTGTGTCTGTACGGCTTGCTGATAGTCACGACTTCCCTGCCATGCGACAACCGCGCCACGCTTCGCAGCCGTGAATTTACCGAATATATCCAGTTCCCAACTTGCGGTCGCCCCGACATTGTATGTCTTTGCGGTCGCCCCATCGTAGCGGCTACCACCACCTTCGGCATTGATTCCCAATGAAGGGAGATAGGACAGTTTTGCCGTCATCAAAGCTGCCTCAGCCGCTTCAACCCGCAGGCGTGCCACATTGAGGTCTGTATTTTGCTCAAGTCCTGCCTCAATCAAAGACTGAAGTTCCCGGTCGGTGAACATCTCCCGCCATGACATGGAGGCGATGTTTGTTGTATCAATATCAACAGATAAGTTCCAATACAGATTTTCTGTCCGGATGCCAGCCCGATGATACCGGCTGTATGTGCCGCAGCCGGTAAGCATCAAAGTTGATAATATAAATATGGTTGTCTTCTTCATTTAATTACGTTTAACTCGTTCTTGAATGTATTGAAATGTGATGAACAGCGACGGCACGAGGAACAGCAATGCCAATGTACCCACTATCATGCCGCCTATTACACCTGTGGCAAGCGAGCGGCTGCCATTGGCACCCACGCCATGGGCCATCATCAGCGGAATAAGACCGAACACCATCGACAAGACGGTCATCAGGATAGGGCGCAGGCGAACCTTTGCCGCGCTGTATGCCGCCTGTGCCAATGTCATGCCTTCCGACCGTCGCTTACCAGCATATTCGGTCAGCAGAATGGCGGTCTTGGCAAGCAGTCCGATAATCATGATCAGTCCGGTCTGCATATAAATGTTGTTCTCCAATCCGAACATCCATGCGAACAGGAAGCTGCCCATCAGTCCGCAAGGCACGGACAGCAACACGGCAAACGGGATGAACACGCTTTCGTAGAGGGCGCACAGTATCAGGTATATCAAGACCATACAGAGCATGAATATCATTGCGGCATTGTTGGTGGTCTTGCTCTCCTCACGCGATAATCCCCCGAACTCGTAGCTGCAAGTGGCAGGAAGCACCTCACGTGCCGTCTCGCCAATCGCCTTGATGGCCTGACCGGAACTGTAGCCCGATGCCGGAGAGCCGTTGATGGCGATGGCATTGAAAAGGTTGAAGCGCGTAAGGTCGGAAGGTCCGTTGGTCTTGGTCAGGCGCACGAACTGGCTCAGCGGTGCCATGCTGCCATCGGAAGTACGCACGTACATCAGGTTGAGCGACTCCGTATTGATGCGGTACTCCGCCGGTGCCTGCATAGTGACGTGATAGAGTTTGGAGAAACGGTTGAAGTCCGATACATACGACCCGGTATAATACCCGGAAAGCGTGGACAACACATCGGCAGGAGATACGCCCGACTGCTCGCATTTCGCCGCGTCAATATCCACCCAATACTGAGGATAGTCTGCGGCAAAAGACGAATAGACCTCTCCGATTTCGGGACGGCGGGACAGTGCCTCTACAAATTTATCAGCCTCCTTCTTGAATGCGGCAACGTCTCCGCCCGTTTTGTCCTGCAAGTAGAGTTCAAAACCGTTGCCCATGCCGTAGCCGGCAATCATCGGCGGTGACATGGCAAACACCGTGGCATCGGGAACATCAGCGGTAGCGGCATAAATCTTGCCTATCACGTCATCCACCGATTGCCCTTCATCCTTGCGTTGGTTCCAATCTTTAAGTGTCATGAAATACATTGCCTGTGAAGGACCGGAACCGCTGAATGAGAATCCTCCGACCGCTCCGCTGTACTCAATCTCAGAGATGCTGTCAAGACGGTTGTTGATACGCGCCATCACCTTGTTGGTCTGCGCCATGGAGGAGCCGGGCTTTGTGTTCATGCTTACCATCACCGTGCCGGTGTCTTCCTGCGGAATAAGTCCTGTCTTCGTGATATTGACCAGCAAGACCAGCAACCCGAACGAGGCGGCAATCGTTCCCCACAGCAACCATCGGCAATGGATGATATACAGCCCGGGGCTCTTTGGCCGTTCGGAACAAAGACGGTCGGAGTACCCGTCACGCCGAGCTTGCTGCCTAAGGCGATATTGCGTTCGATCGCAGAGACATCGCAATTAGCACTCTTTGCCGGCGCCTGAACGCCGTCGAGCATGCGTGCTCTCCAGGCAGCGCCCTTATCTTTGGCACACCAAATATTCTGACTTTCGGCCAGAGAGGAAGGACGAATCACCGGATAGAGGAATGTGTAAATCGTGACATCCTTCATTTCTTTCAAACTTGCCTCAAGTTTGCGGCAGAAAGAGCAGTTCGGATCGGAGAAAACAGCAATCTGACGAGCGCCCGTGCCGTTCACGATTTTGATGGCATCCGCAAGCGGAAGCTTGGTGAAATCAATGCGGCTGAGTCGATCTTTCGTTTCTGCCGTCAGATTTCTCTGTGTTTTTGTTTCAAACAGCTGGCCAACAATGATGTGATCGGCGGTAGCGTCCGAATACATAATTTCATTCTGCGCTACCACTTCATACACACCTTTAACAGGCGTAACCGAAACCGACTCGACCGGAATACCGAGCTTCCCTTGGAGTGTTTTTTTCAATGTGTCACAAATTTGTTTTTCATCCTGAACGATGGCTGCGGGTGCATTCGGGACCGACTTATCCGCCGCTGCAGCGGCCGGTGCTGTTGGCGTATTCACAGTTGTTTGAGAAAAGGCCGTAAACGGCACTAAGGCTAAGAGGGCCGCACAGAGATGCTTTTTGTAATTCATTCAAGACTCCGGTGTTTGAAACAGGAAGACAGTATTTTATTGCCTTCGCAGATCGGCACATTATTGCAGTATTAGGAGCTTTTGGGAGGTCATTCATATTTCTCCGTAGATCAACCGCAAGATTTTTCTTTAAAAGTCCTGTATAGTGCTGCTTCTCGATTGAGAGACGGCTAGATAGCTCAGTTGGTAGAGCAACGGACTGAAAATCCGTGTGTCGGTGGTTCGATTCCGCCTCTAGCCACCAGGATTTCTTGAGCCCGATGCCAAAAGCCTCGGGCTCAGTTCTTTTATAACTCGGGGAGTAGCCTCCTGGGGACTGTCAACAAACTTGGCAAAGCCATGGCAGTTCCGGCGCTTGTCTGCGCTTGGCGAGACCGATGAACTTTCGAACGCTTCCGGCGCGGCGACAGTTCATTGTGTTTGGCCGGATAGGAGAAAACTCATGGAAGCCATTCTGGTTGCCATCGGAGCCGTAGCGCTCGCTGAAATGGGAGATAAAACTCAGCTCCTCGCTTTCCTTCTCGCCTCTCGATTTAAAAAGCCGACGCCGATTATTCTCGGCATTTTGGTCGCAACAATCTTTAATCATTCCCTAGCAAGCGCGCTCGGCGCATGGATTACCCACGTCTTCAGCCCCGAAGTAATTAAATGGATCATTGTAGGTTCGTTCCTCGCCATGGCGGCATGGATTCTTATTCCGGACAAAGGCGATGACGATGCACTGAAAAACCACTCCATGCGATTCGGCGTTTTCGGCGTGACGTTTATTACCTTCTTCCTGGCGGAAATGGGCGATAAAACTCAGATTGCAACTGTTGCGCTTACCGTCAAATACGCCACGCCGGTTCTCGTGGTCATCGGCACCACGATCGGTATGCTGATTGCTGACGTTCCTGCTGTTTGGATCGGCGATAAGCTCGCCCAAAAAATTCCGGTCAAACTCATCCGCATTGCCTCCGCAGTCCTGTTTGCTACGATCGGTATTTTGGCCGCGTTTGAATACACGCCTACCGAGCTGTAGTGTGCGCTTGTCTCAAATCAGACTTGTACCTCTGCAGTTCTTTGCACGTCGAGTAAACTTTCTCTGTGATACAGATAGGAGCACATCCTCATGTCAGTTCGAAAATTATTCGCAGGGCTTTTATTTTCGGGGATCTCGCTGCTTGCGCTAAGCGGCTGTGCCGTCGGGCCGGAAAACAACAACCCTACCCAGTTAACCGCTCAATGGGTTGATCCGGCTGCAACCTTCGAGCAAAAGACCATTACCGGTCTGTTAGTAGCTGCTGTTGTCGAGAATCCGACGAACCGCCGGATCTTCGAAGACATCGCCTGCGATGTCTTAGCGTTACACGGGATTCCAAGTACACCGAGTTACCGTGCGATTCCTCAGGCCTCTAACCTAACGATCTTGGGAGGTGGTTTGAATTACAGTGCTCTTTTCAGTGCCGCACGCTTAGCCAAGGCGAGCAATGTTTTGGCAATCCACCAAACGGGTACCAAAACCAATGTGATTTACGACCCGGGAATGACATGGGGACCGGATCCTTTCTGGGGTCCCGGACCCTGGGGCGGTCCTTTCGGACCTGATCCTTTCTGGGGCGGCTGGGCTATTCCGCCTTCCATCACACAGCAAAACATCATCGAGTCCAATACCGAACTCGTCAGCGTAAAAACCGGCGCAGTTTTATGGACCGGAGCTTTCTCTACGGTAAGTAACCAAGCACCGATCACTCAGGCGCTGCAGGAGTACGTCGGAATGGTGCTTCAGGCAATTTTGAACAACGGCTTTCTGATTCCGGTCAGTATGCCGAATTACCAAATTCAGCCTGCGGCCAAATTCAATCCGCAGTCTGCCGGGAACGCGGGCGCCCTTCCTCGTTAAAGAGTCTGGCGATTCTGGCGCAGTCTTGAATGTGCTGATTTCCAATCCACTTCAAGGCTGCAAAGGAGAGACCCGCAGCCGCAGCTTGGCCCGCTATCGGCAGCCATTTTGCTGCCTGTGCAGCCGTTAGCTGAATGCTCAGCTTTTTAAGAACGGCAAGGACTAAGGACTTCGTGATCAGTTTCCCTGCCCAGGCGCTTCCTGTCACGGTAATCAGCTGAAACAGCTGAACCTGTTTGTCCGTCGAAAGATGCTGAATTTGCTGAGGCGTGAGCCCGAATTCCTGATTAATGAAATTAAGAATGGATATCAGCATCGTCACGTCCACCGTTACGTTGATGCCGGGTATCGGGATGGCACTAGCACCCGCTGTCACTAAGGCACGCTGCGTTACAAACTTTTTTGTACGAGCGATACAGTCGAGGATTGCCTGCTCATCCGGAGGTATTTCCTTCAATTTTGTCTCTGCAGGTAAATCCTTCTGTTTAAAGATGGTCAAAGCCCTCATACTCTCATCCTTGCCGAAGCGACTAAACTTAAGGCATAAATAATGCTCTATTTTTAATATTAATAACTAAGCTGCGCAAATGGTCCGACTTATTTTAGTCAGGCCGCCCGATAAGCGGCGCTGTTGGACACAATAGATAGAAAGATGAATCTTTTCGCCCTGGGATTGAACCATAACACTGCTCCTCTCGCTTTGAGAGAGAAGGTTGCTTTTTCTTCTGAAGAGCTGGACACCGCAAACCTAAAGATTCGAGCCATGCTCGGAAATCCTGCCGGTGGCGGTATCAAAGAGGTCGCGATTTTATCGACCTGTAACCGCACGGAAATTTATTGTGCGGCTGAAGACTCCGAACTTGCCTCCAAAAAACTGAAAGAGTTCTTGGCCGAAAGCAAAGGCGTGAAGTTCAATGAACTTGAGGAACACCTCTATGTGTTCTTAAATGACGACGCCGCTCGCCACGCCTTCAGAGTAGCCTCAGGTCTGGATTCAATGGTGTTGGGCGAAACCCAGATCGTCGGCCAGATGAAAAAGGCAGTGAAAACTGCTCAGAAAAACCATGGCCTAGGCGTATTTCTGAACTACCTTTTTCAAAAGACATTTGCGGTCGCCAAAGAAGTCCGTTCTAAAACCGAGATCGGCGCTCACTCCGTATCCTTGGCAGCTGCCGGCGTCCGAGTCGCCTCGAGCATCTTCGGTTCTTTAGAAAACTCCAGCATCTTGTTTGTCGGTGCCGGAGAAATGATTGAGCTCTGTGCTGCTCATTTCTGCGCACAGAAACCGAAAAACATTGCCGTCGCAAACCGCACCGTCGCCAGAGCGGCGGCTTTGGCGGAAACGATCGGTGCAAAAGCTGTCGGACTCGTCGACCTCCCGGAAATTCTTCCGAAATACGACATCCTGATCACTTGTACGGCCAGCACGCTTCCCATCATCGGTCTCGGCATGGTTCAAAGTGCACTGAAGCGCCGTAAGCATCGTCCGATCTTCATGATCGACCTTGCGGTTCCCAGAGACATTGAACGCGAAGTTGATGATTTAGACGAAGTTTA
>ENA-USZI01001223-USZI01001223.1-human-gut-metagenome-genome-assembly--contig:-NODE-1223-length-17614-cov-5.596111_pt1 | contig 17614 bp, 13 predicted proteins | sample MGYA00250042_ERZ773532 | MGnify/ENA primary metagenome ERZ773532 (study PRJEB29103, sample SAMN06112036) | human gut metagenome | biome: human gut; feature: ankylosing spondylitis patient; material... | reverse complement strand
AAAAGGTTTTCAATTTAGTCTTAAATTTTTCCAGAAAACAGCCCTCTCCCCTCCGGCATAGGGTTGACGGGCCGGGAAAAACCGTGTATAGTACGGTTGTTACCGAATTGTAACTCTTTTTGAAGGCCCCACCCAGCGGCGGGGCCAGACACGATGAACGAGGCGGAACATGGAACATAATTTACAAGACCGGCAGCCCGGCCTGTGGGCCCGGCTGCGAGAGCGGGCGGCAGCCTGGAACGACCCGGAAGCCCGCCAGCAGCGGGGCCGCCTGGCGGGACAGCGGCGGCGGCTGGCCCGGGATTGGGCCCGTATCCATCTGCGCCGGATGGCCCACCGGACCCACGGCTCCCTGGCCATTCACCAGGCCGTCGGCCCGGTCTCTTTTCTGGTGGTGTCCGCCGCCCTGGGGGTGGCGCTGACCCTGACCACCCTCTATACCCCCAGCTATGCCGTCACGGTGGACGGAGCGCCGGTGGGCGTGGTGGCCGACCGGGACGTGGTGGACCGAGCCATTGCCGACGTGGAGGAACAGGGCTCCTCCCTGCTGGGCTATGACTATCAGGTCCAGGGGGCCATCGGTTATCAGTTTGCCCTCACCCTGAAAACCGATCTGAACAGCCAAAATCAGATCGAGGACTATTTCTACAGCCAGCTCAACGACGTGAGCGTCCACCTGCGCAAGTGCGAGGTGGTGGTGGACGGTCAGGCCGTGGGCGTGGTAAAGGACGAGACCGCCCTGCGGGACATGCTGGACAACCTGAAAAACCAGTATGTGAACGAGAACACCACCTCGGTGGAATTCATGCAGGACGTGTCTATCCAATATGTCTACGCGGCGGACAGCGTGCTGACCACTGAGGAGATGCAGGCCGCCCTCCAGTCCAGCGGAAACGGCTCCGGCACCTACACCGTGGTGAAGGGGGACACCTTCAACGGTATCGCCTACGCCAACAACATGTCCATCAGCGACCTGAAGGCCCTGAACCCCGGCGTGGACATCAACCGCCTGATGATCGGCGACGTGCTGAACGTGAAGGCCCAGACCCCGGTGCTGTCTGTCAAGACCACCGAGCACCAGGTGTACACCCAGGAGATCGAGTGCCCCGTAGAGACCCGGGAGGACAGCTCCATGTACAAGGGCACCTCTAAAATCGTCACCCAGGGCGTGAAGGGCGAGGCGAAGCTGGAGGCCGACGTGGTCTATATCAACGGCCAGGAGCAGCAGCGGGACATCCTGTCCAATGTCACCGTGCGGGAGCCCACCACCACCATCAAGGCCGTGGGCACCAAGGAGAAGCCCAAGACCGCCTCCACCGGCTCCTTCTCCTGGCCCATCTCCGGGCGCATCAACTCCTATTTCGGCGGGCGGTACATCTTTGGCCGGTACAGCTATCACTCCGGCATCGACATCGCCGCAAGCTATGGGGCCAGCATCCGGGCTGCCGACGGCGGCAAGGTCACCTTCGCCGGGTACAAGGGCAGCTATGGCAATCTGGTGGTCATCACCCACGACAACGGCACCCAGACCTATTACGGCCACAACTCCTCGCTGCTGGTATCCGCCGGACAGAAGGTATCCAAAGGACAGGCCATCGCCCGGGCGGGCAGCACCGGCCGCTCCACCGGCACCCACTGCCATTTCGAGGTCCGGGTCCGGGGCTCCGCCGTCAATCCCCTGAACTATCTGCGATAACCTCCCACCAAACACAGACCACCCCTGAACTGACCGGCCGGTCAGTCCAGGGGTGGTTTTTTGCGCAGAGCTTCTCTTTTTACGCGTCCTCCACGCCCAGCTCCTCCACGGCGTGGCGCATGTGGATGGCCATGGCGTGCTCGGCCCCCTCGCCGTCCCGCTTTCGGATGAACTCCAGCAGCAGGGCGTGGTCCTGCAGGGTGATCTGGGCCAGGGCCTCCTTGTGCGCCCCGGCGGCGATGGCCGTCTCCACCGCCCGGTCGATCATGGGCAGCAGGCGCATCATAAATTCGTTGTGGGCCGCCCGGACGATGGCAGCGTGAAAGGCCCGGTCCGTCCGAGTGCGGTCCGCCCCACGGCGGATGCAGTCGGCCACCGCCGCCCCCTGCTTCAGGATGTCCTCCAGCTCCCGCTGGGTGGCCCGGCGGCAGGCCAGACGGGCGGCCCGGGGCTCGAAGATGGTCCGCAGTTCAAACAGATCCCGCAGCTGGCCCCTCACCCGGGCCAGGTCATCAAAGCCGAAGTCCTCCACCTGGGCCGCCTTTTGGGTGACAAAGGTGCCCCGGCCCCGGCGCACCTCCACCACGCCCTGGACCAGCAGGGCCCGCAGGGCCTCCCGCAGGGTGGCCCTGCTCACCCCCAGCTGGGCGGAGAGTTCCACCTCGTTGGGCAGCTTCTCCCCGGGCCGGAACCGCTTTTCCACCGCGATCCAGCTGTACAGCGTCTTTCCCGCCTGCTGGGACAGATTTCCCATGGTCCATTCCTCTTTTCTCTTGACAATTCTGAATCACATGATATAACATGTAGTCAGACAATGCAATAGTTATCAGACAACTATTTTCTCCCGGGATGTCTCCCACTTCCCGAGGGACTATTTTGAGGAGGAGTTTTTTGTATGCGCTCTGACGTTGTGAAAAAAGGCATCCCTGCCGCTCCCAACCGCTCTTTGCTCTATGCCCTGGGCTATACCAAGGAGGAGCTGGAGCGCCCCCTGATCGGCGTGGTCTGCTCCTATAACGAGATCGTCCCCGGCCACATGAACCTGGACAAGATCGCCCAGGCGGTGAAGGCCGGCATCCGGGCCGCCGGCGGCACCCCCGTGGAGTTCCCCGCCATCGCCGTGTGCGACGGCATCGCCATGGGCCATGTGGGCATGAAGTATTCCCTGGTCACCCGGGACCTCATCGCCGACTCCACCGAGGCCATGGCCATGGCCCACCAGTTCGACGGCCTGGTGATGATCCCCAACTGCGACAAAAACGTGCCCGGCCTGCTTATGGCCGCCGCCCGGGTGAACATCCCCACCATCTTCTGCTCCGGCGGCCCCATGCTGGCCGGCACCCTGAACGACGGCCGCCGCACCTGCCTGTCCCACATGTTCGAGGCCGTGGGCGCTTACTACGCCGGAAAGCTGGACGAGGCCGGGGTGGAGGAGTATGAGAACGCCGCCTGTCCCACCTGCGGCTCCTGCTCGGGCATGTACACCGCCAATTCCATGAACTGCCTCACCGAGGCCATCGGCATGGCCCTGCGGGGCAACGGGACCATCCCCGCCGTCTATTCCGCCCGGCTGCGCCTGGCCAAGCACGCGGGCATGAAGATCATGGAGCTGGTGGAAAAGAACATCCGGCCCCGGGACATCATGACCCAGGCCGCCTTCCACAACGCCGAGACCATCGACATGGCCCTGGGCTGCTCCACCAACACCATGCTCCACCTGCCCGCCATCGCCCACGAGTGCGGCATCCAGCTGTCCTTTGACATGGCCAACGAGATCTCCGACCACACCCCCAACCTGTGCCACCTGGCCCCCGCGGGCAACACCTATATGGAGGACCTGGAGCGGGCCGGCGGCGTGTACGCCGTGATGGCCGAGCTGGCCAAGAAGGACCTGATCGACACCGGCCTGCTCACCTGCACGGGCAAGACCATCGCCGAAAATCTTCAGGGCGTGGTCAACCGTGACCCGGAGATCATCCGGCCCATCGACGACCCCTACACCAAGACCGGCGGCATCGCCGTACTCAAGGGCAACCTGGCCCCCGACGGCTGCGTGGTGAAGCAGTCCGCCGTGGCCCCGGAGATGATGGTCCACCAGGGCCCCGCCCGGGTGTTCAACAGCGAGGACGACGCCATCCAGGCCATCTATGACGGCAAGATCGTCGCCGGCGACGTGGTGGTCATCCGGTATGAGGGCCCCAAGGGCGGCCCCGGTATGCGGGAGATGCTCAACCCCACCTCCGCCATTGCGGGCATGGGCCTGGACAAGGACGTGGCCCTCATCACCGACGGGCGCTTCTCCGGGGCCACCCGGGGCGCATCCATCGGCCACGTCTCCCCCGAGGCGGCCAGCGGCGGCCCCATCGGCCTGGTGGAGGAGGGCGACCTCATCTCCATCAACATCCCCCAGCACACCATCCAGCTGCTGGTGGACGACGATACCCTGGCCCAGCGCAGGGCCAAGTGGGTCTGCCCCGAGCCCAAGATCAAAACCGGCTATCTGGCCCGCTACGCCAAAATGGTCTCCTCCGCCGACAAGGGTGCGATTTTGGAGTAAGAATCGGTGCGGCCCTCTCCGCCCAGTGTACGCACTGGGCACCTCCCCCTTCGGGGGAGCTGTCAGCGCAGCTGACTGAGAGGGCCAAAACATAAACCCCCGCCGTTTTGTTGAAAACGGCGGGGGTTTATAATGTTATTTCCAGCTTATCCGTTGCTGCTGAGCAGCTGCTGCTTGATGTCCCACAGCTTCTGGGACAGGTCCACATAGTAGTTGTGGGGGTTCTCAAAGCGCTTGACCTCGTCCCACAGGGCGTCCACCTGGCGCTGGCAATAGGCCCGGCTGGTCTGGATGTCGGGCACCTGATACACCAGCTTGCCCCCCTGGAACACGGGCACCAGCAGCTCGGTGGCATAGATGCCGGTGAAGGTCTTTTTCTTCCAGGTGGCATCCGGGTCGAACAGCTCCAGGGGCTGGGAGAAGTCGAACTGCTCGTCGTGGAGGCAGACTAAATCGGCCTCGGCCTTGCCGGTGTCCTTGGAGAAGATGCGGTAGACCTTTTTAAAGTGGGGGGTGGTGATCTTGGCTGGATTCTCGCTGATCTTGATCTTGGGGATGATGTTGCCCTGGTCGTCCTCGATGGCGGCCAGCTTATACACGCCGCCGAACACCGGCTCAGACCGGGAGGTGATCAGCCGCTCGCCCACGCCGAAGGCATCGATGCGGGCCCCCTGGCGCACCAGGTCCCGGATGATATACTCGTCCAGGGCGTTGGACACGAAGATCTTGCAGTCGGTCAGCCCCGCGTCATCCAGCATCTTCCGGGCCTTTTGGGACAGATAGGTCAGATCGCCGGAGTCCAGGCGGATGCCGCAGCGGGTGATCCCCTGGGGCAGCAGAACTTCTTTGAAGGCCCGGATGGCATTGGGCACGCCGGATTTGAGCACATTATAGGTGTCCACCAGCAGGGTGGCGTTGTTGGGATACAGCTGGCAATAGGTCTTGAAGGCGGTGTACTCATCGGGGAACATCTGCACCCAGGAGTGGGCCATGGTGCCCGAGGCGGGGGAGCCATACCGCTGGTCGGCCAGGGTGCAGGCGGTGGAGGCACAGCCGGCAATATAGCTGGCCCGGGCGCCCAGCACGGCCCCGTCCGCCCCCTGGGCCCGGCGGGAGCCGAACTCAGACACCGGGCGGCCCTCGGCGGCCCGGACGATGCGGTTGGACTTGGTGGCGATCAGGCTCTGGTGGTTCAGGGTCAGCAGGATAAAGGTCTCCACAAACTGGGCCTGGATGGCCGGGGCGCGGACCGTCAGAATGGGCTCGCCGGGGAAGACGGGCGTGCCCTCGGGCACGGCCCAGATGTCGCCGGTAAATTCAAAGTGCAGCAGATACTGCAAAAACTCCTCGCTAAAGCAGCCCTTGCCCCGGAGATAGGCCACATCCTCCTCGTCAAAGCTCAGGCCCTGGATATACTCCACCACCTGGGCCAGGCCCGCAGCGATGGAGAATCCGCCCTTGTCGGGCACCGAGCGGTAGAACACGTCGAAATAGCAGATCCGGTCCTTCAGTCCCGTCTGAAAATAGCCGTTGGCCATGGTCAGCTCATAAAAATCACACAGCATCGTCAGGTTTGTTTTCGCTTTCATTCCTGAGGCCGCCTCCTCATATCAGGGGGTGACAAGACACCCCGGTTTCTCCCTATTATAACCGGATTCGCCCGAAAAGGCAACTGTGAATTCTGTCCCATTGCCTTTTCCCGCAAAGGGTGGTAAAATAGCCGAAAAAGGCTGTGCCCGTGCAGCTGCATGCTGCGGGCCCTGTTCCACCGCGTCCCGACACAGAGATAAAGGGGAGTGCTGCATCATGCGCAAGCTGGTCATCGACAGAGCCGCCATCAAAAATAACCTGACGGTCATCAAGGACCGGGCCGCCGGGGCCGCCATCTACGGCGTGCTCACCGGCGACGGGCAGGGGGTTGGCACCGCCGCCCTGGCCCAGCTGCTGCGGGACGAGGGCATCGGCCGCTTTGCCGTGTCCGAGGTCTCTGAGGCCGAGGCCCTGCGTCAGGCGGGCTTTGTGGACGAGGAGATCCTGATGCTTCGGGCCACCACCGACCGGGAGGAGCTGGAGCGGCTGGTGGACCTGAACGTGGTGTGCACCGTCTCCTCCGTGGACACGGGCATGGCCCTGAACGCCCTGGCGGGCAACCGCTCCACCGTGGCCGAGGCCCACATCCAGGTGGACACGGGCATGGGCTTTGGTGGCTTTTTGGTCAGCGAGCCGGAGAAGCTGCTGCTGGCCTATCGCTCCATGCCCAACGTGGCCCTGTCCGGGGTGTATACCCAGCTCCATGCCGCCCGGCCCAACGACCCCCAGGCCAAGCGCCAGCTGGAGCAGTTTCAGCAGGCCCTGGATGCCATCCACCAGGCGGGGTTCGAGACCGGAGTGGTCCACGCCGCCGGCTCCTTCGCCCTGCTCCACGGGCTTGCGCCGGAGCTGGACGGGGTCCGGGCCGGCTCCGCCATCCTGGGCCGGTGCCGCCGCACCCGGGACGACGGACTGAAGACCGTGGGCTTTGGACAGGCTCCCCTCACCGAGGTACGCTGGCTGCCCAAGGGCCATGTGCTGGGGGTGGACCGGCCGGTCACCCTGAAAAAGCCCACCCGGGTTGCGGTGCTGCCCGTGGGTTATCAAAACGGCTTTGGTGTCACCCGCCCCCGGGAGACGGGGCTGCTGGCCGCCATCGCCCGGTGGCGGAAGAATAACCGCCGCACCGTGCGCCTGGGGTCCCAGCGCGCCCGGGTGCTGGGCGGCCTGGGAGCCAGCGAGCTCATTCTGGATGTGACGGACGTGAAGTGCTCCGTGGGCGACCTGGCTACCTTTGAGATAGACCCCCTGTTCGCCCGGGGCTTTCAGGTGGAGTTTCGATAAGGGACAAGACCGGCAGGGGCGGATGTCCTCATCCGCCCGGACAACGGGCCGCTGGGGACAGCGGCCCCTACGGACGGCCCCGTCATATCCCGTAGGGGCGGCTATCAGCCGCCCGGCGCAACGACATCAGACATCGGAATACAAAGGAGTCTCTTTGATGGATCAGTCACTTTCCTTCCAGCCGCTGCTCTTCGGCGGCGACATCAACGTATACAGTGTGGCCCGAGCCTTTCACGAGGCCTATGGCGTGCGCTCGGTGGCCTTTGGCAAATATCCCTCCTTCCCCTGCCACGGCAGCGCCATCATCGACTATCGGGTCTGCCCGGACAACGAGAGCGACGAGGCGTTTCTGCGCAACGCCCGGGCGGTGGCCGAAGAATTCTCGGATAAGACTGTCCTGCTGCTGGGCTGCGGGGACAGCTATGTCCAGCTGGCCGCCCGCCACCGGGACCATCTGCCGGAAAACGTCATCGCCCCCTATATCTCCGAGGACCTGCTCAACTCCCTCATCAACAAGGAGCGGTTCTATCAGCTGTGCGACGAGCACGGGGTGGACCACCCGGCCACCTTTATCTATGACAAGTCCATGGGCCACGACTTCTCCCTGCCCTGGGGAGCGCCCTATATCGCCAAGCCCGCCGACTCCGTGGCCTATTGGGCCTGCGGGGACCACTCCCTGGCCAAGGTCTATATCTGCCAGAGCTGGGAGGAGCTGCTGGAGAGCCTGGACCACGTCTATGCCGCAGGCTATCAAGACCACATGGTCCTGCAGGAGTTCATCCCCGGGGACGACAGCTATATGCGGGTGCTCACCAGCTACTCCGACCGCAACGGGAAAGTGACGACCATGTGTCTGGGCCATGTGCTGCTGGAGGAGCACTCCCCCCACGGCATCGGCAACCACGCCGTCATCCTCACCGACTGTGACGAGGAATTGGAGCTGAAATTCCGGGACCTGCTGGAGAGCCTGCACTTCACCGGCTTCTCCAATTTCGACATCAAATATGACCGGCGGGACGGCAAGTATAAGGCCTTTGAGATCAACTGCCGCCAGGGCCGCAGCAACTACTATGTCACCGGCTCCGGCCACAACATCGCCAAAATGGTGGTGGAGGACCGGGTGGAGCATCAGGACCTGCCCTTCCAGATGACCCACGACCGCTCCCTGTGGCGGATGGTGCCCCGAAAAGTCGCCTTTAAGTTCACCCCCAAGGCCTACCACGGGGAGATGCAGGAGCTGATCCGGGCGGGGAAGGACTCCCACTCCCTGGTCTACTCCGGTGATGCCAGCCTGAAACGCCGCCTGCGCATCTTGAAGAACCATATCGGCAACATCAAGCGTTTCGACCAGTACAACAAGGTGCCGGAGGGATAACGTGGAGGTTTCTGTGAACGACCGTCTCGGGGTGCTGGGGGGCATGGGTCCCCAGGCCACCAACACCTTTTATCAGCTGGTCATCGACCGCACCGATGCCCGCACCGACCAGGAGCATGTAAACGCCCTGATCCTGTCCGACTGCCAGATGCCCGACCGCACGGCGGCCATTCTGGGCACGGCGGAGGAGCAGGAGGCGGTGTTCCGGCGGCTGCTGGCCGACGCCCGGCTGCTGGAGGGGGCGGGCTGCACGGTGCTGGCCGTGCCCTGCAACACCTCTCACTTCTTCCTGGACCGGGTGCAGGAGCACATCGGCGTGCCCATCCTGAACATGATCCGGGAGACTGCGGCGGCCTTGAAGCGCCAGGGGCGCACCCGCCCGGGCATTCTGGCCACCGACGGCACCATCCGCTCCGGCCTGTACCAAAAGGAGTTCGCCGCCCTTGGCATCACGGCGGTGACCCCCTCCCCGGAGGCCCAGAAGCTGGTCATGTCCCTGATCTATGACGACGTGAAGGCCGGGCGGGACGGCGACCCCCAAAAGTTCGACGCCATCCACCAGGACCTGCTCTCTCAGGGCTGCGACAGCGGGGTGCTGGCCTGCACAGAGCTGTCTGTGTTCGCCGTCCGCCGCCGGCTGCCACCCTTCTACACCGATGCCATGTCCGTCCTGGCCGAGCGGGCCGTGCTGGCCTGCCGCCGGCCCCTGCGGGACATCTTTATCTGAACCACAAAAAGCCCGGGGCGATCACACATAGTCCCCGGGCGATTTATTCTTGATTTCATGGAGGCGACAGCTATGGCTCAGTCCGTCCGTCCCCTGGGGGACTATCTTGATCTGCTGGAGCAGCGGGGGCTGCTGGTGTCCCGGCCCGCCGGCCTGGACCTGACGGCCCCGGTGGCCCTGGTTTCCTACGACTCCCGCCAGGTGGAGCCCGGCACCCTGTTTGTGTGCAAGGGGGCCCACTTCAAAGCGGAATTTTTACAGATGGCCCGGGACAAGGGGGCCATGGCCTATGTGAGCCTGGAGCCCTACCCCCAGGTGGACCTGCCCTGCATCCGGGTGACGGACATGCGGGAGACCATCGCCCCCCTGGCCGACCTGTTTTACGGCCACCCCTCCGGGGATTTAAAGGTCATCGGCATCACCGGGACCAAGGGCAAGTCGTCCACCGCCTATTATCTCAAGTATATCCTGGACGAGTATCTGGCGGGGGAGGGCCGCCCCGCCTCGGGCATCATCTCCTCCATCGACACCTACGACGGCACGGAGCAGTTCGAGTCCCATCTCACCACCCCGGAGCCCCTGGAGCTGCAGCGGCACTTCGCCGCCGCCCGGGACAACGGCCTGGGCTATGTGACCATGGAGGTGTCCAGCCAGGCGCTGAAATATCACCGCACCCTGTGCACCGACTTTGCCGCCGCCTGCTTTTTGAACATCGGCACCGACCACATCTCCCCCATCGAGCACCCGGACTTTGAGGACTATTTCTCCTCCAAGCTGAAAATTTTCGCCCAGGCCCGCATCGCCTGCGTGAATCTGGACTGCGACCACGCCCAGCGGGTGCTCCAGGCCGCCCAAGAGGGGGGGCGCCCCGTCATCACCTTCTCCCAGAAGAACGAGGAGGCGGACGTGTACGCCAGCCAGGTGCGCAAGCGGGGCAACGACATCCTGTTCCGGGTGCGCACCCGCCGGTTTCAGCGGGAATTCCGCCTGACCATGCCCGGACTGTTCAACGTGGAAAACGCCCTGGCCGCCATCGCCGTGTGTCAGGGGCTGAACATCCCGGAGCAGGCGGTGTATGTGGGGCTGATGAAGGCCCGGGTGCCCGGGCGCATGGAAGTCTACTCTAACGCCGACGACACCGTCACCGCTATTGTGGACTATGCCCACAACCGCATGAGCTTCGAGACTCTGTTCCGCTCCGTCCAGGCGGAGTACCCCGGGCGGCGCATCGTCACCGTGTTCGGCTGTCCCGGCAAAAAGGCTCTGGACCGGCGAAAAGATTTAGGCGAGGTAGCGGGGGCCAACTCCGACTTTATCATCCTCACCGAGGAGGACTCCGGGGAGGAGGACACCGTGTCCATCTGCCGGGAGATCGCCCAGTATGTGGCCTGCGACTACTCCATCGAGCCCAACCGGGGGGAGGCCATCCGCCGGGCCATCCTGTCCTGCCAGACCCCCTCGGTGCTGCTCATCACCGGCAAGGGGGCGGAGACCCGGCAGAAGCGGGGCAGCGAGTATATCGACACCCCCTCCGACGTGGACTATGTCCACACCTATCTCCGGGAGTATGACGTGTCCCACGGCCTGGACGGCATGGAGAAGGTGCGCAGCCTGCTCTCTCTCCTGCCCATCCTGAACCGGGCAGAGGGGCAGACGGTCGTGGTAAAATACGGCGGCTCGGCCATCGGGGCGGAGTCCGTCCACGACACCACTTTGCAGGACGTGGCAGCCCTGCGCATGGCCGGGGTGCGGGTGGTGCTGGTCCACGGGGGCGGCAAGCATATCACCGCCCTGCTGAAGCAGCTGAACGTACCCACCCGGTTTGAAAACGGCTACCGCTACACCGACCAGACCGTACTGGACACGGCGGAGCTGGCCCTGTCCGCCCAGGTGAACAAGTCCATCGTCCAGGAGCTTGCCCGCCGGAAGGTGTCCGCCGTGGGCGTGTCCGGCAAGGACGGCGGCCTCATCACCGCCACGGTGAAGGACCCGGCCCTGGGCCGGGTGGGGGAGATCACCCATGTGGACACCAAGCTCATCACCACCCTGCTGGATGCCGGGTTCCTGCCCGTCATCTCCCCCATCGCCCTGGGGGAGGACGGCGGCGGCTTAAACTGCAACGCCGACGATGCCGCCCGGGCGGTGGCCGAGGCCCTGGGCGCCCAGAAGCTGGTGTTCCTCACCGACGTGGGGGGCATCCTCATCGACAGCCACAACACCAAGACCGCCGTGCCCCACATGGACGTGAAGCGGGCCCTGGAGCTGATGGACGCCGGGCTCATCGCCGGGGGCATGGCCCCCAAGGTCCGGGGCTGCGTCCACGCCATCCAGTCCGGCGTGGGCCAGGTGTCCATCCTGGACGGCCGGGTGGAGCACGCCCTCCTGCTGGATACCCTGGGCCAGCGGGTGGAGGGCACGGTCATTACGGGGTGAGGGGAAACGGATTGACACGTCGCTGCGCTCCTCGCAATGACACAACGAGAGTGCTCCGTTCTAACAATCATTGTTAAAACCGATTTTCTGTCATTGCGAGGAGGGCAAAGCCCGACGCGGCAATCCGTTCTCAACGTCCAAAATCCGATGACCTGCCGGGTGACGGCGGGCGGACCTCCGTGTCCGCCCGAACGATGACCGCTGTACCCCCAATATCCCCACCAACCCCATTCAAGGAAGGTATCCACATGACACGACCTCGTACTCACAGACAAACTCCGCCCCTCACCCCCCTTCGCCGGGCCTGGCTGATCTTTGCCCTGACAGGGCTGGGCTGCTGCGTGGGGGCGCTGACCCTGCTGTATGGGGCGGCGGCCTATATCAAGCTGCCGGGGCTGGCCCTGTTCCGGTCCTATTTTCACCACCCGGCCCTGCTGGGGCTGAACCTGCTGCCCCCAGTGCTGCTGATCTGGCTGTTCTATTTCCTCACCCGCCGGGGCTGGGGCGCCTTTTTGGGCAGCTTTCTGCCCTGCGTGGCCGTGGCCATGGTGAACTACTTCAAGATCCGCCTGCGGTCAGACCCCTTTCTGGCCGCCGACCTCACCCTCATCTCCGAGGCGGGGGGCATCGTGGGCAACTACTCCCTGGACGTGGACTGGCTCACCTGGCTGACCCTGGGGGCGCTGCTGGCCGGACTGCTCTTCTCGGTTTTGCTCATCCCAAAGTGGCCCCGCCGGGGCTGGGGCCGGGCCTTTGCCGCCGCCTCCTGCGCCGCAGTGTGCGCCGTGAGCTGCGCCAGCCTGTTTACAAATTCCGATCTATATCAGTCCACGGACAATTCCGAGTATATCAACCCCTGGTCCGACGTGGAGGTCTTTGTGTCCAAGGGCTGTCTGTACCCCTTTTTGTACAGTATGCGGGACATGTTTCCCGCCCCGCCCCCGGGCTATGATGGGGCCCAGGCCCAGGCCCTGCTGGGGGCGTTCTCCGATGCGGACATCCCGGCGGACAAGCAGGTGTCCGTGATGGGCATCATGCTGGAGGCCTTCTGCGACCTGACCGATTTTGACTTTATGGCCGGCCACCCGGACGCAGCCCGGGTGTATGACCCCTGGCACGCGCTGACGGAGCAGGGGGTGTCCGGCCGGCTGCTGACCAACATCTTCGCCGGGGGCACGGTGGACAGCGAGTGGGGCTTTCTGTCCGGCTACTCCCAGCACGACGACTTCCGCCGGGACACCGACTCCTATGTGTGGTACCTCCGGGACCAGGGCTATCAGACCTTTTTCAGCCACCCGGGGTACGGCTGGTTCTATAACCGGCAGAACGTGAACGGCTATCTGGGCTTTCAGGACAGCTGGTTCACCGAGAACCACTACGGTGCGCTGGTAGACCCCACCAGCGCCATCTACCACTCGGACGACATTCTGGTCCGGGAGCTGCTCGCCCAACTGATTCAGCGCACGGCAGAGGGCCCCTGCTTCTCCTTCTCCGTGTCCTATCAGAACCACGGGCCCTACGAGTCGGCCTATTCCGCCGGGGTGGAGTATTTCACCCCCGCCAACTCCGGCATGGCCGCAGAGAGCTGCCACATCTGGAACAACTATCTCCGGGGGGTGGACTCCACCATCCAGGCCATGGTCCAGCTGACCCAGGGACTGGAGGAGCTGGACCGGCCGGTGGTGCTGGTCCTCTTCGGGGACCACAAGCCCTGGGGGGGCAACGGAAACTCCGCCTATGCCGATATGGGGCTCACCTTCGACCTTGGTACCCTTCAGGGGTTTTACGACTACTACGCCACCCCCTATCTCATCTGGGCCAACTCCGCCGCCAAAGAGGTGCTGGGCAGCGACTTCACTGGGGAAGGCGGGGACTTCTCCCCCTGCTTCCTCATGCCCAAGGTCTTTGACCTGTGCGGCTGGACGGGCCCCGGCTTTATGCAGCTGGCCCGCCAGGTGCGGGAGATCACCCCCCTGGTCCACGAGCGGGGCCTCTACCTGTCCGATGGCCAGATCACCGATGCCCTGCCCCAGGGACAGCAGGACTTTGTAGACCGCTTCCTGTGGGCGGAATATTGGCGGGAGAATAATGGGCGATAACTCAAAACAGGCATAAAAAAACAGCCCCCCGGGGCTGTTTTTTTATGCCTGAACTTTTACTTGATCTCGTAGTCCCGGCCGAACTGGAGGGAGCCGAAGTCGATGCGGCCATCCCGGCGGGCGGAGGGCATGTCCTCCTCCTGGGACTGCTCCTCCTGCTGGGGCTGGGCGGAGACGGGGGAGAACTCGGCAGTGTCGGACAGGTCGGCCTGGTCGGCTTCTGGCTGGTCCTGCCCGGTCGGCTCCCCTTCCTGGGCCTGCTGGGCCTGGTTGGCGGCGGTGGCCTCCTGCATGGCCTGGGCCAGCAGCCGCTGTACGTTGTCGTCGATCTCCTCGGCGGCCTTCTCCACCCGGTCGGCCTGGCTCTGGATGGGGGCGGCGGGGGAGAGCTGGGAGAGCTGGTCCAGATACTGGGCCTGGGCGGCCTGGAGGGCCTTCACCTGGGCCACAAACTGGGCGGTGTGCTCCTTGGCCTGGGCCAGGCGATACTCCTCGGCCTGGAACTCCTGCTCCAGCGCCTGCTTGCGCTGCCGGGCCTCGCCCTCGGCCTGCTGGAGCAGCTCGGCCTTCTTCTGCTCGGCCTCCTTCACCATGGTGTCCGCCATGCGCTGGGCGGTCATCAGGGCCTTGCGCATGGCCTCCTCGGTGGAGCGATACTCCTCCACCTTGTCCACCAGCACCTTCATCTTGCTCTTTAAAACGGCGTTCTCGCTGTACAGGGCGGAATAGTCCCCGGTGAGCACATCCAGAAACTCGTCCACCTGTCCCATGTTATAGCCGCCGAAGGACGCCTTTTGAAAGGCGCGCTCAGAGACCTCCTGAGGGGTCAGCATAGTCCATTACCTCCTAAAAAACGCCCCCTGCCTGACCGGCGCGGGGGCGCGGGATCAGAAATACATCCCGTTATTCTCCAGCTCGTCGATGAGATCCCCCAGAATGTCCACGTTATAGGGGGTGATGATATAGGTGGAGATGGCCACCTTTTTGATCTTGCCCTCGTTGGCATAGGCCACGCCGGACAAAAAGTCCAGCAGACGGCGGGCGATCTCCTTGTTGGTGGACTCCAGATTCAGCACCACCGTGCGCTTCTCCCGCAGGTGGTCGGCGATGGAGGAGGCGTCCTCAAACTTCTCCGGCTTCACCAGCACCACCTGGAGCTGGGTGGCCGCCCGGATGTTCACCACCTTGTTGCTGCGGCGCTCCTCGTCCAGCATGGGGGCGGAGCCATACAGCGACCCGGTACGCTCCCGGCGCTCGGCCCGCTCGGCGGCGCGGTCCGCCCGGTCGCTGCGGTCGGACCGGTCCTGGCGCTCGGCGCGGGGGGCGGGGGCGTCATACTCGTCATAGTCGTCCTCCTCTTCATCCTCATAGGGATGGGCAAGGCGCTTGAATTCATCCAATAATCCCATGGTACTCCTCTTTTCTTTCCGATTATCCTGAAAAGGTCAGCAGGATTCCAGCCAAACTCAGGAGGGCAGGCGGGATCTCATGGGGGGCCGGGGGCCGAACAGGGCGGAACCCACCCGAACCATGGTGGCCCCCTCGGCAATGGCATCCTCAAAGTCTCCGCTCATGCCCATAGACAGACAAATGATATCATTTTCATTATCCGACATTTTCTGTCTGATGTCAATAAAAAGCTGACGCATGGCCGCAAAATAGGGGCGGTTTGCCCCGGGCTGGGCAGAGACGGGGGGAATGGCCATCAGGCCCCGCAGACGGACAGCGCCCATGTCCATGGCCTGGCGGGCCAGGGCCCCCACCTCCTGGGGCATACAGCCCCCCTTGCTCTCCTCCTGACCGATGTTCACCTCCAGCAGGATGTCCTGAATGATCCCCTGCTTGTCCGCCTGGTTCTGGATGGCCTGGAGCAGATGGGCAGAGCCCACCGACTGGATGAGGTCCACATGGCCCACCACCTGCTTGACCTTGTTGGTCTGGAGGTGGCCGATGAAGTGGACCTGCTCCGCCCCGGCGTAGGCATCGGCGGCCAGATGTGCCGCCAGCTCCTGCACCCGGTTCTCGCCGCACACCCGCACCCCGGCGGCGATGGCCGCCCGAATGGTCTCGTCGGTCTGAACCTTGGTGGCCGCGCACAGGGTGATCTCCCCCGGCTCTCGCCCGGCGGCCAGGGCCGCTTGGCGAATGCGTTCCATTACCCGTTGAACCTGTTGCGAAACATCCATTTTGATCACCTTTTCTGTCTTGATTCGGTTTATGATTCAGTTAGGAGTTAGGAGGGATGAGAGATGAGTTTTTTAGGACGGGGGTACGGATTGCCGCGTCGCTGCGCTCCTCGCAATGACAAGATACGATGGCTTTCCGTTCCTGTCATTGCGAGGAGGCCCAACGGGCCGACGTGGCAATCCGTCCTCAACTCCTAACTCATCCTTCCTAACTCATCACTCTTTAATACTCCAGCAGCTGCCCGTCGTACAGCTCCGTGGCCCGGACGATGACCTCGTCCCCGGCGCGGAGGGCATCGCTCTCGTCGGTGGTGGAGCGGACCACATAATAGTCGTCCCCCTCGGTGACCACCTCCACGGTTTTAAACTCCGCCCGACCGCCCAGCAGGGCATACACGCCCAGGCGGTTGTTCTGCACCTCCTGGCCCGTCTCCTTGTCGGTGTAGGTGCTCTTCTCCATGCGCAGGGCCTGCTTGGGGATGCGCAGGCCGGACCAGCTGTTGAAGATCAGCTCCGCCGTCTGCTGGCGCAGCAGGGTGGTCTGGGACAGATAGCGGTCGGTGGAAAAGATCACCACGCTCTTGTCCCCCTCGGCCTGGCCGACCTGGTCCACCCGCATGTCGATGTCCTGGTCAAAGTCGCCGGAAAAGCGCAGGGTGGCCGTGCTCCCCTCCTTCAGCCGCTCTGCCACAGAGACAGGCAGGGCAGCGGCGAAATACCACCGGGTGGAGGTGATGAGCTTGCCCATGCCGCCGCCGGCCTCCTTCCCCTGACCGGCCAGCAGGGCGGACAGGGAGGAGGGGGTCAGCTGGAACACGGTCTGGGGGGTCACCGCCGTCTCATACCCGTCTACCAATGTGGAGAACACCCCGGACTGGGGGGCCCGGACGGAGGAGGTGGAGGAGGAGGTCTGCTGCTTCAGGGCGGCATACTGGCTTTTCAGGTCGTTGAGCTTTTGGCTTAGCTCCTCGGCCCCTAGGCCATTGCCATAGACATAGCCCCGCTTGAGCACGGTGCTCTTCAGGGTGCGCGCCTGGTCCTCCAGCTGGTTATAGTCCCCCACGCCGGAGGCGGCGTGGAGGGCGGTGACGGCCTGCAAAATGTTCTCGTCCAGCTTGGCGGCGGAATCCACGCCCCCGCCGTCGGAGGAGTACTCCAGCAGCTGGATCTGGTCGGCCAGGGCCTCTAGGTCGGCCTGGTTGGTCTGGGCCTGGCTGTCCCGATAGACCTGGGCCACGCTCTGGCCCACGCCCACCTTTTCCCCCTCTGACCGGGTCACGTCCACGATGCCCGTCTGGGCGGGGAGAACGGTCTCCTGCCGGACTAAAATGCCAACGGCCTCGGCGCTGTCGTTGGAGGTGTAGGTATAGGCCAGGGCGGTGGTGTACGGCTCGCTGAACACCTTGGCCACATAAAAACCGAAATAGATGACCAGGGCCACGGCAATGGCGGCGATGGCAACGGTGATAACAGGTTTTCCTTGCTTCATGGGGTCCTCTTTTCTGGCCGATATGCAGAATCCCCCCGCCGCTGCGCGGCCCTCTAGCCCTATCCCTTTTGTCCCTTCGGGACATTTCCCCTTGATAAGGGGAATCGGCCCTTTCACAAGGGGGGCTGCTGTTACGCTTTATCAGGCACCCTTGTTAAAGGGGGCCGGCGTCGCTGTA
>ENA-USZI01001220-USZI01001220.1-human-gut-metagenome-genome-assembly--contig:-NODE-1220-length-17625-cov-4.508320_pt1 | contig 17625 bp, 16 predicted proteins | sample MGYA00250042_ERZ773532 | MGnify/ENA primary metagenome ERZ773532 (study PRJEB29103, sample SAMN06112036) | human gut metagenome | biome: human gut; feature: ankylosing spondylitis patient; material... | reverse complement strand
TTGTGATAGCTGCCGTCATTATAACACGGCCCCGGCGGGAAGAAAAGGCGGCAGAAATACAAATTTCCCGGGAAACCGGAACTCTTTGGGAAGAATAAACCCGAACTAAAGCCTGAAAAGCGGCGATTAAGCTTCCCGCAAGGCCGCTGACCGCTCCTTTAAAAGAGCACTAAGCCGTGGAAACGGGCAAAAACAGAGGCCACACCCCGGATTTGGCAGGAAATTTGAATTTTTTGCGATTTTTCGACCAAATTACTGTTGAAATTCTCGGGATTTTGGAATACAATGATAGCCGCATGAAAGAGGAGGGCCAAAACGTGCTGAATATCGTACTGGTCGAACCGGAAATTCCCCAAAACTGCGGCAATATCGCCCGCACCTGTGCCGCCACCCGCAGCCGGCTGCACCTCGTCCGCCCCCTGGGCTTTGACATCAGCGAAAAGGCGGTGCGCCGGGCGGGTCTGGACTATTGGCACATGGTGGACCTGACGGTGTATGACAACATCAAGCAGTTCTTCTCCCTGCATCCCCAGCCCGATGTGTGGCTGGCAACAACAAAAGCCCCAAGAGACTATTCCCAAGCTCAGTTTTCTCCCGACTGCTGGCTGATGTTCGGCAAAGAGACCGCCGGACTGCCGGAGTGGCTGCGGGAAAAATACCGCAGCCGCTGCATCCGCATCCCCATGCGGGAGGATGCCAGAAGTCTGAACCTGGCAAACTCCGTGGCCGTCCTGACCTATGAGGCGCTGAAGCAGAACGGGTTCCCCGGTCTGTCCGGCGCGGGCAGTATGGCGGCGGAACCATAACGCGCGATCTCTATTCCTTACATATTGAGTCTTCATCTTGTACTGACGGAAAGGGGTTCCCAAACATGAATTACAACAAAAAGACCGTAACGGACGTGGACGTGAATGGCAAAAAGGTCCTGCTGCGCTGCGATTTCAACGTGCCCATGGCCAAGGACGGCAGCGGTGTCATCACCGATGACAAGCGCATCCGTGCCGCCCTGCCCACCATCCAGTACCTGCTGGACAACAACGCCGCCGTGATCGCCTGCTCCCACATGGGCAAGCCCAAGGGCGAGGTAAAGCCCGAGCTGAGCTTAAAGCCCGTGGCCGCCCGCCTGAGCCAGCTGCTGGGCAAGCCGGTCATCATGGCTGACGACGTGGTGGGTCCCGATGCCAAGGCCAAGGCCGCCGCCCTCCAGCCCGGCCAGATCATGCTGCTGGAGAACACCCGCTTCGAGCCCGGCGAGACGAAAAATGATCCCGCCCTGGCCAAGGCCATGGCCGACATGGCCGACCTCTATGTGTCCGACGCCTTCGGTGCGGTCCACCGCGCCCACGCCTCCACCGCCGGCGTGGCCCAGTATCTGCCCGCCGTGTCCGGCTTCCTGATCCAGAAGGAGCTGGAGGTCATCGGCGGCGCTCTGGCCAACCCCAAGCGCCCCCTGGTGGCCATTCTGGGCGGCTCTAAGGTCTCCTCCAAGATCGGCGTCATCAACAACCTGCTGGAGATCGCTGACACCGTCATCATCGGCGGCGGCATGGCCTATACCTTCTCCGCCGCCATGGGCGGCAAGATCGGCGACAGCCTGCTGGAGGCCGACTGGGAGGAGTACGCCCTGAAGATGATGGACAAGGCCAAGGAGAAGGGCGTGAAGCTGCTGCTGCCCGTGGATACCGTGTGCGCGGACAAGTTCGCCCCCGACGCCAACAGCCAGGTGGTAAAGTCCGGCCAGATCCCCGACGGCTGGGAGGGCCTGGACATCGGCCCCGAGACGGTCAAGCTCTACTGTGATGCCGTGGCCGACACAGGCACCGTCATCTGGAACGGCCCCATGGGCGTGTTCGAGTTCCCCGCCTTTGCCAAGGGCACCCAGGCCGTGGCCGAGGCCCTGAGCAAGACCAGCGCCATCACCATCATCGGCGGCGGCGACAGCGCCGCTGCGGTGCAGCAGCTGGGCTATGCCGACAAGATGACCCACATCTCCACCGGCGGCGGCGCCTCCCTGGAGTTTATGGAGGGCAAGGAGCTGCCCGGCGTGGCCTGCCTGCTGGACAAATAAGCAATTTCCATTATCCCGTCAAACGCATACCATGTCCGCTCCGGGCGGCCCAGCTCCCACCCCGGGGCCCGGAGCGGCGGACAAGCGTCTTTTGCAAATATTTTATTTAGTTAGGGAGAGAACACCATGAATCGTCGTTATCGTAAGACTATCATTGCCGGAAACTGGAAGATGAACAACACCCTGTCTCAGATGAAGGCCTTTGCCGAGCAGATCAAGCCCATCATCCCCAAGGGCAAGTGGTGCAATGTGGTGCTCTGTGTCCCGGCGGTGAACATCACCAGCGCCGTCCGCCTGTTCAAGGACTGTCACATCGCCATCGGCGCTGAGACCTGCCACTACGAGGACCACGGTGCGTTCACCGGCGAGATCACCGCCGAGATGATCAAGGAGGCCGGTGCCAAGTATGTCATCATCGGCCACTCCGAGCGCCGCCAGTATTACAACGAGACCGACTTCACCGTGAACAAGAAGGTCCACGCCGCCATCAACGCCGGCCTCATCCCCATCGTCTGCGTGGGCGAGAGCCTGGAGCAGCGGGAGCTGGGCGTGACCATGGAGCTCATCTCCTATCAGGTCAAGTGCGCCCTGGCCAACGTGCCCGCCGACAAGATGCGCCACGTGGTCATCGCCTATGAGCCCCTGTGGGCCATCGGCACCGGCAAGACCGCCACGGCCGAGCAGGCCGGCGAGGTGTGCCAGGCCATCCGCGCCGTCATCCGCAAGCTGTACGGCGCTCATGTGGCCCGCTCCGTCACCATCCAGTACGGCGGCTCTATGAACGCCAAGAACGCCGCCGAGCTGCTGGCCCAGCCCGACGTCGACGGCGGCCTGATCGGCGGTGCCTCCCTGAAGCCCGCCGACTTTGTGGAGATCATCAACTCCGCCAATCAGGAGTAAGGGATGTCCCGGAGGGGGGACAAACTTTTCCAGATCAAGAGGTATTAAGGACTTTATGAAAACACCGACTACTTTGATTATCATGGATGGCTTTGGCATCGCCCCCAAGGGTCCGGGCAACGCCGTGGCTGACACGCCCAAGCCCAACCTGGACCGCATCTTCGCCCAGTGCCCCGGCTGCCGTCTGGCGGCCTCCGGCCTGGACGTGGGCCTGCCCGAGGGGCAGATGGGCAACAGCGAGGTGGGCCACACCAACATGGGCGCAGGCCGGGTGGTCTTCCAGGACCTGCCCCGCATCAGCCGGGACATCGACACCGGGGCCTTCTTCCAGAACCCCGCCTTTTTGGACGCCATGTCCAACTGCCGGGAGTGGGGCAGCGCCCTGCATCTCATGGGTCTGCTGTCCGACGGCGGTGTCCACAGCCACATCAACCACCTGTTCGCCCTGCTGAAAATGGCGGGGGAGCAGGGCATTGAAAAGGTCTATGTCCACTGCTTCCTGGACGGGCGTGACGTGCCCCCCAGCTCCGGCAAGCACTATGTGGAGCAGCTCCAGGCCAAGATGCAGCAGCTGGGCGTGGGCAAGATCGCCACGGTGATGGGCCGCTATTACGCCATGGACCGGGACAAGCGCTGGGACCGGGTGCAGCAGGCCTACGACGCCATCGTCTGCGGCCAGGCCCCCTACGAGGCCGATGCCGCCGAGGCCGTGCAGAAGTCCTATGACGCGGGTGTCACCGACGAATTCGTCAAGCCCGTGGTCTGCCTGAAGGACGCGCAGCTCCAGGACAACGACTCGGTGATCTTCTTCAACTTCCGCCCCGACCGGGCCCGGGAGATCACCCGCTGCCTGGTGGACGAGGACTTCACGGATGTGGAGCGCAAGACGGGCTTTGTCCCCGTGGACTTTGTCTGCACCACCGAGTATGATGCCACCATGCCCAACGTGAGCGTGGCCTATCCCCGGCAGAAGCTGGAGAACATCTTCGGCGAGTATATCTCCAAGCTGGGTCTGACCCAGCTGCGCATCGCCGAGACGGAGAAGTATGCCCATGTGACCTTCTTCTTCAACGGCGGCGTGGAGACCGTTTTCCCCGGGGAGGACCGGTGTCTCATCCCGTCCCCGAAGGTCGCTACCTATGACCTGCAGCCGGAGATGTCCGCCTATCAGGTGGCGGAGGAGGCCTCTCAGCGCATCCTCAGCGGGGCCTATGACGTGATCATCCTGAACTTTGCCAACTGTGACATGGTGGGCCACACCGGCGTGTACGAAGCGGCCTGCAAGGCCGTGGCCACCGTGGACGAGTGCGTGGGCAAGGTGGTGGAAGCCACCAGCAAGATGGGCGGCGTGTCTCTCATCACCGCCGACCACGGCAACGCAGAGAAGATGACGGACGAGGATGGCGAACCCTTCACCGCCCACACCACCAACCTGGTGCCCTTCTATATCGTGGGGGCCAGCGTGAAGCTGCGGGACGGCCGTCTGGCGGACATCGCCCCCACCATGCTGGACCTGATGGGGCTGGAGAAGCCCGCCGAGATGGACGGCAAGACCCTCATCGTCCCCTGAGCTTTTCCTTGATTTTTCTATACCGTTCCGGTGCGGGACACCGCACTTTGGATAAAGTTTTGCGCACGGCGGAGCCACTCCGCCGGAAAACGAAAGGAGTTAATTCCCATGAAGCAGATGATCGAGATCGTTGACGTTCTGGGCCGCGAGATCCTGGACAGCCGCGGCAACCCCACCGTTGAGGTGGAGGTCTATCTGGAGGACGGCACCATGGGCCGCGCTGCGGTCCCCTCCGGCGCTTCCACCGGTATTTACGAGGCCTGCGAGCTGCGTGACGGCGACAAGGGCCGTTATAACGGCAAGGGCGTTGAGACCGCCGTGAAGAACGTGAACACCGAGATCGCCGAGGCCCTCATCGGCACCAACGTGCTGGATCAGGTGGCCATCGACAAGATGCTCATCGATCTGGACGGCACTCCCAACAAGAGCCGCCTGGGTGCCAACGCCATTCTGGGCGCCTCTCTGGCCTGCGCCAAGGCCGCTGCCGAGAGCCTGGGCACCAGCCTGTATAACTACATCGGCGGCGTGAACGCCAAGCAGCTGCCCGTGCCCATGATGAACATTCTCAACGGCGGCGCCCACGCTACCAACAACGTGGAGATCCAGGAGTTTATGATCATGCCCGTCTCCGCTCCCTCCTTCCGGGAGGCCCTGCGCCGCTGCGCCGAGGTGTTCCACACCCTGAAGACCGTGCTGAAGGAGAACGGCACCCCCGCCGCCGGCGTGGGCGACGAGGGCGGCTATGCCCCCAACCTGAAGAAGGACGAGGACGCCCTGAAGGTCATTGTCCAGGCCATTGAAGAGGCCGGCTACAAGCCCGGCGAGGACTTTATGATCGCCATCGACGCCGCCTCCTCCGAGTGGTGGGACGAGGAGCAGAAGCTCTATGTCCAGCCCAAGTCCGGCAAGAAGCTGACCCAGCAGCAGCTGGTGAACATGTGGAAGAAGTTCGCCGACAACTACCCCATCATCTCCCTGGAGGACGGCATGGCCGAGACCGACTGGGAGGGCTGGGCCATGCTGACGAAGGCCATCGGCGACCGGGTGCAGCTGGTGGGCGACGACCTGTTCGTCACCAACGTGGAGCGCCTGTCCACCGGCATTGAGAAGAAGGTGGCCAACGCCATCCTGATCAAGGTCAACCAGATCGGCACCCTGACCGAGACCCTGGACGCCATCCAGATGGCCAACCGGGCCGGCTACACCGCCATCGTGTCCCACCGCTCCGGCGAGACCGAGGACGCCACCATCGCCGACATCGCCGTGGCTCTCAACGCCGGCCAGATCAAGACCGGCGCCCCCAGCCGCACCGACCGCGTGGCCAAGTACAACCAGCTGCTGCGCATCGAGGAGGAGCTGGGCGACATCGCCGAGTACCCCGGCCTGAAGGCTTTCTTCAACCTGAAGAAGTAATTTTTGCCCCGATATTCAAAATCCTCCGGGCTGCATATGCGGCCCGGAGGATTTTTCTGTCTTTATTCCGCCCCCATGACCTCCGTCAGAATGTCCAGTGCCTGGGCCAGGTACTCCAGATCCGCACCGGGATAGTTCACCACCAGGGTGTGGGGCCGGGCGGCGGCGCGGGTGTGCTGATTATCCGAAAGAAAGGCCAGCCGCAGGCCCCCCTCCTCCGCCCTTCGGGCCAGCGTCTCGTCAGGCAGCTTCGTATCCAGCTCCAGCAGAAAGTGCAGTCCGGCGTTCTCCCCCATCACCCGGCACCGTCCGGCCAGGGGGCTCCCCTCGATGGCCCGAAGCACCGCATCCCTTCTCGCCCGATAGAACACCCGCATCCGGTTCACATGGGCATCGAAATGCCCCTCCTCCAAAAAGCGGGCCAGGGTATACTGCTCCATGGCGGGCACGGTGCAGGAATAAAAGCCCAGCTTGTCCTGATACTCCCCCAGCAGGGGCCGGGGCAGCACCATGTATCCGATCCGCAGCGAGGGGGCCAGGGACCGGGAGAAGGTGTTCATATAGATGACCCGGTCTGCCCGGTCGATGCTGCGCAGGGTGGGGATGGGGCGGCCGGTGAAGCGGAACTCGCTGTCATAGTCATCCTCGATGAGATAGCGCCCGGGGGCCTCCCCGGCCCAGCGCAGCAGGCTCTGCCGCCGAGCGATGGGCATCACCGCTCCGGTGGGAAACTGGTGGTTGGGGGACAGGTGGAGGATGTCCGCCCCGCTCTCCTCCGCCCGGACCGGGTCCACCCCCTGGCCGTCTACGGGAAGATAGACGCACTTCGCCCCGTTCAGGGCGTACACCCGCCCCGCTTTAGAGTAGCCCGGGTCCTCCACCCCATAGACCCGGTCACGGCCCAGCAGCTGCACCAGCAGATTATAGAGATACTCTGTCCCCGCCCCCACCACGATCTGCTCCGGGTCTGCGGCGATGCCCCGGAACTGATAGATGTGCCGGGCCAGAGCCTGGCGCAGGGGCAGAGCTCCGCTGTGGGGCATCGAGGGCAGCAGCCGCTCCCCCTCCTCGGTGATGACCCGGCGCATGAGCCGGGCCCACACGGAGAAGGGAAAACCCTCCGTCCCGCTGCCGCCGCTGGACAGGTCCAGCAGCCACCGCCGCCGGGGGGCGTTCTGCCGCAGCTGGGTCACCTCCGCCGGGGGCCGGTCTGGCCGCACCTCCACCGGACAGACGAAATACCCCCGCTTCTCCTCTGAGCGGAGATAGCCCTCCGCCAAAAGCTGGGCATAGGCGTTCTCCACCGTGACCACCGCCGTCTCCAGGTGCCTGGCCAGGGCCCGCTTGGACGGAAGCTTCTCCCCGGCGGTCAGCCGCCCGGACAAGATATCCTCTTTGATGCAGCGGTAGAGATAATCATACCGGGCCAGGCCCCCCCGGCGCTCTAAATCATAGGTCAGCATAGGCTCCTCCATCTGGTCTTATAAAAAAGTTTTAATTTGGTCCTTTCATTCATACCAGATATGATTAAAATACAATTCAAGCAAAAAAGCAAGGGAAACCGTTTTTTCCCTCTGCCGAAAAAGGAGCGAGACATATGACTGATTCCAAGATCCGCAAGCTGGTGCTCTCCGCCCTGATGGCGGCCCTGTGCACCGTTATGACCATGGTCATTCAGGTGCCCTCCCCCATGCAGGGCTATGTAAACCTGGGTGACTGCGCCGTGCTCATCTCCGCCTGGATGCTGGGCCCCCTGTATGGCGGGGCTGCCGCCGGCATCGGCTCTGCCCTGGCCGACCTGCTGTCCGGCTATGCCCACTATGTCCCCGGCACATTCGCCATCAAGTTTCTCATGGCTGCGGCCGCCGCTTTGATCCTTCGGGCCATGACCAAAAAGGCCCCCTCCGCCATGCTGGCCGGTCAGGTGGCGGGCGGCGTGGCCGCCGAGGTCATCATGGTCCTGGGCTATTTCGCCTATGCCAGCCTGTGGCTGGGCAAGGGGCTGGCTGCCGCCGCCTCCATCCCCGGCAACATCGTCCAGGGCGTGTTCGGACTGGTGGCCGCCACGGTGGTCTACACCGTCCTCAGCCGCAGCAGAGCCGTGGTCAAAGTTTGACCCTCCCCATACGCAGATACGCAAATTGCCGCCGGACGTTTTTTCGTCCGGCGGCAATTTTTTATGCCTTTTCGTCGTGCGCTTCGGCCTGCTCCTCCAGCCACCGGACCATCTGGTCCATGCCCTCTAATGTGCGGGGAAAGCTGTTTGTGGCCGTGATCTGGCTGAGGGACTTGGTCAGCGGTCCGGGCCACACCTCCACATCCAGCGTATACCTGGACTCCCCCTCCGGCTGATCTTCCGGCGGGTCGTGTTTCACGGGCTGGATAAAAAAGCGGGTGTTCCCCTTGCTGCCATACCACACGTTGCCGTTCTCCCAGAACAGCAGGGTTGGCATCTCCATATGTTCGCTCATTGTGTTCCCCCCTGGATCCGCTTCGGGCGGATGATATCCGCCCCCAGCGTGTCAATAAACCCGTTTCTGTCATTCCGAGGAGCGAAGCGACGTGGGAATCCGTAACTCAAAAGCCGAAAATATACTGATAATCATAGCTTTTGGGAACGGATTGCCACGTCGGCCCTTTGGGCCTCCTCGCAATGACAGGCTTTTTTGACAGTCTCGGGCGGATGATATCCGCCCCTACTTTGTTTTTATTATGCCAAAAAAGCTGCCGGATGTAAAGCCGCCAATCTTCCCATAAGACACACCCCGCGCCCCGCTGCATAGAATGGACCGTGGCACTGCCACAGCACATGCACTGAAACGGCAAAGGAGCGCATTATGAAACAATACTATCCTTCCGATTGGGAGCGGCGCTGCAGCGGCGGCGTGTACGCCTCTCTCAGCGGCGGCTGCTGCCGCCCGGAGCCTCCCTGTCCTCCGCCCCCTGCGCCGCCCGGGCCTCCGGCTCCGCCGCCCTATCCTCCCTATCCCCCCATGCCCGGCCCCATGGGGCCAACCGGTCCCCAGGGGATCCCCGGGCCTGACGGGGCCACTGGGCCCACCGGCCCACAGGGTATCCCCGGCCCACAGGGGGCACAGGGACCCCAGGGGCCTCAGGGCGTGCCCGGCCCCGCCGGGGCTGCCGGAGCCATCGGGCCTGTCGGCCCTGTCGGGCCCACCGGGGCTGTCGGGCCCACCGGGGCTGCGGGAGCTGTCGGTCCTGTCGGCCCCACCGGACCCACCGGTGCGACCGGTGCGATTGGGCCTGTCGGCCCCACCGGGCCCACCGGAGCGACCGGAGCCACAGGCGCTGCGGGAGCCATAGGCCCCACCGGCCCAACCGGCCCTGCCGGTCCTGCCGGGGCCACGGGCGCCACAGGCCCCGCCGGAGTCGTCACCCCCGGAGAAGCGGTGACGGATCTGGCCCCCGGCGCCAGCCAAGCGGACATCATTCTGAAGATCAACGAGCTGCTGGGCTCCCTGCGGGGGGCCGGACTGCTGGCCAACTGACCGTCTGAACTGCGGCGCTCTCCACCGGGGAGCGCCGCAGTTTCCACAGGGAGGGAGAAACATGGGGAACTATCACGTCTGCGTCTATGCCATCTGTAAGAACGAGGCCAAATTTGCCCGCCGCTGGATGGACTCCATGTCCGAGGCGGACCACATCGTGGTGCTGGACACCGGCTCCACCGACGGCACGCCCCAGCTGCTGCGCAGCCTGGGGGCCAGCGTCACGGAGGAGGTCATCTCCCCCTGGCGCTTTGACACCGCCCGGAACCGCTCTATGGAGTTGATCCCGCCGGACACAGATATCTGCGTCTGTACCGACCTGGACGAGGTGTTCCACCCCGGCTGGCGGGAACTGCTGGAGCGGGCCTGGTCCCCCGGGGCGGGGCAGGCCACCTATCGCTACACCTGGTCCTTCCAGCCTGACGGCTCGGAGGGGGTGGTGTTCTGGTATGAGAAGGCCCACGCCCGCCGGGGCTATCAGTGGGTCCACCCGGTACACGAGGTACTGTGCTGGACCGGTCCGGGCAAGCCGGGGCCCACGGTGGTGGCCGATGGGGTGCAGCTGGATCACCACCCGGACCCAAAGAAGTCCCGGGGGCAGTATCTGCCCCTGCTGGAGCTGTCCGTGGCGGAGGACCCGGAGGATGACCGGAACGTCCACTATCTGGGCCGGGAATACCTGTACTATGGCCGCTGGGACGACTGCATCGCCACCCTAAAGCGGCACCTGGCCATGCCCAGCGCCGACTGGCCCGACGAGCGGGCGGCCTCTATGCGGTACATCGCCGCTGCCTATGACCGCAAGGGACAGCCGGACAAAGCCCGGGACTGGTATCTCCGGGCGGTGGCCGAGGCTCCCCACCTGCGGGAGCCCTATCTGGACCTGGCCCAGCTGCTCTACCGCCAGGAGGCGTGGGACGGGGTGCTGTATTTCACCGGCTGCGCCCTGACCATCACCCGCCGCCCCCGCACCTATATCTGCGAGGCCGCCCCCTGGGGCAGCCTGCCCCACGACTTGCGCTCCATCGCCTTCTACGCCACGGGCCGCCTGCCCCAGGCGCTGGAAGCGGCCCGCCAGGCCCAAGCGCTGGAACCGGACAACACCAGGATACGGGAAAACGTGTCCCTGCTGGAAACGCTGACCCATCCAAACTAACAACAAAAGACCGCAGCGTTTGCCGTCAGCGAGAGGGACGGATCGCCACGTCGTGGCTTCGCCCCTCCTCGCAATGACAGACACTGCGGCCTTTTCAGCGCCCCCCTAACTCCTAACTCATCCCTCCTAACTCCTAACTCAAATTCATCCCCAGCCCCCGGAATATTTCTGTTCCAGCTGCTCTAAGTCCTTCACCACGAACAGCTCATACAGCCGGGCCAGAGCGTCCCAGGTGGCCTGATCCATCACGCCGGTGACGGGCAGCCCGGCCCGCTCCTGCAGCCAGCGCACGTTCTGCTCCGAGGCCGTCCCGTGCCGCCCGTCGGGCAGGTCGGGGGACACCCCATCCAGATAGTAGGACAGCAGCCGGAACATCAGCTGAGGCAGGGCCATGAACTCCCGCTCCTGACCCGGAGCCACCTGGCACCCCTCCCCGGGAAAGGCCCTCAAAGCCCTGGGGGCGGCCTGCTCCCGCTCCAGCCGGCTCCAGGCCCGGCTGATCTCGTCCCAGGTCCTTCGGTCCACCACCCCGGTGACGGGCCGGAGCAGCTCCCGCTGAAAGAGCATCACCGCCTCCAGCGTCTTCTCCCCGAACACCCCGTCTGGGGTGAGCCTGGGCAGAAAAGGGTGCTTCTCCGCCAGCCGGGACAGCATATATTGCAGGCCCCACACCGGGCGGACCATCTGCGCACTGTGTTCCATGTCATCCTCTCCCCTTTCGATCCGTCTGCCCCAGGCGCAGGGCATAGCCCGGATATTGGCCCAGGTGCGCCATCTCCTCCTCCAGGGCGTCCTCCTCCCGGATAAAGCGCTGGAACATGGCGTTCCAGGTGGCCGGGCCGACCACGCCGTCATCCGCCAGCCCCGCCCAGCGCTGATAGGCCTGCACCGCACGCTGAGTCTCCGGGCCGAACACCCCGTCGGCTGCGACCGGGGACAGGGCATCGTCAAACTCCGCCAGCAGGGAGAGCATATCCTGCACCGCCGTCACTCCGTCTCCCCGGTCCCCCAGGCGCATGGTCCCCGGAAACTGAAACCGCAGGCGGTACATGGTCTGCCCCTGGCTGACCAGCTCGGCCAGACCGGTGACCCCCACATAGAGATAGACCAGCTTATACCAGGTCCCCTTGCCGATGACCCCGTCCGGGGTCAGGCTGAACACCCGCTGAAACTCTTTCACCGTCTCCTCCATCTCCCGGGTGAACAGGCCGATGGTGGGATATATTTTAGGGATCGCCGGATAATTCTGCGCCACCCGGTTGAGCATCACCTGGGCAGTGAGCACCTGGGGGCCGAAGTCCCCCAGGCGCAGGGGTGTGCCGGGATAGGAGTGCTCCAGATCCCGGACGGGGGCATCCAGCACCAGTTCAATGTCATCCCCATAGTACCGCCGCAGGATGTCCATAAAGTTATAGCCCGCCTGGGCCAGCTCCTGGCTGCCCCACTGGGACAGGCCGTCGCATTTTGTGGTGGTGCCGTTGCAGAATTTTGCGCTCAGCGGCTCTACAAAGCCCACCCGGCGGATATAGTCGTCGAAGAATTCGTCCACCACCTGGCTGATGGGCTGAAAGATGTCCCTCCCCCGGATAAATTTCTGGTCATAGGCGGTGGTGGAGGTGATCTGAAAATCATAGCCCCGGCTGGGATAGAACTCGGTATACACCCGGTTCAGCGCAAAGGACACGATGGCCAGCACATTGGCCCGGATGGCCGCCGGCTCCCAGGTGGGGTAGATCTCGCTGGAGGCCACGTTTTTCACATAGTCGGGAAAGCTCACCGTCACGTTCTCCGCCGCCTGATCCGGGGCACCCAGATGGACGGTGATGGTGCGGGGGATATAGGGAAAGATCACCGGCATCCCGTCACCTCACAGATCCTGGGCGGGAATATCCCGCACCGTCCGCTGCTGCAGGCTGCTCTGTCCCCGCACCAAGGGGATGAGTTCCATATTCTGTACCGTCTCCACCCCGGGGAATATCTGCACCCCGTCCACCTGCAGCATGGCATAGCCCGGGTGCTCGGCCCACACGCTGCACACCGAAAAGCACTTCGGGCCGTCCGCCGCCCCGGGGGCGATGCTCTCCTCAGCCGCCGGGGCCGGGATGTCCACAGAGGTAATGCGCCCGCTGCTGTCCGTGGACTGAAGACTGAGCAGGCGGTATCGCCCGCCCTCCCCCTTCTGCAGCACCGCCACCGTGGCTCCCTCCAGAGGCAGCTCCGCCTGGGTGGTGTACACCCGCACACTCAACTTGCCGGTCCGCTTCATAGCTTCTCCTCCTTATGCGGTTTCTCTATGCTATGTACAGCCGTCCGCCGGGGTTCTCTATTCTGAAACAAGCCGTTCTCCCCATAGATAAAAAGCTGCTTTTTCGGACGAGAACGGGGATCAACTTCGGCACATACCCGAAAAATATAAACAAAATTTAAACACCGGTGGAAAGCCGTTGACATTGGGCGGCGGCGTGGTAAAATAATAAGCACCTTAACGATAAATAGGTTAACAATAGAGGCTGGACCACTGTCCCGCCTCTGAAAGGAGGCAACGCCATGCCTATCCCCAGCGATCAGCTGGAGCTGCTCAGCCAGCAGATCAACCACGCCCACCGCAGCGCCGTCAGCGAGGAGCTCAACCGCCGGGGCCTAAGCGAGATCGGCCACCCCATGCTGCTGACCATTTTAGAGGGGTATCAGAGCGACGACCCGGAGGGCCACGCCCAGCGGGACCTGGCCGTGCTGCTGCATATCTCCCCCGCCGCCGTGGCAAACTCCCTGAAATCCCTGGAGCGGGGGGGCTATGTCCGCCGGGAGCCGGGGCAGAAGGATGCCAGGCGCAACCGGGTGATGCTGACGGACAAGGGCCGCTCTGCGGTGGAGGGCTGCCAGGCGGCCTTTCAGGCCGTGTCCGAGCGGATGCTGGCCGGCTTCACCCAGGAGGAGCGGCAGCAGCTGCTGGTCCTGCGCCGCCGGATGCTGGAAAACCTGCGCCGCCCCGCCCCGCAGCCACCCCAAGTAAAGGAGGAATCTTAATTTGCTTTCCCTGTTTATGACTCACCTCCAGGGATATCAGAAAGAGGCGCTGAAATCGCCCATTCTCATCATTCTGGAGGTCATCTGCGAGCTGCTTCTCCCCCTGGTCATGGCCCAGATCGTGGACACGGCCATCCCCGCCGGTGACGTGGGGCTCATCTTCAAGCTGGGGGCGCTGATGCTGGTACTGGCCGCAGTCTCTATGCTCTGCGGTGTGCTGGCCTCGAAATATGCGGCCTTTGCCAGCCAGGGCTTCGGTGCCAATCTGCGCCAGTGCCTGTTTGACAAGGTACAGGAGTTTTCCTTTGCGGACATCGACCGCTTCTCCTCCGCCTCTCTCATCACCCGCATGACCAACGACGTGAACAACATGACCATGATGCTGGCCATGGGTCTGCGGATGCTGGTGCGGGCCCCGGTGATGCTTGTGGTGGCCGTTGCCGTCAGCTGCTATCTCAATGCCAGACTGGCCCTGATTTTAGCGGTCATCATCCCCCTGATGATGCTCGTCATCGGATATCTGATGAAAACCTGTACCAAGCTGTTTAAAACCCTGCAGACCAAGATCGATGCCCTGAACAACACCCTGCAGGAGAATCTGGTGGCCATCCGAGTGGTAAAGGCCTTTGTCCGGGAGGACCACGAGCGGAAGAAGTTCAAACAGTCCAACGACGATCTCACCGGGGCCGCCCTGTCTGTGGGTATGCGCATCATCGCCATCATGCCCGCAATGATCATCGCCATGAACGCCGCCACGGTGGCCGGGCTGTACTTCGGCGGCAAAATGGTCATGGGGGGCACCTTTGACCTGGGCCGGCTCCAGGCCTTTTTGAACTATGTGTTTCAGATCCTGATGAGCGTGATGATGGTGGCCATGTCCCTGCTTCAGCTGTCCCGGGCCCAGGCCTGCGCCGCCCGCATCCAGCAGGTGCTGGACACCCGGCCCTCGGTGGCCGACCGGCAGGAGACAGAGGGCGCGCTTCTCCCCGCCCCCCGGGGTGCGGTGGAATTCCGGGACGTGTCCTTTAAATACCAGGCCGCCGGCAGCGGGGACGACGTGCTCTCCCACATCAGCTTTACGGTGGAGCCGGGCAAATTCCTGGCCATTGTAGGCGGCACGGGCACGGGCAAGTCCTCTCTGGTCAACCTGATCCCCCGGTTCTATGACGTCACCGGCGGGGCAGTGCTGGTGGACGGAATGGACGTGCGGGACTATCCCCTGGAGGAGCTGCGGGGGCGCATCGGCATGGTGCTGCAGACCAACGTGCTCTTTACCGGCACCATCCGGGAGAACTTGCTGTGGGGCGACCCCAACGCCACCGAGGAGGACATGATCCGGGCGGCCAAGGATGCCCAGGCCTATGACTTTATCATGTCCTTCCCCGACGGGTTCGACACCGTGCTGGACCAGGGGGGCGTGAACGTCTCCGGCGGCCAGAAGCAGCGCCTGTGCATCGCCCGGGCCATGCTGCGCAAGCCCGCCATCCTCATTCTGGACGACTCCACCTCCGCCGTGGACTCGGCCACCGAGGCGGCCATCCGGGAGTCCTTCGCCAGGAATCTGAAGGGCACCACCGTCATCATGATCGCCCAGCGCATCTCCTCGGTGCAGTATGCCGACGAGATCATCATTCTGGACGACGACCACATTGCCGGACAGGGCACCCACCGGGAGCTGCTGGCCAGCAACAGCATTTATCAGGAGATCTATCGCTCCCAGCAGGAAGGGGTGGGTGAATAATGCCGGGACCCAATCGCGCCCCCAGAGGGGGCTATCAAAAGCCGAAAAATCTGAAAAAGACGGTAAGCCGCCTGCTGGGCTACCTCACCCGCAGCAAACTGCCCCTGCTGGCCGTGCTGGTCTTTTTGCTGCTGTCCGTGGCCACCAACATCGGCGGCTCCTATATGATGCGGGGGATCATCAACGACTTTGTCTGGTCGGGCTGCACCGACTTTGCCGGATTGGGCCGGGCGATCCTGCTGCTCATCGCTGTGGAGCTGCTCTCCGCTGCGGCCACCTATGGTCAGTCGGCCATTATGGTCCAGCTGGCCCAGCGGGGGGTGAACCGCCTGCGCCGGGACCTGTTTGACAAATTGCAGGACTTGCCCCTGTCCTATTTTGACCGCCACCCCCACGGCGAGCTGATGAGCCGCTTCACCAACGATGCAGACAACGTGCAGCTGGCCCTGGAACAGAGCGTGGTATCCATGCTGTCCAGCTGCTTCACCTTTGTGGGCCTGGTGGTCATGATGCTCATCATCAACTGGAAGCTGTTTGTGGTCACCGCCCTGGTGCTGGCTTTGACCATGACCCTGTTCAAACAGCTGGGCGGACGCAGCCGCCGCTTCTACCAGCAGCAGCAGGCCGCCCTGGGCAAGGTCAACGGCAGCATCCAGGAGACCATCGAGGGGCTGAAAGTGGTCAAGGCCTTCACCCACGAGGAGCAGGCCAAGGCCGACTTTCAAAAGCTGAACCAGGCCTATCGGGATGCGGCCCAAAAGGCCAACTTCTATTCCACCATGATCATGCCCGTGTCCGGCAACCTGATGAACATCAGCTATGCCCTCACCGCTGCGGTGGGCGGTCTGCTGTCCGTCCTCCAGGGCTTTGACCTGGGCGGCCTGGTGGTCTATCTGAACTACTCCAAACAGGTGGGACAGCCCATGAACCAGATCTCCCAGCAGATGACCACCCTGCTGTCCGCCATGGCGGGCGCAGAGCGCATCTTCCAGGTGATGGACACCCAGCCCGAGACGGATCAGGGCCAGGTGACTCTGGTCCGGGCCAAAAAGGAAAACGGGGTGCTCACCCCCCTGGCCCCCGGTCAGGCCCGCACGGGCACCTGGGCCTGGAAGGTACCCAAAAGTCAGCCCATGCGCCTGGTGCGGGTGCTGCACCTGCCCGACAAGACCACCGTAGAGCTGCCCGAGGACGCCGATCCCTCCGGGGAGAACAAGGGCTGGGCCTGGAAATACCCCGGTCCCGACGGGACCATGGGCCTGCACCCCATCCGTGGTGCGGTGCGCTGTGTAGCGGGGGAGGATGCCGCCTATGTGGAGCTGAAGGGCGCGGTGCGCTTTAACCATGTGGACTTCTCCTATGTGCCCGGAAAGCGGGTGCTCCACGATGTATCCGTCTACGCCAACCCCGGCCAGAAGATCGCCTTTGTTGGTTCCACCGGTGCGGGAAAGACCACCATCACCAACCTCATCAACCGGTTTTACGAGATTGAGGGCGGCCTGATCACCTACGACGGCATCGACGTGCGTTCCATCCGCAAGGACGACCTGCGCCGCTCTCTGGGTGCGGTGCTTCAGGACACCCACCTGTTCACCGGCACCATCATGGACAATATCCGCTATGGCCGTCTGGATGCTACCGACCAGGATTGCATCGCCGCAGCCAAGAGCGCCAACGCCCATTCCTTCATCCGCCGCCTGCCCCAGGGCTATGACACCGTCATCACCGGGGACGGGGCCAGCCTGTCCCAGGGCCAGCGCCAGCTGCTGGCCATCGCCCGGGCGGCGGTGGCCGACCCGCCGGTGATGATCCTGGACGAGGCCACCTCCTCCATCGACACCCGCACCGAGGCCCTCATCCAGAAGGGCATGGACGCCCTGATGGAGGGCCGGACGGTGCTGGTCATCGCCCACCGCCTGTCCACCGTGCGCAACGCCAACTGCATCGTGGTCATCGAGCACGGCGAGATCGAGGAGAAGGGCGACCACGAGCAGCTGCTGGAGCAGCAGGGCCGGTATTACCGCCTGTATACCGGTCAGTTCCAGCTGAACTGAGACCTGCGCCACGCAGCAGCATACCACGCCGCCTGCCGGAGCTTACAGCCGGCAGGCGGCGTGTTATACTGCTGAATGGCCGAGGTCTCAGTTAGGCTGGATCTCGGCGGTGTCCAGACGGTAATACCGGCGCTGCTGCTCCAGAAGCGGCTCGTGGTGGCCCTTTTCTTCTCTCCCGCCGGGCTCT
>ENA-USZI01001207-USZI01001207.1-human-gut-metagenome-genome-assembly--contig:-NODE-1207-length-17742-cov-4.221738_pt1 | contig 17742 bp, 7 predicted proteins | sample MGYA00250042_ERZ773532 | MGnify/ENA primary metagenome ERZ773532 (study PRJEB29103, sample SAMN06112036) | human gut metagenome | biome: human gut; feature: ankylosing spondylitis patient; material... | reverse complement strand
TAAGAAGGCGAACAACGCCAAGGGGAACTACTACAAGAAGGGCAGCAAACATCGAATACACCACAAATGGTGGATCAGTTAACGTTAAGCAGACCTCCGAAACACGCCCCGGCGAGCGCGATGATCTCAATCGCGAAGAACAGCAGGAACGATGCCCAACTGCGCGTCAGCACATTGAATTTCGATTCCTTTTTGATGCATACCAGCAATCCGACCCAGAGCACCGCATAGAAGGCGACACCGCATCCGGCTGCGATAATGCCAAGGTTCGCCGCGTTGGCCAGCCCTGAGGAATCGCCGTACATCACGTAGGTGGCGTTCCAAAAGTTGAAGCTCAGCAGACATACGCCGGCGACGAACTGTTCGGCGGCGAGTCCCACCACGAAAACCGTGCCCCACAGCCATTTCTTCACATCCGCAACCATCAATCCCAAACCGGCCATCGCCATAATGGTGACCGTCCACGAAATCAGCGCCACGCCTTTGGGATCGAGGAAGCTGAGATTGGCCACCATCCAAGCCGCATCCTTGACTGCGATGACACGTCCCCACCAGTAAGGCGCGATCAAAGCCACCAGCACCAGCGCGATGAACAGCGCCCAATGCCCCGGATGCGATTTGCGCCGTTCGATATCGGCCAAGGAAAGATCGGACGCCTCAATGGATGCCGTTGGATGCTTGGAAACGTCGACCTGTTCGACCACGCCGTCGACGACTTCCGTCACCTTGTTGCCTTGCGTTTGTGCCATACCCGCTCCGTTGTATTGCGATTGTCGCACCGCTGTCACGACACGTCCAGCATACCCAGTCGTCGAAGCAATCGTACGGCAGGTATGCAAAAGGCGTGCCGTCAAGCACGCCTTTCTTCTTCTCTAACGATTGTGTGGAGCGGATGACGGGAATCGAACCCGCGTAATCAGTTTGGAAGACTGAGGCTCTACCATTGAGCTACATCCGCGCACCGTCTATGCCAGCCGAAGCCAACACGAAACGACTCGAGCCATTATACACACTCCCTCAACAATCGCAAGTCGAAATCGTAATAATTATTTTTCGACCACGCAAACCTGGTACGGCTCCAACGCAACTTCGGCAGGAAGCTCGATATCGCCGTCCGAATCAAGACGCGCGATCTGACGTGCGGACGAGAAATTGAACAATCCCAATACCGTACGTCCTTCAACGTGGCGCACCACCGCAAGAACCGCATCATTATGCGCATCCCAAGTAGTGACCCATGCTTCCGGAGCGAACGCGGGATCGTCGCGCATCTCACGAACGCTCTTCAAACCGTCCCACATCTGCTTCTGCAGCGTGCCCGCCTGCTTGCGCTTGGCCGCATTCTCCCAATTGAAGGGGCTGCGATGCAGATTGCGCGAATCCTCGACGCGATCGGGATCCTCCTTGTATTCCCAGCCGTTGAGCTGCACGATTTCGTCGCCGCAGCTCAGCATGGGGAAGCCACGCAGGAACGACATGGCGGAATGCATCATCAGATCGCGTTTCATCGAAATGTCGAGCAGCGGCTTGTCATGCGTGATCAGCGCACGTTCCACACCGCACAGGCTGGCCGTGGTGCCGCAGCTGCGCGCGTCCTTCGATGCCTCGTCGTAGTTGTACAGCTCTCCCATAGCCCAGCTGCCAGGCACCGATCCCTCGTAGAAGTGGTACAGGAACTCCTTATGCTTGAGCGGGTCGATGCCGAGGCTCTCCTCCACCGGCTCGTCCAAGCCCCAGCCGATGTCGTCATGGCAGCGCAGGTAGTTGACGAACCAGCAGTTCTCCGGCAGCGCGTTAAGCTTGTCGAGCTGGTCTTTGAGCAGGCGCACGTCCCCACTGGCAAGCGCACTCCACAGATTCACCATGATCGACACGTTGTAAAGCATGTGGCATTCCGGCTTTTCCGGCGTGCCGAAGTAGGCGGCAAGCTCCTTGGGGGCCATCACCACTTCGCCCTTCAGCACTACGGCCGGGCAGACGCATTCGAGCACGATGCGCAACATACGCACGATGGTGTGCACTTGCGGCAGATTGCGGCAGTTGGTGCCGAGTTCCTTCCAGATGTAAGGCACCGCGTCGATGCGGAACACTTCGACGCCAAGATTGGCGAGGCCAAGCACGCTGGAGAGCACCGACACGAGCACGTTCGGGTTGCGGTAGTTCAGATCCCACTGGAACGGATAGAACGAGGTGAGCACCCACTTGTGCATCTGCTCGTTCCAGGTGAAGTTGCCGGGCGCGGTGGCCGGAAAGACTTCCGGCACCACGGCGTCATACTGGTCGGGGATGGTGCGGTCGTCGTGGCAGTAGTAGTAGTCCTGATATTTCGGATCGCCCGCTTGAGCGGCTTTGGCCCAGCGATGGCTGGATGCGGTGTGGTTCATCACGAAGTCGAGGCACAGGCTGATGCCCGCCGCACGCAGTTTCTTGGTGAGCGCGGCGAGGTCTTCGTTGGTGCCGAGCGACGGGTCGACGGTGTCGAAATCCTCCACTGCGTAACCGCCGTCATTCTGCGGATGCGGCATTTTCAGCAGTGGCATCAGGTGCAGATAGGTGAGTTTCTGTTCCTTCAGGTACGGCACTTTGTCGGCGAGTTTCTTCAGATCCCCGGCGAACAGATCGGTGTACATGGTCATACCGAACATGTTGCCGCGCTTGTACCATTCCGGATCGGCGAGACGCTTGGTGTCGAGACGCTTCAGATCGGCGGGGCGCGCATCGTGGGCTTTGGCCATCAGCTCGGTGAGGTTGCGGAAGGCTTCGTCGGCCTGCTCCCCATACAGATCCGTCAATAGTTCGCGCAGTTCCTCACTATATTGTGCGACGCGCTCGTCAAATGCTTTGTCGGATTTGGACCGTGCCATTCCTTGACTCCTCTTCCCAGGGAACTTCGTTGTTATGAGTTGGATTCCGCAGCGTTCGTTGCCACGACGTTGGCACCAGTGTAGCGTGATTTTACGGTTTTATCAAACCGGTTCGAGGTGTTGTCGCGATTGACGTCAATCGATTGACGCAATCACTTGCGGTCACGCTTCTATCGTCACCACCGCGGATGCGACGGATCCGTCATGACTCATGGAAATATGGATTGCGCACGATTGATCATCCCCATCAACCGGCAATCCCAACGATTGCCGCAACTTGCGTCGCACCTCGGGCGAGAGCATGACACGGGGCACGCCGTGGGAATCGTCAAGTATTTCGATGCGCGCCCAAGGAAAATCGTCGAGCGTGTACGGATAGGCAATGTCTCCATCGGCATTTGCCCTGCGTGAAATCGCTTCGCACCACGCCTTGAGAAAAGCCTCCTTGCCCGCCCATCGGGCCGCAAGATGCACCGCCTCACCGTCCCTTTTGACCTGCACACGTTGAGCGGTCTGCCATAGCTCGCGCATGGAGAACAGGTTTCGCATGCGCGACCCCGGTTCGCCCAGTTGCTCGGCGAACGCAGGCACATCCACGACGTCATGCCCTAAACCCAGCATTTTCCAGCCTTTCGAAAGTTTTCAGGAAGAAACGAACCATGTCGACTTCCGCGAAACAGGCGGGCGACACTTCGCTTTCATGCAAGGACACCATCCTACCTAAGCGCTTCATCCTCTGCCACCCGCATTGTGCGCCCCTCGTTTCGCGTCTGCACAAGTGAAAATACGGCACCAAACGGAAATCGTGCAGACGGAAAGTAGAGTGATTCAAGAATATGAAAATCCCGTATCTGCCGCGAAATACTGAGATTGCGACAGATACGGGATTTTGATGATCGTGCGTCTGAGCGCCAGAAATTTCAGGCGCTCAGACGCGGGAATCAGGCTTCGAAGTAGCCGGATGCGCCCAGGCGCGCGTTCGGGTCGAGCAGCATGGCCTTCTCCACCTCGTGCGCGTTGTAGCCGCGGCTATCCTCATGGAAACGACGGTTGTCGATCGGCTCGTAGAGCGCGGCGCGACCCATCATGCCTTCCTCAAGGCGACGCTGGCCGGCCGCCAAGCGCTCGTTGGCGCGATCACGCCACGCATTCAGTGCCTCGACGCCCGCGGTGTTGGCCACGGCCGCTTCGAACGCGCCCGGATTGACGATCGCCGCAAAGCCGGACACGTGGCCGAAGCCGAGCGACGTGGCCAGGCCAGCCTTGACGGAGCCGACCTTCAGCGGTTCGCGCAGCCAGACCATGTGGTCGTCGCGCATGAGCTTCGGATCAACGCAGTCAAGGGCGGCATTGGCCGGAATCACGCCGGACTTGAACAGCTGGGTCAGACCGTTGACCTGGAAGATGCAGGCACCGCCCTTGGCATGACCGGTAAGCGTCTTCTGCGAGATCACGAACAGCGGGTTGCCGTCGGCGCGGCCAATGGCGTGGGCCAACGTGTTGTGCAGTTCGGACTCGTTCGGATCGTTGGCGTTGGTGGACGTGTCGTGCTTGGAAACCACGGCGATGTCATCCGGGGTGACGCCGAGACGGGCCAGATCGCGCACCAGCTTGGAATCCTTGCCGCCCATGCCCGCTGCAAGCGCACCCAATCCCGGAGCCGGAATGGAAGTGTGCGCGCCGTCGGCGTAGGAGTGCACGAATCCGATTACACCGGCAACCGGCAGGCCGAGCTTCAACGCGATATCGCCACGGGTCAGCAGGATGGTGCCGCCGCCCTGGGATTCCACGAATCCGCCACGACGACGATCGTTGGCACGGGAGAAGAAGCGCGCGTCGATGCCCTTGGCGTACATTTCCTCCGAATTGGCGGTGGCGTTCATGTTGCCGAAGCCGATCACGGATTCCACACCGATGTCGTCGATCGCACCGGTGACCACGAAGTCGGCCTTGCCGAGCGCGATCTTGTCGGCACCCTCTTCAAGGGAGACGGCAGCCGTGGCGCAGGCGGAAACCGGCTGAACCATATTGCCGTAGCCGCCGATGTAGGACTGCATCACGTGGGCTGCGACAACATTCGGCAGAGCCTCCTGCAGAATGTCGGTCGGAATCTCATGGTTGAGGAAGCGATCCAAGTACAGCTTGCGCATGGAGGCCATGCCGCCGAAACCGGTGCCCTGCGTGGAGGCCACCATCGACGGATGCACCGCCTCGAGGATTTCGGTCGGCGTGAAGCCTGCGGACAGGTAGGCGTCGACCGTAGTAACGATGTTCCACAAGGCGATCTTGTCGACATCGCCGACCATGGAAGCCGGAATGCCCCACTTGACCGGATCGAAGCCCTTCGGGAACTGGCCGCCGACCGTGCGGGTCATGGCCGCGCGGCGAGGCACGCGAATCATGGAGCCGGCATGGCGGGTCACGTTCCATTCGCCGGATTCCGCATCGGCCGCGAAGCTGGTGTGCGCTTCATCAAGCTTGACGTACTCTTCGGCAATCTCACGAGTCGGAACCGAGAAGGTCACATCGTGGTCAAGGAACACCTCGGCCTCTTCCTCGTCGGTGCCGTCCTTGTAGTCGTTGCCCATGCCTTCGTCGAACGGACGCACGCCGGAACGGGCCACGACCTCGTCATGGTAACGTTCCGCGATATCCTCCTCAGGCACGAGGTTGCCATCAACGTCGTACCAGCCCGGCTTGGGGCTGTCGTTCCACGTCAGCAGGCCCATATTCCATGCCAGTTCGAGCACCGCGCCGGCAGACAGATCCACCTGGCCGTCGGAATGGATGCCGAGTTCGGCTTCGAAACGGGTGCGGCCGGAGCCCCATGGGCCAAGTTCACCCACGGACACGATGACGATTTCGTCTTCCGGACGTGCGCTGACGTTCTGCCAATCGGCAAGATCGACCTTGGCCTGACGCGGAGCACGCGGGCTTGGCAGCGCCTTGATGAGCGTCTTGGCCGCGGTATCGGATTCGTTGCTTGCGATTGCGTTCTTGGCATTCGCCGCTTCCGCTTGGGCCGCGTCTTCCATGGCTTCCGCACGCAGTGCCTTGATGTCGATCGGCTCGTTGCCGAGTCCGCCGGTCAGATCCACGTCGAGCGGGGCCTTGGCTGCTTCGATACGGGATTCGCGGGTGGAAAGGTTCAGCAGTTCGACCGCGATTTCGGCGGTGGAATAGGTCTTCAGACCGTGACGCTCCACCACTTCGACCAGCGGATCATTGCCGCCCATCAAGCCCGTGCCGCGCACCCAGCCGATCTTCGGATGGGCGAAGGTCACACGGCTCGACCACACCTTTTCGGCGCGAGCACGGTTCACAATCGCATCAAACGCGCTCTTCACTTCGCCGTAGGCACCGTCGCCGCCGAAAATACCGCGGTTCGGCGATCCCGGCAACACCACATGCAACTTATGCTGCACATCGGTGTCGGCACCGATCTTCGCAAGTCCGGCAATCGCACGCTCAACACCCCACAGCATGAGGCGAGCCTGGGATTCGAACAGTTCGCCGGAATCGGCGAGGCTGCCATGCACCGGCGGAGCCGCGAACGGGAAGAACAGGCTCGGCTCGTAAGCAGGTTTGAGAATCGTGGTGGTCGCACCGGAAGTCTTCTTCTGCACATTGCCGACCCAAGTGACCAACGCGTCCACGTCACGGTAGCTTGACAGGTTCGCAGGAACCAGCCACAACTTGGCGTCACCGGCCGCATGCTCACGGTAGGTCTGCTTGGCCCATGCCTTCACGCTTGACTTGAAGCTGTGCGAGGTGGCCACCACGGTCGCACCGCCTGCAAGCAGGCCGTTGACCACCTGGGCTGCGATGGAGTTCGGAGCCACGCCCGTCACCACGGCGATATCTCCAGCGAAACGGCTGGTTTCCGCCGATTCGGAAGCGTTTTCTCCTGCTTCGGCAGCGACACGATTGAATGCGGCCTTCAGATCCGCGTTGTCGCTCTTGCCTGCATACCAGGCGGCTTCGTCGGCAATGGTCTTGCCGAGACCGATGAAGCTACCGTTCAATGCGGATTCATCGTTGTTGTAGTAGGCGCGTGCCAGATCCTCACGTGCGGATGCCCAACGATCGTCGAACAGAATGGCCTTGCGCTCGTCAAAACGAGGTTCGACCTGCTTCGGCCAGTCAGCACCGAGTTCGGCTTCGACCGCAGCCACAACAGCCGCGTTCTCATCAGCAGTTTCTTCGGCAACCGGAGCGGCAACGCCCAGCTGGTTCAGCACGAACTTCGCCGTGGAGGCGAGCACGCCATCGGCACCGGTCACCTTGGCCGCGAACGCGTCCAAAGCGGCGGAATCAACCACAGCCCCGCCAGCTGCGCCACCAGCGCTCGGCATGGCAACGGCGATGCCCTTGTCGGCGGCAACCTTCTGCACGGCCGCATCGATCAGCGCGTTGGCAGCGGCCGCATTGGAAGCGGCATCCGTGCTCAACGAGGCAAGATCACCGCCACGAGAGCTGGCCCCCTCACGGGTTTCGAGCACGAGCGCAGCCACCACATGGGAAGTCCACCCTTCACCAAGCTGCCATGTATCGGTCACACGCTTGGTGATCTGGCCGAGCTTCACACCGGCGGCACCGAACATGCCACGCACACGGTCGCGCACGATGTCAGACAGCACCGGACCGAACGCCTTGTAGTTCGGAGCGACCTTGTTGACCAAAGCGCTCAGCGCCTTGACCGTCGCTTCGGCGGCACCGTCCACGGAAGCCACGCCCAGTTCGGAGCTGATGTCCATAAGCAACTGGTTACGGCGGGAAGACACGCCATTAGTCAGCGTATCGGTGGTATCGCTTTCGCCGATCTGATCGGGGCGAACCTTGGCCGAGTAAGCCAGCAATGTGGCGATCGCATCGGATGCCTTGAATGGAATATCCGCAACGGCGGCACCAGACGGAGCGCCAGCGGAAGCTGCGGCAACCGGAACTTCCGCAACGGCTGCAGGAGCCGCCGCAGGAGCTGAGGCAACAGCCGGAGCAGCAGCCGCAGAAGAAGCCGCAGCCGCAACTGCAGAATCGTCGGCATCTTCTTCCGGAACCAACGAATCGGAATCGGTCATATATACGCGGCCCTCATCGCGACCAACGTTGTACACCGTCACATCGCGACCGGCAAACTGTGGCAGACGCAACGTCTTGGCACCAAGATTGGCGAGTGTCGGAGCATTGCCGAGACCAACCTCAACATACTCTTCCACACCAAGACCGCCCTGCTCGGCGGAACCGAACAGCAGAGCCTGCGTCTCAATCCAACGCACCGGGGAGGCGAACTGCCAAGACAGCAGTTCCGTAAGCAGCAATCGACCGAGCTTCTGATCATCAGCAGCATAGGAATCCCAAATCTGCGGATCATCCAAAGCGGCCTGAATGCGCTCGGACGGCACGACTTCGAGAATCTTGGCCGCGAATTCCTTCGTCATTTCGAACGGAGCCGCAACCAGGTTCGGAATGTAGCGTCCGACCAAGCGACCACGGTAATCGATGGTCTGCGGCAGGAGCGCGTCAAGCTTGTCGCGGAATTCCGGCACACCCTTGCGCAGCAGCGTGGAATGGAACGGCACATCGATGCCCGGCACCAGCATGAATGCCGGCTTGCCGCCATATTCGGCTACGCGGCGGTCGGAATCGGCCTTCAGCGCCTTCAGACCGGCGATGGTGCCTGCCACGGCATACTGCTGGCCAGCCAGGTTGTAGTTCACGATCTGCAGGAACTCGCCGGAAGCCTTCGACACGGATTCGACGTATTCGCGTACGCCGTCGTCGCCCACACCGAACTGGTTCGGACGCAGCGCACCCATGCGGTAGTTGGAGCGACCCTTCTCGTCACGCGGAATGAGGTGGTGCATGGTGGAACCGCGGTGGAACACGAGTTCGATCACGGTTTCCAGCGGAATCACGCCGGCAAAGGAGCTCAGGGCGTTGTATTCGCCCAGCGAGTGGCCCGCGAAATAGGCCGGCCAAATGTCGGCGCCGGCTTCGCGCAGACGTGCGGTCTGGGCGAATGCCACGGTGGCGAGCGCCACCTGCGTGAACTGGGTCAGGTTGAGCAGTCCTTCCGGATGGCGGTAGGTCACGCCGTTGGCGGTCAGTTCCTTCGGATTGTCACGCACGACGGCGAGGATCGAGAATCCAAGCTTCTCGCAGGTCACCTTGTCGGCACGCTCCCACACGTCTCGTGCGGCCGGGGACTTGGCACGCTCGTCGAGCACCATGCCCTGCTGCTGTATGCCCTGGCCCGGGTAGACGAAGGCGGACTTCGGCGCACGTACGATGGCGGTGCCACGAGACACGATATTGCCGTCGATGCGGCTGGTCACTTCGAGCACCATGCCGGAGTGTGCCACGCGTCCGACACGCTCGACGGAGATTTCCACTTCGTCGTCGAGCTGCACCATGCCGTACATGTTGTAGGTCCAGCCTGCGATTTCGTAGTGCGCACCCTTGCCGTCAAGCGCCTGCACCGCGTATTGCGCGGTTGCGGAGAGCCACATGCCGTGCACGAGCGGTGCCGCAAGACCGGAAACGGCAGCGCCACGATGCGAGGTGTGGATCGGGTTGAAATCGCCGGAAGTACGGGCGAAGGCGGTCATCTCGTGCGGAGCGGTCACCTTGACGCGGCGCAGCAGTCGGCGCGGAGTGCTTTCGATTTCCGCTTCGATTCCGCCGTAGTCCGGCGCTTCCGGCGGCAGTGCGTCGGAATATGCGCGGCCACGGATGGCGAAACGCTCGGTTTCGTTGGCAAGCACGGTGCCGTCTTGTGCGCTGTGGGTGACGTGGATGGTCACCACACGGCCGGATGCCGATTCGAAGTAGTTTTCGGCCCAGCTGGTCAGTGCGATCTGTTCGCCAGTGTGCTTGAGCAGCTCGTCTTCGCTGACTTCCAGTTCGATGAGATGGTCGAGATGCACTGCGTTGAGCAGGCCTTCGATCACCGGGAAGCCGTTGACGTATACGGATCCGAGGGCCGCGTAGATGGCGGGCCATGCCGGTCCGACGAGTGCGTCCGGTGCGATGCGCGACGGCACCAGATTGCTCGGCAGCGCGCCGCCGGTGGCCGCTTCATGGTCGAAGCCGAGGTTGGCGGACAGCGTGTAGCTGGTATGCGCCTGTCCGAACGGATGGGCGGCTTTGTCTGCCACCTGCTCAATAACGGGCATGGCGGTGAGCTTGTCGCCGGTGATGGCGGTATTGCCGATGCCCGCGGTGTCGGCAAGCATGCGGTACACGTGTTCCGGCAGGCGGTCGCGGTCGACCACCGGGAAGAGCCCGGATTCGTTGCCGTCCACGTTCAGCGGAATGACGATGTCGCGTACGGCGTGCTTGGATGCGCCACCGTCAGGATTGTTGTCCCAGTAGGTATCGAGATGAATGTCGAGATCGTACTTTTCGATGCTTCCTTCGCTGGAAATCTTGCGGATTTCGTAGTTGGCGTCACCGTTGCTGGTACCGTACGCCGGGTTTGCCATGAGATGGCCCACCCACGAGATGTTCGGGGATTTGCGAATGAATTCTTCTGCGGAAGATGCCGCGCCGAGCTGGGCAAACGCGGTTTTGTCTGCGCTTGGCGATTCGGCGGAAACGCGCTTGACCATGGCCTCTTCGAAACGGCCAAGAATGTCGGCGACCGGTTCGTCAACGGTGGTGATGCCCGCAACGGAGATCGGACCAGGAATAATACGCACGGAATCGGCGGAGTAACGGGAGTCTTCGGACTGCCACAGCTGATCCTGACCCCACCAACGCAGCAGGTCGTTGTCGATGACGGGCACGAACGGCATTGGCTTCGGGTATTCACGCACGAGCACCGGGAACCAAGCTTCATCCATCGGGGTGACGGTCAGTTCATCAGCTTGCGGATAGGCTTCGGCAAGCTTGGCGATGGCCGCATGCGGATCGGATTCCACATCGGCACGGGATGCGAACAGCGATGCGAATTCGCCGCTTTCCTTCGTGGTGACGCGGGCTTCGATACGCTGTAGCAAGTGCAGGAAGCGATCGGCATAGGTTTCATCTACCCACGGGAAAGCGAGATCGGCGAAACGCTGCGCCCATGCGAGATAGGTCATGGCCTTCAGGTCACCGAAATACGGCTTCGCGGTGGCGTTCAACGCATCGATGATTTCCTCACGGCGGCTTTCCAGCTCTTCCGGATGCTTCATCACGCGCACCAGCAGGCGTCCGCAACGCGCGGAAGAGTTTTCCAGCTCGTAAATATCGGCATGCAGGTGGCTCAGGCCGGAGGTGACTCCACCCTTGGCTTGGCCGCTCGGCACCCACTGTTCGCCCAGCGGAGCGAACGGATCGACGTCTGCTCCCTTGGCGGGAATGCCTGGGGTGTTGACGAGCATCTGCTTGACTTCAGGGCTGGTGTGCGCCTCTTTGGCGGTCATCACGGCGGTGCCGACAAGCACGCCGTCCACCGGCATGAGCGGGCGACCGTATTCGGCGGACCATTCGCCGGTGATGTAGTCGGCGCCACGTTCCGGCGTGCCGATGCCACCGCCGACCACGAGCACCAGATTGGCCTGTTCACGCACTTCGGCATAGGTGCTCAGCAGCAGATCGTCCAATGATTCCCACGAATGGTGTCCACCTGCGGAACCACCTTCGACTTCGATGAGCACCTTGACCGGAGCGACGGCCTTGGCGATGCGCACCACCTGGCGAATCTGGTCGACGGTGCCCGGCTTGAAGCTCACGTACGGGAATCCGTCGGCGTTGAGAGTGTAAATGAGTTCCACGGCCTCGTCAAGTTCCGGAATGCCCGCGGACACGACCACGCCGTCGATCGGGGTGCCGCTGGCACGCTTCTTCGGTACGATGCGCTGGGATCCGAACTGCAGGTTCCACAGGTAGCGGTCCATGAACATCGCGTTGAATTCAACGGTACGGCCTTCTTCAAGCTCTTCTTCCAGCTTGGCGACATGACGGTCGAACACGCTGGCGGTCACCTGACCGCCGCCTGCGAGTTCCGCCCAGTAGCCGGCGTTGGCGGCCGCCGCCACGATTTCCGGTTCCACGGTGGTCGGGGTCATGCCGGCGAGCAGCACCGGCGCTTTGCCGGTCAGTTCGGTGAATGCGGTACGCACCTTGTCTCCGGCGGAGGTGTGGATGATGCTTGGTGCGAAGCGGGTCCAGTTCTGGGTGCGCTCCGGCAGGGTTTCCAGCGTGGAAAGCGCGCCACGATCGGCCACGGTGGAGGCTTCCACCACGCCGACGCCAGTGCCTTGGGCAACGGTGGAGAACAGCTTGCCGACAGTGGTTCCCGGGCCAAAGTCCAACACCCACAGGGCGCTCGGATCGGTGGATTTCATGAGCGCACGCACGCGGGCGGCCCAATCCACATGGTTGAGCAGCACTTCGGCGGCGAGCTCGCGAGCGTGGTCGGCGTTGATTCCGCAGGATTCCGCCCATGAAACAGCCTGTGAAACAGCCTCGGCCATAAGCGGGCTGTGGAACGGCAGGGTCACGTCAAGGTATTCGAGCACCGGTTCGAACACGCGACCGCCACGCACCTTCTCTTCGCGCAGCTTGGCCTGGTGCTTGTGCTCCTTGGCCACTTCCACGCCGAACGCGGCCAGATCCTCCGGGTAGCCGGAGAGCACATAATGCGTGGCGGAATTGGTGACTGCCACGGCGATCGGGCCTCGGGCACCGGAAACACGCTTGATCAGCGCATCCACCTGGGCGCGGGTGATGTCCTTGACAGACAGCATCGGCGTGGCTTCGCCGTGACGTGCGGCAAGGCCAAGCTGACGCGCCTGACGGGTGCCGGCAACGCCGATCAGCGTGGCAATCGCAAGAATTTCATCGATTTGCGCGGAAGCCGCCTCAATGGAACCCGCTTCGACGATCGCCTGCACCATGTGCACGGCGAGCACGCCTTGGGAGTGACCGAGCACGGCAACCGGCTTGGCAACGGCGGGATTGTAGCCGAGGGAAGCAGCATCGAGCAGCGCACCCAACTGGGCGAGAGCAATGCCCGGAACGCTGGCGGAAGCCGCTGCGGCAGCGCCAAGTCGCGCCGGATTCGGCTCGAATCCAAACAGGTCGACCGGGCGCCCGGTGGTGGCGAGCAGGTCGGCTGACACCGGGTACAGCAGTGCCTGGGCTGCGTCGGCGTGGGTATGCAGGGCTTCGTCGAGCACCGGATTGGCGCTCTGGTCGGCGAGCGTCACCGGCCATGGGGTGGATTGGCCTGCGAAGGCGAGTGCGTGCGGCTCGCTGTTCAGTCGGTCAAGAAAAAAGGTGTTCATGATGTTCCTTACTTGTTTCAAAAATCTTGCGATGTGTTCTTGCGTTTACGTTTGCTTACGATTCATCCGCGCACTTCGTGCCGGTCACAACGGCTGGTTGCCGTGGTGTTTGGTGGTTTTGCGCACGCGTTTCTTGCTGGAGAGCAGTTTGAGCGATTCGATGATGGTTTCGCGGGTTTGCTCGGGGTCGATCATGGCGTCGATTTCGCCCATTTCCAGCGATAGATTCGCGTTGACGGTGGTGCGTTCGTAGTCGGCCACGTATTTGGCTCGGAGCGCTTCGACGTCTTTGCCTGCGTCTTTGGCTTTCTGCAGGTCTTTGCGGTGGATGATGTTCACCGCTCCGGCCGCGCCGAGCACTGCGATTTGGCTGGATGGCCACGCGTAGTTGAGGTCGGCTCCGATGGCTTTGGATCCCATCACGATATAGGCTCCGCCGAAGGCTTTGCGTAGGATCACGGTGACCAGCGGCACTTGCGCGTTGGCGTAGGCGTAGATCACTTTCGCGCCGCGGCGGATGATGCCCGCATGTTCCTGTTCGGCGCCAGGCTTGTATCCGGGGGTGTCCACCAAGGTGACGACCGGCAGGTTGAACGCGTCGCACAGACGCACGAATCGTGCCACTTTTTCGGAGGAATCCACGTCAAGGATGCCCGCGTTGACGTTCGGCTGGTTTGCCACAATGCCGACCGGATGCCCGTTCACGCAGGCGAATCCCACCACTGCGGAGCTTGCGAACAGCTCGTGCACCTGCACGAATTCGCCGTAGTCCACGATGCAGCGGATCACGTCGAGCACGTCGTACGGCTGGCGGTCGTTGTCCGGCACGATGGTGGCAAGTCGCTTGGCCACGTCACGGTCGGCGCGGGTTGCGGCGTACGCGTAGGTGGGCGGCTGCAGGTCGGAGTTGGACGGCAGGTAGGCGAGCACGGTTCGTGCGTAGTCGATCGCGTCGGCTTCGTCTTCGCCCAGGTAGTGCGCCACACCGGAGGTGGCGTTGTGCACGTATCCGCCGCCGAGGTCGTCCATGCTGATCACTTCGCCGGTGGCCGCTTTGACCACGTCAGGACCGGTGACGAACATGTTGGAGTTTTCACGGGTCATGATGATCAGATCGGTCAGTGCCGGGCAGTACACGGCTCCACCCGCGCATGGGCCGAGAATCAGCGAGAGCTGCGGCACGAAACCGCTGGCGTCGCAGGTTTTACGGAACAGATGCCCGTATTGCGTCAGCGCGGCCACGCCCTCTTGAATGCGGGCGCCGCCCGAATCGATAAGCGCGATGATCGGCACTTTCAAGTCGAGCGCTTTGTCCATCAATCGGCAGATCTTGCGGCCTTCCGCGACTCCCAGCGTGCCGCCGCGCACGGAAAAGTCCTGTGCGTATACGGCCACTTTGCGTCCGAACACTTCGCCGAAACCGGTGATGACCGCCGCTCCCGCGCGTCCGCCGTTGATGTCGCCGCCGCAGAATCGTCCGATTTCCTCGAAGGAACCGGTGTCAAGCAGCAGGTCAAGACGTTCGCGCGCCGTCAGTTTGCCTTTGACATGCTGGCGATTGCGGGCATGATCTTCCGCTTCGTGCGCGAGTTGCGCCGCACGAAGCACGGATGCGCGGATTGGCTGGGATGCGCCCGGCAGGTCGGCCGCGGAGACGGCTTCGGCCGCGTTTTTGCCGAGTCGCTCCTGCTGTTCCATTACGATCTTCACGGCTTCTTTGACGGCCGGGCTTGCGATGATATCAGTCATCACTTACCCCCTTCCATAGTTCCGTCGGTTGCGGTTCCGTCAACAGCAGCGCCAGTTGCGCCGTTTTCGCCGGCTTTCGTACCGTTCGCTCCGGTCACGTCGATGGTCATCAACGTTTCGCCGGCTTCCACGCCCGCCGCGGGTCCCACGAAAATCTTGGTGACAGCGCCCTTGACCGGCGCATACACGTAGTTTTCCATCTTCATGGATTCGAGCACGACGAGCAGGTCGCCCTTGGCCACCTGCTGGCCTTCGGCCACATTGATACGCGTCACGACGGCCTGCATCGGGCTTGCGATCACACCGGATTGGCCGTCATTGCTTTGCTGTTTTTTCTGCGCATGATGCAGTCCCTGCCCACGCAGCGGCTGGATGGCACGTTTCGCGTCACGTGCTTTGGCACCGCCCGTCAGGTTGGCGACGATGTCGTTCGGCACGGTCAGCGACACTCTGCGATTGTTGACTTCGATGACGAAGGTTTCGCTGGATTCCTTCTTGTCGACCTCGGAAGCGCCAGACATGGACGCCGGCTGCCCGCCTTGCGATGATGCGGCTTCCTTGTTGAGGTACTTGCGTTCCAGCCATTTGGTGCTGACATCGTATGCAACACCGTGTTCGGCGGTGAATTCGTCGTCGTTGAAAATCTGTTCGAACAAGCTTGCCGGAGTCGGCACGCCTTCCACCTTCAGCTCGCTCAAGGCGCGGCGCACGCGGGCCACTGCTGCCGCTCGGTCAGATGCGGTGACCACGAGTTTGCCCATCATCGAATCGAATTTCGGCGAAATGGTGTCGCCTTCGACCACGCCGGAATCCACACGGATGCCCGGGCCGGACGGCCAGCGCAACGAGGCCAGCGTGCCGGAGCTTGGCGCGAGGTTCTTCGCCGGATCCTCGCAGGTCAGGCGCAGTTCAAAACTGTGTCCACGAAGCGGATGGTTCACGGTCAGTTCCCCACCGTTGGCGATGGTCAGCTGCTCGCGCACCAGGTCAAGTCCGCAGACCTCCTCGCTGACGGTATGCTCCACCTGCAGACGCGGATTGACTTCCAGGAAGTACACTTTGCCCTGTTCGGTCACCATGAATTCGCAGGTGCCAAGCCCCTCGTAATCGACGGCTTCGAACAGTCGGCGAGAGTAGGTTTCCAGCTGGTCGGTCACCTCGGAGGAAAGGAACGGTGCCGGCGCCTCTTCGACAAGCTTCTGATTGCGGCGCTGCACGGAGCAGTCGCGGGTGGAATACACGGTGAAGTTGCCGTGCGAGTCGCGGCCGCACTGCGTTTCGACGTGACGTCCTTTGTCGATGAATCGTTCCACGAAATATTCGTTCAGATCACCGCCCTGCAGCGCATCATGATTCATGTAGAAACCGCGCAGCTCGTCATCGTTGTGCACGAGCGTGATGCCGCGACCGCCGCCGCCATCGGTACGCTTAAGCATGAGCGGATAACCGTGCGTGTGCGCGAAATCCAGCAGCAATCGCATGTCGGAAATCGACTGGGAAATGCCGGGAACCGGCGGAACTTTGGCGAACGTGGCCACACGACGTGCGGTGATCTTATCCCCCAAATCCACGAGGGCTTTCGGATTCGGACCAACCCAAGCCGCACCCGCATCGATCACTTTCTGCGCGAAAGTGGCCACTTCGGAAAGGAATCCGTAGCCTGGATGCACTGCGTCGGCACCGCTGCGCTGCAGAATGTCGATCAGCAGATCCTCGTTGAGATAGGTGTCTTTATACGTGTCTCCGGAAAGCAGATATGCGTCGTCAGCCATCTGCACGTATTGTGCATGGCGATCCTGCTCCGCGTACACCGCAACCGTGGGAATCCCCATCTCACGGGCGGTGCGCACTACGCGAAGCGCGATTTCGCCGCGATTCGCCACCAGAAGTTTGTTGACATTTTTAGGCATAACGTCAAGTTTGGTCGCGCGAACGAAAAATCGTGAACTCGTTTCCCACAAAAGACACGCAATCTTTTTGTAAGGCTCCACAAACGTTACCGAAACTTGGCAAGCCTACGATTGGGGGCATAAGTTGACAAACCTTGCATTTTCGTCACTTTCGCGCTTGCCATCATTTCGGCTGTCAACAATCGTCGATTCATCAACGTAATGCAATCACATCCAAGGAGAATTATCGTGCGTAACGCAATGCTGACACTCAAAACCACGCTGAAAACCGCCACCAGCGGCACTGTCGGATCCATCCTCAAGCCGGCGCTGTTCGCCGTGCTCATGTGGACCGCCTCCGCGGCCGGTGCCGTGCCGATTCCGGGCACGCCGGTGCCGATCACGCTACAGACGTTCGTGGTGATGCTGGCCGCGCTGATGCTGCCGTGGAAGCAGGCCGGCGCCGCGATGCTCATGTATCTGGCAGCCGGCGCGGTCGGTCTGCCGGTGTTCGCCGGCGGCGCTTCCACCATGGCATTGGTTGGCCCGAGCGCCGGCTTCCTCATCGGTTTCCTGCCGGCCGCCGTCGTCACCTCGCTGCTCAAGGGCAAGGCGCGTGTCGATTCCCCGAAGCATGCTGCGTTGACCGCCGCACGGTATCTGTCCGCCTGCGTGGCCGGCTGCATCGTGCTTGACTATCTGCTCGGCTTCATCGTGCAGTCCGCCATTACGGGCGTGACGATGCCGGTGGTGGCCATCGCTTCGATGGGCTTCATTGTGGGTGATTGCATAAAGGCGGTTGTCTCTTCGCTGGTCGCGAGCGGACTGGCAAAGCTGCAGTGACTTTTATCGGCAGCGACTTTTCTGCGGTAGTTTTCTACGACTTTTTCAGACAATACCCTTTATGCTACCAAGCTCGTATTCGGACATCCCTTATGGGGCGGTAATCTCTCCTTTGGCGGGGAA
>ENA-USZI01001198-USZI01001198.1-human-gut-metagenome-genome-assembly--contig:-NODE-1198-length-17803-cov-10.088740_pt1 | contig 17803 bp, 10 predicted proteins | sample MGYA00250042_ERZ773532 | MGnify/ENA primary metagenome ERZ773532 (study PRJEB29103, sample SAMN06112036) | human gut metagenome | biome: human gut; feature: ankylosing spondylitis patient; material... | reverse complement strand
TTTCCTTATCTAAGGCTGCCCGCAATGCCTCAATCAATCCAACAAACTTTAAGCCTTTTAGTCCACTGTCGACCAATAAATCCACATCACTTGATGCATTTGCGCTACCCTTTCCATATGAGCCAAACAGGGTCGCACTTTTTACGTTATACTGACTTAATACGGGTGCTAAATACATTTTTATCTGGTCTATCGTATAAATACAATCTGACATCCAATCATCCCCTCCGCTCATTCTTTCTCTTATTTTGCAGCAAATTGCCGTACTCTGTTTTCACCAGTTTCCATTCCCCTTTTTCTGATTCACCCAAACAAAACAGCCGAAAAACTACATATTCCTCTTCTCCCCAATTAAGAAATACCCCTATTTCAAGCTCGTCCATACCCCCTTACTTTCGCACACAGAACATACTTTTGTATCAATTTTCTGATATATTGAATATATTATAGCCGTCAGTTCTTCAACACAAATGTCCCAATTCACATATTTCAAAACGTTGTCTTGATTATACCTTAAATGCGCAATATTGCAACGTAATTTATATATGTAATGACTAACCTTTCTGTTTTTATCATTATTTTCCTCGCCATATAATGATAATCTCTCTACAAACGAATCCACAACTGTTTCTGCTGCATATCTCCGTATAACTTGATACAAATTATCTTCTTCTGATATCTTAAACTCATGCAATGTAACGATATCTATCGCTGCTTCTAAAGTAATATTATGCTCTTCAGAAATAATAAAGCAATTGTTTAACCGATATAGATATTCTAGACATTGATATAACTGAAGAAATGTATATTCTACCAAAGGACTCCAAAAGCCACTAAGTATAGATGCAGCAATAGAACGACTACTTCGTAATAATGATAAATCTTGCAAATTATTTTTTGTTTTTTCACTCATCTTCAATTCGTCCTCTGCCAAAATATAACAACAAAGGCGACCTACATCCTCTTCATAAGATAGTTCCAATCTACTATCATCGAGTTTAATAACCGAATACGGAGTAAATAATTTTGATATCATTGAAAATTCAAATTCTATGTCTTGGATATCCACTCCCAAACAACAGTTAACAACCTCTAAAGAAGAAATACCATCTAGAATTGGCCATTTTTCTAGTGCCATTGCCAACATTCCAGCTCCTTGTATTATAGCAATATCTTCTTCTATTTCAAATCCAATACTACAAACAGCTGATATATTCTTCTCTGGAAGTAACAAATATCTATTTTCGCCAAATTCATAAAGACATAATAATAACCCATTATAAGAAAAACTCTTTACTTTAGCACCTTTTACAAACTCACAGACTGGCTCCGAATCCCCAATAGGTTTTATATGTCGTTTAACAGATGCAATTCTACAGCTATCATCAATACTAACATGCGCTTTTAATGCATCAAAAATAAGTTTCATTGTTTCAACAACTTGTCTACTCATATCAGGATCTCCAGAATGCTTCCATTGTTTCTATTTCATCAAGTTCATCATATTTCAAAAGTTCTGAAAAAATAAACTTAAAAGAACTACGCCTTCCAAGATACCCTTTATCTCTCTGAATTGTCTTCTAACCTCTTCTACCATTGAACCTGCTGCACGTCCAACAGCTCCCATCGTGATACCACTGAATATAAATGCAGACATAGCACCAATAAAGATTCCTATTAAAACCTTTGGGTTCATGAGGTTAACCTGGAAGAAACTTATCATATCTAACAGCTGAGCATTTTTAGGTTCAAAAACATTTCCTAAATTATCAATAAAGACAACACCTTCGTTAGCCGCTCTTACCATATTTATTTTTATTTCCTCAATATATGATGCCAATAAAGCGAGAGCTGTCAATGCCGCACTTCCTATAGCAAATCCCTTTCCTGTTGCGGCTGTAGTATTTCCTAAAGCATCAAGTGAATCGGTCCTTTTTCTTACATCTTCTCCCAATCCACACATCTCGGCATTACCACCTGCATTATCTGCTATAGGGCCATAAGCATCCGTCGCTAATGTTATACCTAAAGTTGAAAGCATGCCGACAGCAGCAACACCTATACCATATAGTCCTTTAGAAATACTTTCTGAATTCATAGACATGTCAAAGCCGTTCGCACACAAATAACTTAACATTACAGCAACAGAAATTGTAATTACAGGAATCATGGTAGAAATCATTCCTGTGCTTATACCTTTAATAATTACTGTTGCCGATCCCGTTTCGGAAGACTTAGCCACATCCTTTGTCGGACCATAACTTTGACTTGTATAGAACTCGGTCGCTGCTCCTATTATAACACCTGCGAGAAGTCCACTAATTACAGAAAACGAAAGTCCGATCCAATTTTCAACTTTTAACAAATACAAGATTAAAAATGATGCTACTGCAATAAGAACTGCCGAAATGTTTGTACCTAAATTTAACGAATGCAGCAAATCCTTCATTGTAGCATTGTCCTTTGTCTTAACCGCAAAAATGCCGATTAAAGATAAAAATATTCCAACACCCGCTATTAGCATTGGAGCTATAACTGCTTTAAGCTGCATTTCATAATTAACCCCAAAAGCCATGGCACCCAATGCAGCAGCACTTAAGATACTGCCACAATAACTCTCATATAGATCAGCACCCATTCCTGCAACGTCACCGACATTATCGCCTACATTATCTGCAATTGTTGCCGGATTTCTCGGATCATCCTCCGGTATGTTTTCTTCAACCTTACCGACAAGGTCTGCACCAACATCTGCAGCTTTAGTATAAATACCTCCACCTACACGAGCAAACAAGGCTTGAGTAGACGCACCCATACCAAATGTAAGCATTGTTGTCGTAATTGTAACAAGAGCATTGGCTTCACCATCATAAAATGCATTTAATATGACAAACCACAATGCTATATCCATAAGGCCTAAACCAACAACGACCAAACCCATCACAGCTCCACTCCGAAATGCAATTTTTAATCCTTTATTAAGGCTATGCCTAGCTGCATTTGCAGTACGTGCCGATGCATATGTAGCTGTCTTCATGCCAAAGAAGCCACATAATCCAGAAAACAAACCGCCTGTAATAAATGCAAACGGTACCCATGGATTTTGCACGTGTAGTACATAAGACATAAATGCAAATATCAGGCTGATAACAACAAATATAATTATTACAACTTTATACTGCTGTCTTAAATATGCCATTGCACCAGTTCTTACATACCCTGCAACTTCTCTCATTCTTTCTGTGCCCTCATCTTCTCTCATCATTGACTTATAAAAATAAAAAGCCATTATTAACGCACAAACAGATGCGAAAGGCACAATCCAAAATACTGACGGTATATTCATGGTATTACATTTTTTAAAATCTGAATGATAACTGTGTATCAATCATACTATAATTATGTTTTTCTAAAGAACGGTCATTAACCAATATGTATTCTGCTGAAATCTTCAAATTCTTTACGAATTCATAATCTGCACCAATTTCATAATATGTCTTGCTATTATTCCATTCTGCACTTGGCCGATACATATCATAACGAGCTTTTACATGAAACTTATTTTTTATTATTGGCGCTATAGCTAATGCATAAAATCCATCAGCCTTATTACCCTTTTCATAATCTACTTCAGTTTCACTTAAATTTGTTTTATCATTATAAACAGTTTTAAAGCCATATCCTGTAGAGTGTATGTATTCTGAACGGAAAGTCCAGTCATTTGTAACATACTCACCACTAATGGCATAGCGACGTTTAGATAAACTTTTTATTCCATTATTGTCTTTACGTGCATATGAACCAGTCCACCCGAATGCTCCTAAACGCATACCAGATATTGGCATAACCCACACCCCCCCAATAATATCCTTCTGGTTATCTACATCCTTCGTATTTATACCCTGGCCATTAAACACACCTATCTGATAATGTAACAGTGCCCTCCCTTCTTTTATTTTTAGTAAATCACCTTGTAATTGTATTCCAATATCACGACCATTCGATGAATGTTCACCTGTTCTATCATTAAATCCCGAAAGATTAGTCACATTTTGAGCATAGCTCATAAATCCCTGGTCAATGGGATTCATAGGATTCTCAAACGTAAACGGACGTTTAAACTGTCCTACTTTTATCTTGATAAAATCATATTTCTGCCATTCAATAAAGACATCAACGATTCGCGGACTTTCACCAAGAGTTGTTGTATTTCCATTAACTTGTCCCTGGAGTTTATATGCAAAGTCATTTAATATACGTCCGTCCAAAGACAATCTAACCATTCGTAAACTAAAAGAATTGCTTTCTGAATTATATTTACCAGAATATTGATATTGCCCAATTGCATAACCGCTTAACTTAGGCATACTAAACACTTCTTTCTTTTGCGCACACACATTGCAAATAATCACACAAAATACAAAAAATGATATTATTCTTTTCAATTTTCTATAAATTTAAACCATATAAAGCTAATAATTCACACACAACATATAAAATAAAGGTATAACCTTATCATCAAAATTTAAATTACACGTCTGTTTAATAACACGACGTTTTCAACATGAGGCGTATGCGGGAACATATCTACAGGCTGTACAGCAACGACCTCATACAAATTATCCAAAAGAGATAAATCACGTGCCTGTGTTGCAGGGTTACAACTTACATACACTATTCTCTTTGGAGCTGTTTTAATTATAGTTTGAACCACATCAGGATGCATTCCTGCTCTAGGAGGATCTGTAATTATTATATCAGGAGTACCATTTTCAGATATAAACGATTCTGTTAATATATCTTTCATATCACCTGCAAAGAATAAGGTATTAGATATGTTATTTATTTCAGAATTAATTTTAGCATCCTCAATAGCCTCCGGGACATATTCAATACCTATAACACGTTTAGCATATCTAGAAACGAAATTAGCAATCGTTCCAGTTCCTGTATATAAGTCATAAACAAGTTCGTTACCCGTAAGATTTGCAAAATCACGTACTACAGAATAAAGATGATAGGCCTGCTTCGTGTTTGTCTGATAAAAACTTTTAGCTCCAACTTTAAATGTCAAGCCGTCCATAGTTTCATATATATAATCATTACCTTTAAACACTTCAATATTTAAATCATTAAAGGTATCGTTACCTTTTTGATTATTAACATATAGTAACGACGTTATCTCAGGGAAACCGTCTGCAATATGCTGAAGTAAGTTTTTGGCAATAACCTCATCTTCATCCTTTTCATAATGAAATTGTATTAAAACCATCCACTCACCTGTATCAGAGTTTCTGACCATAATATCACGCAACAACCCGCATTGTCTCCTGATATCATAGAATACGATATCATGTTCATAGGCATAGTCTCTGATTGCATTTCTGATTTTATTTTGCAGATCATCCATTAACCAACATTTTTCTATCGGCAAAATTTTATCAAACGCACCTGTTATATGGAATCCAACAGCATTCATCTGTGTAAAATCCGAACCTGAAGCTATTTCATCTTGAGTTAGCCATCGTCTATTCGAACAGCCGAATTCCAATTTATTACGATAGCCTTGGGTTTTAACAGAGCCTAATATCTGATTGAATTCCGGTAGATTAACTTTACCAATACGAGTCAGCTGATCATAGACCTGCTTTTGTTTCATCCTAAGCTGCTCATCATATGGTATGTTCTGCCATTTACATCCTCCACAAATTCCAAAATGCTGACAGAATGGCTTAACCCTCCTTTCGCTATATTTTATAAATCTTATTATCTCTGCTTCACAATAGCTATGTTTCTTTCTCCGCACCTGCAAATCAACAACGTCACCAGGAACAGCAAATGGGACAAACACGACAAGTTCATTTACTCTTGCCAAAGCCTTTCCCTCTGCTGCATAATCAGTTATTGTTATATTTTCTAAAACCGGTAGTGATTTTTTCTTTCTGCTCATTTTAATATTAATTAATGTAATGCAACACCTCACATACATATTAATAAAGCGGCCCGAACCAACCCATATTTATACGCATGTATATAATTATTATGCAAAGTTAACTGATATTTTTAAAATACAACAACGTATAATCTAAAAATTAAGAAAATAACAATTTACCTTATTAATAAAGAAGTCAATAAGACATACACAAATGTGTGTATGATTAAAACTTTACATGAATAGCACTAAATGTCATAACAATTTAGGCGAGTACAATCCTGCTAAGCGCCATCATCAGAACACTACTTAATTATAACAAATATAATCAAAATACACCCGAACGGAATATATCCTAACGCCCAAAATACTTTATGTCAGAATAAAAAAGCAAATACCCTTAAATGATAATCTGAAATCATCTAAAGATATTTGCCTTTATACTAAAAATAGCTAAACTTGCTTATCTATAAATTATCCGCAATAGAAAGAAGACTCAACTAACTTCTGCATCAGTTTGCTATCCTTTTCTGCAGACTCACGCAAGTTAGAGTCATCCTGTTTGTTTAAAGCTCTAATGATACCATCTATCATTCTTGCAGAGAAGACACCTTTGTCCTCATATAATCCACGCTGCTTCTCAAGCCATTTTGCAGAAGCTACACATGAATCAGGAAGCTGCTCAAATTTTGACAGACCTTTTTTAGCTTCATCAATTCCGACATACTTATCTGTAGCAATCTGTAAGGCCTCTTCTTTTTCCATCTCCAAGCCATATCTACATGCTACGCACAAACCTGCCATAAGCTGATATATATCTGCAGAAGCGTCAGGTGAGCGCATCTCAACAGTCTGTTTGAGAGTTGTATCATTATTAGCTTCTGCTTCAAGAGTGTTAACCTGAACAGACATGTCACGGCCAGAAGTCCAACCAAGGGGAACACGCACAAGTACAGATCTGTTACAATCACCCCAACAAACATTTGTTGGCGCTTCCTGATGAGGAACCAATCTGAAGTATGACACAGATGTCTTATTGCCAAATGCTGTAATAGATGGAGCCAAAATCATCATACCGGCAATAGCTCTTCTAGCCTCTTCTGAAAGCTTGTGGTCTTTAATCATGCAATTCTTTCCGTCTTTCATCATACGCATATGTATGTGTAAACCTGAGCCGGCCTTTCCTACAGTTATTTTAGGAGCGAAAGTAACATCAAGCCCATTCATTTGTGCAAGATTTCTGATTACCCATTTTGCCAACACCAACTGATCAGCTGCTGTTTCTACAGGGTTGGGCAAGAACTCTATTTCATTCTGCTCATAAACTTTTCCATCCTGAGTAAAGTTTCCAACCTCAGAATGTCCATACTTGATTTGTCCGCCAGTCTGAGCAATGTATGCCATACACTGCTTACGGAACTCATTAAACTTTGCAAAAGGACCTGATTCGTGATATCCTCTCTGATCTACAGCAGGGAACATTCCATTATCATCAGCTATAACATAATATTCCAATTCGCCCATCGCCTCAAAAGTCATGCCTGTAGACTCTTCAAACGCTGCTGCTGCTCTATGCAACGTACGTTCAGGAGAACATTCAAATGGTTCGCCATTCTTGTCAAAGAATGAGCATAACATGCACAAAGTAGGAATCTCTGAGAACGGACTTACAAATGCAGTGCGGAAACGTGGTATTACATACAAATCACTACTTTCTGCCTCTATAAATGAGGGGAACAAGCTAGAACCGTCAACTCGCTCGCCGTCTGTTAATATAGTTTCAAGATAAGCATAATCATTAATCATAAAGTTTAGAGTTTTTATGCGTCCGTCTTCAGCCGGATACATAAAATCTATCATACGTATACCCTTTTCACGTATAAATGCAATTATGTCTGCTTTAGTAAAGCATTTTGAAGGTTTACGCAGGAACTCAACTAGTGGGTTCGCATTCATTTCAATTGTCTTATCCATACAATAAAGTGTTTAATATAAGTAATTTAGATTTAAAATATAATCACATTAAATTTGTAAAGGGCATTACACCTATTTTGTTTCCGCTATCCTTATATAATAAGGTATATTCAGAATCACAATTATAAAGTGCAGGATTGAGCGGAAACCCCATACAACAGGGCGTACCCATTTCATCTCCATACCCATTGACATTCTTTTACAAAGGTAGAAATTTTAATTAGTAAAACAAATTTTCCAATTCTATTTTAGCATACATTCAAATATAATCACATTGCTAAGGCATAATTGACATTTATCAGCCGGTCGCCTAAGTTTCACATTGAAACATTTATTTGCATCATGCTTACTTTTTGGATTTACAAACAGCTAAAAAAACAGTAACAGACCTTAATATAACAAATTACATCCAGAAAACGCACAGGAATTCAGCCTCAATAACACACTGGAAATCAACACATTACAAAAAACACAAGAATCAAACAATACAAATCCATATTAAACACATTGCCAAACATATGCTTTTACATATAAATTTATATTGATTTAGAGTCCGAAACCCAATGAATTACATGTTAAAAAGCGATTAATTATCAAACACAAGCCACAAGTTTCGCATAAAAATGTTCATAAACCGCCAACGTAACCATGACATTAAGTAAAGCAAAGTCTATTTCATTCCATTATTCTTACACACAGTTACTAACACATTGGATCACTTTTCTGTAAAAACATTACAAATTGTCAATTAGCCATATAGCACACGCAAATTACATTATTTAACATTTAGATAATTAAACTTGTAAAATGGCCTGTTTACAAAAAAACGAGTATGCAAACAATAATTTCCAAATGACATAATAAACGCATATCTACAAAACAAATTATATTGATTGTACCTAAAAACAGAGAAAAAAATTTGTTAGTTAATAAAATTTAAGTATATTTGCACATAACAAAAATCTTGGATAAAAAATATACATGAAAACCATAAATTAATATGACAGAAAAAAGAGTTTACACCTTCGGTAACGGAAAAGCTGAAGGAAAAGCAGATATGCGTAATCTGCTAGGCGGAAAAGGTGCCAACTTGGCCGAAATGAACCTTATCGGAGTGCCAGTTCCTCCTGGTTTCACTATTACAACAGATGTTTGTAACGAATATTTTGAAAAAGGCAAAGAAAGTGTAGTTGCACTTTTAAGCGACGACGTAAAAGCATCTGTACATCATATAGAAACTTTGATGAACAGCAAATTTGGCGACGTAGAGAATCCTCTGCTCGTCAGCGTACGTTCCGGAGCACGTGCTTCAATGCCTGGTATGATGGATACAATCTTGAACCTCGGTCTAAACGACAAGGTTGTTGAAGGTTTGGCAAAGAAAACCGGAAATGAACGATTCGCATACGACAGTTACAGACGTTTTGTTCAAATGTACGGTGATGTGGTTTTAGGAATGAAACCAGTAAACAAAGAAGACATCGATCCGTTTGAAGCTATAATTCAGAAGGTAAAAGCTGTACGAAATATAACTCTTGACAATGAAATGACTGTTGACGAACTCAAGCAACTTGTCAAATTATTCAAAGAGGCTATAAAGAAACAAACAGGCAAGGAATTCCCTGACGACCCAATGGAACAACTTTGGGGAGCTATATGTGCCGTATTCGACAGCTGGATGAATGAACGTGCCATCCTTTATCGTAAGATGGAAGGAATACCTGCAGAATGGGGTACTGCTGTAACTGTTATGGCCATGGTATTCGGAAACATGGGACAGACATCAGCAACAGGCGTATGCTTTAGCCGTGACGCAGCCACCGGAGAAAACTGTTTCAATGGTGAATACCTTGTTAATGCACAGGGTGAAGACGTTGTTGCCGGAATACGCACACCTCAACAGATAACAAAGGCACGCTCTATCGAATGGGCTAAACAGCAAGGCATTTCTGAAGAGGAGCGAATATCTAAATACCCGTCAATGGAAGAAGCTATGCCTGAAATATATGCACAGCTCAATGCGCTTCAGGAAAAGCTTGAACACCACTATCATGACATGCAGGACATGGAGTTTACCGTTCAAGAAGGAAAGCTTTGGTTCCTGCAGACACGTAACGGAAAACGTACAGGTACAGCAATGGTTAAAATTGCGATGGACCTGCTGCGTGAAGGAGAAATAGATGAAAAGACAGCCTTAAAACGTTGCGAGCCTAATAAGCTCGACGAGCTGCTCCACCCTATTTTTGACAAGAACGCATTAAAGACCGCAAAGGTTCTCACAAGAGGTCTTCCAGCTTCACCAGGTGCAGCTTGCGGACAAATTGTTTTCTTTGCCGACGATGCGGCAAAATGGCATGATGACGGAAAACGCGTAATAATGGTCCGTATAGAAACTAGTCCTGAAGATTTGGCCGGTATGGCAGCAGCAGAAGGTATTGTTACAGCAAGAGGCGGTATGACTTCTCACGCTGCAGTTGTTGCAAGAGGCATGGGTAAATGTTGCGTGTCTGGTGCAGGAGCTTTGAATATTGATTATAAAGCACGTACTGTTGAAATAGACGGTGTAATGCTTAAAGAAGGCGATTATCTCTCTATAAACGGATCTACAGGTGAAATCTATCTTGGTGAGGTAAAAACCAAGCCGGCAGAGGTTACAGGTGATTTTGCTTCACTTATGGATTTGTGCAACAAATACACAAAACTCGTCGTACGAACAAATGCAGACACTCCGCACGATGCAGCTGTAGCTCGTAATTTTGGTGCAGTCGGAATCGGACTCTGCCGCACAGAACACATGTTCTTCGAAAATGAGAAGATAAAAGCAATGCGCGAAATGATTCTGTCGGATACAGTTGAAGGTCGCGAAAAAGCACTTGCAAAACTTTTACCATATCAGAAACAAGATTTCTATGGTATATTGAAAGCAATGGACGGATATCCTGTCAACATCCGCTTACTTGATCCTCCTTTGCACGAGTTCGTTCCCCACGATCTTGAAGGTCAGCAAATCATGGCTAAAGAAATGGGAATAACCGTTCAGGAGATTCAGCAGAGAGTAAACTGCCTAAGTGAGCACAATCCTATGCTTGGTCACCGCGGATGCCGCCTTGGCAACACATATCCCGAGATTACGGCAATGCAGACAAGAGCCATATTGGGTGCTGCAGTTCAGTTAAAGAAAGAAGGATTTGATCCTAAACCAGAAATCATGGTGCCTCTCATCGGTATCGTCAATGAGTTTGATATGCAGGAGAAGGTCATTCGTGAAACGGCAAAAGAGATTTTCGAAGAGGAAGGTATAGAAATAGCATTCCGTGTTGGAACTATGATTGAGATACCGCGAGCAGCTTTAACAGCTGATCACATTGCTGCGAAAGCAGAATACTTTAGCTTTGGAACTAACGACTTGACACAGATGACATTTGGATACAGCCGCGACGATATCGCTAGCTTCCTGCCTGTATATCTTGACAAGAAGATACTTAACGTTGACCCATTCCAGGTTCTCGACCAGAATGGTGTTGGACAGCTTGTTAAGATGGCAGTAGAAAAAGGCCGCGCAACTCGTCCTGAACTTGTATGTGGAATTTGTGGAGAACATGGAGGTGAACCTTCATCAGTTAAGTTCTGCCATAAGGTTGGCCTAAATTACGTCAGCTGCTCTCCATTCCGCGTGCCTATCGCACGTCTTGCGGCCGCGCAAGCTGCAGTAGAGGAAAATCTCTAAGAAATCAGCTTCTTTAATTTATATAGACAAGACAAGCGTTTTCCATTTGTTTTCCCCAAGCATTTAGATAACTGATTGTCAATATAATATTAAAGTGGCGCAGGCGGCAATAGAGGAATAATCTCTTAAAAATATTATTTTTATATCAGGCTGTAATTCACCGTTTTATGGTAATTACAGCCTGATTTGCGCTTAGACGGTTCGTACATTTGACCGCAAAAAATGAGCCAAATAAACGTATTTGTTTTACTCTATGTTTACCCCAAAAATGGCCATGTTTACCCCGTTTACCCCAAAGTTTTCCCCATTGTTTTATCATTAAAATATAGTAGGTATGACAACATTCAAAGCAACGGTAAAAAAGCCAAGATCAGATGGATTCTATACAGTTTACATCAGAGTCACACATCAGCGCAAAACAAGTTATATAAAGACTAACAAGATTATTGATTCGGCTCATATAACCAGTAATGGTGAGTTAACAGACCCGGTAGTGAATGAATATTGTGCTATAATCATACGCCAATATACAGACAAACTGAATCGTGTTGACGCTACATTTTGGGAACTTAAAGATGTCATAGAATTCCTTCACAAAAATGATGAAGAGACATGCTTCAGTGATTATGCGAGAAAGTTTATTTCGAAGATGGAATCTGAAGGGCATGAACGTAATGCTAAAAACTATAAACTTGCAGTCAATCATTTAGAACGGTATATAGGTACTACCAAAATCATGTTTAGCATTCTTACGACTTCTGTTTTAACACAATGGATTGACACATTGTATAAGACCAGCAGAGCAAAAGAAATGTATCCCACTTGCATCAGACAGATTTTTAAGAAAGCAATCATAGAATTGAATGACGAAGAACGTGGTATTTTGCGTATAAAATACAATCCATGGCTAAAAATTATAATCCCAAAATCAGACAATACACTGAAAAGAGCAATCAGTGCAGAAGCTTGTCGTGAATTCTTTAATCGTCCTCTGCCACAAAGTAAAATGATATCTCCCCTTCCTGAACTCGGCAGAGATATAGCCCTGCTTTCATTGTGTATGGGTGGTATTAACACGATAGACCTTTACGAACTGAAAAAGAAAGATTATAAAAATGGTATTATAGGATATAAGAGAGCGAAAACAAGACATAGTCGTAGGGATGAAGCATACATGGAGATTCGTATTGAGCCGTTTATACAGGATACATTTAACAAATATCTATCTACGGACCAAACAGATGAATATCTGTTTAATTTTCATAGTCGTTATAGTAATTCCGATAGTTTCAATGCCAATATAAATATGGGAATCAGGCGAATATGCCAAGATATGGGAATGTCCAAGGAGGAATATTATTGCTTTTATACGTTTCGTCATACCTGGGCAACCATTGCTCAAAACGATTGTGGAGCAAATATGTATGAGGTAGCATTCGGTATGAACCATAGCCATGGATTTAATATAACAAGAGGCTATGTAAAAATAGACTTTACTCCAGCATGGGAACTTAATGCAAAAATCATAGACTTCATATTTTTCAGTAATAAAAACAGTAAACAGAGTTTGGTTCGTAACTTTGAATCACCTTCAGAGAAAATGTTTCGTATTACAAAAAAGATGATGATATATGGAAGAGCATATTTTAAAGGCGAAGTCATTGCCGAAGTTACGGACATAGGTTTTGATACCGTTGATGATGTTATTTCAGCACTTGCCAATCAGCTTCCTAATGACATACCCGTAGGATGTAATGTACAGTTCCGATTAACAAACTGTGATTCTCTAAAAGAAGCAGTATATGTCAGAAGTAAAGGTAAGGGATTCTAAATTGGACACATAGAGGGAACAATTATCCTAATTCATATCAGAACCGTATCATTTCACTTACTGATACGGTTCTTTCTATTTGTCCGGTTGATTCCTGGGCATGATTTCACGGCCTATAATTATAGCAAAGACAAGTATGATAAGCTTCCATATAAGAATGAAAGTTTTTTTGACCAACCAGACTGCAAGACGTATGGCAATCCTCAAAAGCCAGAATACCAGTTTCAGGAGTAGCATACCGATAATAAGTACCGGCAGCAGATATATAATAAACAGTAGTTCAAACATAACGTGTAATATTTATGAGTATAAGAGCTTATTAATTATATAAATATACTAAAAATCAATGAGATACAGAAATTTACGCAATACTATTTTCTTGTTGTCCGAGTAGATTTTTTACTGATTATCAGTGTTATATCACCATGATAACGAGGTCTCTCCAGACTCTGATTACAGGGTTATTCTACCTGAATGTTTCTGCAATACAGTTCAGATAAAATAAGATTTCCCGATAGCCATTTCATCAGCTGAATCAGCTACAAGATTTCATTTTCCCTTTTATTGAGATTCCAATAACTTAGATAAGCAGGTTACTTTTACCATGCTATCATTGTATAGGGACTACATATTATATTGGATATAGGTTTTATGAGAACAATAGCCATCTATCCCATATAACTACATCTTTTGTGTTTTTGAAACTTTGATTTATTCAACCGAAGAATACGAAATATTATTTTCTGATTACCAAAATTACTATAATCCAAAGATTAAATAATACCTGAAGCTTCTGTTTCTGAATACATGTAAATTAGTTTCAAACGTCTTAAAAACTCTATATAACAATAATACGCTATATGGAGTTTCTTATATAACTGGTGCTACAGCTCATGGTAAGCTGGAATATGCCTCCAAAGAATTGTGTTGTTGATTTCGGTTTGCAACGGCTTTCTCCGGTAAATTTGGGTGTAATAATCATTCCCGGAAGGCATCGTTCTGCCGTGCAGAGTTTTCCAAGCAAGTTGTACTTTTGTGGCCACAAAACTCCGTTTCGTACTCACAATAGTAACTTGCCGAATGCTGGCGCATCGGAGCGGCTGGCCGCTGTTTCGCATGGCGAAAGATGGTTCTGGAAATCTAACCACCAATGTATCCAAGTATGAAGAATCAGAGAACCAAGTACATCAAGGTAAGAATGACGCCGGAGGAAGTACAACAGTTTAAGGAAAAATCCGCCTCCTATTCATCTGTGAGTCATTATATACGCTCAGCACTGTTAGAGTATTCAAATATCGGAACCAAAAGGCAACTCGAACTGATGAATGATCTCGGTCTGTTTTACCGCAAATATCAGAATGAACTTTCTTGGGCTGGAGGAAACCTTAATCAGTCGGTTAAACGTGCCAATGAGCTTGCGGTAGCCGGGTTACTCGCACCCGGCTATATTCAGGAAGTTCTGTTACCTGTTATCCTTGAAACTCAGGAAACATTGAACAGAATAAAGAAAGACCTTGATTATCTGACACAGAAAGCTGTCAGAATCTGAGTTATTAGTTACACGGTATTCAATCATTTCAGATATTATTATTGTGTGACCGTAGATTCATGAGTTTGAAGTATTTCGGCTACTCAGTCACATAAACCATGATAATTAGGATTAAATATAATAGCAACCATATTACCGGGAAGCACGAACTTTCATGCAGTCGGTTACAATGAACATAAAGTCTCGAAAGGTGTTGCACGGCTTATCGAGATTCAGAACTTCGGTTCACTCGGAACATTTCACAAACCTACCCCGAGTGAGTTGGTCAGTTATCTCCAGAAGTACAGTTCACAGAACAGCAGAATCAGGAAACCGCAGTTTCATGTGGCCATATCATGCAAGGGACACGAAATGTCGGAAGATGAGTTGCTGGATTTTGCACACCAGTATCTCAAGGAAATGGGATACGGGGAATCCGGTCAGCCGTTGCTTGTTTACTCCCATTATGACACGGAGAATACCCATCTTCATATCATCACTTCGAGAGTGGCACCTGATGGAAGAAAGATTCAGCACAGCCATGAGCGCAGACGTTCTCAAGAAGTCATTGACCATATTCTTGGGAATAACAGGAAAAAGAAAACGGAAGATGATATTGATGCTGCCAAACAATATACATTCTCTTCATTTGCCCAGTTCAAGGCAATAATGGTTTCCATGGGATATGAGGTCTATCAGAAAGATGAGAATGTATTCGTCAAGCATGGTGGAAAGGTTCAGAAGGAAATCTCTTTTTCTGAAATAGAAAGTCTTTTCAAGAGCGGTTATAGGGAAAGGACACGTTGCCGTCAGCTAAGAAGCATATTAAAGAAGTACCGTGATGTAAGTTCCAACAAGGAGGAACTGCAGAAGGAATTGAAAACGAAGTTCGGTATTGACATTGTGTTCTTCGGCAAGAAGGATACACCATACGGATATATGCTCGTTGATCATGCAAACAAGATAGTCATTCATGGTGCAAGAGTACTGGCTGTAGAGGAACTCCTGGACTTTGCTACTCCTGAAGAGCGGTTTAATCGGATTGAGGACTATATTGACCGATTACTGACACTTAATCCTAAGATTACCCAGAGTGAAATATACAGTAAAATAAGGAAGCAGCGTGCCTATATCAAGAAAGGCATCATTTATTTTGATGGCCAAAGCCGTCCGTTAAAATCTTTTATGGCAGAAGCAATCGACCGTAATAACCGTATAGCCATGGTAGAAATGTTCAGACCGGCTACTGAGACTGAACGGGATTTGCTTTGTAAGATATTCAAGGTTTCTCGGACTGATCTGGTAGATATATCTCCGGAAAGAACACACTACTACACAGATGCTGTAAATCGATTGCGTGAGATATTCAATGATGAAAATGTTTCCTTTATCAGAAGCCGACTGCATGAAGAAGGTTTTACTATCCATCAGGAAGAGGATGCAATTTATGCTATAAATTTCAAGCAACACATCATTATAAATCTTACTGAAGAGAACTTCAATCTTGAACGATTGAATAAACGGCCTATGAAGAAAATTAAACAACAAAAACAGCAACAAAACCGAAAGTATTCTTCACATCTTACTAGCAAAACCAAACTGCGTGATGTCGGTGACGCAAGCCATGGCGAGAATCGTGAATGGGAAGTTGGAAATAAAGGTAGTTATGATGATTTAGAGAATAGTTGCTATTTGAAAAGGTAAATATATCATGAAAGATGATTTCAACATCCTAAGAACTAATAATTAATATTATATTTGAATTTGTAATAATCTAATATATTTAATTTATAAAGGACATAATAATTATGGTAAGATTTACAAGGACTTTTCACACTGTTGGCCAAGGAGCTTTTTATTCTGAGAAAATAGAATATAATGATAAACAAGTTTTTAGGATGGTATATGATTGTGGATCTAAATCGATTCCTGAATCACTTCTAGCCAAACGAATAAAATCAGATTTAGCAAATAATGTAGATATTGATATTTTATTTATTTCTCATTTTGATAAGGATCATATCAATGGTATTTATAATTTAAATCCCAAATTAATTATCATTCCTTTTTTAAGCAAAGACCAAATCTTTCTACTAAAACTTTATAACGAACTTTATGAGAATGTTTATGATATTAAACTAGCTGAAACCCCAGAAGAATTATTCCAAGAAGCTGAAGTAATACGAGTTTTACCTGATGACTCTAATAATGATGACTCTAATACTTTTAGTGAGATAAACATAAATATAGATCAACCACATAAAAGAAAGAATATTAAAAAACTTAAGAGTAAATCAATAATTCAATTATCAACTGATGTAAATTCTTTATGGGAATATATCCCTTATAATCCTAATTGGAATAAATATGCAGAATCTTTTAAAGAAAAGATTCTGGAAGAAGATTTGGATTGGGAAAAATTGACAAATCCTTCATCAAATAGTAGCTATATAAAAAAAAATCTTTCTATTTTAAAAAACATATACGATAAACTTGGTAAAAAAAATCTACACTCTCTGATCGTTTACTCAAATTCAACAATTGATAATTGTATATCTATTAAGTTTTTTTCAAATAAATTCAATTTATACAACAAGTGTCTATATAATAGATTTTATCATTCAGGATGTATTTATTTTGGTGACATTACATTCAATTCAGAAATAGAAAATAGCTTTTATAAGTTTCTATCTGAATCTAAACGACTACAGAAAATAGGACTCTTACAAGTTCCACACTACGTGTTGCTGCCTTCTTTCGAGAAAGTGAAGGGCGATAAAGTGCTGTACGCCCATGCTTCGCGTATTCTGC
>ENA-USZI01001196-USZI01001196.1-human-gut-metagenome-genome-assembly--contig:-NODE-1196-length-17835-cov-4.246931_pt1 | contig 17835 bp, 19 predicted proteins | sample MGYA00250042_ERZ773532 | MGnify/ENA primary metagenome ERZ773532 (study PRJEB29103, sample SAMN06112036) | human gut metagenome | biome: human gut; feature: ankylosing spondylitis patient; material... | reverse complement strand
TTCTACCATATTATAGAAGAAACTTACAAATAATGCAAAACAATTCGTTCGACAGGAAGCGACAAAACACGCAAAAAAGCCATCCGGGAGGAGAGCGGGTGCTCTCCTCCCGGATGACTTTAGAAGAGGGAGAAAGAAGAAAGAAAAGGTAAGATAGGGGTACCGAGCCGCTGATTGACTGCGATCACTTGGCGGCGGCGAAGCCCTGCTCCAGATCGGCCAGGATGTCGTCGATGTGCTCGGTGCCAATGGACAGGCGGATGGTGGCGGGGGTGATGCCCTGGTCAGCCAGCTCCTGGGGGGACAGCTGGGAGTGGGTGGTGGTGGCGGGGTGGATGACCAGGGACTTCACGTCGGCCACGTTGGCCAGCAGGGAGAAGATCTTCAGGTTGTCGATGAAGCGGAAGGCCTCCTCCTGGCCGCCCTTGATCTCGAAGGTGAAGATGCTGGCGCCGCCGTTGGGGAAGTACTTCTCATACAGGGCGTGATCGGGGTGGTCGGGCAGGGAGGGGTGGTTCACATGGGCCACCTGGGGGTGGTTGGACAGGAACTCCACCACCTTCTTGGTGTTCTCTGCGTGGCGGTCCAGACGCAGGGACAGGGTCTCCACGCCCTGGAGCAGCAGGAAAGCATTGAAGGGAGAGATGCAGGCACCGGTGTCTCGCAGCAGGATGGCCCGGATGTAGGTGACAAAGGCGGCGGGGCCCACGGCATCCACAAAGGATACGCCGTGATAGCTGGGGTTGGGGTCTGCGATGGCGGGATACTTGCCGCTGGCCTTCCAGTCGAACTTGCCGGAATCCACGATCACGCCGCCCAAGGAGGTGCCGTGGCCGCCGATGAATTTGGTGGCGGAGTGGACTACAATGTCCGCACCGTGCTCAATGGGCCGGATGAGATAGGGGGTGCCGAAGGTGTTGTCGATGACCAGAGGCAGGCCGTGCTTGTGGGCGATGGCGGCGATGGCATCAATGTCGGGGATGTCGCTGTTGGGGTTGCCCAGGGTCTCCAGATAGATGGCACGGGTGTTGTCCTGAATGGCGTTCTCCACCTCGGCCAGGTCGTGGGCGTTTACAAAGGTGGTGGACACGCCGAAATGGGGCAGGGTGTGCTCCAACAGGTTATAGCTGCCGCCGTAGATGGTCTTTTGGGCTACGATGTGACCGCCGTCGGCGGCCAGGGCCTGGATGGCATAGGTGATGGCGGCGGCACCGGAGGCCACGGCCAGAGCGGCCACGCCGCCCTCCAGAGCCGCAATGCGCTTTTCAAACACGTCCTGAGTGGAGTTGGTCAGGCGGCCATAGATGTTGCCTGCGTCGGCCAGACCGAACCGGGCGGCGGCATGGGCGGAGTTATGGAACACATAAGAGGTGGTCTGATAGATGGGGACGGCGCGGGAGTCGGTGGCGGGGTCGGCCTGCTCCTGACCGACGTGGAGCTGCAGGGTCTCGAACTTATAATGACTCATGAGTAAACACCTCATTCAGATTTTTTGATTCTGATCTCGAAAAGGAAAGAACGATGCGAGAAACGGTCCGGCGGCACCGGACGCATTTTATGATACAAAAAATCCGGGCAGCCGTTACATAAGTAAACAGCACCCGGACGCAAAAACACTGACAGTGAAAATCACGTTACCCTTATTCCAGGGGAAGAAGGGCACAGGGACAAGACCCGCACAGCAGTTGTGTCCGGGAAGGGGGACATTCGTCCAAAGCGGAAGTTGCTGCGCAGCAGCTTTTCAAATGCGACGATCATGCTGGGGGCCTCCTTTCAGTGGGTTTGTTCTTGAGGATGAACCAAGTATAACCTGCTTTACCTATGAAGTCAATGGGTATTTACGAAAAATAAGCCTACTAATTTAGAGGGTAATTTGGGGTTTCTGACGGAAGGGGGTAAAATAGCCTTCCCCTGGGGGAAGGTGGCCCGCAGGGCCGGATGAGGGGAAAGCCAAAGGGTCGCTGCGTCTCCCGATGAAAACGCGCAGATACCCGAGGGCGTTCCCCTCATCCGTCACGGGCTTGCGCCCATGCCACCTTCCCCCAGGGGAAGGCTGTTATTTTGTTCTTTGTTACATCAGCGGCGCGAATACGCGCAGAATGCTTCGATAGAGCTGGAGGAGGATATTCAGGTGGCGGAAGCGGCGCAGGGTGATGGGCTCGCTGAGGGTCAGGGTGTCCTGAAAATCCCGCTCAATATCGTGGATGCAGGGGGCATCGCACAGCCAAACGCCGTCCTCAAAGTGGAGAAACAGGCTGCGGTAGTCCAGGTTCACCGTGCCCACCGTGGCGAAGCGGCCATCCACCACAAAGTTTTTGGCGTGGATGAAGCCGGGGGTGTACTCATAGATGTGGACCCCGGCATCCAGCAGGGGGGGATAGTGGGCCCGGGTCACCTCGAACACATAGCGCTTGTCCGGAATGTGGGGGGTGATGAGATACACATCCACCCCGGACTTGGCGGCGTTGCACAGGGCGGTGTTGGTGGCCACGTCCACGATGAGGTAGGGGGTGGTGATATAGATATACTTCTTGGCCCGGGCGATCATATTCAGATAGACCGACTGGCCCACCGCCTCCTGGTCCAGGGGGGTATCGGTGTAGGGCTGGACATAGCCCGTCCAGGGGCGCACCGGGGCGGCGGGGGGGCGGAAGCGGTCAAAGTCCTCCTCCAGCGCGGCGCAGTGGTCCCACATGGACAGAAACATCACCGTCATGGACCACACCGCGTCCCCCTCCAGCAGGATGGCGCTGTCCTTCCAGTGGCCGAAGCGCTCCTTCTGGTTGATATACTCGTCGGCCAGATTGATGCCCCCGGTAAAGCCCACCTTTCCATCGATGATCATCAGCTTGCGGTGGTCCCGGTTGTTCAGCCGGGGGGTCATGATGGGGCGGAAGCGGTTGAATACCCGGCACTGGATGCCTCGGGCCATCATCTGCTGGTCATAGTGCCGGGGCAGGGTGAACATACAGCCCATGTCGTCGTATAAAAGGCGTACCTCCACCCCCTGGGCGGCCTTCCGCTCCAGCACGGCCAGAATGCTGTCCCAGAACACCCCGGGCTGGATGATGAAGTATTCCAGAAAGATATACCGCTGGGCCTTCTCCAGCTCCGCCAGCATCCGGGGGAAGGCCAGGTCGCCCAGGGAGAAATATTCCGCCACCGTGTTGGTATAGGCCGGGCAGGAGGCCCGCTGTTCCAAATAGGTGGCCTGGGTGGCGGCCTCGCCCCCCAGGGGCAGCAGGTCGTCGGCCTTGAAGTCGGGCTCCAGAGCCTTAAAGGACTGGCCCAGAATGCCCTGCATCCGGCGCTGCCGCCGATTGGACACCCGGCCGCCGCCGATGAACAGATAGAAAATGCCGCCGAACACCGGGAAGGGCAGAATGACCAGCAGCCAGGCGATCTTATAGGCGGGCTCCATCCGGCTGCCCACAATGGCCAGGGCGGCGGCGATGCTCATGAGGATGCACACCCAGTAGAAATTCTGAATATGCTCGGAGAAGGTGAAGACCATCACTGCGAACAGGGCCAGCTGGATCAACAGGGAGATGGCCACCAGCACAGAGCGGTGGAACAGAAAATAGAACAGTTTTTTCAGGGGAAAGCACCTCCTTTGGCGCGGGCGGCATCAGGGCATCTGGCGCAGGGTACACTGGAGATGGCCGCGGTCCAGTTCGATCACGCCATAGGTGGTCCGGGCGGAGCCGGGGTTGAGCATCCACAGGCCGTCCTCCAGCTGTCGGCAAAGAGGGCGATGGGTGTGGCCGAAGAGGAGAATGTCCGCCTGACAGGCCCGAGCGTCGGCTACGGCGGCATCATAGCTGCCTTTGACACCCCACAGATGCCCGTGGGAGAGGAGAATGCGCACCCCATCCAGGGTGATCTGCTTTTTCAGGGCGTGGGTGGTCCAGCCGTCGCAGTTGCCGGGGACCATGCACACGGGGATGCGGGGGTAGGCATAGGACACCGCTTCGGCGTCCTCCTCCAGATCGCCCAGGTGGATGATCTGATCGGGGGCCTCGTCGGCCACGGCGGAGAGCATACCGGCCACAGACCGGTGGGAATCGGAGAAAACAAGAATCTTCAAAACGGTCACCTCTGCGCCCAAGGCGCATATACTTAGATTGAAATCGTATTGGGAGGGATACCTATGCAGGGAAAGGGAGGGACTCAAAGCGGCCCGGCCCAGGCGCTGGAGGAGAACCGGGCAGCCATCTCGAAATTGGCCCGGTCGGGGGATGCCAGGCGGCTGATGGAGCTGCTGCACCGGGACGGGGGTGTGGAGCAGGCGGCTCAGGCTGCGGCATCGGGGGACCCGGCGGCCTTGATGGCCATGATGGACCGGCTGATGCACACCCGGGAGGGGGCGGAGCTGGTGGACCGCATCGGGGCCCAGGCCAAGCGGGCGGGGCTGGAGTGACAAATTGAGGGGGTGGCCGGCCTGTGGCGGAGCTGGAGGAAAAACTGAATGCCATTTTGGGCAACCCGGACGCCATGGGGCAGATCATGGCGCTGGCCCACTCCCTGAATGGGGGAGGGGACAGCCCGGCGGAGCAGAGCGCCCCGCCGCCGGAGCCGGGAGAGAGTCCTCCGCCGCCCCCGGTGTCTCAAACGGGCCCTCCCGACCTGTCCGCCCTGCTGGGGGAGATGGACCCCAGGCTGATGCAGCTGGGACTGAGCCTGATGAAAAACTGCAGGGAGCGGGATGACCGGAATGCCGCCCTGCTGCGGGCCCTGCGGCCCTTTGTCAAGGAGGAACGCCGGGCGGGGCTGGATCGGGCCCTGCAGATCGTGGGGGTGACACGGATCATCCGGGCGGCCCTGGAAACCATGGGCGGAAAGGGGGAGGAGGGCCGTGTATAACCGCTATATCCCGCAGGAGGAGGACTACATCCCCGTGGCCGAGCCCGCTCCGCCGCCCCCAAAGGCTGAAAAAACAGGGGGACAGGGCGCCCCCGGTGCCTCCCTGCTGTCTGCCCTGGGATTGGGCAACCTGTTTTCCGGGGCGGAGGGCCTGGTGAGCCGCCTGCTGCCGGACAGCGTGGACGCGGGGGACATTCTGCTGCTGCTCATCGTCCTCTATCTGCTGGCGGAGGGGGACGACCTGGACCTGGTGATCGCCCTGGGGCTGACCCTGGTACTGGGATTGGGGAGCGGAAAGGAGAAGGGGAAGGATAGCACACAGGGCGGCACAGTGGCCGCCCCGTAGGTGTCTGAAAATTACGTTACATTGTGCAGGGACGTGCCGTCGGGCAAAGAGAAGGCAGCGGCGGCGTTATAGGCCGTGGTGATGGGGGAGAGGGCGGACAGGCGATAGGTCAGCGTCCCTGTCTCCTCTGCCTCCGCCTGGACCAGCAGGCCGCTGTCCAGCCCGATCCAATAGCGCTCGGTGCGCTGGGGGTCGTCCAGGCGGACCTCCACATAGATGCAGGACAGGCCCTCCAGCTGGCGGTAGTCGGCGGCGACGATGGCGCTCTGCCGCAGCTGAAGCACCGTCTCATAGGTGGGGATGTGCTGGGCCAGGTCGGCGGACAGGCCGTCCGCCGGGGCGGTCTGGTACTGCTGGGAGCCGTCGTACCAGTAATAGAGCTTGCCCCCGCCGGTGAGGTCGTGGCGCACCGCCCCGGAGGGGAGCGCCTGGCGCACGTGGCACCAGTCGCCGTCGCACCACACCTGTACGGCGGTGGAGGAGGAGCCCCCGGTCCAGAAGGACTCCACCGTCAGCTCCCGGTAATAGCTGTCCGACCGGTCCAGGGTGGCGATGACGCTCTGGACCGTGCGGGGGGTGACCTCCACCCGCTGGTAGACGTTGGAGGGGGAAAGAGAGCCGTCGGAGGTGTCGCTGCCGCTGCCGCTGGTATCGGCCAGCACCACACGGGGGGTGTTCAGGGCCACCAGATTGCGGCCAAAGCTGACCAGCATGGCTCCGGCGATGAGAGCCACCACGGCCAGGGTGACCAACAGCCGTTTCTTGGGTTCCATATCCTTTTCTCACCTCGCCCCCGACAGGAAAACTTGAATTTATACGCCGAAGGGTTCCGGCGGCTGGGGCAGCTGGCCGAAGTGCCACTGGATGGCATCCACGATGCGGCGGCAGGCCTGACCGTCACCGTAGGGGTTGACGGCGTGGGCCATCTTGTGATAGGCATCCGGGTCAGACAGCAGCTGGCTGGCCATGCGGAAGATATCCTCCTCCTCCACACCGGCCAGGCGGACGGTGCCGGCGGCCACGGCCTCGGGGCGCTCGGTCTCCTTGCGCAGCACCAGCACGGGGCGGCCCAGGGCGGGGGCCTCCTCCTGCAAACCGCCGGAGTCGGTCATCACCAGATAGCACCGGGCCATCAGGTTGTGCATCTCGTCCACGGACAGGGGGGCGATGAGGTGGATGCGGGGGTGACCGTCCAGATACTTGTGGGCGGCCTCCTGCACCACGGGGGACAGGTGAACGGGATAGACCAGCTCCACCTCGGGGAAGGCATCGGCCACCCGGCGCAGGGCGGTCATGATGTTGGTCATGGGCTGGCCGTAATTCTCCCGCCGGTGGCAGGTGACCAGAATGATCTTTTTGCCCTGATAGTCCAGCTGATTCAGGATATCTTCTGCAAAGGTGAAGTCCTTTACAACTGTGGTCTGGAGGGCGTCAATGACGGTGTTTCCGGTGAGAAAGACGTTCTTGGTGATGTTTTCCCGGGCCAGGTTGTCCCGGTTGGAGGTGGTGGGACAGAAGTGCAGGTCGGCCAGGGAGCCCACCATCTTCCGATTCATCTCTTCGGGGAAGGGGGACCACTTGTCATAGGTGCGCAGACCGGCCTCCACATGTCCCACGGGGATCTTGTGATAGAAAGCGGCCAGGGCCCCGGCGAAGGTGGTGGAGGTGTCCCCGTGGACCAGGACCAGGTCGGGCTTGGCATCATCCAGCACGCCCTCCATGCCCAGCAGGCACTTGGAGGTGATGGTGGACAGGGTCTGCCGGGGCTCCATGATATTCAGGTCATAGTCGGGCTTGAGCTTGAAAATATTCAGCACCGAGTCCAGCATCTCCCGGTGCTGGGCAGTGACGCAGCACAGGGCCTGGATGCCCGGGCGGCGCTGGAGCTCCAGGGCCAGGGGGGCCATTTTAATGGCCTCGGGACGGGTGCCGAAAATGGTCATCACTTTGATATCGCTCATGGCGTGGTATCCTCCTTCTGGTCAGAAGTTTTGGGGGGCTGGTCATCCTGACCGTCCTGCTCCTCCAGCTGGCGCAGGTGCTCCTCAATGGTGCTGTTGTGAGAGATGAAGATGCGGATGGCCATCCAGCCGGTGACGCACAGGGCCACCAGCAGCAGCATCGCCTTCACCACGCCGCTGGTGGTGAGGACCACGGCGGACAGGCCCAGAATGGCGCTGATGACATACAGCACGGCCACCGCCTGCTTCTGGGAAAAGCCCATGTCGATGAGCCGGTGGTGGATGTGCCCCCGGTCCGGGGTCATGGGGGACTGCCCCTTGGCCAGACGGCGGAGAATGGCAAAGCTGGTGTCGAAAATAGGCAGACCCAGCATCAGGAAGGGGACGGCGAAGGAGATTATGGTATAGAACTTGAACAGCCCCTGGATGGACACGGTGGCCAGGATAAAGCCCAGGAAGGTGGAGCCCGTGTCCCCCATGAAGATCTTGGCCGGGTTCAGGTTATAGGGGAGAAAGCCGATGCAGGCCCCGGCCAGGGCGGCAGTGAGCACGGCCACGTCCGGCTCGGACACGGTGAGGGCGATGACCAGCAGGGTCATGGAGCTGATGGTAGACACGCCGCAGGCCAGTCCGTCCAGTCCGTCGATCAGGTTCACCGCGTTGGTGATACCCACGATCCAGAACACGGAGATGGGGATGGACAGCCAGCCCAGTATCCAGAAGGGGTCGCTGCTGAAGATGTTGATGTTGGACAGGATATAGATGCGGCAGCCCGCGTGGACCGCGATGAGAGCGGCCACGATCTGCACCAAGAACTTGGGCTTGGCGGGCAGGGCATAGATATCGTCGAAAATGCCCAGGATCACGATGATAACGGCCCCCAGCAGCATGCCCCGGTATTGCTTGGACAGGGGCAGAAAGACCAATACGCTGAGCAGAAAACCAAAGAAAATGGCCAGGCCGCCCATGCGGGGGATGGGGTGGTTGTGCATCCGGCGGCCATCCTTGGGTACGTCCACCGCACCCACACGAAAGGCCAGGGAGCGGACCACCGGCGTAGAGATCAGGGCCACCACCGCCGCCGCCAGCAGGGCGGCAGCGGCAGTGCCCACAACAGAAAGTTCAATGGTCATGGTAAATCCTCTTTAATATTCCAGATTCCTCCTCTGTGCGGAACGTCTTCAGCGGGGCAGAAAGCCCACCTTCTTATAGACCTTCCGCAGGGTCTTGTTGGCCACATAGCCGGCCTTCTCCGCGCCCTGCTTGTACACAGACTCCAGATAGGCCTTGTCGGCCAGAATGCGGGTGGCCTCCTCCCGGATGGGGCGCAGGGCCTCGATGACCGCGTCGCCCACGGCGGGCTTGAACGCGCCGTAGCCCTGGCCGTCAAACTCCTGCTGGATCTCCTCCATGGTCTTGCCGGTGACGGCGGAGTAGATGTTCATCAGGTTGGACACGCCGGGCTTGTGCTCCGGGTCAAAACGGACGCAGTGCTCGGTATCGCTGTCGGTGATGGCCCGCTTGAATTTGCGCTGAATGTCCTCGGGCTTCTCCATCAGGAAGACGCAGCCCTCGGGGGCGGACTTGGACATCTTGGAGGTGGGGTCGGACAGGCCCATGATCCGGGCACCCGCCTTTGGAATGTAAGGCTCGGGGATCTTGAACACGTCGCCATAGATGCCGTTGAAGCGCTTGGCGATGTCCCGGGTCAGCTCCACATGCTGCTTCTGGTCGTTGCCCACGGGGACAAAGTCGGGCTGATAGAGCAGGATGTCCGCCGCCATCAGGGCGGGATAGGTGAACAGGCCGCCGTTGATATTGTCGGCATTTTTGGCGGACTTATCCTTGAACTGGGTCATGCGGGACAGCTCGCCGAACATGGTGTAGCAGTTGAGCACCCAGCCCAGCTCTGCATGGGCGGGGACGTGGGACTGGACGAACAGGGTGTTCTTCTCCGGGTCCAGACCGCAGGCGATATACTGGGCCAACTGCTCCAGGGTGCGGCGGCGCAGCTTGGCGGGTTCCTGACGGACGGTGATGGTGTGCATATCGGCCATAAAATAGTAACAGTCGAACTCCTCGGCCCGGGCACCCCAGTTTTTGATGGCCCCCAGATAGTTGCCCAGGTGCAGATCGCCGCTGGGCTGGATGCCGGAGAGCATTACTTTCTTTTCCTCCATGGTTGTCGGCTCCTTTGAATTCAGGCGCAGAAAGAAATACGCCCGCATAATATCGTACTATTTTACCACGGAGCGCGGCATTAAGCAATATTTAAGGTGTGTAAAGTTAGGACGGAAACATTGATAGATATTAGTGACACACAAAATAAGAGAGTTGCTTGTAAGGAGCGCAGAGGTTTGGCCTTTGCGCTCCCTGGTGTTTTCAGGCATTTAGAGGACATTTCATGAAAATGGCGTACAAAAATACACGAACTATTGCAATATGGTCCATCCTATTGTAAAATAAATAGAAATGCCCATTTTAGAAACGAGAAACGAGAAACGAGAGCGGAGAGGCGGTGAAGCATCGTGAGCATGACGGTCATCCAGTCGGTGGACCCCAGAAGTCCGGCCCACCGGGCGGGGCTGCGGGTGGGGGAGACCCTGACCCACATCAACGGCCACCAGATCGTGGACGTGCTGGACTATAAGTTCTTCAGCTATGACACCCGGCTGGAGCTGGTGCTGCGGGAGGAGGACGGCTCCACCCGCACCGTCCGGCTGCGCAAGCGGGAGGGGGAGGACCTGGGGCTGGAGTTCCAGACCTATCTCATGGACCGGGCCCGCTCCTGCGCCAACAACTGCATCTTCTGCTTTGTGGACCAGATGCCCCCGGGAATGCGGCCCAGCCTGTATTTTAAGGATGACGACGCCCGGCTGTCCTTCCTCCTGGGCAACTATCTGACCCTGACCAACATGTCGGACCGGGAGGTGCAGCGGATCATCGACCTGCGTATCTCGCCCATCAACATCTCCGTCCACACCACCGACCCGGCGCTGCGGGAGATGATGCTGAAAAACAAGCGGGCGGGCCGGACCATCGACATCATGCGCCGCTTTGCGGAGCACCGCATCATTATGAACTGCCAGATCGTGTCCTGCCCCGGCATCAACGACGGGCCCGCCCTGGATAAGACGATGAATGACCTGGCGGAGATGTTCCCCTCGGTGAACAGCGTGTCGGTGGTGCCCGTGGGGGTGACCAAGTTCCGGGAGGGGCTGTATCCCCTGAAGCCCTATACCCGGGAGCAGGCCGGGGCGGTCATCGACCAGGTGGAGGCCTTTGCGGCCCGGCATCTGGAGAAGCAGGGGACAAGGCTGGTGTGGTGCTCGGACGAGTTCTATCTCATCGCCCGCCGCCCCCTGCCGGAGGAGGAGTTCTTCGAGGAGTTCACCCAGCTGGACAACGGCGTGGGGATGCTGCGGATGCTGATGGAGGAGTTTGGCCGGGGGCTGAAGCTGATGGAGCCGGAGGAGCTGGCCCAGGCCCGGCCCTTTTCCATCGCCACCGGCGTGTCCGCCGGACCGTTTTTGGCCCAACTGGTTGACCTGGCCCGGGAGAAGTGTGGTACAATAGAGGGGAAGGTGTACCCCATCGCCAACCGGTTCTTTGGAGAGACCATCACGGTGGCCGGACTGGTGACGGGAGGGGACCTGATCGACCAGCTGCGGGGCAAGGAACTGGGGGAGCGGCTGCTCATCCCGGCCAACATGCTCCGGGCTGGGGAGCGGGTGTTTCTGGACGACGTGAGCCTGGACGACGTGGAGCGGGAGCTGGGCGTGCCGGTGATCCCGGTGGCCCAGGACGGCTATGAGCTGCTGGATGCCATGTGCGGTCTGGCCGCCGCCCCGCCCGACTTTAAGCCCAACCTGCCCGAGGACGAGTATTACCGCTATAACCCGGGGACACGATAAAGAGAAACCAACAGCGGGCGGTGTTCCGCCCGGGAGAAAATAGGAGTGAGTGATCGCGTGAAACCTTTAGTAGCCATTGTGGGACGGCCCAACGTGGGCAAGTCCATGCTGTTTAACAAGCTGTGCGGCCAGCGGTTGTCCATTGTAGAGGACACCCCCGGCGTCACCCGGGACCGGCTGTATGCCCAGTGCGAGTGGCGCAACCGGGTGTTCGACATTGTGGACACCGGCGGCATCGAGCCGGGCACCGACGACCAGATCCTGTCCTTTATGCGGGAGCAGGCGGAGATCGCCATTCAGGCGGCCACCGTCATCGTCTTTGTGTGCGACATCAAAACGGGCATGACCGCCGCCGACCAGGAGGTGGCCAACATGCTCCTGCGCTCCCGCAAGCCGGTGGTGCTGGCGGTGAACAAGGCCGACCAGACCGGGCGGGAGAACCCGGACGTGTATGAGTTCTATAACCTGGGCCTGGGCGACCCCATCTCCGTCTCCGCCCTCCACGGCCACGGCACCGGCGACCTGCTGGATGCCTGCTTCCAGTTCTTCCCCCCGGACGAGGAGGAGGAAGAGGAGGACGACGTGGTCAAGGTGGCCGTCATCGGCAAGCCCAATGTGGGCAAGTCCTCCCTCATCAACCGCATTCTGGGGGAGGAGCGGGTCATCGTCTCCAACGTGGCGGGCACCACCCGGGACGCAGTGGACAGCTACTTTGAAAACGAAAAGGGCAAATACCGCTTCATCGACACCGCCGGAATGCGGAAGAAGTCCAAGGTGGACGACCGCATCGAGAAGTTCTCTGTCCTGCGGGCCACCATGGCCATCGAGCGCAGCGACGTGTGCCTCATTATGATCAACGCCCAGGAGGGCGTGACCGAGCAGGACACCAAGGTGGCAGGCCTGGCCCACGAGGCGGGCAAGGCCTGCATCATCGTGGTGAACAAGTGGGATGCCATCGAAAAGGACGGCAAGACCATGGACAAGATGCGCCAGGACGTGATGCGGGACCTGAGCTATATGACCTATGCTCCCGTGGTGTTCATCTCCGCCCTGACAGGCCAGCGGGTGGACCGGCTGTTCGACCTGATCAACTATGTAAACAACCAGGCCGCCACCCGTATCTCCACCGGTATGCTGAACAACGTTCTGGCCGATGCCACCGCCCGGGTGCAGCCCCCCACGGACAAGGGCCGCCGCCTGAAGATCTACTATATCACCCAGACGGGCATCCGCCCCCCTCACTTCGTCTGCTTCTGCAACGATGCCCGGCTGTTCCACTTCTCCTATCAGCGCTATCTGGAAAACCAGATCCGCAGCACCTTCGGCCTGGAGGGCACCCCTGTGCGCATGACCATCCGGCAGAAGGGCGACAAGGAGGGGTAAGGCGTGGGTGCGCTGGTTTATTTCCTTGTGGGCTACAGTCAGTTGTGGCTGGCCGCCCTCGTCGCCTATTTCTGCGGCTGCTTCAACGGGGCGGTGATCGTCTCCAAATATATCCTGCGGGACGACGTGAGAAACCACGGCAGCGGCAATGCGGGGCTGACCAACTTCTTCCGCACCTTCGGCGGGCCGCTGACCGTTGTGGTCATCCTCACCGATGTGCTGAAGGCCATCGTCGCCATTCTCGTCTCTGTGTGGCTGGGCGGGCTGTTCGACCCCCGTATCCTGCCCACCACGCCCCTGGAGAACCAGGCCATGATCCTGGTGTTCTTCAAGTATTGGGGCGGCCTGTTCTGCCTGCTGGGGCACATGTTCCCCTGTATGTTCCACTTCAAGGGGGGCAAGGGCATTTTATCCGGCGGCACCATCGCCATTATGATCGACTGGCGCATTGCCCTGGTGGTGTGGGGCGGCTTTCTCATCCTGGCCGTGCTCACCCGGTATGTGTCCCTGGGCTCCTGCTGGGCGGGGGCCAGCTTCCCCTTCATCACCTGGTTTGTCTATCGCAGCGTGCCCGTGACGGTGTTGGCCGTCATCATCGGCGGGCTGATCCTGTACATGCACCGGGGCAACATCCACCGTCTGCTCACCGGTACGGAAAATAAATTCACCCTGCACAAAAAATCCTGACAAGGAGGACGCAGCTATGAAGATCACAGTATTGGGAAGCGGCGGCTGGGGCACGGCCCTGGCGCTGCTGCTGCTGGAAAACGGAAACGACGTGACCCTCTGGTCCTATCACCAGGCGGAGTCTGACACCCTGCGCACCACCCATGAGAACCCCCTGCTGAAGGGGGTCATCATCCCGGAGGAGATGAAGTTCACCTGCGACCTGGCCGCCGTGAAGGGCTGCGGTCTGGTGGTCATGGCCACCCCCTCCTTCGCCGTGCGGTCCACCGCCGCCCAGGTGAAGGACCTGCTGGACCCGGGTACCATTGTGGTGTCCGTGTCCAAGGGCATTGAGAAGGACTCCTCCCTGCGCCTGAGCCAGGTCATCCAGGCGGAGATCGGGGACAAGTGCCCCGTGGTGGTGCTGTCCGGCCCCTCCCACGCCGAGGAGGTGGGCCGCCACATCCCCACCGGCGTGGTGGCCGCCGCCGACGATCCCAAGATCGCCGAACAGGTGCAGGACCTGTTTATGAACCAGCGCTTCCGGGTGTACACCAGCGACGATAAGATCGGCACAGAGATCTGTGCCGCCCTGAAGAATATCATCGCCCTGTGCGCCGGCTGCTGCGACGGCATGGGCTGCGGAGACAACACCAAGGCCCTGCTGATGACCCGGGGGCTGGCGGAGATGGCCCGGCTGGGCGTGGCCCTGGGCGGCAAGAAGGAGACCTTTACAGGCCTTGCGGGCGTAGGCGATCTGATCGTCACCTGCTGCTCCATGCACTCCCGCAACCGCCGCTGCGGCATCCTCATCGGCCAGGGTAAGCCGGTGCAGGAGGCCGTGAAGGAGATCGGCGCAGTGGTGGAGGGCTACTACGCCGCCGCCAATGCCCGCACCCTGGCTCAGAAGGTCGGCGTGGAGATGCCCATCGCACAGGCGGCCTATGAGGTCCTGTATGAGGGCCGGGACGTCCACGGCGTGGTCACCGACCTGATGACCCGCTCCAAGCGCTCAGAGCACGACGAGAGCTGGGAGAGATAACAGATAAACAATAGGACCCACCTGTGATGATATGATGATATGATGATATGTACCCCCAATACTGGGCATCCAGTATTGGGGGTACAGCTATATGAAATACAGTTATGAGTACAAAGAGCAATGCGGGAGGTTATAGCCGCACCGGCACAAACTCCTCCGCCGTCAGAGTGTCCGGGGTGACGGCGCAGCCCAGGGCGAATACCTCCACCCCGGCGGCGGCGGCCCGGCGGAGGGCCTGGCCGAACTGGGGGTGGGTGGTGTCATTGGGCGTTACATATTTGGCACCGGAGAACTGGACGATGAAACACAGGGCGGCCTGATACCCCGCCTGACGGGCGGCGGCCAGCTCCTCCAGGTGCTTCACCCCCCGCAGGGTGGGGGCATCCGGGAAGCGGGCCACGCCGCCCTCCTCCAGGGTGACCCCCTTCACCTCCACAAAGCCCCGGTCGGTGTTCGTCTCCCAATAGAAGTCGAAGCGGGAGGCGCCGTATACCGTCTCCGGCCGCAGCAGGGTCAGTCCGGGGCGGAACTGGTCCGCCCGGGCCCACGCTTCAAAGACATGGTTGGGGGCCTGGGCATCCATATTGATGAGCAGGGGGCCGTGGGCCGTCTGTTTCTCCACGGCGATCAGGTCATATTTTGTCTTGCGGGCCGGGTTGTCGCTCCGGGTGAGATAGACCCGGCAGCCGGGGATCAGCAGCTCCCGGCAGCGGCCGGTGTTCTTCACATGGCAGGTCTCGGTGCGGCGGTCCAGCGCAACCTGAGCTACAAACCGATTGGGCCGGGAGAGAAACGTTCCGGCGGTACAGTTGGAATAGTGCATGAAAATGCCTCCGTGGGTCAAGGATACCTTTAGTATAGCGTCCCGGGGAGCGAAAAGCAATTTACAACGGCAGAAAAGTAGGGTATACTAAGAGTCTACAAGATTTTATAGAATGAGGTACTCTATGAAAAAACGCATCATTCCCCTGCTGCTGCTGCTCGCCCTGGTTTTGGCCGGATGCGGGAGCGGCGGCGCTGTCGGCGCAGGAAACGCCCGTATGCGGGTGGTGACCACCACCTATCCCATCTATCTCTTCACCAGCGCCCTGACCCGGGACGTGGACGGAGTGGTGGTAGAGCGGCTGGACACCGGCTCCACCAGCTGTCTCCACGACTACACCCTGTCGGTGAACGACATGAAAAAATTGGCCGATGCCGATGTGATCGCCCTAAACGGGGCGGGGCTGGAGGACTTTATGGATGATGCCCTGGCCACCTCCAATGGGGCGGTGATCGACTGCGACCAGGGAGTGGACCTGCTGCCCGCCCTGAACAGCCACGACGTGGAGGAGGATCACGCGCACGACGCGCATGACCACGACCACGAGGACCACGACCACGGGGACATCGACCCCCACTATTGGATGGACCCCCGGCGGGCGGTGCAGATGATGGAAAACCTGGCCGATGGGCTGAGTCAGGCCGACCCGGCCCACGCCCAGGACTACGCCCGAGCGGCCCAAAGCTGCACGGCGCAGCTCAGCGGCTGGGCGGAGGAGCTGAACGATCTGTTTGACAGCGCCCGGCGGCAGGAGGTGGACTTCTCCGGCCTGATCACCTTCCACGACGGGTTCCAGTATTTTGCCGCCGCCTATGACCTGCCCCTGCTGGCCTCCATCGAGGAGGAGGCGGGCAGCGAGGCCAGCGCCAAAGAAATTGTTGAGATCACCGACCTGGTGAAGGAGAAGGGCATCCCCGTCATCTTCACCGAGGTCAACGGCTCCGACGCCACCGCCCAAGCCATCCGCCGGGAGACGGGCTGTGCCGTGGAGCAGCTGACCATGATCATGGACGGGCCGGACGACCAGCTGGAAAACTACTACGATGCCCTGCTGGCTAACGCCAAGGCCGTGATCAACGGCTTTGCGGGAGAGGAACTGGTGAAGTAACGTGAGACAGATCAAACACGGCAAGCTGGCCTCCGGCTGCGCCGACGCCTGCTGTCTGAAGCTGGCGGGGCTGTCCGTCAGCATGCAGGGGGAGGCCATTTTACAGGACGTGGCCTTCCACCTCCACTGCGGCGAGATCGTGGCCCTCATCGGCCCCAACGGGGCGGGGAAGTCCACCCTGTTTCGCAGCATCCTGGGCCAGCTGCCCTATAAGGGCACCATCACCTTCTCCCCGGCGGGGGGGCCGGCCATCCGCCTGTCCGATGGGTCGGTGACGGGGGGAAAGCGCCCGTTGGTCGGCTATGTGCCCCAGGCCCCCAGCTTTGACCGGGGGGACCCGGTGTCGGTGCTGGACTTTTTCGTGGCGGCCACGGCCAAATGGCCTGTGTGGCTGCCCATCCCCAGGAAATACCGGGAGCAGGCGGCGGCCAGTCTGGCCCGGGTCCACGGGGAGGAACTATTGGACCGGCCCATGGGCGGCCTGTCCGGCGGTCAGCTCCAGCGGGTGCTGCTGGCTCTGGCGTTAGAGCCGGTGCCCCACATCCTTATCCTGGACGAGCCCCTGTCCGGCGTGGACATCGAGGGGGAACACCAGCTGCTGGAGATGCTGGACGAGCTGCGCACCCAGTATGACCTGTCCATCTTTCTGTCCACCCACGACTTTGCCACCCTGGACCAGTATGCCGACAAGGTCATTCTGCTGGACCGCAAGGTGCTGAAGGTGGGTACCCCGGACGAGGTGCTGTCCTCCCCGGAATTTTATCAGACCTTCCATCTGCGCATGGGGAAAGGGGGGGAGCACCAATGACCTGGTGGTATTCCCTGGTGTCCCTGCTGCCCTTTGAGTGGGCCGCGCCGGATACCATGCTGTTTATGAAAAACGCCCTGCTGGCGGTGCTGGTCATCTCGCCCCTGTTCGGCATCCTGTCCACCATGGTGGTCCACAGCCGCATGTCCTTCTTCTCCGACGCTTTGGGTCACTCCGCCTTCACCGGCATGGCCATCGGGGCCATCTGCGGCTTTCAGGAGCCCACTTGGGCGGCGGTGATCTTTGCCATTCTGTTCGCCCTGCTCTTTAACGTGGTGCGGCGGCGGTCCGCCCTGGGCAGCGACACGGTGATCGGGGTGTTCTCCTCCACCGCCGTGGCCCTGGGCATCTTCCTGTCCACCCTGAACGGCCGCTCCTTCACCAAGTTCAATAACCTGCTCATCGGCGACATCCTGTCTGTGGAGCCGGAAAAGATCGGGATGCTGGCCCTGATTTTGGCGTTGGTCATCGCCCTGTGGGTGCTGTCCTTCAACCAGCTGATGCTCTCCGCCGTCCACCCCGCCCTGGCCGACAGCCGGGGCATCCGGGTGTTCTGGCAGGAGACGGTGTTCTCCATCGCCATCGCCGTGGTGGTCACCCTGTCCATGACCTGGGTGGGCCTGCTGGTCATCAACTCCCTGCTGGTGCTGCCCGGCGCGGCGGCCCGGAACGTCGCCCGGAATATGTGGCAGTATCACCTGCTGTCCTTCCTGGGGGCGGTGTGCGCCGGGGTGGCCGGACTGCTGACCTCCTACTACATGGGCCCCTCCGCCGGCGCGTCCATCACCCTGTATTTGGCGGCGTGGTTTTTGGTCACATTTTTGCTGCGGAAGAAGAATTAAGAGATATAAAAATAAGGGGACCTGTGGGAAAAACACAGGTCCCCTTGTTTGAGAAATACCACGTCAGCGGGTGAGCAGA
>ENA-USZI01001192-USZI01001192.1-human-gut-metagenome-genome-assembly--contig:-NODE-1192-length-17899-cov-4.477949_pt1 | contig 17899 bp, 13 predicted proteins | sample MGYA00250042_ERZ773532 | MGnify/ENA primary metagenome ERZ773532 (study PRJEB29103, sample SAMN06112036) | human gut metagenome | biome: human gut; feature: ankylosing spondylitis patient; material... | reverse complement strand
GAGGGCGCAGTGCGGGTGCGCTTCAGCCGGGGCTATGCCTCGCCGGAGCACTATGGCATTGACTACTCCGGCCTGGGGGCCACCCAGGGGGTGAGGGACGAGGCCGCCACCCGCCTGGAGGAGGACCCGGCCACCGTGGTGTCCACCGGCGCAGACAGCTCGTCCACCGGGCGGCGGACGGTGCTGCTGGATGTGCGCTCGGACATCTACAGCGCCGGGGCTACCCTGTATCACCTGCTCACCGGGCGGCGGCCCGCCCAGGATGCCAAGGAGGTAGAGACCATCTCCTCCAAAGAGGTCAGCCCCGCAGTAGCGGCCATTGTGCAAAAGGCCATGGAGCCCGACCCGGACAAGCGGTGGCAGACGGCGGCGGAGATGCTCCGTGCCTTTGAACACCTGCATGAGAACGACCCCCGCACCCGCCGCCGGAAGCGGCGCATGGCGGCCACAGCGGGACTGCTGGCCCTGTGCTTTCTGGCCGGGGGCGGCATGACCTTTGTGGGGCTCAAGCAGATGGAGCGGACCCAGAACGCCCTGGCCCTGGCGGGATACTCCGCCGACGCACTGGAGCAAGGGGACGTGACGGGTGCCATCCAATACGCCCTGCAGGCCCTGCCCCAGAAGCGGGGGCTGCTGGACCCGGACAACACCCCCCAGGCCCAGCGGGCCCTGGCCAAGGCACTGGGAGTTTATGACCTGACCGACGGATACCGGGCCAGCCGGTCCATCCCCCTGGCCAGCGAGCCCCTGAAAGCGACCCTGTCCCCGGAGGGGACCCGGGCGGCGGCGGTGATCCAGGGCAAGGTGTGCGTATACGACCCGCAGACCGGGGCGCAGCTGACGGAGCTGGCGGCGGAGAACTCCGCCCTGTCCGACGCCCTGTTTCTGGACGAGGACACCCTGGTCTACGCCGGGCCGGGGGCGCTGACCTGTTACAGCCTGGCGGAGGACCGGGCGCTCTGGTCCGGCCAGCCGGCCACCGCCATTGCCCGCTCCGCCGACGGCTCCACCGTGGCCGCCGTATATAAAGAGGAGAGCCGGGCCATCGTGTATGCCGCCGATGGCGGTCAGCGGGCTGTGGTCGACTTTAACGGCAGGCAGCAGGCGGTGACGGTGAACGACGGCTTTGCCGACCCGGAGGATGCCCTGCTGGCCCTGAACGGCGACGGGAGCCTGCTGGCCGTCAGCTTTGCAGATGGCGGCCTGGAGCTGTTCGACACCACCGGAGGAGACGGGGATATCCAGCTGTTTGACGGCTCGGACTACACCCACTTTGAGGGCGGCTTCTATGGCAAGTATTTTGCCTTTGCGGCCACGGACGGCGGGGACTCTGTCTGCGCCGTCATCGATACGGCGGCGGGGGAGCAGACCGGCGCCTTTGCCGACCAGACCCCCTTCCACGTCCAGGCGGACGAGAGTGGCATCTATGTCTCCCAGGACAATGTGCTGGTGGGGCTGGACCCGGAGACCGGGGCGCAGACGGAACTGGCATATACGGAAAAGGACATCGATGCATTTGTCCACGGGGCGGAGGGCTCCCTGGTGGCTACCGAGGACGGCGTGAGGGTCTTCAACAACCAGGCCGTGGAACTGGGCCGGTCAGACGGCGGGGACCGGGGGGACTTTCTGGCTCTGGCCGGAGGGCGGACCCTGGCGGCCAGCCGGGACGTGCCCGCCCTGCGGCTGATGGAGCGGGAGGAGCACCCCGCCCTGGTCACCTATGACCCGGCCTTTGCCCATGACGAGGCCCGGCTCAGCGCCGACGGCAAGACGGTGATGCTCTTCCGGTATGATGCCTTCCGCCTCTGCAGGGCGGACGGCTCTGTGCTGACTGACGTGACCATCCCGGAGGCTCAGCAGGTCTATGACCAGCAGTTCCGCCGGGAGAACGGGGACAGCTGGCTGGAGGTGGTCTATAACGACGGCCTGGTCCGCCGCTATTCCGCCGCCGACGGCAGCCTGATGGGGGAGGAACAGGGTCCCGTCCCCAGCGGCGACCAGTATGAGGAGTTTTTCACAGACCGGTTCAAGATCACCTCCCCGCTGCACGGCACCCCGGAGGTCTATGACCGGGAGACGGGGAAACTGGTGACCCGGCTGGAGCCGGATGCCTATCTCACCTATGTGACCCAGGTGGGGGACGATATCATCACGGAGTACATCTCCGCCCAGGGGGACCGGTACGGCCTGCTGCTGGACGGGAACTGTCAGGTGTTGGCCGACCTGCCCCGGCTGTGCGATATCACGCCGGAGGGAAAACTGGTCTTTGACGACAAGATGGGAACACTGCGGGAAAGCCGCATTTATTCCCTGCAAGAGCTGCTCGGCCTTGCAGAAAACAGTTTAAAGGAGGAGATCAAATGAGCAAATGGAAAAAAAGCCTGGCCATGGTGCTGACGGCGGCCATGCTGCTCTCGGTGCTGCCTGTGTCGACATGGGCGGCGGAGAGTGAACCGGAGCCAGATGACGAGGTGGTCTTTAACCTGGGGACCATGGATGTCACCGTGGGCACCGACCAGGCCCGGGCCGAGGAGGGACAGGAGCCCTATGACCTGTTCCAGGCCGACGGCAGCTATACCCTGGAGCTGGAGCCCGATGCCTTTTTCCCCTATGAGGTCCAGTTCACCCACGACGGCCAGACCCAGCAGGTTTGGTTCATGGACCCGGAGGACACGGTGGACGTGGGGGGGCATACCTTTGGCGTGTTCTCAGAGAGCACCGACCCCAATAAGCTGACCCAGATCGGCATCTGGGTGGGGGAGGACTATATCCCCGCCTATCCCGAGGAGAAGACCTTTACCAACGACGGGCCTGAAGCTATGCCGATCAGCGGCGGCCTGCCTCTGGCCAAAGAGGTCAAGCCTGTAAACCTGGACCTGTCCAACAAATACCTGCCCTCCCAGCTGACGAAGGTCCAGGTCAGCGCCGTACTCAGCGGCATTAGACATAACGGGACCAGCAGTGACCGAGTGGCCTGGGTCCGGGGATACAGCAGCTATGGCAGCGATGATTTTCAGATTCTGGATCAGAGCGGCACCATGGACCTGAGCGCCAGCTATGGCAGCGTTCACATCGACCTGCTGGTAGGCTCTGCCCTCCAGTTGGACAAGGGAAATAATACGCTGTATCAGGTCAACGTGACCGTGCCCAAAGCCGAGATGTTCCAGTGGGACGTGCTGGCGGGTACCGAGTCGGTAAAAAGCAGCTCTTATTACAACGAAAACAGCTACGGCGATATCAAGACCGACGGCTATTATGAAGTGAGACTGAAGCCCGCCGCCGGGAGTGCGGAGAGCCTGAAGCTGAAGATGGATTTCAGCGATCAATACGAAGCCAACGGAAAGACCGCCAGCGTGTATCAGGGCCTTTATGAGACAAAGGAAGCGCTGGCAAATGCCCAGGAGATCACCGGGCAGATCTGGGGCACCGATGCGGCTGGCATCGACGTAAAGAGCGAGGACCAGGTCGAACTGACCGTGGTGCTGAAAAGCAGCGACGGGACCGTAGCCGGTATCCTCCCCCAGACCGTGGTTCTGAGGGTCAATAGCATGAGCCTCTACCCCGCTGGTATTCTTACCGCTCAGGAGCCCTATACCGATGTAGGGGACTCAAATAAAAGCAGCTTTTGGGAAGACGGAAGAGAAGTGTTTCTCCTCCCCGTGAAGACTGGGTATGCAGCAGAGGGCACTTATGCCCTGATGCTGGAATATTATGACGGTCAGAATTACCGTAGGGGTACGTGTGACCACATCCAGAAGGCCGTGCAGGGCCTGTATTCCACCCTGGACCAGGCGGCGAACCAGCCCGACCTGAAGGAGAAGCTGTTTATCGGTTCTTCGCAGTACGGCAAGTTCACGGCGGATTTCAGCAAGGGCGTGAACTTCACCGTGTTCGACATCTATGGAGGTGTCCACCAGTTCTGTGTGCGCACCACGGAGTCGACCAGCCAGCCCACCCCTGACTATAGGGAGGAGAAGAGCCCCCTGTCGGCAGATACCTATTTCCAAGCCAATGGTATTGCGGATAGCAGCAACTACTATGTGATGAACCATGACAACGATAGCTATTACAGCAACGGCTATCAGACCATTTTCACCACCGAAGATGTAGATTTGTCCAAGATCAAGCTGACGTTCCATACGCCTTCCGGCCGTCAGGATGGGCAAGAGATTCCCAGCGCAAAAATCTACGCCGGAAAGATTGGAAGCACGGGCATCCAGCAGGAGAGCGGCGTGACGGAGAACGACTTCTCCAACGGCCCGGTGCAGTATGTAGCCACCGCCCAGAACGGCAAGGACCTGAAGAATTACTGGGTGACCGTGGTAAAGACGGACAGCTCCGCCACCAGCGGCAAGCTGTTTGTCAACGGCATCAACGGCTCCCAGGGGGCCAAGCGCACCGTGTTCCTGACCCAGGCCTATGGCTATCACCACGATATCTTCCTGGCCAACGTGGGCAGCGGGAATCTGACGGACCTGAAGGTGGAGCTTACCGATGCCCAGAACGTGCAGCTGGACGAGTTCTGGACCATCGGCGGGGATGGCAACAACACCCTGGCCCCTCTGAGTATCAAGGATTCTGACGAAGCCAGCGACGGCATTGCCAAGGTCCGCCTGGTGCCGGAGCGGAACGCAGACGGCAGCGTCAAGCCCGGCGCAGTCAGCGGCAAGCTGACCATCACCGCAGAGGGCCAGGATTCTGTGGTCATCGAGCTGACCGGTGTGGCCTTCCAGCCGGAGATCACCAGCGGTGGCCTGCCCGACGGGGTCAAGTATGTGCCTTACGGCCAGCTGATCATGACCAACAACGAGTATGACTGGCTGAGTGTGGCCATCAAGCAGACCAGCGGCAAGCTGCCCGAGGGCATGATCTTCCGGGAGAACGGCGAGCTGTATGGCGTGCCCCAGACCACGGGCGAGTATAGCTTCGGCATCAGTGCGGAGTATGCCGTGAACGAGAAGTACACTCAGGACTATAACTACACCGGCGACCTGATCGGCGACACGAACAACCGGGCGCACCTGTACCTGAGCATCCTGGACAACACCGCCGAAAACGTGGAGGCCCAGACCGACGTTCAGGACGGATATGCGCTGCTGGATCGGGTGCAGGACACCACGGTCTATCAGAGCCAGGTGTTCCGTTCTAAGGGTGAGTACGGCAACTTTGTGGACTTCTGGCTGGACGGCGTGAAGCTGGTGGAGGGCCAGGACTACGACTCGGAAGAGGGCAGTACTAAGATCACCATCCGCGCTCAGACCTTCCAGAAGGCGGGCAGCGGCAGCCACACCATCGCCGCGGAGTTCCGCCACGGCGGCAAGAACGATTTGAACAGCCCCCTGAAAAAGACGGCTCAGGTGTATAAGGCCAACACCAGCGGCGGCGGCTCCTCCGGCGGTGGCGGCGGCGGTTCCTCCTCCGGCACCTCCAAGGGCTTTGACGCCGGCGTGAGCCAGGCCCCCAACGGGACCATCACCGTCACGCCCAAGACGGCGGCCAAGGGCAAGCTGGTCACCGTGACCGTCACCCCCGATGCGGGCTATCGTCTGGACAAGCTCACCGCCACCGGAAAGAACGGCGATGACCTGACCCTGACGGACATCGGCGGCGGCAAGTATACCTTTGTCATGCCCACCGGCGGGGCCCGGGTCAGCGGCTCCTTCGTGAAGATCATCCAGGCGGCGGAGGGCCAACCCTTTGAGGACGTGCCCCAGGGCGCCTGGTTCGTGGACGCGGTGAAGTATGTTCAGCAGAACGGCCTGATGGCGGGCACCTCCGCCACCACCTTCTCCCCCTATGGCAACACCTCCCGGGGGATGATCGTGACTATCCTCCACGGCATGTGCGGCAAGCCCGTGTTTGAGGGCTGCGTGTTCTCCGACGTGGAGGAGGGCACTTACTACGCCAAGGCCACCTGCTGGGCATCTCAGAACCAGATCATCTCCGGCTTCGGCCAGGGCGAATTCGGCCCTGACGAGGACGTGCAGCGGGATCAGCTGGCGGTCATTATGATGCGCTATGCCCAGTACTTGGGGCTGGAGACCCCGGAGCGGGCCGACCTGAGCGGCTTTGTGGACGCGGACCAGATCAGCGCCTATGCCCAGGAGGCCATGTCCTGGGCCAGCGCCGTGGGTCTGCTCAGCGGCAAGGGCGACGGCATCATGGACCCCCAGGGCGTTGCCACCCGGGCCGAAGTGGCCGCTATGATGGCCCGCCTTGACCAGATGGTAAAGCAGACGGAAGGATAAAATAGCCAAAATAAGCCCCCCTCGGCCCGCAGGCTGAGGGGGGCTGTCATATATGCGAGGGCGGATACGGCGCTGCATCGTCAGGCCGTATCCGCCCTTTTTCGCCCTGGGACGGGCGTTACAATGTGTTTTGGTTCTGATACAAAATAGCGGGCATCATCCGGGCGTAGGGGGACAGGGCGTTGCAGGCCCGGGAGAGAAGCTCGGCATACTGGGGGATGTTCTCGTTTCGGATGGACAGAGTAGAGCCGGAGATGCTCAGGGCCCCGGCCACGTCCCCACGGCTGGTGCGGATGGCCATGGCCACACATTTGACCCCCATGGTCTCCTCCTCGTTGTCCAGGGCATAGCCCCGGCGGCGGCAGACCGCCAGCTGTTCCATCAGGGCATCGTGGTCGGTGATGGTGTTCTGGGTGAAGGAGGGCAGGCCATGTTTTTGGATGATGGCCTCCACCTGGTCGGTGGGCATCTGACTGAGCATGGCCTTGCCGCAGCCGGTGCAGTGCATGGGAAGGGTCTTGCCTGATACAGAATAGGCCACCGAGCGGCGGCTGGGGTAGACGCACTCCAGATAGAATACCTGACCGCCGATGTGGGAGGTGAGGTAGATGATCTCTCCGGTGGACACCTGAAGGTCCTCCATCACCGGAACCGCATATTGGATGACAGGCATGGCCGCATGGGCGCAATAGCTCAGCTCCATGATCTTATGACCCAGGCGATAGGTCTGCCCCTCCTGGCTCTTGCCCAGAAAGCCCGCCTCTTCCAGCGTGCGCAGCTGGTTGAGCAGGGTGCTCTTGGGCATATTCAGAATGCGGCTGATCTGGGCCAGGGAGAGCTCCGGCTGGGTGGGGGTGAAGCAGTCCAGCACCCGCAGAGCCTTGGCGGTGGCGGTGACTCTGGCTCCGGCTGGGGATGATAGGCTTTCTCGTTTATCAGACATGGTACAACGATCCTTCTCTTCAAATTCAAACACAGTCAGCCATGCCGGGAAGAGCGGACAAAACACAGACACAGTAATACAGTTACTATCCTAACGTGCATTCGTCGGAATGTCAACAGGGAAGAAAAAAGTCGGAGCAATATTGTATAAAATAAGAAAAAAGCTGTTGACATCCTACGATGGTCGTGCTAAAATGCGCTTGAAAAAACGGTTTACCCGAACGATAGTTCAGCGATACTGAACGAATGCCCGGGAAACGAAGGAGGAGTTTCCGATGAAAAAGTTGTACGGCGTGATCACTGCTATGACCACTCCCTTCACCGCGGACAACAAGGTGGATGTCGCTGCGCTGGAGGCGCAGACGGAGTATCTGATCCAGAAGGGTGTGCAGTGTCTGTATCCCTGCGGTACCACCGGCGAGATGTATCTCATGAGTGCCGAGGAGCGGGAACTGGTGGCCGAGACGGTGGTGAAGAAGGCCGCCGGGCGGGTCACCGTGTTCATCCACGTGGGTGCCATGGACCAGGACGAGACCATCCGGCTGGCCCAGCACGCCCAGAAGATCGGCGCCGACGGCGTGGGCGTAGTCACGCCCAGCTATTTCACGGTGGACGAGAAGGCCATGGTGGAGTATTACAAGACGGTTTGCGCCGCCCTGCCCGAGGACTTCCCCGTCTATGTCTATGTGATCCCCCAGCTGGCGCACAACGACGTGTCCGCCGAGACCATGGAGAAGATCGCTGCCGCGTGCAAGAACGTGGTGGGCGTGAAGTACAGCTTTGCGGACATGCGCCGCATCAACGACTATCTCCAGGTGCGGGGCGGCAACTTCTCCGTGGTGCCCGGTGCGGACGACCTGTTCCTGCCCTGTCTGGCCTGTGGCTGCGACGGCGTGGTGTCCGGCTGCTCCGGCCCCTTCCCCGAGGCGTTTGTGAACGTGTACAAGGCCTTCCAGTCCGGCGACCTGGCCGCCGCCCGCAAGGCCCAGGTGGAGGCCACCAAGCTGGTGAAGGTCATGCAGTTCGGCGGCGATATGTCTATCTTCAAGAACATCCTCACCTTCCGGGGCGTCCCCGGCGGCCACATGAGAAAGCCCCTGATGGACCTGGATGAGGCCGACGTGGCCAAGCTGAAGGAGACCGTGGCCCCCTACCTGTAAGCCTTTACTTAATTTGTGTTTCAACGCTGAACGGCGTGAAATAAATCAAGGAAAGAAGGATATAAGAAATGAAAAAAATCTTAGCCCTTGCCCTTGCCGCTGCCATGAGCCTGACTCTGGTCGCCTGCGGCGGAAGCAAGACCCCCGCTGCCAGCGGCAGCGCCAGCTCCGGCGGCTCCAGCAGCGCCGAGACCGTGGACTTCCCCGGCAACAAGCAGGTGTCCCTGATCGTGCCCTATTCCGCCGGCGGCGCATCCGACACCGTGGCCCGCATTTATGCCTCTGAGCTGGAGCAGTCCCTGGGCACCAGCATCGTGGTCTCCAACGTCACCGGTGCTTCCGGTGCCATCGGCCTGGAGCAGGTGCGCAACTCCAACCCCGACGGCTACACCATCGCCTACATGCCCGTGGAGTCCACCATGCTGAAGGCCCTGGGCTTCACCGACCTGTCCACCGATGACTTCCGCTTCATCGGCCGTGCCATGACCATCCCCGCCGCTGTCACCGTCCGGGCCGATGCCCCCTGGGACACCTTCGAGGACTTCGTCAACTACGCCAAGGAGCACCCCGGCGAGATCCAGGTGGGCAACTCCGGCACCGGCTCCATCTGGCACATCGCCGCTGCCTCCATTGAGAAGGAGTGCGGCGTTCAGTTCACCCACGTGCCCTTCGACGGCGCTGCCCCCGCTGTGGCTGCCCTGCTGGGCGGCAACATCCAGGCCGTCACCGTCAGCCCCTCTGAGGTGAAGAACAACGTGGACTCCGGCGACTTCAAGGTCCTGTGCGTCCTGGGCGAGAGCCGCTCCTCTGTGGTTCCCGACGTGCCCACCGCCCAGGAGCTGGGCATCGACATCACCATCCAGGGCTGGGGCGGCTTCGCTGTTCCCAAGGACACCCCTCAGGCTGTGATCGACATTCTGGAGAAGGCCTCCGAGACCGCCATCAACTCTGACTCCGTGAAGAAGACCCTGGCCGACCGGGGCTATGAGCACGCCTATCTGAGCGGCTCTGACATGGACCAGAAGGCCTCTGAAGAGCTGGCTTACTACAGCGAACTGATCCCTGAACTTGGCATTGCCTAAATGAACGACCAAAGCCGCGCTCAGGCCCTCGGGCGTGAGCGCGGCTTTCTTCTACCATGAGTTAGGAGGTTTCCCCATGCATAAAGGCGATACGATCCCCGGCCTCATTACGGCCGTGTTCGGTTATTCCGTTGCCATCTACGTCCTGTTGGAGGACACCATGCGCTGGAACGCCCAGTCCTCGGACGGCGTGCCCGGTGCGGGCTTCTTCCCGGTGCTTCTGGGATTTGCCGTGGGCATACTGGGGACAGTTTTGTTTTTCCGCGGGCTGCTTCAAAAGTGCAGTGTTCAGTATTTTCAGGTGGACCCTGAGATCAAATTCAACTTAAAGCGCTTGGGGCTGGCCGCTCTGAGCATGATCGTGTTTTTCATCCTGTGGCGCACGACCCATCAGTTTATCGTCTGTGTCGCGCTGGTCTGCTTTGGGCTGAACGCAGTGTTTGGCCGGAAGCTGAAGTATAACATCATCTATACCGTGGTTTTCACTGCGTTTATCTACGCCGCGTTTGTGGTCGGATTTTCCGTCCAGTTCAATCGTTAAAGGAGATGAAGTTCAATGACTGCTGACGTTTGGTTCAGTGCACTGCAATCGTGCCTACAACCCTCAGTCCTGCTGTTTCTGGCCATTGGTGTGTGCATCGGCACCATCATCGGCGCTCTGCCCGGCCTGTCGGCCACCATGGGTATTGCCATCATGACTCCCATCACCTTCTGGTTTGCGCCCTCCGACGGCTTTGCCATGCTGATGGGCCTGTGGAACGCCGCCATTTTCGCCGGAGGCATCTCCGCCATCCTGGTGAACACCCCCGGTACCCCCGCCTCCATCTGTCAGGCCTTTGACGGCTACAACCTGTACCGGCAGGGCAAGGGCGGACTGGCCCTGGGCATCAACGTGATCTATTCCTTCATCGGAGGTGTTTTCTCCACCTTCTGCCTGATCCTGTTCTCCACCCCCATCGCCCGGTTCACCATCTCCTTCAACGCCCCGGAGTACTGCATGCTGGCTCTGTTCGGCCTGTCCATGATGGTGGCCGTGTCTGACGGAAGCGTGCTGAAGGGCCTGATCCTGGGTCTGGCGGGCATCCTGCTCTCCTGCGTGGGCCTGGACCCCATCCTGTCCATCAGACGATTCACCTTCGGCCAGACGGCCCTGCTGGGCGGCATCTCCTTCATCCCCGTGATGATCGGCATGTTCGGCATCGGTGAAGTGTTCTATCAGATCTACACCTTCCGCAAGGCCGAGCAGGAGGCCGAGCTGGAGGCCCGCAAGGTCAACCTGTCCCTGGGCCGGGTGCTGCCCACCGCCAAGCAGGCCAAGGAGCTGGCCATCCCCACCCTGATCGGTGCCGTTGAGGGCACGGTCATCGGTGCCATCCCCGCCGCCGGCGGCGACATCGCCTCCATCATCTCCTGGGGCAACGCCAAGAAGATGAGCAAACACCCCGAGGAGTACGGCAAGGGCTCTCTGGAGGGCCTGGCTGTGGCTTCCTCCGCCAATAATGCGGTGATCGGCGGCGCTATGACCACCATGATGACCCTGGGCATCCCCGGCGATGCGGTCACCGCCATCCTGATCGGCTCCCTGACCATGTACGGCATGCAGCCCGGCATCAAGATGTTCACCGAGAACGTCACCTTCACCGCCACCATCATGATCCTGATGCTGCTGGCCAACGTGGTATTCCTCATCTTCGGTCTGGCCACCGCCAAAATTTCCGCCAAGGTGCTGAACGTGTCTCAGCCCACGGTGTGGACCGCCGTGTGCATCCTGTGCGTGGTGGGCTCCTTCGCCCTGAACAACACCTTCTTCGACGTGGGCGTCATGTTCGCCGCCGGTGTGCTGGGCTTCTTCCTGAAGGTGTTCAAGTTCCCCAACGGCCCCTTTGTGCTGGGTCTGCTGCTGGGCTCCATGCTGGAGTCCAACATGCGCCGGGCCCTGGTGATGAGCCACGGCAGCTGGGCGACCTTTGTCACCCGCCCCGTGTCCTGTGTGCTGTTCATCGCCATTGTGCTCACCTTCTGCTGGCCGGTGCTCAAGGCCGCGATGGCCAAGAAGAAGGCCGCCGCCCAGGCGAAGTAATGTTCTCTTGTTCGTCTGCGGGCTGCCGTGTTGTGGGGAGCCCGCAGACGGCTGTTTGAAAGGAGCAATTTGTATGGACGCATTATCTGTGATCAAGGACCACGGCATTATCCCCGTATTGGGACTGAAAGACCCGGAGACCGCCCCCCAGGTGGCCGCCGCCCTGAGAGCGGGGGGACTGCCCCTGTTGGAGGTGACCATGCGGGCCCCCCTGGCCATGGACTGCCTGAAGGCCATCAAGGCCGCCGACCCGGACATGCTGGTGGGTGCGGGGACCATCCTGCACACCCAGCAGGTGGAGCAGGCCAAGGCCGCCGGAGCGGACTTCATCGTCGCCCCCGGCTTCAATCCCGCCGTGGTGAAGCGCTGCCAGGAGCTGGGCCTGCCCGTGGTCCCCGGCTGCATCACCCCCACCGAGATCGAGGCGGGGCTGGCGCTGGGCCTGACCACCTTTAAGTTCTTCCCCTCTGAGGCCATGAACGGCATGGCCACCATCAAGCAGCTGTGCGGCCCCTATGGCAACATCCAGTTCATCCCCACCGCCGGGATCACCATGGACAACCTGGAGAACTATCTCTCCAGCGACAAGATCGCCGCCGTGGGCGGCAGCTTTATGGCCCCCTCCACCATGGTGGATGCCCAGGACTGGGCGGGCATCACGGCCCTGTGCAAAAAGGCGGTGGACAAGTCCCTGGGCTTTACCCTGGCCCATGTGGGCATCAACGGCGAGAGCAAGGACGAGGGCCTGGGCGCCGCAGAGTGGTTCAACCGCTGCTTCGGCTGGCCGGTGAAGGAGGGGGGACGCTCCAACTTCGCGGCCACCTATGTGGAGTGCTGCAACCAGCGCTTCCCCGGAAAGTTCGGCCACATCGGTGTATTCACCCTGTCCATGCGCCGGGCCCTGGCCTATTTCCGGGCCCACGGCATCGCCACCCGGGAGGAGTTCAAAAACGTGAACGCCAAGGGCGAGCTGGTGGCCGTCTATCTGGAAGAGGAAGTGGGCGGCTTTGCGGTCCACATTGTAAAAAAGTCTTAAACGTCTGAAATTTGGCATAGGAGGAGTTCCCATGAAAAAGATCATCAACGATCCCGCTCAGTATACCGACGATATGCTCCAGGGCATCTATCGGGCCCACGGGGATCAGGTGGGCTATGTGAACGGCGATCTGCGCTGCTACTGCACCAAGAAGAAGGTCCCCGGCAAGGTCGCCATCATCACCGGCGGCGGCACGGGCCACCTGCCCCTGTTCCTGGGCTATGTGGGGGAGAACCTGCTGGACGGCTGCGCCGTGGGCAGCGTGTTCCAGTCCCCCAGCGCCGAGCAGATCTATGAGATCAGCAAGGCCGTGGAGGCGGGGGCCGGCGTGCTCTATCTCTATGGCAACTACACCGGCGATATCATGAACTTTGACATGGCCGCCGAGATGTGCGACATGGACGACATCAAGACCGCCTCCATCGTGGGTGCGGACGACGTGAACTCCAATGCGGACGTGAACGCCCGCCGGGGCGTGGCCGGTATCTTCTTCATGTATAAGTGCGCCGGGGCCAAGGCCGCCCAGATGGGCACCCTGGACGAGGTGCTGGCCGCCGCCCAGAAGGCCAAGGACAACACCCGCACCGTGGGCTTTGCCCTGACCCCCTGCGTCATCCCCGAGATCGGCCACGCCAACTTTACCCTGGGGGAGAACGAGATGGCCATGGGCATGGGCATCCACGGGGAGCCCGGCGTGTGGAACGGCCCGGTGAAGACCGCCGACGAGCTGGCCGAGGAGTCTTTGAACACCCTGCTGAACGACATGCCCGTGGCGGCGGGGGAGGAGGTGGCCCTGCTCATCAACGGCCTGGGCGCCACCTCTGCCGAGGAGCTGTACATCCTGTCCAACAGCGTGTCCCAGCGGCTGGAGGACAAGGGCATCCGCATCTACCGCACCTTTGTGGGCGAGTTTGCCACCTCCATGGAGATGGCGGGTGCGTCCATCTCCATCATGAAGCTGGACGACGAGACCCGGGCCATGCTGGATATGCCCGTGGCCACCCCCTTCTATTGCCAGAAGTAAGCGGGAGCAGCAGGAAAGGAAGCGCATCGCATGAACGAGATCAAAAGCAGCGACTGGACGGCCATCCTCCAGTCTGTGGCCCGGGTGATGACGGACAACGCCGACCACCTGTGTGAGATGGACGCCCGCATGGGCGACGGCGATCTGGGCCTGACCATGAAGAAGGGCTACTGCGCCCTGCCCGAGCTCTATGCCGGTCTGGAAGAGGCGGATATGGGCAAGCGGCTATCCAAGTCCGGCATAAAGATGTCCAGTGTGGTGCCCTCCACCATGGGCACGCTCATGTCCTCCGGCTGGATGGAGGGCGGCAAGCGCCTGGTGGGCAAGGAGACGGTGGATGCGGCAGGTTATGCGGCATTCCTCCGGGGCTTTGCCGACGGCATCATCAAGCGGGGCAAGTGCGCCCCCGGCGACCGCACCGTGCTGGATGCGATCCACCCCGCCGCGGAGGCGGCGGAGAAGGCCGCCGCTGCCGGGGCCGGTCTGGCTGACACCGCCAAGGCCGCCCTGGAGGGGGCCAAGGCCGGGCTGGAGGCCACCAAGGACATGAAGCCCAAGTATGGCAAGGCGGCGGTGTTCGCCGCCAAGGCCCTGGGCACCGAGGACCAGGGGGCCACCGCCGGGATGCTGCTGGTGCAGGGCCTGTACGACGGCATCGTAAAATAAGGAGAGATGAGCGAAATGAAAAAAATGGTAGGCTTCGGCGAGGGCTATCTGCGCTTTCTCCAGGCGGACCGCTTTCTGGTCAACTACACCGGGGCGGAGGCCAACGTGTGCGTCTCCCTGGCTATGATGGGCATGGACACCGACTTTGTCACCCGTCTGCCCGAAAACGACATCGCCGCCGCCGGCGTGGCCCAGCTGCGCAAGTTCGGCGTGGGCACCGGCCACATCGCCTATGGCGGCGAGCGCATGGGCGTGTTCTATGTGGAGAAGGGGGCCTCTCAGCGGCCCTCTAAGGTGGTGTACGACCGGAAATACTCCTCCATCGCCCAGTGCTCCTATGAGGACTTTGACTGGGAGGCCATCTTTGCCGGGGCCAGCAACTTCCACATGACGGGCATCACCCCCGCCCTGAGCAAGACCATCCCCCAGGTGTGCATCCAGGCCTGCAAAAAGGCCAAGGAGATGGGGCTGACCATCAGCTGCGACCTGAACTATCGCAAGAACCTGTGGACCGAGGCGGAGGCCAAGGCCTGCATGACCCAGCTGATGCCCTACATCGACATTCTGGTGGCCAACGAGGAGGATGCGGAAAAGGTCCTGGGCATCAAGGCCCGGGATACCGACGTGACCCAGGGCAAGCTGAACCGGGAGGGCTATGTGGATGTGGCCGAGCAGATCTGCCAGACCTATGGCACCAAGATGGTGGCTGTCACCCTGCGGCGGAGCATCAGCGCCTCGGACAACGAGTGGAGCGCCATGCTGTACACCGGCGGCCAGCCCTATTTCTCCCGCCAGTACATGGTCCACCTGGTGGACCGGGTGGGCGGCGGCGACTCCTTCACCGCCGGGCTGCTGTACGGCGTGATGAACGGCTACGGACCCCAGGAGACCATCGAGTACGCCGCTGCGGCCTCCTGTCTGAAGCAGACCATGGAGATGGACTTTAACCTGTCCACCGCCGACGAGGTCAAGCGCCTGGTGGCCGGGGACGGCTCTGGCCGGGTGCAGAGATAACAGAAAGAAAGCAAAGCCCAAGGGCCGCTGTTTTTGCAGCGGCCCTTGGGCTGTTTCCGGGGGTATACCAGGGGGTCTCAGGCTCCAGAGAGAGGAGGAGCAGCGTCTGAATATGAAAGGGCGGTGCCGGGTTTGGGCAGGAACAGACCGGCCATATCCGTTCCTTCCAACTCCAGCAGACGGACTTTTTTGTCGATGCCCCCGGCATAGCCGGTGAGGTTGCCCCCGGAACCCACCACCCGGTGGCAGGGAATGAGAATGGAGATGGGGTTGTGCCCCACCGCGCCGCCCACGGCCTGGGCGGACATATGAACCAGCCCCTGTTTGGCCGCCAAGCGCCGGGCCAGCTCGCCATAGGTGACGGTGCGGCCATAGGGGATCTGCAGCAGCAGCTCCCACACCGCCCGACGGAAGGGGGTGCCCAGAGGATGGAGGGACGGCAGAAAATCAGGTTCTCTGCCGGAGAAATAGATATCCAGCCACCGCTTGACCCCTGCCAGAGTGGCGGTCTCCTTCTGGATATGCTCCTGGGGGAGGGTATCGGCGGAATACTTCTGTCCGTGGAACCACAGGCCGGTAAGGCCGATCTCATCGGCAGCGATCAGGATGCTGCCCAGGGGGGAGTGATAATACTGGGTATGGGTCATGGAGCACACCTCCGAGCATGAATTGTTTGGTGAACGCAGATGGGAATGTCAGCGCGAGTCGGGCGGGCCGGGGAGATGCTGTTCCGGGCAGAGCCGAGACGGAGTCTGCCCGGGAACTTATTGCGCCGGAAGCTCCACGGCGATGGTGGTTCCCCTCTCACCGCTGTCCTCCACCCGGACAGAACCGCCGTGGAGGCCCACGATCTCCCATACCAGCGAGAGCCCCAGCCCCGCGCCGCCGTACTCCCGGCTGCGGGACTTGTCGATACGGAAAAAGGGCTGGAAGACGCTCTGCTGATATTCCGCCGGGATGCCGCAGCCGGTATCGGAAACACGGATCAGGAGCTTTTCCGTCTCCTGGGTGACAGTGACCTGCACAGAGCCGCCGGGGCGGTTGTATTTCACGGCGTTCTCCGTCAGATTGAAGAGCAGACGGTAGATCAGCGCGTCGCTGCCGGTCATGCTCCCGTCTCCCTCCGCCGCCAGCACAATATTCCGCTTCTCCGCCAGCGGGGCCAGGTCTGTGAAGATCTCCTCGATCATGGGCGCAAGCTGGATGTGCTCGTTCCGGGCCACCTGCTGCAGATTGCTCATCTCCAGCAGAGTCTTGGTCATCTGGGTCAGCCGCTCTGTCTGCTCCCGCAGCAGGGCGAGAAACTCCGCCGCCTCTGGAGGTACGTCGGGATGCTCCGCGGAAAACAGCTCCAACCGCGCCTGCATCAGCGCCAGCGGGGTGCGCAGCTCGTGGGCGGCGTTTCCGGTGAACTGCCGCTGGGCGGCGAAGGCGTTGTTCAGCCGCTGCAGCATCTGGTTGAAGGAGCGGCTCAGCTGCCGGAACTCCGAAAGGACATCCTCGTTGATCTCCATATCCGCCAGATTGTTCAGCTGTACCTTCTCCACCTGTGCGGCAAAGCTGCGCAGGGGCTTTAGGGCGTGCCCACTGACGAAATAGGCCAGGATGCCGCTCAGCGCCGTCACCGCCGCGGTGATATACCAGTTGGTCGCCCGAAAGCGCCCCTGCGCCCCGTCAACGATGATGGTCAGGCCGTCATCGGGGGTGAGAAGCTGCGGGTCAAAGCTCGCCGCTGCCTCCCCCTGAACCACAAGGGGGCCGCCCTGCAAGGTGTCCACAATGGTGTCCATATAGTACATGCCGGAATAGCACAGCAGCAGATTCATGGCGACGCAGGTGATGCCGATGAGCAGGACGGTCATCAGCGTGATGCGCCACTGCAGGGACAGGCGATTCATCCCTCCTCGCCTCCCATCAGATAGCCCTCGCCGATGCGGTTGCGGATGGGGTCATAGCCCAGCGCGGCACGGAGCTTTTTCCGCAAGGCGGAGATGTGGACCCGGATGGAGTTGCTGAAGCTGTCCACGCTGTTGTCCCAGACGTGGTCCATCAGCTCCTCCTGACTCACCGGCCGCCCCTGATGCACCATCAGGTACTCCAGAATTCCCGTCTCCTTGCGGGTCAGCGTCAGCGGCTGCCCGTTGGCGGCGGCGGCGCGGGAGCGGGTGTCGAAGCACAGGCCGCCGCAGGTCAGCAGCACATCCCGCTGGGTGAACTGCCGCAGGGTCAGGCTGCGGATGCGGGCCTCCAGCTCGGCCAGGTGAAAGGGCTTTGCCAGGTAGTCGTTGGCCCCGGCATCCAATCCCTCCACCTTGTCCTCCACCTCGCCCCGGGCGGAGAGGATCAGCACCTTTGTCTCCCGGTCGGTCTGCCGCAGGGTGCGCAGCACCGTCATGCCGTCCTTCCCCGGCAGATTCAGATCCAGCAAGATCAGGTCGTATTGTTCAACAGCGATCAGCTCCAGCGCTTTTTCCCCGTCATAACAGCAATCCACGCTGTAGGCCAGATGCCGCAGACTGCGGGCGATGGTCTCGCACAGGGCGCGTTCATCTTCAATTACTAAAAGGTGCATGAGAGCCCTCCTTTTTATTTCTCCGTTTTGTGTTGTTTTCATTATAGCAAAAATAGATAAGGTTTGTGTTAAGTT
>ENA-USZI01001173-USZI01001173.1-human-gut-metagenome-genome-assembly--contig:-NODE-1173-length-18104-cov-15.770344_pt1 | contig 18104 bp, 15 predicted proteins | sample MGYA00250042_ERZ773532 | MGnify/ENA primary metagenome ERZ773532 (study PRJEB29103, sample SAMN06112036) | human gut metagenome | biome: human gut; feature: ankylosing spondylitis patient; material... | reverse complement strand
CCTGCCTTACCACAACGCCGCTACGTATGCTGAGTCTGCTCGGCAGCATTATTGCGATTGGAGGTTTTAGCATTGCGGTGCTGCTGGTGATTTTACGCCTGACCTTCGGACCACAATGGGCGGCAGAAGGCGTCTTTATGCTATTTGCCGTGCTGTTTACTTTTATTGGCGCTCAGTTTATCGGCATGGGATTACTCGGTGAATATATCGGCAGGATCTACACCGATGTCCGCGCCCGCCCCCGCTATTTTGTTCAGCAAGTTATCCGTCCATCCAGCAAGGAAAATGAATAATGAAAACCGTCGTTTTTGCCTACCACGATATGGGATGCCTCGGTATTGAAGCTCTGCTGGCTGCCGGTTACGAAATTAGCGCCATTTTTACCCATACCGATAATCCCGGTGAAAAAGCCTTTTATGGTTCGGTGGCTCGTCTGGCGGCGGAAAGAGGCATTCCGGTTTATGCGCCGGATAACGTTAATCATCCGCTGTGGGTGGAACGCATTGCCCAACTGTCGCCAGATGTGATTTTCTCTTTTTATTATCGCCATCTTATTTACGACGAAATTTTGCAGCTCGCTCCCGCAGGTGCATTTAATCTGCATGGTTCGCTGTTACCAAAATATCGTGGTCGCGCGCCGCTGAACTGGGTGCTGGTCAACGGTGAAACGGAAACTGGCGTTACATTGCACCGAATGGTGAAACGTGCCGATGCCGGGGCCATTGTGGCGCAACTGCGCATTGCCATTGCGCCAGACGATATCGCTATTACGCTGCATCATAAATTGTGCCATGCCGCGCGCCAGCTACTGGAACAGACATTACCCGCCATTAAACACGGTAATATTCTGGAAATCGCCCAGCGCGAAAACGAAGCCACCTGTTTTGGTCGCAGAACGCCGGATGACAGTTTCCTTGAATGGCATAAACCGGCATCCGTACTGCACAACATGGTACGTGCCGTTGCCGATCCGTGGCCGGGTGCCTTCAGCTATGTTGGCAATCAGAAATTCACCGTCTGGTCGTCGCGTGTTCATCCTCATGCCAGCAAAGCACAGCCGGGGAGCGTGATTTCTGTTGCGCCACTGCTGATTGCCTGTGGCGATGGCGCGCTGGAAATCGTCACCGGACAGGCGGGCGACGGCATTACTATGCAGGGCTCGCAATTAGCGCAGACGCTGGGCCTGGTGCAAGGTTCACGCTTGAATAGCCAGCCTGCCTGCACCGCCCGACGCCGTACCCGGGTACTCATCCTCGGGGTGAATGGCTTTATTGGCAACCATCTGACAGAACGCCTGCTGCGCGAAGATCATTATGAAGTTTACGGTCTGGATATTGGCAGCGATGCGATAAGCCGTTTTCTGAATCATCCGCATTTTCACTTTGTTGAAGGCGATATCAGTATTCATTCCGAATGGATTGAGTATCATGTCAAAAAATGTGATGTCGTCTTGCCGCTGGTGGCGATAGCCACGCCGATTGAATATACCCGCAACCCGCTGCGCGTATTTGAACTCGATTTTGAAGAGAATCTGCGCATTATCCGCTACTGCGTGAAGTACCGTAAGCGAATCATCTTCCCGTCAACTTCAGAAGTTTATGGGATGTGTAGCGATAAATACTTCGATGAGGACCATTCTAATTTAATCGTCGGCCCGGTGAATAAACCACGCTGGATTTATTCGGTATCAAAACAATTACTTGATCGGGTGATCTGGGCCTATGGCGAAAAAGAGGGTTTACAGTTCACCCTCTTCCGCCCGTTTAACTGGATGGGACCACGACTGGATAACCTTAATGCGGCACGAATCGGCAGCTCCCGCGCTATTACGCAACTCATTCTCAATCTGGTAGAAGGTTCACCGATTAAGCTGATTGATGGCGGAAAACAAAAACGCTGCTTTACTGATATTCGCGATGGTATCGAGGCGTTATACCGCATTATCGAAAATGCGGGAAATCGCTGCGACGGTGAAATTATCAACATTGGCAATCCTGAGAACGAAGCGAGCATTGAGGAACTGGGCGAGATGCTGCTGGCGAGCTTCGAAAAACATCCGCTGCGCCATCATTTCCCACCGTTTGCGGGCTTTCGCGTTGTCGAAAGTAGCAGCTACTACGGCAAAGGATATCAGGACGTAGAGCATCGTAAACCGAGCATCCGCAATGCCCACCGCTGCCTGGACTGGGAGCCGAAAATTGATATGCAGGAAACCATCGACGAAACGCTGGATTTCTTCCTGCGCACCGTTGATCTTACGGATAAACCATCATGACCAAAGTAGGCTTACGCATTGATGTCGATACCTTTCGTGGCACCCGTGAAGGCGTGCCGCGTCTGCTGGAAATCTTGAGTAAGCATAATATTCAGGCCAGCATTTTTTTCAGCGTCGGCCCGGACAATATGGGCCGCCATCTCTGGCGACTGGTGAAGCCACAGTTTTTGTGGAAGATGCTGCGCTCAAACGCGGCATCGCTTTATGGCTGGGATATTTTACTGGCAGGTACGGCCTGGCCAGGTAAAGAGATTGGTCATGCCAATGCCGATATCATTCGTGAAGCGGCTAAACATCACGAAGTCGGCCTGCACGCCTGGGATCACCATGCCTGGCAAGCCCGTAGCGGTAACTGGGATCGGCAAACAATGATCGACGATATTGCACGCGGTCTTCGCACTCTGGAAGAGATTATCGGTCAACCGGTAACCTGTTCTGCCGCTGCGGGCTGGCGTGCCGACCAGAAGGTGATCGAAGCAAAAGAAGCGTTCCATTTGCGCTACAACAGCGATTGTCGTGGGGCCATGCCGTTCCGTCCATTGCTCGAATCAGGAAACCCTGGCACTGCGCAAATTCCGGTGACCTTACCCACCTGGGATGAAGTGATTGGTCGGGATGTGAAAGCAGAAGATTTTAACGGTTGGTTACTCAACCGCATCCTGCGAGATAAAGGCACGCCGGTTTATACCATTCATGCAGAAGTTGAAGGCTGCGCTTATCAGCATAATTTTGTGGATCTCCTCAAACGCGCAGCTCAGGAAGGCGTGACATTTTGCCCTTTAAGCGAACTGTTATCAGAGACGTTGCCGCTCGGACAAGTTGTTCGCGGAAATATTGCCGGACGTGAAGGCTGGCTGGGTTGCCAACAAATTGCGGGTAGTCGCTGATGAAATCGGTACGTTACCTTATCGGCCTCTTCGCGTTTATTGCCTGCTATTACCTGTTACCGATCAGCACGCGTCTGCTCTGGCAACCCGATGAAACGCGTTATGCGGAAATCAGTCGAGAAATGCTGGCATCCGGCGACTGGATTGTGCCCCATCTGTTAGGGCTACGTTATTTCGAAAAACCCATTGCCGGATACTGGATTAACAGCATTGGGCAATGGCTATTTGGCGCGAATAACTTTGGTGTGCGGGCAGGCGTTATCTTTGCGACCCTGTTAACTGCCGCGCTGGTGACCTGGTTTACTCTGCGCTTATGGCGCGATAAACGTCTGGCTCTACTCGCCACAGTAATTTATCTCTCATTGTTTATTGTCTATGCCATCGGCACTTATGCCGTGCTCGATCCGTTTATTGCATTCTGGCTGGTGGCGGGAATGTGCAGCTTCTGGCTGGCAATGCAGGCACAGACGTGGAAAGGCAAAAGCGCAGGATTTTTACTGCTGGGAATCACCTGCGGCATGGGGGTGATGACCAAAGGTTTTCTCGCCCTTGCCGTGCCGGTATTAAGCGTGCTGCCATGGGTAGCGACGCAAAAACGCTGGAAAGATCTCTTTATTTACGGCTGGCTGGCGGTTATCAGTTGCGTACTGACGGTTCTCCCTTGGGGACTGGCGATAGCGCAGCGGGAGCCTAACTTCTGGCACTATTTTTTCTGGGTTGAGCATATTCAACGCTTTGCACTGGATGATGCCCAACATAGAGCTCCGTTCTGGTACTACGTGCCGGTCATCATTGCCGGTAGCCTGCCGTGGCTGGGATTACTCCCCGGTGCACTGTACACAGGCTGGAAAAACCGCAAGCATTCCGCAACCGTCTATTTGTTGAGCTGGACGATAATGCCGCTGCTGTTTTTCTCCGTCGCTAAAGGTAAATTGCCCACCTATATTCTTTCCTGCTTTGCATCTCTGGCAATGCTGATGGCGCATTACGCTTTGCTGGCAGCAAAAAATAATCCTCTGGCGCTGCGGATTAATGGCTGGATTAACATCGCTTTTGGCGTCACTGGCATTATTGCCACATTTGTGGTCTCCCCGTGGGGACCAATGAACACGCCGGTGTGGCAAACCTTCGAGAGCTATAAAGTCTTTTGTGCCTGGTCGATTTTTTCGCTATGGGCATTTTTCGGCTGGTACACCTTAACAAACGTCGAAAAGACCTGGCCTTTTGCCGCGCTTTGCCCGCTGGGGCTGGCGTTGCTGGTAGGATTTTCAATTCCTGACAGAGTTATGGAAGGAAAACATCCGCAATTTTTTGTCGAGATGACACAAGAATCACTTCAGCCAAGCCGCTATATTCTTACTGATAGCGTCGGTGTTGCCGCAGGTCTGGCATGGAGCCTGCAACGCGATGACATCATCATGTATCGCCAGACAGGTGAGTTGAAATACGGCCTTAATTATCCGGATGCGAAAGGGAGATTTGTCAGCGGTGATGAGTTCGCAAACTGGCTTAATCAACATCGTCAGGAGGGGATTATTACTCTCGTGCTTTCGGTTGACCGCGATGAAGATATCAACAGTCTCGCCATTCCGCCCGCAGATGCCATCGATCGTCAGGAGCGTCTGGTGCTGATTCAGTATCGTCCCAAATGATCTGGCTAACATTAGTCTTTGCCAGCTTGCTTAGCGTTGCCGGGCAGTTGTGTCAGAAACAGGCAACCTGCTTTGTGGCGATAAACAAACGGCGCAAACATATCGTGCTGTGGCTGGGACTGGCGCTGGCTTGTCTTGGTCTTGCCATGGTGCTCTGGCTGCTGGTCTTGCAGAACGTACCGGTAGGCATTGCCTACCCGATGTTAAGTCTGAATTTTGTCTGGGTGACGCTGGCTGCAGTAAAACTGTGGCACGAACCGGTATCGCCGCGTCACTGGTGTGGGGTGGCGTTCATTATTGGCGGCATTGTGATCCTCGGGAGTACGGTGTAATGGGCCTGATGTGGGGATTATTCAGCGTCATTATTGCCTCAGTTGCGCAATTAAGCCTGGGTTTTGCGGCAAGTCATCTGCCGCCGATGACGCACTTATGGGATTTTATCGCGGCTCTGTTAGCTTTTGGCCTGGATGCCCGGATACTGTTACTCGGGCTGCTGGGTTATCTGCTTTCCGTTTTTTGTTGGTATAAAACGCTTCATAAACTTGCGCTAAGCAAAGCCTATGCCTTGCTCAGTATGAGTTATGTGCTGGTATGGATTGCTTCAATGGTACTTCCCGGCTGGGAAGGGACTTTTTCGCTGAAAGCACTACTGGGAGTAGCCTGTATTATGAGCGGGTTGATGCTGATTTTCCTGCCCACGACAAAACAACGTTACTGAGTTTTCCCTGCCACTTTACACTGCCGTTCCCACTCATCGGGGCTATAACTGCTTGCCGAGAGGACTTTCACCGTATGCAGCTTTTCACGATTAATACAATAAAGCGCATTCTGCAAAGGCGAGAGTAAATCCCCCACTTTCACGGCGAAGTCACTCTTCACTTCGGCGATCATTTTTATCGCGCCGCCAGCATCGCAGAGCATAAGTACATGTCTGTTATCTTGTTTATTGCAGCACGATTTTTTGACCAGCCATTCCATTGCATTATCCTGTTTGCTAAGAGTTTTCACATCAATTTACAGATTAACAGATAAACTCTTTATCAACGGCAATGGAATGGCAGAAATGAGAAGTGAAACGGAGGGTTAATTATTGCTGACGTTGCACCCACTCTTTTAGCGCCTGACGTGAAATTTTAATACCGCCGTTTTTCAGTTCAGGCGGCAACGTTAACCAACGCACCGGTTGCTGAAAACGGGCCAGCTTATCTTTCACCCATTCACTAAGATCAACGCTCTCGTGGTCATACTCCATCACCGCCACCGGTCGATGACCAAACTCCTTGTCGGCAACGGGGACGATAAACACCTGCAAAACCGCAGGATGTGCAGCAATTACGCGCTCGACTTCTTCCGGCTGAATACCCTCTCCGCCACTGAAGAATAGATTGTCTAAACGTCCGACAATGGTCAGCTTGCCATTATGCATCTCACCGCGATCGCGCGTAGCGTACCAGCCTTCGTCATTAACCAGTGAAACCAGTTGCCCGTTACGCCAGTAACCTTCTGCCATACTGGCAGCCCGCAGCCACACTTCATTATTAACGATTTTCACTTCCCGACTCGGCAGCGGCGAACCAACGTCTGCCAGGCCGTCGGCTTCTTTCGCACATACCGTGGAGGCAAACTCGGTCAGACCATAGCCGCAAAAGCAACGAATCCCCTGCTCGCGCGCCTGTTCCGTCAACTCGACCGGGATAGCCGCGCCGCCAAGTAACACCGCTTTCAGGGAAACGGAACTGCGGTTAACCAGCAAACGCCAGAGTTGTGTTGGCACCAGTGAAGCGTGAGTACAGCCTGCCAGCATTTGCTCCAATGGCTGTTTATCACGCACCGTCATCCGCGCACCAGCGTATAACCAGCGCCACATAATTCCCTGACCGGAGACGTGAAACAGCGGTAAAGAGAGCAACCAGTCATCGTGATCGCCAAACGGAATCAACGATAACACCCCTTCGGCACTGGCAAGATGGGCCTGATAAGTATGGACAGCGGCTTTCGGCAACCCGGTAGAACCCGAGGTCAACGTCATTGAGCACAGACGCGTCGGCTGCCACGTAGCGGCATGTGCGCCTTCAACCCGCTGAATGTGCAGCGACGTTAACGCCGGAAACGTGTTTTCCCCATCCGGCACCAGCGCAAATTGCAGCGTCAGATTGGGCAGCAATTCTTCAAGCAACGGTTGCGGCAGCTGAGGGTTCACGGGCAACACCCGCGCCCCGCATTGCAGTAACGCCAGCCAGGCGAGCAGCGTTTGCGGCGTATTCCACGCCCGCAACATCACGCCGCTGCCCTCAACCACACCCTGCGCCGCAAAGCCCGTAGCTAACTCATCGACGCGAGCACAAAGCTCGCGCCAGTTGAGTTGCTCGTCATTAAGACGTAAGGCGATGGCTTCTCCCCGCACTTGCCGCCAGTGACGCCACGGCCAGTCAGAGAAGATCATAACAACCGCTCCAGTGCATCAACTTCCACGACAGGCAGCGTGCTACCCGGCCAGCGACGTACCTGCTGCGCCTGCATCAGATCCAGCGTGTCCAGCCCTGGAATGGTGTCCGGCGTTAACCAGGCGGCAATCCGCGCCAGTTGCGTTAAGCCTAAGCTCGACTCAATAGAAGAACTGATCACCGCCGTCAGCCCCAACGCGTGCGCCGCCTGTACCTGCTCGCGTACTTTTTCCAGACTGCCCGTGAGCGTGGGTTTGATAACTACCGCGCGCACGCCCTCTTCAGCCACAAAGGCAAAATCCGGCTCGCGCAGGCTTTCATCCCAGGCAATGGCAATGCCGGTTTCACGGGCAAACGCTCGCGAATCATCGCGGGTTTTGCACGGCTCTTCGAGAAACGCGATGCGGTGGCGATAATCCGGGTTAACATATTTGGCAAACTGCTGACCTTTCAGCGGTGTCCAGGCGCGATTTGCGTCAAGACGCAAATGCAGATCCGGAATTGCCTCCAGCAACAGATTAACCACCATGCCGTCGCGCACGGCTTCGTACAATCCCACTTTGACCTTCGCCACTTTCTCGCCTGGCATATCAGCAAGTTTGAGGATCAGATCGTCAGGATCGCCATTACACAGTGGTGCCGCACGGTAATTGGCCGCCTGCGGGAGCGTATCTGCCAGCTCCGCCAATGCACAGCTTACGCCAAAGGCAACGGAAGGCATCTGCGGTAGCTCGCAATCGCCTGCCAGCCAGTTATTTACCCAGGCAAGCAGCACGCTTTGCGCCTCTTCCCAGGTTTCCTGGCTGAAGCCCGGCAGTGGGGAGATCTCCCCCCACCCTTCGCGCTCGCCCTCACGCAGGCAAACGTACAGCCCGTCGCGGGTTTTTAACCGCCTGTCGCGCAGAACCACCCCCGCGTCCATGGGGATCTGCCAGCGGTATACCTGCGCGCTACGCATTACGGATTCCGTTTAAATTTGCTGAAATCAGGCTGACGTTTCTGGTTGAAAGCGTTGCGACCTTCCTGACCTTCTTCCGTCATGTAGAACAGCATGGTGGCGTTGCCCGCCAGCTCCTGCAGCCCCGCCTGCCCGTCACAGTCGGCGTTCAGCGCAGCTTTCAGGCAGCGCAGCGCCATCGGGCTGTTTTGCAGCATTTCGCGGCACCAACGGACGGTTTCTTTTTCCAGATCCGCCAGCGGTACCACGGTGTTGACAAGGCCCATATCCAGCGCCTGTTTTGCGTCGTACTGACGGCACAGGAACCAGATTTCTCGCGCTTTTTTCTGCCCGACGATACGAGCCATGTAGGAAGCGCCCCAGCCGCCGTCGAAGGAACCGACTTTCGGGCCAGTCTGACCGAAGATGGCATTATCTGCTGCGATAGTCAGGTCGCACATCATGTGCAGAACGTGACCACCGCCGATGGAGTAGCCAGCCACCATCGCGACAACCGGTTTCGGACAGGTACGGATCTGACGCTGGAAGTCCAGCACGTTCAAGTGATGTACGCCGGAATCATCTTTATAGCCGCCGTAATCACCACGCACTTTCTGGTCACCACCGGAGCAGAACGCTTTATCGCCTGCGCCAGTCAGAATGATCACGCCGATATTGTCGTCATAACGCGCATCTGCCAGTGCCTGGATCATCTCTTTTACCGTCAGAGGACGGAAGGCATTGCGCACCTGCGGACGATTAATGGTGATTTTTGCGATACCGTCGGTGGATTTTTCATAACGAATGTCCTCGAAACCTTCGGAGCAGTCGTGCCATTCAACCGGTGCGTAAAGCATTGCTTCATCAGGATAAATCATATTGTGTCCTTTAGTCAGAAACGCAAGATCTGCGCCAGACTTGCGATTACGCCAGCGGGATTTTCCCGATGCGCGTTATGTCCGGCGCGAGGAATGACATGGCAGTCGGCAGCCAGTTCCGCCGCCAGGGCGCGGAATTTGCTGTCACGTTCACCACATAAATAATAAAACGCAAATGTGCGGGCGCTAAGGTTAGCACGTAAATCAGGCTGGACGGCGAGAGAAGTCGCCTCCAGCATGGCGGCAAGGGTTGCGCCATTATTGTTGCTGCGCAGCGCCACCAGCTCCCGGCGTTGATCGTCATTGAGCGAGGCAAAAACAGGCTGTTGATACCAGTCGGCAAATACCGCCGTTAACGGTTCTGTGCGAAAACGCTGCGCCCATTGGCGATCGGAACGCTGACGTTCCGCACGTTGTTCAGCATTTTGCAGCCCCGGATGCCCGCCTTCGACAATAACCCCACAAAGCCCCGTCAGCCCCTGGCAAGCCGCCATCATCGCCACCCGTCCGCCAAGCGAGTACCCCACCAGCCAGAAGTCAAGGATGTTGTAACTAACCAAGGTTTTACGCAGTAAGTCGGTGACATCATCAAATCCATCGACGCTAATCGCCGCCGAACCACCATGACCTGGGAGATCAACATACAACCGTGAGTAGTCGGCAAACGCCTCGCCCACTTCTTGCCATTCGTGGCAATCGCCGGAAAAACCGTGCAAAAACACCAGCCAGGGTAAACCTGGTTTTCCGTGTTTTGCCTGCGCGTGCAGGATCATAAATGGCTTACCTGCGCCAGAAGTTGCTGGAGCGTTTGCGCACCATCGGTGTCGTTAACCACCATTTCAATCACCGTGGTGGTTGGCGTGCGCCAGGCGTCGGCAAATGCCGTTTCAAGTTCCTGCCAGTTTTGCGGACGATGATATTTCAGCTCGAACATCGCGGCGGCGTGCTCAAAATGGACGTTTTGCGGCATCAGATAGAAACGCTCACGCTCGCTTTGCGGCGTTGGCAACAGCGAGAAAATTTGCCCGCCGTTGTTGTTCACCACAATTAATACCAGCGGCGCAGAAACCTGACGCAATAACGCCAGCGCGTTGAGATCGTAAAGTGCGGAGAGATCGCCCACAATCGCCAGCGTCGGTTTGCCGCTTGCCCGCTGAACGCCTGCGGCGGTCGAAAGCAGTCCGTCGATACCGCTGGCCCCTCGGTTGCTGTACACCGGGTAACCTGCCGGAAGTTGCGAAAGCGCATCAATCAGACGTACCACCAGGCTGTTACCAACAAACAATTGCCCCTGTTCAGGCAGATAGTCGCAGATGCGATGCGCCAGTTGCGCTTCGCCAAACGCATCACGGCGGGCAATAACCGCCTGCATTGCCTGTTCCGCCAGGCGCGGGATTTCAACGCACCAGGGCTGGCGTTTTTCTGCCGGATGCAGCTCCAGCCAGTCGGCAATATTGGCAATTAAGCGGCGTCCACGATGGTGCGCCGGATCAAGCCGCCCTTCGATGTCATCCACAATCCAGTACTCTTCGGGTTCACAGCTTGCCTGCCATTGCAGGAGCCGTTTGCCCGTCAGGCTGCTTCCCAGTTGCACCACAATTTGCGCCTGTTGCAGTTCGCTGGTCGCTTTGGCATTGCCTAACCAGAGATCGGCACACGGCAGCGGCTGTCCGGTTTGCGACAGCACGTCGCCAATCAGCGGCCAGCCAAGAGTTTGCGCCCACAGTGCAACTTTTTTGCCCTCTTCCGCACTCATGCGCCCGGCAACCACCACGCCGCGTTTTTGTCGCCAGAAGAACCAGTCGCGCTGTTTTTCACTTTCCAGACGAGGCGCTTCACGCAGCCACGGTTTGTCGTCCTGCCACCAGTCACCCAGACGCTGTTGCCAGCTAAGCCCGGTATCGTCCATTTCGCCATACAGCGGTTCAGCAAACGGGCAGTTGATATGGACTCCCCCCGCATGAAGCGTACCGAGAGCGTGGTCGATGGTAGAAACCAGCCAACGTGCGGGGATATCCTGGGTCGGGCGCGGCAATGAAATACTGTGCGTGGGGTGAGAGGCGAACATTCCCGGCTGGCGAATTGCCTGATTCGCGCCGCAGTCAATTAGCTCCGGCGGGCGATCGGCGGTTAAGAGAATCAGTTTTTCTCCGGTTAACCCGGCTTCAATCAGTGCCGGATAGAGATTTGCCACCGCCGTGCCGGAGGTCACAATCACCGCCACCGGCTGCTTGCTGACTTTCGCCAGCCCCAGCGCCAGATGCCCCAGTCCACGCTCATCGAAATGGGTGTGGTGAATGAATGCGGAATTCTCCGCCGCCGCTAACGTTAACGGTGTAGAACGCGAGCCAGGGGCGATACAGATGTGTCTGACGCCGTGACGCGTTAATGCTTCCAGAATGACCGCCGCCCAGCGTCGGTTAAATGCGCTTACTGACATGAGTTTGTCCGGTATCAATATTGCGGCTAAGTATAAGGAGCTACAAAAATAGATTATTGATATGAATCGGTAATGATGCGACTCATTACTATTCCATTTGTAATAAAGTACGCAGCCCTGCCGCTTTGTTGTCGATTTCCTGCCACTCTTGCTCGGGGTCGGAACCACGGACAATGCCCGCGCCAGCATATAATCGCACGACATTGCCGCTAATTTTTGCTGAGCGCAGGGAAACGCAGAATTCGCTTTGTTGTAATGAGAGATAGCCCGCAGAACCGGCGTACCATTCTCGGGTGAACGGTTCGTGACGGGCGATAAACTGTCGCGCCAGATCGCGCGGTAAGCCAGCAACTGCTGCCGTTGGCTGCAACTGATGTAAACAGATCACATCATCCGCTTTGTTGAGTGAAGTCCAGATACAGCGGCGAAGATGCTGCACTTTACGCAGACGCAGTACCTGCGGCGGTAAAACATCCAGCGTCTGGGTATCGGCCTGTAATCGTTGGCAGATATCTTCCACCACCAGCATGTTCTCGCGCTGGTTTTTATCATCCGCCATCAGCCACTCTCCTAACTGCTGCGCCTGCTTATCATCAGGATTATTTGCTACTGTTCCCGCCAGCGCTTCAGTACGCAGCGCTTTGTCACGCCGCCGCCATAACCGTTCCGGTGAAGAGCCAAGAAAAGCATTTTCGCCATCAAAGGCCATGTAAAAATGGTAGCAATTCAGATTCAGTCGACGACTGGCAGCCATCATCGCCGCCGCGTTGACCGGACTTGCGAAATGCAGGTCAGTTGCCCGAGCGAGCACCACTTTGTCGAGCTCACCTTCGGCGATGGTTTTCGTTGCCAGTTCGATTAATTGCGTCCAGCCCGTTTTGTCCGGCCAGTGTTGTTCTCGCGTGGTGGTTAAATGTAACCCAGGCAAGGGCTTGATACTCACCAGTGTGGCGATAAATTCTTTTGCCTGAATCGCATCGTGCTGAAGGGAGCTTTCGCTGAATAGCGTCAGCCGCAGCGTGGCTTTACCGCCACAGCGTCGCCATTCCAGGCGGGGTAAAAGTAAATTGCCCTGCGACGGGTCAAAAGCATTCAGCCCCCAAATGCGTAAGTCGGCGTGTTCCGGGTGCTGGCGAAGAAAACGTTGTGCCTGGTCCAACGACGTAAAACGGGTAATCGCGCCCAGGACGGCAGCTTCTTCATCACCATTACGTTGTTGCCAGTAGAATTGCGGGTACGTTTGCTGACTGGCCAGCCAGCTCAAGGCATCAAAAGCGTCTTTGAGAGGGAAAGGAATATCGATAACCCGAATGCCGGGTGTCGCCGGAATCTCTTGCGACAAATGGCGCAGTAGATTTTCCAGCGCCGTAGTAAGTGATTGCACGCGGACCTCTCCCTGTTAAAAGCCTCACATTATACGGGGTACTACAAAAAAAATGCAGTACCCCGGTGTAGGGAGGTTTTAACGGCGTGCCAGCAACAGTCCTAGTACCAGCCCAACGGCCGCGCCCACACCAATTCCTTGCCAGGGTTTTTCGTGGACGTAGTCATCAGCACGATAAACTGCCTGCTTCGCCCGATAGTAATAACTGTCTGAAGCCTGGCTAACCCGTTTTTTCACATCATCCAGCGCTTTTTCTGCACGCGCTTTCAGCTCAACATATTTCTGATCGGCGGGATCGCCAGAGGAGCGGAGCACCTCTTCCAGTGTTTCACTAAGCAGCGTCAGGTCGTCATCGATACGTGTATCACCAAACTGATTAGACATTCTCGTTCTCCATTTGCGTAAAACCTGTCACTAACTATAGACAAGGGTTATTGATTACGCCTGAATTACCTCGCGTGCCATCCCAATGTGTGGGATACCATCTTCTTCATAGACCTCCGTCACAGGGATAAAACCGAAACTCTGGTAGAAGTTTTGCAGATGCGCCTGCGCCCCGAGGTAAACAGGCTTATCAGGCCAGTGATGCGTACATGTTTCGAGTGTTTTACTCATCAGCTGCTGCCCCACTTTTTCGCCACGCAACGCTTCACTGACAATCACCCGACCTATAACGACCGGCTCAAGATCATCATCACTTTTCAGAATCCTCGCATATGCCACCAGTTCATCATTTTTCCAACCGAGAATATGGCGATTATCCCCCGTCAAATCATCACCATCGATATCCTGATAAGGGCAATTCTGCTCGACAACAAACACCGCGCAACGCAGTTGTAATAAGGCATAAAGCTGGGAAACCGATAATTCAGAGTGATGCAGATCTTGCCATTCAATCATAATGCTCTCCTTTTAGATGTATGCCTTATACTAGCCGGAATATTTTTTGAAACGTGATGAACTCATGGAATTAATTTTTTTAGGTACTTCGGCCGGTGTGCCAACCCGCACGCGCAATGTCACGGCAATATTGCTTAACCTGCAACATCCGACCCAGAGCGGACTTTGGTTGTTTGACTGCGGTGAAGGCACCCAGCATCAGCTACTGCATACCGCCTTTAACCCTGGAAAACTGGACAAGATTTTTATCAGTCACCTTCATGGCGATCATCTTTTTGGTTTACCCGGCTTGCTGTGCAGTCGTTCTATGTCAGGCATTATCCAACCCTTAACGATTTATGGTCCGCAAGGTATCCGTGAATTTGTGGAAACCGCGCTGCGGATTAGCGGCTCATGGACCGATTATCCGCTGGAAATTGTCGAAATTGGCGCTGGCGAAATTCTCGATGATGGCCTGCGCAAAGTAACCGCTTATCCGCTGGAACACCCACTGGAATGTTATGGCTATCGTATTGAAGAACATGATAAACCGGGTGCATTAAATGCCCAGGCATTAAAAGCTGCTGGCGTGCCGCCTGGCCCACTGTTTCAGGAATTAAAAGCGGGCAAAACAATCACGCTGGAAGATGGAAGGCAGATTAACGGCGCAGATTACTTAGCTGCTCCAGTGCCAGGTAAAGCGCTCGCTATTTTCGGCGATACCGGCCCCTGCGATGCCGCACTTGACCTGGCTAAAGGTGTCGATGTCATGGTGCACGAAGCGACGCTGGATATAACCATGGAAGCCAAAGCCAATAGTCGCGGCCATAGCTCTACACGCCAGGCTGCGACACTAGCCCGTGAGGCTGGAGTCGGTAAGCTAATCATTACCCACGTCAGCTCGCGCTATGATGACAAAGGTTGTCAGCACCTGTTACGTGAATGCAGGTCAATTTTCCCGGCGACTGAACTGGCGAATGATTTCACCGTGTTTAACGTTTAACTCTGCTTATTATTAAAAACAGGGCGAAACTTGCCCTGTTATCGCAACCCGCGCTACATATATCCACCCACACGGGCATATTGAGCGATTTTTGATATTTATTCATCTCCTCACGCACTATATTCAGAGCAATAAGTTGCCTCTATTTATCTTGATTCAGCACAACCTTTGCAACTAAAAGGAGCCCATGATGGTTACAGTTGTCAGCAATTATTGTCAATTATCTCAAACCCAACTCAGTCAGACATTTGCAGAAAAATTTACTGTGACCGAGGAATTACTGCAGTCTTTAAAAAAAACAGCGTTATCCGGAGATGAAGAAAGCATTGAGTTACTGCATAATATTGCGTTAGGCTATGATGAATTTGGAAAAAAAGCTGAAGATATTCTTTACCATATTGTTAGAAACCCAACAAATGAGACCCTATCGATTATCCGACTTATCAAAAATGCTTGTTTAAAATTATATAATTTGGCACATGCCGCAACCAACTCCCCCCTTAAACCAGCTGGTCCGGATAATTCAGAGGATCTCCTGTTCAAAAAGCTATTCTCCCCTTCGAAATTAATGACAATTATCGGTGATGAAATTCCTCTTATATCTGAAAAACAGTCGCTTTCGAAGGTGCTTTTAAATGATGAGAATAATGAACTGAGCGATGGGACAAACTTCTGGGATAAAAATCGTCAATTAACCACAGATGAAATAGATTGCTATCTTCAGAAGATCGCCGCTAATGCAAAAAATACTGAAGTCAATTATCCTACTGGTCTCTACGTCCCCTACTCCACCAGAACTCACCTGGAAGACGCTCTCAATGAAAATATTAAGAGCGATCCATCATGGCCGAATGAAGTCCAGTTATTCCCCATAAATACTGGCGGACACTGGATATTAGTTTCGCTACAGAAAATAGTAAATGAAAAAAATAATACACAACAAATAAAATGCGTCATATTCAACTCATTGCGCGCACTAGGCCATGATAAAGAAAATTCACTTAAGCGTGTCATTAATAGTTTTAATTCTGAACTCATGGGAGAAATGTCGAATAATAATATAAAAGTTCATTTAACTGAACCAGAGATAATATTTTTACATGCCGATCTTCAGCAATACTTAAGCCAAAGTTGCGGTGCATTTGTGTGCATGGCAGCCCAGGAAGTGATTGAACAAAGGGAAAGCAATTCTGACAGCGCCCCCTATACGTTATTAAAAAACTATGCTGACAGATTTAAAAAATATTCAGCAGAAGAGCAGTACGAAATTGATTTTCAACATCGACTGGTAAACAGAAATTGTTATTTAGATAAATATGGCGATGCAAATATCAATGATTATTATAGAGACTTAGAAATAAAACACTCACCACCCCAAAATAGAGCATCAGGAAAAAGAGTAAGTTAACATCATAGTTAATTAATTCGACCACTCAGCAAATATGCTGACTGGTCGAACATAGTTTGCTAAAAAGTCATCACTGACTGATGTCAGTCACACCATCCGCCAGTTCAATCAGGCGAATAAATTCCGCCCTGTAACCCTGTGGATCTCCCCCTTTTGCCTGCTGAGCCCACTGTTTGATCTGCTGCCAGGAGGTATTGTTCAGGTATTCAGAACCGCGTAATTTTTGCCCATATGCAGCTACTGCTGCGCGAAAACGCATATCTTCAGAGGGCGCGTTTATTGTTGGCCCCAGCGGGAATTCAACTAACTGACTTTCTTTTCCCTGCGGGTATTTCCAGCGAATCTTTAACCCGGCCAGTTCTTTCGTTTTGTCCGATTTCGCTGATTTGTTATCCGGGGCATAGCGTAACTTATCAATTGATGCTTTTTGCCCGTTCAGCGTTAATTCGAATAACAACGTTATATGTTTGCCTGCGCCAATATCCCCCGCATCAACGTTGTCGTTATTAAAATCTTCCGCCCGAAGTTGGCGCTTTTCATAACCAATCTGACGGTATTCCGTTACCCACGCGGGGTTAAACTCAATTTGCGCTTTGACATCTTTTGCTACGGTAATCAACGTCTGCCGCATTTCACTATTCAATACTTTCTGCGCTTCAGAGAGGGTATCAATGTAGCTGTAGTTGCCGTTACCAACATCGGCAATTCGCACCATCATTGCCTCGTTGTAATTGCTATTCCCCACCCCAAACGTCGACAGAGTAACACCAGACTCCCGCTGTTTTTTGACCATTGATTCAATCGATTTTGGATCGTCAATGCCAACGTTAAAGTCACCGTCAGTGGCTAATAAAATGCGATTGATGCCGCCCTTAATAAACCCCTTCGCCGCCTGCTGATAAGCCAGTTCCAGCCCGGCACCGCCATTGGTACTGCCTTCGGCATCCAGCGAATCAATTGCAGCATTAATTTCCGCCTTGTGACTACCGGAGACAGAAGGCAACGCAATACGGGAGTCGCCAGCGTAGGTCACGATGGCAATGTTATCCTGCTCACGAAGTTCTTTGACCAATAATTTCAACGAAGACTGGATAAGTGGCAAACGTTCATCAGAAATCATTGAACCAGAAGTGTCGATAAGAAAGACCAGATTCGAAGCTGGTAACTCTTCACTTTTATGATCTTTCGCCAGGATATCAACTTTCAGCAATATTCGCTGTTCATTCCATGGTGCAGGTGCCAGTTCGTAGCGCATAGCGAAAGGTATTGGCTTAGTGGCGGGAACAGGTTCTTTATTATTGCTTTTATCATTAATAACCCAGTCTGACGGAAAATAATTCACCATCTCCTCCACCCGCACAGCGTCTGGCGGAGGTAACAGCCCTTGATTGAGGAAACGCCGTACATTCGCATAACTGCCAGTGTCGACGTCAAGGCTAAACGTCGCGAGTGGATCTTGCGTGACTTGTTTCACAGAATTGTCATCGAACTTCTGGTAGCGAGAGGTTCCAGAAGCTGAAATTCGAGGAGCCGCGCTTGCTGTGACCGTACTTATATGTGCTGGAGCCGCCTGTAAGCGCCCCTGCAAAGCCTGTTTGTCTGAATATTGTTGCGCTTCTTGCTGGGCTAAGTTTTTTGCTTTCGCGTCTGCAGTGGCTTTAGCGGCGACGGATCTTTGCTCGGCCTCTTTTATTGCAGCTTGTTGCGCGGCAAGCACTTGCTGGTCTGTGGAAGTACTGGGTTGTTGTTGCTGACTTTCCTTATTCTCAGATACCGGCCCACATCCTGACAAAATCAAACTACTCATAAGCAACATGATTATATTTTTATTTAGCATATATCCCGCAGCGCAACATTATCTTCGAGACAGGCTACGACGTAATGTCGCCTGCCGACAAGTTCCTCATCCATAATAAG
>ENA-USZI01001170-USZI01001170.1-human-gut-metagenome-genome-assembly--contig:-NODE-1170-length-18129-cov-4.931033_pt1 | contig 18129 bp, 16 predicted proteins | sample MGYA00250042_ERZ773532 | MGnify/ENA primary metagenome ERZ773532 (study PRJEB29103, sample SAMN06112036) | human gut metagenome | biome: human gut; feature: ankylosing spondylitis patient; material... | reverse complement strand
ATGAAGGATACTATTTCAGCGGATCTTGCAAAAACACGGTTCTACCTCGGCGCGCGGTCTGCATCATCTGGTGTACGAGATCGTGGACAACGCCATCGACGAAGCGCTGGCGGGCTACTGCACGCACATCGAGGTCACGATCGAAAAGGGCGACATCATCCGTGTCACGGATAACGGCCGAGGCATTCCCTGCGGCATCCATCCGCAGATGGGCATTCCGACGCTCGAGGTCGTTCTGACTGTGCTGCACGCAGGCGGCAAGTTCGACGGCTCGGGCTACAAGGTCTCCGGCGGTCTGCACGGCGTCGGCTCGTCGGTCGTAAACGCGCTGTCCGACTGGCTCGAGGCCGAGGTCCGCGACGGTCACACCAAGCACTACATGCGCTTTGAGCGCGGCGTGACGACCGTAAAAATGCGCGATACACCGTGCGAGAGCGAGACCGGCACGACCATCCGCTTCCACGCCGACCCGGAGATCTTCGAGACTACGGTCTACGAGTACGATGTGCTCGAAAAGCGTCTGCGCGAGCAGGCGTTCCTGAACGCCGGACTCAAGATCACGCTGCGCGACGAGCGCGACGATGAGCCGGTCGAGGAGGTCATGCACTACGAGGGCGGCATCCGCCAGTTCGTCGAGCATCTCAACCGCACCAAGACCCCTCTGCATGAGCAGGTCATCTACATGGAGGGCAGCCGCGACACCTCGATGGCCGAGGTCGCCATGCAGTACACCGACAGCTACAGCGAGCTGATGCTGTCCTTCGCAAACAATATCAACACCACCGAGGGCGGAACGCATGAGACAGGATATAAGGCCGCTCTAACAAGTGTACTAAACGATTACGACAAAAAAAACAAGCTGATCACGGAGGCTGAGGGCTTCAAGGCCGCGCTGACCCGCGTTCTGAACGATTACGGAAAAAAATACAAGCTGCTCAAGGACGACGAGTCCTTCAAGGGCGAGGACGCCCGCGAGGGCCTGACCGCTATCATCTCGGTCAAATTACAGGAGGCGCAGTTCGAGGGCCAGACCAAGACCAAGCTCGGCAACAGCGATATGCGTGCGCTGGTCGACGCGATGGTCTCCGAAAAGCTGATGACCTTCTTCGAGGAAAATCCGCAGGTCGCCCGTTCCATTATCGAGAAGGCACAGACCGCGGCCCGCGCCCGTGAGGCGGCGAAGAAGGCGCGAGAAATGACGCGCCGCAAGTCTGCGCTCGATTCCGCTTCCCTGCCGGGCAAGCTCGCAGACTGCATCGAAAAGGACCCGACCTACACTGAAATCTACATCGTCGAGGGTGATTCCGCAGGCGGCTCCGCCAAGGAGGGCCGCGACCGCCGTCATCAGGCGATCCTGCCGCTCTGGGGCAAGATGCTGAACGTCGAAAAGGCGCGTCTCGACCGCGTCTACGGCAACGACAAGCTCACCCCGATGATCACCGCCTTCGGCGCGGGCTTCGGTGACGATTTTGATCTCGCAAAGCTGCGCTACGGCAAGATCATCCTCATGGCCGATGCCGATGTCGACGGCTCGCATATCCGCACCCTGCTTCTGACGTTCTTCTTCCGCTTCATGCGTCCGCTCATCGAGCACGGCCATGTGTTCATCGCGCAGCCGCCGCTGTTCAAGAACGAAAAGGGCAAGGACGTCCGCTATACCTACACCGAGGAGCAGCAGCGCGACTGCATCGCTGAAATGGGCGATAATGTGCGCGTACAGCGCTACAAGGGCCTCGGCGAGATGGACCCGCAGCAGCTGTGGGAGACCACCATGGACCCGGAGCACCGCACGCTGCTTCAGGTCACGATGGAGGATGCGGCGGCGGCCGATGAGACCTTTGCGCTCCTGATGGGCGAAAAGGTAGAGCCGCGTCGCGAATTTATTGAAAGAAATGCGAAATATGTCATGAATCTTGACGTTTAAGGGAGAAAAGTCATGCTGTTTTTTGTAAACGATTACGGTTTCGGCGCACACCCCAAAGTTCTGGAACATCTGACGGAGACCAATATGCAGCCGCTCATCGGCTACGGAAATGACGAGATCACCGCGTCCGCTGCGGAGAAGATCAAGGCGGCCTGCGCCTGCCCGGAGGGACAGGTTTACTTCCTCACCGGCGGCACGCAGACCAACATGGTCGTCATCGACGCGCTGCTGCGTCCGTATGAGGGCGTTGTCGCGTCCTCCTGCGGCCATGTGAACACCCATGAGGCCGGCGCCATCGAGAGCACCGGACACAAGGTGCTGACCGTGCCGCATAAGAACGGCAAGCTGGACGCGGACGATCTGCGCGAGTACATCGAGACGTTCTACGCGGACGAGAGCCATAACCACATGGTATTCCCGGGCATGGTGTATATCTCCCATCCGTCCGAATACGGCACGCTTTACACGAAAAACGAGCTGGAGTGCATTTCCGCCGTGTGCAAAGAGTTCGATCTGCCGCTGTTTCTGGACGGCGCGCGCCTCGGCTACGGCCTGACGGCGGATACCGATGTCACACTGGCAGATATCGCACGGCTGACCGATGTGTTCTACATCGGCGGCACTAAGTGCGGCGCGCTGTGCGGCGAGGCGGTCGTGTTCACGCACGGCAATATGCCGCGTCAGTTCGAGACCATGGTCAAGCGCCGCGGCGCGATGCTCGCAAAGGGCCGCCTGAACGCGGTTCAGTTCGACGCCCTGTTCACCGACGGCCTGTATGAAAAGTTTTCTATTGTAGATGCAAATGTACATGATAATTTTGGGATTTTCATTCTGCATTGTCTCTTTCTTATAATAATTTATGAGGAGAGTAGACTTAAAAAGTGGGATATAGGTGGTCTTAAGAGAAAAAATATAGTGTTTTTTGTTTTTTTTCTCCTAAAATTATTACAGTTTTAAAATAAAAGCGTATCTTTGCACCGCTTTCAGGAAGAAAGTACTTCTCAAAGGAGTTTTGGAGAGGTGGCAGAGTGGTCGATTGCGGCGGTCTTGAAAACCGTTGTACCGCGAGGTACCCGGGGTTCGAATCCCTGTCTCTCCGCAATAAACATTGAAAATCAATAGTTTACAAGAATTACACCCAGTTTTACACCCTACAATGTAAAATTGGGTGTTTTTAGTTTATTTAAGTTCTCTGTATTGTTTCGGCTTAGTTATAAACCGCAAAACGAAATGAAGTACTGAGCGTGTATCAAGGAAATGCAAAATGCGAATAAAAAAATTGCTTTTTATTCGTCGACTAAAAAAATATTTGTGTAGTTTTGCTTTAAATGATAAAGGCATATGTATGTATTGGGGGTAACATAATAATTAATCGATTTATGATATGAAAACAAAGGGACTGTTAAGGATAGTAGTATTATTCTTTTGTGTGATAGGATTTTCCGGGTGTAATGACGATGAATCTGAATTTTCATCTACTGAGATTCAACAAGCACTTTTTGATATGAAAGGCACGTACAAGGGTGCCGTGGAAGTTTCATATTATAGAGGTAAGGAAATTGCAACCTTTCCCGATGGAATAGCAGTGTCAAAAGATTCTCTAATATTTAAATTGCCTTTATCGCCTATTGCAGAGATGATTAAAGATGAGAATATATCACGGCACTTAAGGGAAATAGGTGATGTTGAAGTAAAAGCAGGATATGAATTCCATCAGATGGATCAAGGTGTCATGAACTTTGTCCTGCACCCTGAAAATATAGTCATTTTAGGCGGATATGGTGCTCCATTGTCAGTGAGAATAGAATTCTCTCAAAATTTTGGAGGTGATGCAGAAATATATAGCCAGTTTATGATGTTTAATATTTCACCGACAGAATTGTGGATAGACAATGAAAGATCAGAAGATTTTTCGCAGCTTGTTTATCATTTCAGGGGTAGTTATGAATGAGGTTTCACATAGAGTTTTCATGAGTAGAAGGTTTATCTTTTAAAAACACTCAAGGTCTTTTAGTTTTGTGAGTGCCGATAGTCATTCGGTGTACAGCCTGTCACCTTTTTAAAGATGAAACTAAAATATTGTACGTTGGGGTAACCCAACTGTTTAGCTACGGCAATAGGGCTATTGTCGTTTTTCTGTAATAAATGCTTGGCTTTCTCCAGTTGCTTGAATTGAAAGTATTCTTCCCAGGTCTTGCCTGTCTCGAATTTCAACAGGTCATTAAAATAGGCTGCCGAGAGATGAAGCTTTCCTGCAATATGGTAGGGCGTGGGGAGCTTGCCGCTTTGTAGTCTACCGGAAGCAATGTAATCGTCGAGTATCTTTTCTGCTGTTTTTAAAATAGCCTTGTTTTTGTTTTCCCTTGTAATGAACTGACGTTCGTAGTAGCGTGTGCAATAGTCCAGAAAGAGCTCAATGTGTTTTGAGAGGATGGTGTTGCTGTGTGTGTCGATTGGATGATGTAACTCGTCCTCTATATTTTCGAGGCAACAGGTTATCTTTGATGTTTCGCGTTGGGAGAGATGGAGTGCTTCTTCTTTCCGGTATTGGAAAAAGGTATAGTTTTGGATATGGCTTTTCAATGAAGTCTGAGATAGTAGATTGGGATGAAAGGCTAATAGATACCCTTTGTCGGGAAGTGTGTTCTCTTCACTCATGCGAAATATCTCACCGGGCATGAGGAATACCATTGTCGTATTGGAAAAGTCGTAATACTTACGGCCGCAACAGCAGCTGTTGGGACATTCCTCAATGAGCAGGATGGTATAGAAATCAAACTTCACGGCTTCCTGTTCCAAATTGAGATTTTCCAAATTGATGATGCTTACTTGCGGATGCCATGTCTTGCAACCTAAGTTTCGATTGCACTCGCATACAGTCTTGAAGTCTAAAATCTTTTTCATTGTTCGGTTTCTGTTTCTTGCTCTGCAAAAGTAAATAATCATTCAGGCTTTCCTATTACCCGGATTACTGATTATATGACCTGATTTACAGCTTATAATGAGTAAGGTTGAAACTCATAGGTTAAGAAAACTGTAATTGAGGTTGGAACATCAGTAATTGAGGTACAATGAAATATGATGTAAACTGCTACTTTTGCTACAGTAAGAATTAATAATGAAACAGCATGAAAAAGTCATTAAGAAGTTTATGTGCAGTAACGACGATAAGTCTTTGTGCCATGGGAAACCTGTTTGCGGTAGATAATAATTATTTTAATAGTGTTTATATGATAGATCAAAAACAAAGTTTGGTTCAGGAGTGGGACAAAGTATTCCCACAAAGTGATAAAGTGCATCACATGAAAGTGACTTTTCGTAATCGTTATGGTATTATCCTTGCTGCTGATATGTATATCCCTCGCAATGCTGAAGGAAAGCTGCCTGCTATTGCTGTAAGCGGTCCTTTCGGTGCGGTGAAGGAACAGGCGTCGGGGTTATATGCACAGGCCTTGGCGGAGCGTGGTTTTCTGACGATTGCCTTCGATCCTTCGTATACCGGAGAAAGTGATGGAGAACCCCGTTATGTGGCTTCGCCCGATATTAACACGGAAGATTTTTGTGCAGCAGTGGATTTTCTGTCCATTCGTGACGATGTGGATGCAGAGCGTATTGGTATTTTGGGTATTTGCGGATGGGGTGGTATGGCACTCAATGCAGCGGCTATCGATACCCGAATCAAGGCAACGGTTACGGTAACCATGTATGATATGAGCCGTGTGAATGCCAATGGCTATTTTGACTCAATGAATGCCGATGCACGTTACGAATTGCGTAAGCAGCTCAATGCTCAGCGCACGGAAGATGCGAGGAACGGTTCGTATGCTTTGGCCGGGGGGGTGGTGGACCCGTTGCCTGTGGATGCTCCCCAATTCTTGAAGGATTATCATAGTTATTATAAGACAGAACGCGGTTATCACAAGCGTTCGCTTAACTCTAACAATGGGTGGAACAAGACTTCTTCACTTTCTTTCATTAATATGCCTATACTTTCGTATAGTGATGAGATTCGGAGTGCTGTGCTGATGCTTCATGGAGAAAAAGCTCATTCGCGTTATTTCAGTGAAGATGCTTTCAAGAAGTTGAAAGGCGGGAACAAGGAGTTGCTAATCATTCCCGATGCCAGTCACGTGGATTTGTATGATAATCTAAACGTAATTCCGTTTGACAGAATAGAACGGTTCTTCCGTGAATATCTTAAATGAAAAATATTAGTCGGTTCATAGTGGTGGGTTTGTTGTTTCGTGAATTATAAGAGGATGGCTGTCTAAATAGGATGCTTCAATGGAGTGGACATGAATATAATGTATTTGCGGGATTTTCGTGTTTTTAATATAAGAAAAATGTGCTGTAAAGGAAATAGTTGGTGATAAAATGTTTGCCATCTTATTATAATTGTTACCTTTGTGGGTCTTATAATATGAAAAACAATGAAAATAACAATTCTACAGAGAAATATAGAATGGGCGAATCCTCAAGCAAATGTAGAGAGAGCTGATGAGGCTATTAATCGTTTGCCGGATGCCGATTTGTTTGTCTTACCCGAAATGTTCTCCACTGGTTTTTGTACCAAGCCGGAGGGTGTGGCCGAGAGTGCAGACAGTGAAACATTGCATTGGATGCAGCGTAAAGCGGTCGAGCGTAACTGTGCTGTTGCCGGAAGTGTGGCAGTGCAGGAAAATGGAAAATATTATAACCGTTTCTATTTTGTACATCCTGACGGCTCGGTGCAGCATTATGATAAAAAGCATTTATTTACTTATGGAGGAGAGGATAAACGGTTTACTGCCGGAACGCAAAGGGTGGTGGTAAACTATCGGGGTGTGCGTATTTTGTTGGAAGTATGTTACGATCTCCGCTTCCCGGTGTGGTCTCGTAATTTGGGAGACTATGATATGATACTTTATGTGGCCAGTTGGCCTACTCCCCGTGTAGATGCATGGAGTGCTTTGCTCCGTGCCCGTGCCATAGAAAATCAATGCTATGTGGCAGGAGTTAATCGGATGGGGACTGACCCGGCTTGTGAATATTCGGGTGGGAGCGCCATCATAGATCCATACGGAAAGACAATGGCCGAATGTCCGTGGAGTTGTGAAAGTGAAGTCACTGCAGAGATAGATATGGAGAAATTAGCAGCATTCCGTGAGAAATTTCCGGTGCTGAATGATGCCGATTCTTTTAGCTTGCTATAAAAAAGAACGGATAGAATCGAATAATAACTAATAAAATAAATAGATAATGGCAGAAAAAAGATTATTGTTGGGCGATGAAGCGATTGCCTTGGGAGCGATACATGCCGGAATATCGGGTGTGTATGCTTATCCGGGAACACCGTCTACAGAAATTACGGAATTCATTCAAAATAATAAGCTGGCACAGGAAAGAAATTTGCATAGTACGTGGTGTACGAATGAGAAGACGGCAATGGAGGCTGCCTTGGGCATGTCTTATGCAGGCAAGCGTGCTTTGGTCTGCATGAAGCATGTAGGTATGAATGTGGCTGCCGATGCTTTTGTCAATTCGGCTATTACGGGAGTGAACGGCGGACTGGTGGTGTTGGCTGCTGATGATCCTTCCATGCATTCTTCACAAAATGAGCAGGACTCCCGTTTTTATGGAAAGTTTGCGATGCTTCCCATTTTGGAACCGTCAAACCAACAAGAAGCTTATGATATGATGCATGATGCCTATACACTTTCGGAAGAATTGAAGTTGCCGGTATTGATGCGTGTCGTTACTCGTTTGGCACATTCACGTGCCGGTGTGAAAGTGGGGGAAGTAGGGGAAGAAAACCAACTGAATCCTGACAGTGAACGTACCCATTGGGTGCTATTGCCGGCCATTGCGCGCAATCAATATGCTGTTTTGATAAAGAAGCAAGAACTGCTGGAAAAGGTTTCAAGAAAGTCGCCATACAATGGTTTGGAAAATTTCAATCCTGACAGCTCTTATGAGTTTGGTATTATAGCTTGCGGTATCGGATATAATTATGTGAAAGAATGTGACACAGACGATTCACCTGTTCCTGTATTAAAAGTATCACAATATCCTTTACCGGCAGAAGAGATTCAGAAGATGGCTGATTGTTGCAAATATATTCTGGTTGTAGAAGATGGACAGCCTTTTGTCGAAGAACAGGTGAAAGCTCTTCTTTCTAGCGATTATACAGTGAAAGGTCGTTTGACCGGTGATCTTCCCCGTACGGGTGAATTGACTCCTGACAATGTGGGTAATGCTATCGGTTGGGCTACCAAATCTCCTTTTGTCACTCCGCAGGTGGTGATGCCTCGTCCTCCGGCTTTATGTCAGGGATGCGGACACCGTGATGTGTATGATGCTTTGAATAAGGTTGCTGCAGAATATCCCGGTGCACGTATCTTTGGTGATATCGGTTGTTATACTTTGGGGGCATTACCTCCGTTCCGTGCTATCGACAGTTGTGTGGATATGGGGGCTTCTATTACTATGGCAAAAGGTGCTGCGGATGCAGGCGTTTTTCCTGCTATTTCTGTTATCGGTGACTCTACTTTTACTCATTCGGGCATGACCGGATTGTTGGATGCCGTCAATGATAAAGCGAATATCACGATTATTATTTCCGACAACCTGACCACAGCCATGACCGGCGGACAGGATTCGGCAGGTACAAATAAGTTTGAAGCTATTTGTCTGGGATTGGGGGTGGAACCCGAACATGTACGAGTGGTGGTTCCGTTGCCTAAGAATATGGAGGAAATAACTCGTATCATTCGTGAAGAAATAGAATATAAAGGAGTGTCTGTTATCATTCCGCGCCGTGAATGTGTGCAGACTTTAAATCGTAAATTGAGACAGAAAAGAGTAGAAAAGGCATGAGAAAAGATATTATACTTTCAGGGGTAGGAGGACAGGGTATCCTGACTATCGCTACTATTATAGGCGAAGCCGCAACTGTTGCAGGTCTTAACTTGAAGCAGGCCGAAGTGCACGGTATGAGTCAGCGGGGAGGTGATGTGCAGTCTAATCTCCGTCTTTCGGACGAAACAATCCATTCAGATCTCATTTCATTGGGGGAAGCGGATTTGATTATTTCTATGGAGCCTATGGAGGCTTTGCGCTATTTGCCTTATTTGGAAAAAGAAGGATGGGTGGTTACTTCTGCAAATCCGTTTAAGAATATTCCCAATTATCCCGATGAGGAAGAATTGATGAAGACGCTGAATAGTCTTCCGCGTGTAGCCAAACTGGAAATAGAAGATATAGCGAAGGAAAATAATATGCCGAAATGTGCGAATGTCATCTTGTTGGGCATGGCTGCTAAATTTATTGGAATTCTGTCACCTGAACAACTGCGCGAAAGTATCGGTCGGGTGTTCGCTTCTAAAGGTGAGAAGATAGTGGAAATGAATAAGCGGGCTTTTGATATAGGTTTGGAAGCGGCAAAGAATCGGTAGGATGCTATGAAAATATTTAGTGAAGAATTGGTAGAAAGAGCTGTGTCGGAACTGCATATTGCCGACCTCTCACAGGCAACTATCGGCGATGTGCTGTTGGTTGCTCAATATTTGGAGAAAGAAACCGGTATTCCTTTTATTCGGATGGATCAAGGCTCTCCGGGGCTTCCTGCCAATCAAATAGGTATAGAGGCCGAGAAAGCAGCGCTCGACCGGGGGGTCGGTTCACAATATCCGGCCGCTGCGGGTGTGGCTGAATTAAAGAATGAAGCTTCTCGTTTTGTAAAGGCATTTATGAATGTAGAAATTTCTCCGCGTGCCTGTGTGCCGACTACGGGTTCGGTTGCAGGTTCGTTTGGTTCGTTTATTGCTTGTACGCAGCGCATTTCCGGAAAAAATAAAGTATTGTTTATCGATCCCGGATTTCCGATTCAGAAATCCCAGCTTCGCATTATAGGGGTGCAGTGGGAAGAATTTGATATTTATGCTTATCGGGGGGCTGCTTTGCATGATAAATTGGAAAGCATGTTGAGCACGGGCGAAATTGCTGCTATCGTATACTCCAATCCGAATAATCCGGCATGGATTTGTCTGGAAGAGGAAGAATTGGCTATTATCGGTGAACTGGCAACAAAATATGATGTGATTGTGATGGAGGACTTGGCTTATTTCTGCATGGATTTCCGTCGTGATTTGGGACATCCGTTTGAGCCGCCTTATCCTCCTACAGTAGCGCATTATACGGATAATTATATTCTGATGTTGTCTTCTTCCAAGATTTTCAGTTATGCGGGTCAGCGTATGGCATTGACATGTATTAGTGATAAGTTGTTCGACCGACAGTATCCGGCATTGGCAGAACGCTATAAAGATGCAGGTGTCTTCGGACCTACTTTGATAGCTTCCATTCTTTATATGATAACTTCAGGTTGTACGGCATCTACTCAATATGCTTATGCAGAGATGCTCCGTTTGTCTACCGAAGGTAAGATTAATTTTGTGGAGGATACGCGTGAGTATGCCCGTCGTGCCGAACGCATGAAGAAGATATTTACCGACAACGGTTTCCACATTGTTTATGATTATGATGCGACTCAGGTGGTTGGAGACGGATTTTTCTTCACTATCGGTTATGGCAAGATGAAAGGTGGTGAGTTGCTGCGTGAATTGTTGTATTATGGTGTGAGCAGTATTTCTCTTTCCACTACCGGAAGTGAGCAGGAAGGTGTGCGGGCTTGCACATCAAGAATGAGAGAGGAGCTGTATCCTGTCATGGAAGAACGTATGAAAGCTTTCCATGAAGACCATCCATGATAGATGAAAGACTAACACAAATAAAATCAATCTATTACTATGATTTGGAACAAAAATAAAGAATGTATGAGTCGGGATGAGATGCATGCGCTTCAAAGCAAGCGTTTGCAGAAATTGGTTGCACTGGTCTATCATAATGTCCCGTTCTATCGTAATAAGATGCAGGAGATGGATTTGTCTCCCGATGATATCCGTAGCATTGATGATATCGTGAAACTTCCTTTTACTACCAAACAGGATTTGCGGGATAATTATCCTTATGGGCTTCAAGCTGCTCCTGCTTCTGAAATAGTGCGTGTACATGCCTCTTCGGGCACTACCGGAAATCCTACTATTGTAGGTTATACCCGTCGTGACTTATCTGTGTGGTCGGAAGTAATGTCTCGTTGTCTTGCCGCTTATGGGGTGACCCGGGAAGATACGTTCTCGGTGAGTTATGGCTATGGCTTGTTTACCGGTGGTTTGGGTGCTCATTATGGTGTGGAAAATTTAGGTGCAACGGTTATTCCGGCGTCTACGGGAAATACTGAAAAGCATGTGCGTCTGATTCGTGATTTAGGTATAACCGGTATCGCTTGTACTCCATCATACGCCCTTTATCTGGCAGAAACGGTGGAACGAATGGGGCTTACCAAAGATGATATAAAATTGCGTATCGGTGCTTTTGGTGCAGAACCTTGGACAGACAATATGCGTAAGGAAATAGAAGAGCGGTTGGGATTGAAAGGTTATAATCTGTATGGATTGAGCGAAATCATGGGACCGGGCGTTTCCTTCGAGTGCCAGGAACAAAATGGCTCTCATATCAATGAAGACCATTTCTACCCTGAAATAATCAATCCTGAAACATTGGAACAACTTCCCAGCGGGCAGCAGGGTGAATTGGTATTCACTACGCTCACCAAAGAGGGAATGCCGTTGTTGCGTTACCGCACAAAGGATTTATGTTCGTTGATGGAGGGTACTTGCGCTTGTGGTCGTACCAGTGTTCGTATGAGCCGCATCATGGGACGTAGTGATGATATGTTGATTATTCGTGGCATCAATGTCTTTCCTTCACAAGTGGAAAGTGTTATTTTGGGAATGCCTGAATTTGAACCTCAGTATATGCTGGTTGTCGACAGGCAAAATAATCTTGATATTCTTCAGGTTCAGGTGGAGGTTCGTCGTGACTTCTTCTCAGATGATTTAGGACGTATGCTTGCCATGAAAAAGACATTGAGTGATAAATTAAAGAGTGTGCTTTCTATCAGTGCGGATATTAAACTGATGGAGCCGAACAGTATCAGTCGTAGTGAAGGAAAGAGCAAGCACGTGATAGATAAACGAGTATTAAAATAAAAACTTTACGCAATATGACAATTAAGCAATTATCTGTTTTTCTGGAAAATAAAACCGGAAGAATTAATGATGTAGCAAAGACGTTGGCGAAGTATGACATTAATATGCACGCGTTCAGCATGGCTGAGTCTACAGATTTTGGAATCCTTCGTCTGATTGTTTCTGATGTCGATAAAGCAGTGGAAGTGCTCCGTGCAGAAAACTTTGCTGTAATGCTGACCGATGTGGTATGTATCAGTTGCCCGAATGTAGCAGGTTCGTTGTCGGCAATCCTGGAATGTCTGGCTGTCGAACAAATCTTTATTGAATACATGTATGCTTTTGCTCAGGGTGATACGGCAAATGTGGTTATACGTCCTAATGATTTGAAGAAATGCGTGCAAGTATTGGAGAAATGCCAATGTGATATTTTGAATAAAAATAATCTGTAAGATTTCCGCATCGTTTGAGAAAAGAAAAAAAGGCAGTCTCGCTGTGTAGGGACTGCCTCTTTTTTGCAGAGTAGGTTATTATTGATTATTCAGCAATACAAATAGAAACACGGTTTTCTTCAGCTGTTGAGAACGGCTGAACTGTGTCACCTTTGTAATCTACATTAATTCTGTTTTCAGTGATACCTTTGGCTTTCAAAGCTTCTGCAACGGCGTTGGCACGTTTTTGCGAGATAGTTTTGTTGTAAGCGGCAGTACCGGTTTGAACGTCTGCATAACCGGTGATAGTTACTTTAGCATTAGGATATTTATTCAAATAGTCCACGATGCTGTTTACTTTACCCAGTTCGGCTTCTTTAATTTTAGAAGAGTTGATAACGAAGAAGATGTTTTCTGTCAATGCTTCAACTTTTACAGGTTTGGGCTCTTCCTTTACAACCGGTTGCGGTTTAGGCTCTTCTTTTTTAGGAGCAGGAGCTGGAGCCGGTTCATAATAAACAGGTTCTGTCTTCTTGTAAGTCTTGCCAAACTTGAATGTGAAACCTACCAATCCGTTGAATTGCCAGTCTGCATTACCTGCTTTCTTTGAATTGTATTTATCGGATAACGCATTGGCATTTACTTCTAAGTTGACGAATACATGGTCGCTCAAACGAATGTTTGCGCCTAAACCTCCGCGTCCTACAATAAAGTTTTTGCTGTCATTCCATAAATATCTTAACTCATGTCCCTGTGCGTTGATAGCCACAGCTTCGTCATTGTCAAATGCATGGTTGAAACCTACTCCTAAGAAACCATAAGCATTGAATACACGTTTGGGATTGAATTTGCAGAATAAAGCACTTAAGTCCAACATAGCATCTACGTTGCCCTGTACAAATTTATATTTATACACGGTGGAAGGAGAAGCCCATGCTCCTTTAGCTTCCCAAGCACTTACTCCGGCACGCAGACCAAATAACGGGCTGAATTGGTAACCCCCTGTAACTTGTGCAGCTGGTGATATCAAATCCGAGAAACTAGCTTCACCCAAAGTATGGCTGGCACCGCCTTGAATTTGCATAAACCAATGAGGGTTGAACACCACTTTACCTTCTTCTTTCACTTCCTGAGCAAAAGAACTAACTGTGCAAAGAGAGAATGCACAGATTAAGAATTTCTTTGTTAAATTTGATAGTCCCATTTTTAAAAATATTTTGGTGATTCTGCAAAGGTATAAAAAAATAATATATCAACACGTTTTTTCACAAAAATATGTTGATATACTAATAAAACCGGAATTTAAGCTTACCAAATGAGACTGTAATCGGTTTAGAATAAACTCCAGGCTACGGTTAATCCTGCCATAACGATGGCTACCATACTCATTAATTTAATAAGTATATTCAGGCTTGGACCGGATGTATCTTTAAACGGATCTCCTACTGTGTCTCCGGTGACAGTCGCTTTGTGTACTTCACTGCCTTTGCCGCCAAAATTGCCTTCTTCCACATATTTCTTGGCGTTATCCCATGCACCGCCCGAATTTGCCATGAAAATGGCGAGAACAAAACCGGATGACAAACCGCCAATCAGCAGTCCGATTACTCCCGGAACACCAAATAAGAGTCCGGTGGCAATGGGAGCAATAATAGCCAGCAGAGATGGGAATACCATTTCTCGTTGTGCACCTTTGGTTGAAATTTGTACACATCGTGCGTAGTCGGGTTCGGCTTCACCGGTCAGAATCCCTTTTATTTCCCGGAATTGTCTGCGTACTTCTTCCACCATGTGGGCAGCTGCACGTCCTACTGCGTTCATTGTCAGTCCGCAGAATAAAAATGCCATCATGCTACCGATAAAAATTCCCGAAAGAACTTTCGGATTCATCAGTGTTACATCATAGTACAGCATATAATCGGTGAAACTTGCATTGTGTACTTCAACAGTAATGCCGTTGGGCAGTTCTAAAATTGTTTGTCCCAATCGAGTCAGTCCGATACGTATTTCTTCTATGTATGATGCCAGCAGTGCCAGACCTGTGAGTGCTGCAGAACCGATGGCAAATCCTTTTCCGGTAGCGGCTGTCGTATTACCCAACGAATCGAGGGCGTCTGTGCGCTTGCGCACTTCTTCGCCCAATCCACTCATTTCTGCATTGCCTCCGGCATTGTCGGCTATCGGACCGTAAGCATCAGTAGCAAGAGTGATGCCCAAGGTGGAAAGCATTCCTACAGCGGCAATTCCGATACCATACAGTCCCATGGAAATATTGGCAAAATCAAAACCTGATGCGAGCCAATAAGAAAGGATAATTCCGACTACTACCGCCAAGACGGGGATAGTGGTAGATACCATACCCAGCCCGATACCTGAGATGATTACGGTGGCCGGACCGGTCTTTCCGCTTTCGGCCAAACGTTGTGTTGGTTTATATGATTGAGAAGTGTAATATTCGGTAGAACGCCCGATGATAATTCCTACTATCAATCCGACAACTACGGCAAATGAGATATTTACCCAATTTTGTAAATTCAGTATCCAAAGGATAAGAAAAGTTGCAACGACTATTAAAGCAGAACTTAAGTTTGTTCCGACAGCCAGTGAGCCTAATAACTCTTTCATGCCTGCATTTTCTTTTGTTCTGACGGAGAAGATTCCTATAATGGAAAGGAGAATGCCTACAGCAGCAATCAACATTGGTGCGATAACAGCTTTAAATTGCATGGTTGTATCGTTTGTACCTATATAGGCAGCAGCCCCCAATGCAGCAGTGGCGAGAATCGAGCCGCAATAGCTTTCGTACAAGTCTGCCCCCATACCGGCTACATCGCCAACATTATCACCTACATTGTCGGCAATGGTTGCCGGATTGCGTGGGTCGTCTTCGGGGATGCCGGCTTCTACTTTGCCTACAAGGTCGGCACCCACATCGGCTGCTTTGGTATAAATTCCTCCTCCGACACGTGCAAATAAAGCCTGTGTGCTGGCTCCCATACCGAATGTCAGCATGGTGGTGGTAATGATACACAATTTGGCAGATGGATTCATGACGTCTGCCGGAATACATTTATCCAGCAATAGATACCAGAACGGACCTCCCGGAGCAGCTCAAGCCCACTGCCATCCGGCAGATTGATATCCAACAGGATCAGGGATACACCGCCGCAAAGCAATTGCTCTCTTGCCGCTTTTAGATCATGGCAGGATATAATCTGACGGTCATCTGCTTTCAGCGCTTTGCATAAGCCTTGATTCAAACCGATATCATCTTCAATAATCAATAATTGTTCCATGTATCTCACTCCTTCGTTATTCAAATGCCACCATCGTTTCCTTGGGCAATTTTTCGTTCTCACAGTTCAGAAGATAGGCTACGGCCTTGTTCGCAAAGCGGTTGGTTTTTATCGTATCCCAATCGGCAAGGCGAATGATCTCTGCCGTACCATTCTCAAAATCAAATGAAATCTCGCCCCATTCGCCGTCGCAGTCTGCCTGATATTCGTAGATTGCGGCGGCGATTTTCTTTTTTCGCTTGATCTTGGATTTCTGTTTTAGCCGGACTGCATGGATTGCGCCCTCGGCAACCAACAATTCCGTCAACTTGTCCACTGCTTTTCGGTAGGCTCGTTCTGCACCGCTGGCTGTACTGCCCTCAAACATAACCGCCAGTTCTTCAAAGGTGGGGCGGTTCTTCCATGAGCCAACACGCCCACAGGTCATGCAAATTGCTAACCGTTTTTCGAGCAAGGTCTGCTCCCGGTAATTCAGTTTCTCAAATGCCCGCTGCACCTTTTCTGCCTGTATGCCGTTCCAGAGGATGTCGGTATAGTTCCAACTATCGTCAAGGGCGACATCTTCGCCAGTTTCCTCGCCGTCCTCGTCTGTCACATAGAATGGCTGCTGATTGCGGATACCTCGGACAACTTTCAGATATTCTTTGGCAAGAGCAAGATCACAGTTGTATTTCTTGGAAAACTCGTTGACCGCATCCTTGGTATTGTGGTACAGCCAAGCCATTGACCGCACCATTTTGTAATTAGTCAGAGAGGATACCGACCATTTTTCTTCGCCCATGCGGAAACGGAGCATAGCATCCCGGATGAACGGAAAAATGTATGTAGCATACTCCGCACCCTTGGCAGGATCATAGTCCATCAGCTTTTGGAGCATTTGCTCCCGGCAGGAGAGCTTAATATCCAGAAGTCGGTCTGTGTCGTACAGATCACCGCCATCCATGCCGAGAAAGGATTTGATGCGCTTGTTAAGCTGCGGCTCGTAGTGGTGGAGAAAGAATGAGAAATACATCAGGTTCTTTTCCTGCAAGGCAGACAGGATATATTCATTCAGACCGCCCACCGCTGGCGGTTCCGGTTCCAGTTGGAAGATGCGCTCTGCCACATAGGGGATGATGCCGTTAACAGACGGATTGACAGGGTGTTTCAGTATGTATCCGGTCATATTCCATGTAAAATCATTCAGCATAGCGCACCTCCCTTCTAACAAATGCTTTCTGAATAGTAGCCTGATTTTAATTCTCAGATTGTGTTTCTTTTGCTTCTACTTTTACAATCATACATAGGCTTTGAACTGCATTAAAGAGACGGATGCAATCCATCTCGTCAATTTCAAAAGCCGATCTTCCATGTAATAGCCAATGCCTATTTATCGTTTCAGGTTCATCGGCAGAGAAATCGCTTTTTTGATACAGATTTCGGATGAAGTTGTTATAAGAAATCCATACATGTTTTTGAATTGTACTTCCTGTTGACGGGAAGGTATCGACCTTCTTTTGACAAACCTTCATCATCCTTACATCTTGCTTGTCATCGCTAAATTCTGACAGAATACCCTCGATAACCGAGAGTAGCGATGTTGCACAAACAGCATACAATTTATTTTGAAATGCTTGCCAGCATTGGTCTGTGAGATTTTTCAGTCCTTCTTTAATGGGAGATGCTTTGATTCCGTTCACCATATCTTTGGTTTTCTGAAAATCTTCTATTGTAAAAAACCATTTCAAAAATGCATTGATATCATCCAATTTGTTTGTGTTTGCTATTGTTTTGACTGCGTAAATATTTAATTCTGCGGGTAAAGTCCACCCTTCTGTTGATAGCTTGCTCACAACAATATCTAATTCTTTATCAAATTCCTGTACACTTTCTTCAGCCTTCTTTGAAATAGCTTTTTGAATAACCTCCATTTGTTCTTTCGTTAATTCTAACATTCGTATAACCCTCCGAGTTTAAGTGTTCCTATAATTCAGGCTCTCATTTAGCAAAGCCGCCTGTCCCATCTCTTTTTCGTAATCACCTTTGGCATAGGCGACATTGCTCAGCGCTCGAAGCATTTTATCCTTTGCCAGCCTTTTCATAACCTCTGCAAGATCAGCGTCCAGAGTACCACGCTTCACATAGCGGTTTATGGTGTTCAGCCGTTTCTCATAAATCTGTTTCACCGGATGATCGTCCGCAAGCTCCCGTTGTTCTCTGCTTTTCAGGTTGCCGATCTGCCGACAGGTGCGGTGCAGCTTGTCCCCCGGTGCATAGCCGCCGCAGTATTTGGTGTGCCTTGCGTTGGTGGTCAGAAACCACTTTTCGCAGATTTTGCATTTCTTCGGTGCATGACCAACACACAGGCCCTCAAAGAGATCAGACCGGAACATCCCCACAAAGGATACATAGTGCATCCGCTTGACCAGCTT
>ENA-USZI01001151-USZI01001151.1-human-gut-metagenome-genome-assembly--contig:-NODE-1151-length-18315-cov-25.605933_pt1 | contig 18315 bp, 15 predicted proteins | sample MGYA00250042_ERZ773532 | MGnify/ENA primary metagenome ERZ773532 (study PRJEB29103, sample SAMN06112036) | human gut metagenome | biome: human gut; feature: ankylosing spondylitis patient; material... | reverse complement strand
CAGCATGTCAGACAGGCTGCTGAATAAAGAAGGGTTATTATTAGTATTTTTAATCATAAAATCTGCAAGTTTCTTAACCCAAAGATAAGAAAACTTGCAGATTTATCAAAGACTTTTATTGATTAAATTACTGAATAACAGTAGATAATAATCTTTTTAAGGGACGACTAGTTACTTTAAGTCTGGTGAGGTCAGCGGCAAAAGCCGCGCGGTTTTGCTGCAATATCTCTCAAGATTATCATAAAAGCCCATGACACACATAGAATTGCCAGGCGTATCATGGGCAGTATAATGTATTTTGCTAAACGCAGAGAGACGGCATCTGACGTTACAGGCGTGCCATACATCACTCTGCTCCGACCTGCAAGGCCGGCAAAAAATGTCTTATCCGATGAAGCCCTGACGTTTAAGAGCCTCCATCATACCAGCCGACATGGCCTCGTTGTCTTTCTTTGTATAGCGTATGTCGGTGAATATCTGCGCAAGAGTTTCCTTGTTGTTTATCTTGACAAACTCGCGGTTTTCCTCAAGCGCCTCTTTTTCGGCATAATAGCGGTCGATGTCGGCAGGAGTATAGTCGTGGTATGTCTCGCTGTGTACAAACGAAGCGAGCGGCAGACGGTCAGTGAGCGGCGGATTTTCGTCGGGCCAGCCCAGTGTTATCGTAGCCACAGGCATGACGAGCTTTGGCAGACCGAGCACATCGATAATCATCTGCGGCATATATACGGTGGTGCCGAGATAGCAGAGGCCGAGCCCTTCTTCCTCTGCAAGGTTGCAGAATGTCTGTGTGTAGAGCAGTGCGTCTGAAGCTGCGTTGATGAATGACAGGAAATTGTCGTATCCCGGCTCGGTCTTGCGGCAGCGGCACCATGTGCTTGCGCGGTTGAAGTCGGCACATATCGTGAGCACCACGGGAGCCTGAGTAACCATGGGCTGGTTGAAATGAGCCGGGGCAAGCTTGGCCTTCATCTCGTCAGAGCGTGTAACCACCACGCTGTAGAGCTGCATGTTGCCCATAGTCTGCGTGCGTGCAGCCTCTGTCAGCAGGCGGCTGAGCAGTTCTTCACTTACTTCCTTGTCTGAATATTTGCGTATGCTACGCCTTGTGTTTATTGTCTTCATATATTCTTAATATTTAATGTCTTATGTTGCTGTGCCTTTTGTCGGCAGTCTGTGTGATGCGGCTTTGCCTTAAGGTGCGGCGTCTGCCATGTGCAAAGTTAATCAAATTTCCCGTATTATATTGTCTTGCCTTTTCAATTATATTATTTTAAATCAGCCAGGTCAACATATCTTATGATGTTCAGTTCAATCGTTGAATATTGTCGGGCGTATGGTTTGAGTAAGCAAAAATGTAAAATTAACATGATTTAATGTAAAGTATACTTGTCTTTATGGAAAGTTTGGTTATCTTTGCGACATAACATTACACACATATCCGAAGCACATAAATGAATAACCTTAAAATTTTACGATTATGAAGAAGTATTTTTTGTTGCCTCATTGCTATGCTAAGACAGGCCTTTGTCTTATGGTATTGTTTTTAATAATGTTTGGCATAGACTTGGCGGGAGCTGCACCTAAAATTAAGGTACCCATGCCATATATTGTTAATGAAATCATTGGTGAAAACGCATGGTTCGGAATACTACCTTCCGAGGATATGTATATGGAGATATGGATGCTCGGCATTTTCATTTCGCTGCTGTTTATCGCCATGAGCAAGGAAAAGACCGAAGACGAAATGATAATGCAGATAAGACTCAAATCGGTGTTTTTCTCACTTTGGTTTACGTCTGTCTTGTTTGTTGTAGAAACTTTGTTCTTTTTCAACATTGCCTATGCCTACAGTCTTTGGGCCACTCTTTATGTATTGCTGATTGTCTTTATCATAAAGTTCCGTTACGAAATTCATCAACTTAAATAGCTTAAAAACAAAAATGAAAAATACAATAAAGGTAGAACGCGCCATAAAAGATATAACCCAACAGGATTTGGCCGTGGCGATAGGAGTCAGCCGTCAGACTATAAACTCTATAGAATCGGGCAGATATGTGCCTTCAACATTGCTGGCACTGAAGATTGCTGCATATTTCGGCAAGACGGTGAACGACATTTTTCAGCTTGAAGACGGCGACTGAACAGCTTTATTATTCTGTTTTGAAAAGCGATATTGAATGGAAATAAACAAGAATAGGGATATGAACAATAAGGTTTTATTGCTTTCGGTCTGCTTTTTCCTTTCTGTTTTGGCGTGCCGGGCACAGCATATTGGCGATTATGTCTTGAACATAAGCAAAATAAATCAGGACGAGGCCAACATGCACGTCGGCTGTTCATTCGTTATAGATTTTCAGAAATCAGACAGTATTGTAATGAATTTCGGCGGCGACGGCATGCTTTCTGTTGAAAACCTTACCATTCAGACAGACACATCCTCACTGAAATACAGCTATCAGCCTGATGCAAGGAAACTTGTGTTCAAAAAGATCCAAGGCAGAAACATTGGTGTAAAGATGAACTACAACTACACAAACCTCTCGGCTTTCTTTATCTATGGAGGCGGAACGGCAGAGTTGTGGGAGACAAGCTTCAACGAGCATTATTATCCTTATCTGCCAGACTGCTATGCAGACATCACATTAAACTTGGAGTTGCCAGACTCAATCTTTCCCTTATGCTCTTATCCCCTTAAACATACCGGCAGCGGCAAGTACGGCTGCCGGATTAATGGCATGCTGCAACAGTCGTTATCGCTCGCGTTATTACAGAAAAGTGCATACATCCGCACAACGGCCGGCGAGCCTTACGACATGGACATATATCAGATTGCAGGCATGCAATGCAGCAAAAGGCGATACGACGAGCTGCTCGAACTTGCCCGTGCAAGCATATCATATTTCGGCAAAATATATGGCGATGAATATTTATGCCTGCAAAGGGGAATAACACAATATCCCGCTTTCGTGTTTCATAACGGAAAAGGCTTCAGCAACAGATACAACATAGGGTTTATCTCGGCCTCACAGGAGAAATTCTCAACATACCCCGACATCTATCCGCTTGTGCACGAGATAGGCCACAGATGGCTTGGCGAATGGACACTGCTCATTCGAGACGGACAGCCCGGAGCGTATTTTATTAAAGAGTCGCTGAATGAGTTTATGACGCTGATGTTCCTAAGACATCATTTTGGCAACGGTTTATATCTGTCGCTGATTGAAAAATATAACGCTGAATATCAGAAAATCATAAATACGCCACAGGACGAACCGGCCATCAATCTCGTAGAAAATAACAACAATACTGTTGTTTACAGAAAAGGGCCGCTGATATTAGACCGTTTCGCAAAAGAAATTGGATACGAAAACTGCATAAGCCTAATATCTTCATTTTATCAAAAGTATGCAGGAAAGCCGAATCTGAAATATTCTGACTTCATCAACTTAGTCAACAGCACTTGGCCAAATGCCGCAAACAAGCTTAAAAACTGGATAGAGAATTAAGTTCAACTTAGCTGTTATCACTCAGCATGAATCCTGACAAACGTTGAACTGATTATCACTTCTGCACACACGACAGACTATGCAATGAGAAACAGAAGGCAAGACGAAATGAAGGGAAATGACCAACAATAGCAACAGCATAGCAGCAGAAATAGTCAAATGGCGGCTAATAACATGCAAAAGGAAACATTTCGCTTTATTGAAGTACAGAAACAAAACGAAAAAAGGGGATAAACAAATATCCCCTTTTTAATTATTTCTTAAGTTTAAATGAATTTTCAATGCTTGCAATTTCATCGCTGAACAGCTTGTCTGTCTTTATGCGCTGCTCTATCTGTGTGCAGCTGTGTATTACTGTAGAATGGTCGCGACCTCCGATAAGCTTGCCAATACGTGATGCCGGCATCTTGGTGTACTTCTGTGCAAGATACATCGACACCTGACGTGCAGTTACATAATCACGCTTACGGCTGCGGCTGGCCACTGCTGCGGTGGTAACGTTGAAATGATTGCAAACCGTATCAAGAATGTCGTCTATCGTCAACGGCTCATTATCTATCTTAACCGCCCTCTTTATCACTCTCTCCGCAAGGCGCATGTCAATCTTGCAGTTGTAAACCACAGAGAAAGCCAACAGAGAATTGATGACACCCTCAAGTCCGCGCACGCTGTAGTTAGCCGTCTGCGCAATGAAATAAACCACATCTTCTGGGATGGTCAGTCCGTCGCGCTTGATCTTGCTGTTAAGAATGTCCACACAAAGCTGAATGTTAGGTTTCTCAAGCTCTGCTATAAGTCCGCAGCTGAAACGTGTCAGCAGACGGTCGCTCATGCCCTGAAGATCAACAGGAGGACGGTCGCACGCGAGAATTATTCTCTTGCCGTTACGGAACAAGTGATTAAATATATGGAAGAATGTTTCCTGTGTCTTTGCAGCCGACACCCACTCCTGAATATCATCAACAATAAGCATGTCTATCGTCTGATAGAAGTTGATGAAATCGTTAGTTCTGTTGTTCAATACGGCATTGGTATACTGCACCTGAAACAGTCTGGCGCTGATATACAGCACCCTTTTCTGCGGATAAATCTCCTTGGTGCGCACACCGATGGCATTGATAAGGTGTGTCTTACCGCATCCGGACGGACCGTAAATAAACATCGGGTTAAACTGAGTGGTGTTAGGATGTTCCGCAATAGACAATCCGACAGCTCTCGGCAACTTGTTACTGTCACCTTCAATATAGTTTGCAAAAGTATGTCGGGGATTCAGCTGTGAGTCTATCTGCTGGGGCTGTGCCGCATCAAGCGTAGTAGGCGACTGGTTTACACGTGTTCTGCGTGTAACTGTCTGCTCGATGTTCACCACCGGGTCAGCCTGAATCTGCTGTGATATATTGTTAGTCTTATCCACCATCACGCGGTAGTTAAGACGTATGCCTTTTCCATAAATCCGTACAAGCACCTTGTTCAGCAGTCCTGCATAGTTTTCTTCAATGTATTCGGCGACAAACTGGCTCGATACTTGAAGCAAAAGCGTTCTGTTCGACTCGTTGAACGATTCGAAAACAATAGGCTTGAACCATGTGTTAAACTGCTGTTCCGAGACATTTTCCTTTATCAGCAAAAGGCAGTTATCCCAGAGCGCACGGGGATTATTACTCATATATTAAGATCAGATTATTATGTCTTTCGACGCCTTTTTAAGCGTCTGCAAATTTCGTAATTTTTATTGAAATACACAAATATGCCGATTTAATTCATTTTAAATGATTTATTGTAAATGTCGGGAATAAGGCATTTTATGGCGTGTTTTGAAACATTAATGTAATATTGCCACTTGCATATTTATAAGTACCTGAATAATAGCGACTTGCACACTGCAGAAAAGGTACGTGCTATGTCGATGCATATAAGACGGAAAAAGTCAGAAAGTGGTATATACTAATATGTTCCGAAAGATTTGTCAATCGTTTCGGAACATATTTTATTATTTAGACAAATTTTAAATTAGCTCAAAGCAAGATGATAATTTAACAGCAAATGCCTGTAAACGTTGTCTCTGCCATGGCTATAGACAAGCTTTTACATCCTTATTAATTGTCCTTTCTTCCAAAAAGTGAGAAGTGAACATAGCGCTTGGGATGAGCCTTGAGATCAATAAGCAAAGAGTCGGCCGAGCGCATAGTGCTGTTAAGATTGTTATATAATGACGGATCACGCATCAGCAGTCCTATCGTACCCTCATTACTGTTAAGCTTGGCTGTTAGTTCCTCCACATTAGCCAGTGTTGCGTCAACTTTAGCCATAGTGCCTTCAACATCGATATTGTTGAGTTTCTTTGCAAGAAGGTTGGCATTGTATAGTGTACTGTCTGCACGGCTAACCACACCGGGAACACTTCGGTTGAGTCCGGCAAGGAGAGTGTTTATGCGTGTAGTGGTTACAGTAAGATTACCCGTTATGGTATTCACATTATGCAGCGACTGTGCTATGGCAGGATCAGCCAGCAAGATGTTGAGAGTGGTAACGATAGAGTCGAGTTTTGGCAACATACCCATAACCACCGGCACCATATCCTTCATTTTTCCCAGTGCGCCATCGTTAATTCCACCCATAATTGTCTCACCTGGCATCACGCGTTCTCTCGGATTTGTAGCCAACAGCAAGTTTACTTTTACGTTGCCGAGCATATCGCTAACGATCTCAGCACTACTGCCCTTAGGTATGCGCAGTTCCTGATCAATGTCAGCCTCAACCATTATCTCGCCCGACTTGTTGTAATCATATTTTATGTTTTTCACCACACCCACCTTATATCCGTCGGCATAAATCGGACTTGAAGAAGATAGTCCGCTGATATTCTTGAACGAGATATAATATTTGTTGGCTGATGAAAACAGATTCAGTCCTTTAAGAAAATTCATTCCGAAAAAAAGTATCACCAGTCCGCACACGGCTACTAAGGCAATCTTTATTTCTTTTGTTAAAAACTTCATAATTTAATCTCCTTTCTATTTAGACTTAAACTCACGTATTGCTTGATTGACGTTCATTTTCTTTCCGTTTTTGAATGCTATGATAAACGCTTCGGGAAACTTGTCGAGAATCGTTTTGCGCAGACGATAAATCTCATTGTAGTCGGTCGACGAACCATAGGTGTATTTCACAAGGTCGTTCTCCTTATAAGACTCTACATTCTCAAGCCCTTTAAACTGGCTGCTGCCGGGACGCAGCATACGGCTGCTGGCCAATATCTGCACCTTAAACACAGGCTTATCAACAGGTTCGTCGGCAACCTCTTGTGTTTTTTCCTTGCTGTCACTGTCCGCCTTTTCCTTCGGCTGCTCCTCTACACGAGGACGCGGCGTTTCTGTCCTGCGCCTTGTCTGCCTGCGTGTTTGGGGCTTATCCTTTTCATCATTGCCGTCATCAGGCACAATGGACGGGATATTTATACTATTATCTTTAGGTGAGCTGTAAGGAACAGTAAAGCCTTTATTGTATTTGTCCTTATATTTAACAAAGGCCTGATATATGCCCTTTGCCATTTTGTCTATGTTGTTTTTGTCATTGAGGAAGCGCTCCTCGTCGGGCGTTGTTATGAAGCCCAGTTCAATAAGACACGCCGGCATGGAAGTCTCTCGCAACACCAGGAACACGTCCTGCTTAACGCCCTTGTTCTGTCGTCCGGCGGTTGAGCAAACGTTGCTCTGCACATACTTGGCTAGCTCTACGCTCTTCGACATATTACGGTCGTGTATGAACTCAAACATGATTGTGCTTTCGGGCGAATTAGGATCGTAGCCTTCATAGCGTTCCTTATAGTCCTTCTCTATCATGATGACAGAGTTCTCGCGCTTTGCCGCACTCAGCTTTTCGTCCGAACGCCTCATACCCATCGTGTACGTTTCAAGTCCGCGGGCTATGTGTCCTGCCGGCAGCGCATTTGTGTGTATAGAGATAAACACGTCGGCCTTGTTCTTGTTTGCTATGTCGGCACGCTTGTGCAACGGAACAAACACGTCGGTCTTGCGCGTGTAAATAACCTTTACGTCGGGACAGTTGCGCTCAACGTATCGGCCAAAGGCCAAAGCCACATTAAGATTAATGTCTTTTTCGTAAGAGAAAGAACCCTTTGCACCCGAGTCATGTCCTCCGTGCCCTGCGTCGATAACAAGCGTGAAAGGTTTGTCCGCGCCGAATACAGATGCGGAGAAAGACACTAACACCAACAGAAAGAATATTATCTTTTTTATCATGAGTGCTTTATTACAGATACAAAGGTAGTTATAAATTGCAGAAAAACTGCAATAAGTCAAATAGTTTTATCATTTATTAAGTGTAATTCAACCGACGCGCTGCCAATATCAGCCCCCATCGGCGGATTTATCTTTGCCACAGATATGTCTATGGCCTCAACAAGAGGTAGCAGACTGAATATGCGCCTGCCTATCCTGCCCGCCACATGTTCGAGCAGGCAGGAAGGCTTTTGCATCTCCTTATTTATGATTTCAAAAATCTCAGCATAATTAAGCGTGTCGGCTACGTCGTCGCTCTCAAGCGAATTGTCGAGCGGATACTTTGCGCGAAGATTGACGACATACTCGCCGCCCGTCTCGCGCTCTTGCGGGAGCACGCCGTGACGGGCAAAAAAGCGCAAGTCGTTAAGACATATAAAACCTGAGACCAGTTTCATAATCATCTTATGATTTATCCACAGCGTGATGCGCCGCAGTTTTTACAGATAAGACATCCCTCCTGATAAACGAGAGTTTCCTGACCGCACACCGGACATTTCTGTCCCTTGGCCTCTGTGCCGTCAACAATATACTTCTTCAGGGCACGCTCAACACCATTCTTCCATGTGTTGATGCTCTCGCTCTTAAGCTGCAGCGAACCAACGAGCTTGATTACATGCTCTATAGGCATACGATAGCGCAATACGCCTGAAATAAGCTTTGCATAGTTCCAGTATTCAGGGTTGAACTTCTCGCTCAGACCTTCAACAGTGGTCTTATATCCGCGCTTGTTCTCAAACTGGAAGTCGTAGCGGCTCTTGCCGGTTTCGTCCTTATGCTTGATAATCTTACCCTTTGTGACAGTCTTCGGCAGAACGATGCCTTCCTCGTCGTCCTGCAGACCTGTGAATATCTCGTATGGATATCCGTTGAGAAGGCCTACGAACGCAACCCATTTCTCCTTGTTATTCTGGAAACGCACGACATCACACTCGAGCACGGCAGGCCTTACCTCGGTAACTTCGGGATGACGGCACAGCGGAGCTTGCTTCTTCTGATTGTCGTCGTTGTTCTTTTTCTTCTTTTCTACGGCTATCATCACGCCTGAACGCGAACCGTCGCGATATACGGTGCAGCCCTTGCATCCTGACTTCCAGGCCTCAACGTAAAGACGGTTTACCAAAGCCTCGTCTACATTATTGGGCAGGTTTATGGTTACGCTGATGCTGTGGTCTACCCATTTCTGTATTGCACCCTGCATGCGCACCTTCATCAGCCAGTCGACATCGTTGGCTGTTGCTTTATAATAAGGTGACTTGGCCACAAGTTCGTCAAGTTCTTCCTGAGTATATTTCTTCTCAGTGTCAATGCCGTTTATCTTCATCCACTCGATAAACTTGCGGTGATAAACGATATACTCTTCAAACGAGTCGCCTACCTCGTCGACAAAGTCAACATGCACATCGGCATCATTCGGGTTAACCTTGCGGCGACGCTTGTAAACAGGCATGAATACAGGCTCGATACCGCTTGTTGTCTGCGTCATCAGACTGGTTGTGCCCGTAGGCGCAATGGTCAGACAAGCTATGTTGCGGCGGCCATATTTAGCCATATCCTCATACAGTTGCGGGTCGGCCTCCTTTATACGGTTGATGAACGGATTGTTCTCCTCGCGCTTAGTATCATAAATTTCAAAAGCACCGCGCTCCTTGGCCATTTCCACTGACGAACGGTAAGCAGCAAGCGCCAATGTCTTGTGCACCTCAACAGAGAAGTCGGTTGCCTCCTGCGTACCGTAGCGCAGACCCATGGCAGCTATCATGTCGCCCTCGGCCGTGATGCCCACGCCTGTACGGCGGCCCATTCCGCTCTTTCTCTTTATCTTCTCCCACAGGTGATACTCTGTGCTCTTCACCTCGTCGCTCTGCGGGTCGGTCTTTATCTTAGCCATTATCTGGTCTATCTTCTCAAGCTCCATGTCCACAATGTCGTCCATTATGCGCTGAGCCAGGGCAACATGCTTGCGGAACAGTTCATAATTGAAGTATGCCTTGTCTGTGAAAGGATTAACCACATAAGAATAAAGGTTGATAGACAGCAGACGGCATGAGTCGTAAGGACAGAGAGGTATCTCACCGCACGGATTGGTAGACACGGTGCGGAAGCCCAGGTCGGCGTAGCAGTCAGGTATGCTCTCGCGTATTATCGTATCCCAGAACAGCACGCCGGGCTCGGCACTTTTCCATGCGTTGTGTACAATCTTCTCCCACAGCTTGCGCGCACTGATGTCTTTTGTCACCTGCGGTGTGGCGCTGTCGATGGGGAACTGCTGAACATACTCTCTGTCTTCCGTGGCACAGCGCATAAACTCGTCGTCAATCTTTACCGACACGTTAGCACCTGTTATCTTGCCTTCGGTCATCTTGGCGTCGATGAAAGCCTCGCTGTCGGGATGCTTTATGCTCACTGAGAGCATGAGAGCTCCGCGGCGTCCGTCTTGTGCCACCTCGCGTGTAGAGTTGCTGTAGCGCTCCATGAAAGGCACAAGTCCGGTAGATGTCAGTGCCGAATTGTTCACAGGCGAACCTTTCGGACGCAGGTGAGACAGGTCGTGGCCAACGCCTCCGCGGCGTTTCATCAGCTGCACCTGCTCCTCGTCAACACGCAGTATGGCTCCATAAGAGTCAGCATCGCCGTCAAGACCGATAACAAAGCAGTTTGACAAAGATGCCACCTGATGATGGTTGCCTATACCCGTCATGGGGCTTCCTGCCGGAACGATATATTTAAAATGGTCGAGCAGTTCGAACACTTCCTCGGCACTAATCGGATTTTTATATTTATTTTCAATTCTGGCCACTTCGTTGGCTATACGCCAGTGCATGTCGGCGGGCGACTTTTCAAAGATGTTGCCAAAACTGTCTTTCAGTGCATACTTGTTTACCCACACTCTGGCAGCGAGTTCGTCACCGCCAAAATAGGCCAAAGAAGCCTGATAGGCCTCTTCAAAAGAGTAAATTTTATTATTTTCCATGATGGCAGAAGTAATTTGAGTGGTGCAAATCTACGAACATTTTTTCATAAAAAGAAATACTTTTCGGAATATTTTTCCCGTTTAAAGCTCTAAAAAGTTCACCAAAAAAGTCAACTCAGAATCTTATTTTTCGCAACTAGTTGAATAATAGAGAGATTCAGCACGTTGATGAAACTTATTCTTTACCACAGAATGTTTAACTGGCTGATTTTCACGTCTTACAAGAGGGGTCTTTTTCAGCGAACAGGATGTAATCATCTGTCTTTCAGCCAGTTCCATCTCTCTGCCCAGTCTTCAAGTATTTCGTGGCGCTGTTTTCTTATCAGTCCGGCTCCTTGCCACGGACCTTCAAAATACTCTTTATCGCCACAATCTGTAAACCAGTTGCCGCCAACGGCATAGTCATCCTTACAACGCTTGCCCGGCCACATTCTGTCAACAACGAATGTGCCATGTTGTCCGTCAAGTTCTTTTATTCCAGAACTCACAGTGTAACTAAGCACTGCAGGAGCCTTTGGCGAATATCTCACGGCATAAAGCCCGTTGCCCAAATAATATCCGGGCCATGCCTGGCGGTCGACAGTTGCGGTGAAGCATACAGAATCCTGATCAATGTCGAGTTCAGGTCCCTTCATACGCAACTCAATCACAGAATAAACCGGTACGGTGTCGTTAAGCGTCGTTGCACGCTCAAACACCCTGCGCGACGTATATGCCGTGCGTCTGAAACTTCCTCCCCAGCAGCTTTCCTTTTCCGGGTCGTCAGGATTGCCGTCCATCATATACAGCAGCGAAGGCGTGTCGCCCATCTTTACCCTACCTTTATAATAGTTTATAAAGTCGGCACCCATGTGCCCTGCCCCGCTCATCACACGTTCATAATAACGGCTGTCGGCCTCTCCGTCCCTTTTGCCGTCGGCTATCAGTCCTCGGTATGTGGCATTATTTTCTATCATCCACACATCCGGAAAATTTTCTGCTATATAGGCATAGCTGTTTACGCCCCACTTTTTGTTTGGTCCGCCTATATAATATATCCTTATTTTGTCCTTTATGTCGGGCGCATCGTGCAAGGCCTGAGCCACATCCTCGAGCGTTCCCCACACAAGTATCCACAGCGGGCGGTCGCTCTGCCGGCGCGCCTGTCTCACTATCCATTCTGAACCTTCCGTAGGCTCATCGTAGCCTTTGAAAGGCGCCAGCCCGCGCCTTCCCTGCTTGCAGATACGGCGCAGCGAGTCGGGCGGCATAAGTCCGGCAGCATGTTTCTTCAGCCTGTCATAGTCTTTCTCATATATGCCGATCATGTGCCTTATTTCGTCTGCCGAGCCGCTGCCAAACGACGGCGACGAGACAAGTCCTTCTATGTCGAACATGTCGTTATACATAAGCAGGTGAATCATCGATTGGTTGTCGTCAGGGTCGGTGCCTCCAATATCGCTGCTCACGATAATCCTCGGCCTCTCCGGTCTCGGCTTTTGAGCATGCGCAAAAATAGAAAACATCGACAATAGTAATAGTAAGACTGTTATATTATGCTTCTTCATTTCCTTGGCTAATAATCATCTGCAAAGATAGTGAAAGACGAGAGCTGTACAAAATAATAAACGTAGTTTTTTTATTTTGGAATGCCGAGCCGCAGCCTATCTTATTCAAAGATAGTGAAAGGTGAGAGCGGTACAAAATAATAAACGCAGTTTTTTAATTTTGTATTGCAATGTCGTAGTCTGTCTTATCAGAAAAGTGAGAAAGACGGGAGCAATAACAAAATTAAAAAACTGCGTGTCTTAATTACCCATATAATTATTTCTCACGCTCTATGGATATGCCCTTTTCATAGCTGTTCAACACTTTTTCAAGTTTAATCTTGCGCTTCTGATTCTTTCGGAACGTGTATCTTATGAGTATCCACGGCCGCAGACAGCACTCCTTATAGCGTGTGTTGGTAACTGAATGGTAACTGCCGTCGTCCATCACGGTCTTTGTGCGCAATTCGCCCGTAAAATGCTGAAGGGCGAGCGCAATATAAAAGTCGGGAGTGAAATTATAGTTGACCTGCACCTGGGCATAGCTCGGACGATAATACTGCGTGTAAGAATTAACGCTGAAGTCGCGGTTATTATAGTTCAGATTGCCATAGAACGAAACTTTGTTAAACCGCAGATTAAATCCAAAACTTGCGTAGGCCATATGACGAGGCGACTGTCCCGTAAAATAGTTGGCATACCATCCGCCTCCGCCATACACACGGCCCCACGGCAGACGGTAACTGACGTCGAGTCCGGCCTGTGCCTGCGAAAAATGTCCCATGTTTTCATAGGTATTTGTATAAATGCCGTTGTCGGTAAATCCGTATTGCTCAATCATGTCGGTTATCCTCTTGTAATAAGTTCCCGGCGTCAGATACAGGTTGCCGCAATTGTAGGTATAGCTTAGACCTATATAATTCATGGTCTGCGGCTTCAGGTAAGGATTGCCGCACTCCACAACAAGCGAGTCGGCAGAAATGTTATATGGATTAAGGTTCGACACCGATGGCGCCGTGTTGCTCAGCGTATAGCTCAGCTGCAACGAGTTGTTGCGGTTTATCATCCATGTTGCGCTAACCGAGCCGCGTGGCTTGAAGTAGTGGTTGGTCTTGCCGGCAGCCTTCAGCCATATTCCTTCCACTCCGGCAGACAGCATATAGTAAACGCTCTTTATTTTTCCGCCAAATCCTCCGTAAAGATACTGGTTTAACTCGTTGTGCAGAAACACAGGATAATGGTTGTTCTCTATATTGTCATGAAGCAGTGAGGTATGGCTGCCAAGCGTAAGCGAGTTGCCGTTGTCGTAGTCGCGGGCATAGTCTATCATGAGCAAGCCTGAGTTGCGCCGGCTGTTGTATATCAGATCAGACGCCGACACGTCTTGTCCATACACGTCGGTGCGCTCTGTACTGTAATCGTTGCGGTTGAAATTATATGCCATGCGCACCTCAAGATTGTTGCTTTCGGCAAACGAATGTTTATAATAAAGACTCGTGGTGGCTATAACGCTCTCGTTTCTGTCGCGCGATGTGAAGACATAATCCATGTCTTCGCCCGAACTGAAGCTGCCCTCGCCGCTCCCGTCGGTCTTAAAGTCTGAAGTGTTGACATAGGCGTTAGCTGCAAAATAGTCTTTCGGTGTAGGACTCCATTTAAACAGCAGTTCGCCCAGCACGCTGCTGCCGTTGCTGCGGGTCTTCTCGCTGAAGTTTTGGGCATATGTGGTGTTCTGTCTGAATATGTCCGACTCTATGTCGTCGTGGTATGTATAATTATATGCGGCACGGCCGTAAAGGCTGTATTTAGGATTGCCCACTTCAAAATAGAACACGCCTATGCCTTTGTCGAGAGGCACGTCGTGACGGGTGGCAGCCTCGAGCCATACATAAGGTGCCTTCTTCTTTTTCAGCTTTATGTTCACTATGCCGCTGATGCCTTCCTGAAGATAGCGTGCAGGCACCACGTTGATAACTTCAACCGACTCTATGTCTGAAGGGTTTATCGGACTTATGCCCGAGTTAATACGGTTGCCGTCGATGAGCACCAGCGGACTCTTGCCGTTGAGCATCGTCACTTTAGACATTGCCGGGTCGGAAATCAACAATGGTATTTCCTGCAAGGCCTCAAAAGGATTACTCAGACGACGGGCCTTGTCTGACAGAAAGAACTTCTGTCCGTTGGCTGTACGCGTAACAATCTGACTGCGGTCGGCCATAACAGTTACGTTGTCGAGCTGTATGTTCTTTTCTTCACGTGTAAGTTCATATACAACGTTTCTCAGTGTGTCGCCCACAACTAATCTTGCCGACATATCTTTAAAGAACAACGCGCTGATACTTACCGTGTATTCTCCTTTTGCAAGTCCGTCGACACTGAAATGCCCGTTTTTGTCTGTAGCGCCGAACCACACAAGCGAGTCGCCCTGCATAATGCCCACATATCCGTCTTCAACAGGTTTGTCGGTGCCGGCTTCAATGAGTGTTCCGGTAAAAACAACATTTGATAAGCATTTTCCTAAAATAGATTGCATAAAAAACATACATAAAAAGCCAACAACAAATATTCTTTTCATACCACAATATTTACAATTCGTTGAGATTATAATATTATTTACATAAATTCAGCTCATGCTTACAAATTTTTAAAGGAAAGGTTCTATTTCAATTCTTCGCCATATAATTCTTTTTGTAAGATATTATATTTAAATAAATACATAAGATATTCTTTTTCTGTTAGATTAAAAGAATCAAATGTACATATCTTATGTCCTTTATTAGCCATTATCTGATTATTGCAAATACCTAAACAAGCAGGGAACCATTTGCATTTTTTACAATATTCTGGTTGCATGTCTCGAAACCAATCATAAATCTTATCAGTATTCCATTCTACATGTCCTGTTGAAAAATCTAACTTTCCCAAAGTATTTTCATTTGTAAAAGATGATATTGTTGTACACTTAAAGACTTCACCATCATAATTAAATAAGACTTCATTTTCTCTTTCAGCAAAACAGACACAACCTTTTGGCATTATGTAATAATCCACCAAAAACTTATTATCTATTAAATTTTGTATTGCACCTAATAATGCATCTTTGTTTATTCTATCAGTACTTAACTGCCATACTTTTTTTAAAATAACATAAGATTTTATTCGATCCAAAAAATTTATATCTTTTATAATCTCATCAATTTCCAAAAGAGTATTATTATCAAAATTAATTCTAACAGCTATAAAGCGTTCTCTTATATTGTCATTTATTAAACTTAAGCTTTCTAGTGTTTTTGCATATGTATCATCAGCATCTGTATTTTCGTAAAGCCTGTGATAGCCTTCTTTTAATAAAAGGAAACTATTTGTAATAGAGCAATAATGCAAAAATAAGCCTTCTGATAGTTCTGTATAAAATTGATAGATAGACTTTTTCATTAATTTAGACTTAAGGTAAAAACTATAAATAAAATTCTTCCATTCATAGGAGTAATCAAATATTTTATAATTAAAAGTATTTGATTACTCCAACGAAAAAAATTAGATTACATCTAGTAACAATTATGTTCAACACTTGACATTAGCTGGTTGATTATCTGGTCCGCCTGGCTGTAAACCACATCTACCTGTATCATTATTTGTTCCTAGACATTTACCTGAAGAATTGTTTGTGCCACTACATCTTCCATCAGAATTATTGGTATCACTACACAAACCAGAGCCATTGTTTACGGAAGGAGCAATGGAATTTCCACCAGAAATAAATAACATTTCATTTTCACTCAAGACATCCATTATCTGTAATGGAAGAGTCATAAATAATTTTCTTTTCATAGCACCTGTGTTTTAAATAATTATTATGAGTTAAACTCAATTTTTTCGAAATAATCCTTTACAAATTAATTTTACAAAAATAACAAATGTCATCTATTATTATTTGTAACTCGTAAATTCCTGTTATGCTACATGGTAATGACACTTTATCTTCATTAAGATTCACACTATAAACAATTTCGCCATTTTCATCTAATAAAATTAAATCGCATACAAACATATCATTTATAAAATACAAATCATTCCCATGTTGCTCTACCATGGGAAAATAGTGCATTGTCCTTGACTTATCTCTATCTATTCCACTCTGTGGATCAATTATTTTCATTTCAAAATGTAATAATGTACAAGATTCACCTTCAATGAGACACTGGGAATTTAGATTTATGCAATTAAATAAACCGATCAATAACGTTATAACAAACTTCTTCATATTTTTTCAATTTTTCCACAAAAATATTAGATGTTATCAACAAAAAAAAATATATCATATGTTTTTTTTCTACAAAAATTTACAAAATCGCAAATCACTAATTATCAATAGATTAACGCATATGTTTATTCGATTATGCTATTAATAAAGCTATCAAAACACTTTGGCGTACCATCTACATTAAGTATTTTGAACAGCATACGACGACGTAAAGCAGATATACTTTGAGACGAATATCCTGTTAAAATACACATTTCTGAAGGTTTAAAATGCAGGCGCACAAGCATACACAAATCATATTCTTCTGTACGAAGAATACTACGGCTGTTGAGCTTTGCATAAAATCCGGGAATCTCCGCATTAAACATCGCACGAAGTTCTCTCCAATCACTTGCAGAAGGCTTCATATCAGGTTTACCTGACATATATAAAAACTTTTGGGCTATTGGTGAACGTTGTAGCCGTTCCTCTACATTTGAAGTGTCCGCGGCTTTCAGCTTATACGTAAGTTTTTCTATAGTCTGCCGATATTCCTCAACCAAGGCATTACGTTCATCTTCTGTTTGTGCCAGAAGGCGCTGAAGATCAGTCTGTGCCTGAACCAGACGCTGACGGTCGTGCTCATATTCTAGTTGTTGGCGTGCAGCCTCTTCACGATGTTTCCTTATAACTATTATTACAATAAAGATTACGGCAAGCAATATTGTAAACACGGTTAACGCTGCCAGTTTAGCTTTCTGTGCCTCAAGTTCTTTCATATCAGCATGTATTTGAAGTCTGTTATGCTCATATTGCGCCTGTACGCTTGAACATCCTGACTTCATCAAATCGGTACAAATGCTGTCGTTAAGTTCATAACTTACTAAAGAATATTTTAAGGCAGAATCCTTTTGCCCGTTTTTCTCAAAAAACAAAGTCAGTCCCCTTGACGCAGCAAGTCTTTGGTTTAACGTTGGCTCTTTTACCTTCTGTAACTTACGGAAATAGTATAATGAAGAATCAAGTTTGTTAACACCTAAAAAATATAATCCTTTGTTATAATAATATATCTCCCGTCCATGCTCGATATTCCCGTTTTCATCAAAATAGCCCGAACCGGCCTCATAACATTTTATACACCTTAATGCATTTTTGAAGTCCTTACGTTCAGAATATGCAACTATCAATCCGCCCAAAGCCAATGCAGACTCTTGATTAAATCCATACTTTTTATACAGTCGTGAAGCCTTCTCACTCGTTTTTATTTCCATGTCAAAGTCTGACAACAAATAATAGGCGACAGCCTTTGTATCATAAGCTTGCAATGCTGTCAATGTGTCTTTTGCCTTCATCGCGTATTTATATAACAAGTCGGCAGTCTCCAGCATATTTCGTGGCATCAGCTCCTCTTCAAACAAATCAGAACTCTGTCCGTAAATACGGCACAATGTAGCATAATCACAATCTGCCGACATTGTATCGGCCATACTTGCAGCATTTTCATAACACTGCAAAGCTAAAGGAATGCTGTCCAAGTCACGGTATACGCAGCCAAGAAGATAATGAGCCAGCATGCGTTCATTGGCCGAGCCATGACGGTCATAATATCCAGCAACGGTCTTCATCATGCTGTCTGACGTAAACGGAACAAAAGCCTTGTTCTGAGCCTTGGCCAAAAGAATATAATCCTTAATTCCGCAACACTATTATAAAATATTTTTTTTAAGTACCTGAGCAACAAAAAGTTGCTCAGGATTTTGCC
>ENA-USZI01001149-USZI01001149.1-human-gut-metagenome-genome-assembly--contig:-NODE-1149-length-18318-cov-3.735431_pt1 | contig 18318 bp, 10 predicted proteins | sample MGYA00250042_ERZ773532 | MGnify/ENA primary metagenome ERZ773532 (study PRJEB29103, sample SAMN06112036) | human gut metagenome | biome: human gut; feature: ankylosing spondylitis patient; material... | reverse complement strand
ATCGGCGCATGGATGATCATCCTGCTTGTCACATGGGCACTGCGCGGTTTTTCTCTTAACAAGCTTGTAAGTATAAATATTTGTCCTGATGTTCTCCCCCGGTTGTCACGGAATCGTAACAGTTCCTGTGTAACAACGCGCTCTCCGAACAGGATTTTTTCCTTCAAGAGAGGCTTCATCATGTATGCGTTTCTGGATGCCGTGCGCTACCTTGTGCGGCGGTTGCTCCCTTTCATAGGCATATATTTTTTCGCAGAGCTTACGGAACTTTCCATACTGGCCCTGCGGGAATCCTCCAACCTGCATCTGTCGCTGAAAGGCTTTCTGGTTTCGTTCCCCGTTTGGGTGGGAACGACGATGGTTTCGTGCCTTTTTTCAATCCTGCCCGTGCTGGCGTACCTGCTGCTCCTGCCTCGGAAGTGGCACGGCGGACGGTGGGACAGGCGGGTTTCCATCCTCTTTTTCTTTCTGTTCACGGCGGGGCACTTGTTTGAGGAAGTCGCGGAACTGCTGTTCTGGGACGAATTCACTTCCCGCTTCAATTTCGTGGCCGTGGATTATCTTGTCTACACGAATGAAGTGATCGGAAACATCAGCCAGTCCTACCCTGTGGCCCTGTTTTTGGGCGGGATTACTGTGGCGGCGGGAGTCATTACGCTGCTGGCCCGGCGTTGGCTTTCCACGGTCCGCACCGTGCCGCGGCTTCTCATGCGTTTTGCCGGCGCGGCGCTGCTCGTCTTGTGCGCGTGCTCGCTCAATATGGTCAACTTCATGGATATATCCGAAGATACCGGCGATCGGTATCTCACCGAGCTGTCCAAGGATGGGCTGTACAGCCTGTTCCACGCGTTTTTTTCCAACGAACTTTCCTACAACGATTTTTATCTGACGCGCCCTGATGCGGATACCGTGGCGACGCTGGCCCCCTTGATGGCCTCGGATGCCCGCCGGGTGGGCGATCCCGCGTCGCTGGCCTATGAGGTGGCGCCGCATGAAAAGGAAATCCGGGCGAATGTGGTCATTGTGCTCATGGAGAGCATGGGCTCGGAATTTTTCAGCGAATTCCGCGACGATGGGCAAAAGCTGACTCCGGAATTGGAAAAGCTGGCTTCCGAGTCGCTCTATTTCAGCCATGTCTATTCGACGGGCACCCGCACCGTCCGGGGCATCGAAGCGCTCACGCTGGCGCGTCCGCCGCTGCCGGGTATGCCCATCGTGCGGTTGCAGGGCAACGACAACCTGCGCGGCATCTGGAGCGTATTCCGCGAGCGCGGGTATGACACCAAATGGATTTACGGCGGCTACGGCTATTTCGACAACATGAACGCCTACTTCGCCGGGAACGGGTTCACCGTGGTGGACCGTACGGTGATGCAGCCGGAAGAGATCACGTTCTCGAATATCTGGGGCGTGTGTGACGAGAACCTCTTTGCCCGCGCGATCAGGGAGGCGGACGCTTCCCATGCGGCGGGCAAGCCGTTCTTCAACTTCGTGCTGACGACTTCGAATCACCGCCCATACACCTATCCCGACGGAAAGATTTCGATTCCATCCAAGTCCGGGCGCAACGGCGGGGTCATGTACGCGGATTATTCCATCGGCAAATTCATGGAAGAGGCCCGCAAGCATCCGTGGTTTGACGATACCGTGTTCGTTTTTGTGGCGGATCACGGGGCGAGCAGTTCCGGGCGCGAGGAGATCAAGCAGGGGAACCATCACATTCCGCTTATCATTTATGCGCCGAAGTTCATCAAACCGGAGCGCCACGATCAGCCGATCAGCCAGATCGACGCCGTGCCGACGCTGCTCTCCCTGCTTCATTTCAAGTATACGGGCGAGTTCTACGGCACGAATGCGCTTGATCCGGACTATGTATCTCGTCTGTTCCTGAGCAATTATCAGAAATTGGCCTATGTCAAAGGCAACGAGATGGTGATCATGCGGCCTGTTCGCGGGGTGCACTTCTACCGTGACGGCCAGCAGATCGGTTCCGCCGAGGCCGCAAAGCCGCCACTCGTCGTATCCAACGGCATCCGCCACAACCGCGAACCAGGCCTCCACACCAGTACCATCGCCAACACGGCCACCATCACGCCGATACGCAACGGATTCAACGCGAACGGTACACGCACATTCGCACGCACCGCATCAAACGGAATCAGCGAACCCTTCGGCTCGACAATCCGCACGCACACCGAACCACCTGCAGCCGCCGCATGCACATACAGCGAACGTGGCGAAGACACCGACACCGAACTGACCGTACCGGCCCTGCGATTGACATCAGGACGGACGCGAACCGTGCGCAACACCTGCTCCGATTGTCTGGCTGCCTTATCCAACGCCTTCGAAGACACCGGATCCATACGAACATATTCCGACGAGCCATCCGCATCGACCTGCATATATGCCTGCGTCGGATCGGTGACCTTCAACAACCCCTCGTCAGTACGTTCGAGCCCAGGGCCCAGCACGTTGTACGCGGCGGCGGAATCACCCGATGCGGCCAAGGAACGCCAAAACGGCATATTGCACAACACGCACTCGACCGCCACCATCACCGCGAAAGCGACTACAATGGCTGCGCACATACGACGACGTGCCTGAAAACGCTGCTTCGAAAAAGTCACGTCATTATTCTAATAGCTTCATGTCGCGTTGGATTGAAAGAATGGCACACATGTCTCACCGCACACCATCAGACCCGGCCAGCCAACCGGAACATAACCGGACCATGCTCGAACGCGTCAGGCAAAATGTGCGGCGACTCGTCAACCAGGCCACGCCGCGCCACATCCACGCCAACCCCTTCGGCAAGGCGCTTGACAAGCCCGACGACATCGTCGACGAACTGACCCGCAACGCCATCCGGCTTAATCCGCTCATCAAACGACACGTCATCGACGGATTCGAAGGCGTGCCCGGAGGATTCCGCCTCGGATGGGCCCAACTGCCGCAGACCCACGGCCATGCCTTCTCCATCGGATTGTTCACCGACAGCGACCACTTCGCCCAAATCGCGCTCGCGGACGGCAAAGCGCGTGTCTTCGCCGGCACCGATCCGGACATGGACACGCAGGAACTCGAACCGCGGTTCGTCTTCGTCAAAGAGGAAACCCTTACGTTGGCGGACGGTCCAAGACTCGGCCATGCGGCCAGCCGCAATCCGAAAACGGTGCGCGCCACGCAAGGCGGCGTCGTGGGACGCATGCCGGGCGGTCGCATGATGTGGCTCGCCTCATGGCTCAAAACCGGCAGCCGTTACACGCTTGAGCAAATGCGCGCCAACCTGCCAGCGAATATGCGGTTCGACCTCGAATACCGGGACGCCATCACCATCGCGTTCTTCGCCGCCTACATGCTGCCACAGATGAACGGCCTGCTCGTCGGCTTCGGTTCCGGCAACATTTTCCGCAGGCTCAACCGCGAAGCGCCCATAGGCGCCATCCGACGGTCCATCAGAGACACCATGAGCGCCCGGTCGCATGGCATGCGCGCCTCCGGCCTGGAAGACTACTTCGCCGATCTGATGCGCGAAGCCCACGCGCTCGATACCGATCAAGGGCTCGAAGCTGTGCACGGAGCGGAACCGCTGCGCCTGTACACATCCAGCTATTCCGGATGCTACTTCTTCGCATGGGATTCCTCCCTGCCGTTCTCGGCAGTGCTGTGCGCCCTCAACATCGAGGGCAACCTCAACCGCTTCGCCGCCGTCAGCTCATGGCTGGAACGTAACGCACGCATCGGCGCTCTCCCCACGGAGGACACGGTGACGCGTGCCGAAGCCGCGCAGATCGACTTCGCCCTGCTGGAGAATCCGACGCTGATCGCGTTGAAACCGGACGACCGGTTCGGCGCGATCCTCGACCCGAACCGGGAAGACGGCATCCAGGCCGCCAGCCGACTGGCGGATATCGCGGCCGACTTCCGGCGTGAAGTCGCCGAATCAACCAAGGACAACGTGTTGGAAGGCGATTTCGGCGCCGACGGAGGTTCCGAATGGGTGTACCGGCAGACCATGTCCCGTCTGCTGCGCAGCCTGCGTCTGCCATACCGTTTCGACGTTGACTTCCGGTGCGACCTCAGCGACGGCGAAGTCGCAATCGGCTTCACTTCTGCTGGAGTGTCCATGATGCCGTTCACCCGATACGACGTATCGCGCCGCGCGTGGATCGACCTGACCGACGTCGAACGCACGCGTATGAGCGTCGATTACAATCTGCGCGTCGGACTCATGATGGCCGCGCTGAGCTTCGGAGCCGATCCGAATGTCAAACGCGTGTCGATGCACATCGATTCGATTGGTCTGGAAGAGGCCGTAGCCGAACAGGATTCCGCCATCAGCGAGTTGATGAGCGAGGCGTTAAGCGCCTTCGAACGCATCCGTACCGGAGACATGAGGCCATCCGGATCCAAAGCCGCTCCAAAGGACGGCGACTACCATGGCGATCCGGCTCGGCCCGTCACTCCGAGAACCACCGATATCTCATCCGAATCAATCGATTCCGACGATTCGGCTGGCTCGGATAGCGTTGGCACTGGAGACGATACGGTGGACGGCCAGTTCGAAGACCTGATGAAAGACATCGACTTCGACGAAATGGCGTTCGCGGTACCGGACGGACGCGCCGATGATGACGACGCCTCCATGCGGGACGACGCCAGCGACAAAACGGAGTACGACACCTACCTCGATGATGATGACGACGATCCGATGGCGCAGCTGCGCAAAAACCCGACCGTACGCAACTTGGTGACCGTCACCTTCACCCGCGACGAGTTCCTGAAGCGGCTCGACACTGACGGATTGGCCCATCCGACCGCCACATACCGCATGTTCGACGCCGAAATGGACGTGGACGGCAAAGGCGCGCTCAAACCCATCGATGCGGCCTTCGACCTTCGTGACAGCCGATTCTCACCGGCGGGAAGCCAAGAAGAACCCGAACTGTCCGACATTCGTTTTGATGACGGCACGGCGCAGTTGTTCGGCTGTGAGAACATGATGGGCCTGTCCATCCAGCGTGTCGACCTGTTGCAGCGCGCCGTGGGGGAGTTCCATCGTCTTGCGCAAAGCGACGGACTCGAATCGGTGGCCAAAGCCAAACAGGCCATGGACATCATCAATTCCATATCCGATCCGGAATTGACCGAATTGGCACCGCAGGTCACCAGCGCGCTGATCGACGGCGAAGACACGCCCGACTTCTCATTCGAACTGGCACAATCCCTCGATGACGAACGTCTGAAGGCACGAGACATGCTGTTCTCCGGAGACGTCGAGCGGGCCATCGAATCCGCCCAGTCCACACTCGAACGCATGGACCGGATCTTCGCTGAAAATCCGGGCGTGCCGCGGTACTTCAATTCATATGCGGAACGCGTCATCTACAACCGCATGTTCGCCACCGAAGGCGAAAGAACGGTGCTCATTCCCGACAACCTGTTCTACATGCATATGGAGCTTGCCGACCTGCTCGCCCAAGTCAAAGGCGTCGATGCCGCGCTGCCGCATCTGAACGCCATGGTGCGTTACGCCCCCGCATACCCGCTGTCGCACCTCAAGCTCGCCGTGCAGCTGGGGCGTGCCGAGGACTGGGATCCGGCACGTGCGGCATGCCTCAACGCGCTGAACGTCGCGCTTGACCGGGAAGACGCCTCATTTGCCTACTATCGCCTCGCCTATGCGGAATGGATGTGCGACCACTTCGACCTTGCCGCCGCCTCATACATCATGAGCGAGGAGATCGCCCCCGGACGTATCGCCATGCTCGAAAGCGAACTGCAGGAACTGATCGGAAGAGCGCAATCGCAGTGCATTCCGGTGCCGACCAACGTGCAGGAAGCCATCCACGTGCTCGCCGACGCCGGACTGCCGGTATGGCCGAACACGCCGGTCGCGCCCCTGATGCACCAAGCGGCCCGCGTCTGCGTGGACAAAGGCATGTTCGTGCCCGCACGCACCCTGTCGGTGGCCGCGATGCGCATGGATTACGAAGACCATGACGGTGCCGACGTGGTGCAGGTGCAGTTCCTGCGCTCTCTGAACAACTAACAAAACGGTCGAACATTTGTGCGATAATCGGTGCTGGCGTGGACATCCGCGCGGCATGGCGGAAATGATGGGAAAGCGGTGACAATGACGAATCGTGATGATTCCGAACAGTTGGCATGGGATTTCGACGCGCCGGAGAGCGACGGTAGTTCCGCGGCCGTCGTGGCCGATGAGGGGCTGGCTTCGCTGACTCCGGGCAGCGAACGTTGGATTGCCGCGTTGCAGCCGACCGATGCCGACGCCATGCGCCTCGACAAGGTTGATGTGGCTTCGATGAGCGCCGAAGCCGCGGCCAGGCTGTGGGCGCGCGTGGCCGCATGGGTGGAATCAGACCAGATCGCATACTATATCGACGATGCCCCCGTCTCATCCGACGCGGCATATGACGCAAGATTGCGCTGCCTGCAATCGCTTGAGGCGCAGTTCCCATCACTTGACTCACCGCAGTCACCGACCCATCGTGTGGGCGGCACGTTCTCCAACGACTTCGCTTCCGTACGTCATCCATCGCGCATGATGAGCCTCGATGACGTGTTCTCCATCGAGGAGCTGCGCGAATGGTACGACGGCGTGCTCAGGGGATTGGATTGGCCCGAATCGAAGCCACTGCCCATGACCTGCGAGGTGAAAATCGACGGTCTTGCGCTGAACCTCATCTACCGCAACGGCGTGCTTGAACAGGGTCTGACCAGAGGCGATGGCGTGACCGGCGAGGACATCACTCTCAACGTGCGCACCATCTCCACCATTCCGCAGAACCTTGCCGGACCGGAGGAAGACATTCCCGAATTCGTGGAGATCCGCGGCGAAGTGTTCATGCGATGGGACGATTTCAACAAGCTGAACGCCGAGAACGAGGACGCCGGTCGCGCGCCATTCGCCAATCCCCGCAACGCGGCCGCAGGTAGCCTGAGACAGAAGGATCCGCGTATCACCGCAACCCGTCGCCTGAGCTTCTACGCGCACGGCATCGGATCGCTGCGTTGGGGTGCGGGGCACGCCGGCAACGGCCATGATGTGGTCAACGACCAATCCGAAGTCTACGAATTGTATAAGAAATGGGGTGTGCCCGTCTCTCCGCACACCCGTGAGGTCACGTCGTTCAAGGAAATCCTCGACATGATCGACTATTACGGCGAACACCGAGGCGACATCGAACACGCGCTTGACGGCATCGTCGTGAAGGTCGACGATTTGGGATTGCAGCGTTCCCTTGGTGCCACATCGCGTGCGCCGCGCTGGGCCATCGCCTACAAATATCCACCGGAAGAAGTCAATACCGAGCTGCTTGACATCACTGTGCAGGTGGGGCGCACCGGACGTGTGACTCCGGTGGCGGTGTTGAAACCCGTGTACGTGGCCGGTTCCACAGTATCCCGTACCACGCTGCACAACCCCTTTGAAGTGGAACGCAAAGGCGTGCTCATCGGCGACACCGTGGTGGTGCGCAAGGCGGGAGACGTGATTCCCGAGCTCGTCGGTCCGGTGCTGGAGCGACGCAAGGGACGTGAGGGCCAGATCCGCCGGTTCGTGATGCCCACGCGTTGCCCGAGCTGCGGCGCGGAACTCGCTCCCGCCAAAGAGGGAGACAAAGATATACGCTGCCCGAACGTGGAATCCTGCCCGGCGCAGCTGACCGAGCGGATCATCAATCTGGCGTCCCGTAAGGCGTTCGATATCGAACATCTGGGCGACCAATCAGCCATTGCGCTGACGAATCCCGAAGAGGACAGGCCCGATTCCATCGACACGTATGCGCCGAACATCACCGAAATCGTGGTGAAACCCGGTGAGGAGCCTGAACCGTACGAGCCGGTGGCAGGACTGGAACTGCCGCCCATGCAGACACCTGTGCTGTCCAGCGAGGCCGGGCTGTTCTCGTTGACGTCCGCAGACCTCAAGGATGTGCGCGTCTGGCGCGAGGCCCCAATCATCGAAATCCACGAGACCGTCGGGTCAAACGGCAAGATCAAGAAAGTGCGCAAACGTGTGGGCGGATCCGGATTATGGCATCAGGTGCCCGCATTCTGGACCGCGCCTACCGCCGCCCGCAAACGCAAGGAAGCCGACATCGACGAGACCGCGGAATATCCGCAATACGTGGTGCCGGATGACGCCGTGGTGATCCGCGAGGAAATCAAGGTATCCCGTGGAGGCACGTCCAGCGTGCAGCCGGTGTACATTCGTCCGGCGGAAAACACTCGCAAGATGCTCGACGAAATGGACAAAGCCCGCCATGCCGACCTGTGGCGCGTTCTGGTGGCCCTGTCCATCCGCAGGCTCGGACCGCCCACCGCACGCACCATCGCCAGCGCGTTCGGTACGTTGGATGCCATCGAACATGCCAGCGTGGACGAATTGTCCCAAATCGACGGTATTGGTCCGGAAATTGCGGAATCCGTAGTCACATGGTTCACCGCGGCCCGTGAGCCGGGCAATTGGCGCGGTGCCGTGCTTGACGCATGGAAGGCCGCCGGCGTAGGAGTCGGACAAGCCCAAGCCAGCGGACTACCACAGACATTGGCAGGCAAAACGGTCGTGGTCACCGGCTCGTTGGAAGGATTCTCCCGCGATTCCGCCAAAGAGGCCATCGTTCTGCGCGGAGGCAAAGCCGCAGGATCCGTCAGCAAGAAAACCGATTGGGTCGTCGTAGGCGAGAATGCCGGCTCAAAAGCCGCAAAAGCCGAGGAACTGGGCATCCCCATGCTCAACGAAGACCAATTCAAACAGCTGCTCGACACAGGAACAGTTGAATAATCGCCACACCATCTGGCAAGCCGTGCCGCGAACCGCTACTGTGGTACGCGGCATAAGGAGGAAGCATGAGCGACGAGCGCACCATCGAAGCGCGCATCTACGAACGGCTAAGCAAAGTGATTGACCCCGAACTGGGCAGGTCCGTCACCGACTTGGGCATGATCGCAGCCATTGACGCCACGCCAGTGGCAGGCGAAACCAACACGTACGACGTACGGGTGCGGGTCGAACTGACCGTGGAAGGCTGTCCGCTGTCGCAGACCATCACCAACCAGATCAACGGCGCGGTCGCCTCCTATCCCGATGCCACGTTGATTCCCAGCATCGAAGTCGGCTCCATGAGCCAAGACAAACTCACCCAGCTGGTGGCCGGTCTCAAAGCGGAACGTAAACAGAACCCGTTCAACAAACCCGGCATCAAAACCCGCATCTTCGCCATCGCCTCCGGCAAAGGCGGCGTGGGCAAATCGTCTGTCACCGCCAATCTGGCAGCCACATTCGCGGCGCTCGGCTACGATACCGCCGCCATCGACGCCGACATCTACGGTTTCTCGCTGCCCAGGCTATTCGGCGTGCAATCACAGCCCACGAACCTCAACGGCATGCTCATGCCCGTCACCGCATGGGGTGTGAAACTGATCTCCATCGGCATGTTCGCCGGCGCGGACAGAGCCATCCTATGGCGTGGTCCAAGACTGCAACGCTCCTTGGAACAATTCCTATCCGACGTATGGTGGGGCGAGCCGGACGTATTGCTGCTCGACCTGGCGCCCGGCACCGGCGACATGGCGATTTCCGTGGCACAGGCACTGCCGAACGCCGAACTGGTGGTGGTCACCACACCGCAGCCATCCGCCTCCGACATCGCGGTACGATCCGGCCTGGTGGCATTGCAGGTGCCGATGAAAGTTCGCGGCGTCGTGGAGAACATGAGCTACTACGAGCACAAAGGCGAGAAGCTACGTATCTTCGGCGAAGGTGGCGGCGCACGCGTATCCGAACAGCTGACCCACAGCCTCGGCTATGAAGTGCCACTGCTCGCACAACTCCCATTGGAGCCTGAACTGCGCGAAACCGGCGAAGCAGGCCGGCCCGCAGTCCTAACCAAAGAGGGCGCGTTGCGGTCGGACGGTATCGGAGAAACATTCAAGAATCTTGCCGAATCGCTGATGAGACTGCCTCAATAAAATCACCATACGGTTGGAGCGTTCCTCCAAAACAACACATCGGAATGCGACTCAGCCACGGAATACGGAATCCGTTATGAGACAAAACCGACGTAAATCGTGGGTCCTGTGTAATATCAGGCGCAGACACGGGGGCCGAATGGCTGAGAGGAAGCAATCGCTTCAACCGTATGAACGTATACCGGGTAATGCCGGCGCACGGACGTCTCTCTATTTCCCGTGCCTTGACGAAAAGAGAAAGGCACATATCCCATGACTGAAGAAAACCAGTCTTCCGCAGTTCGCAAACACAACAACAAGTGGCGCGTGGTCGATATCGTCGTCGCAGCCATCATCGCCGTCGCATCCGGCGTGATCTTCTGGGGCTGGGACATCGTCTGCACCGCGCCGCTGGCCCTCTTCGAGGCGGTGACTCCAGGCTTCGAAGGCCTGCTTAACGCTTTCTGGCTGTTCGCAGGCCCTCTGGCCGCCATCATCGTGCGCAAGCCTGGAGCCGCACTGTTCGCGGAAACCCTCGCGGCCGCGCTCGAACTCACCATGGGCAACCAGTGGGGCGTCGGCGGCTCGCTGATCGTCGGCATCGTGCAGGGCCTCGGCGCCGAAATCGGTCTTGCCATCTTCGCCTATAAGAAGTGGGACCTGCTGTCCACCACGATCTCCGGCGCACTTGCAGGCGTCGGCTGCGGCCTGTACTACTGGCTTACCAATCCGGCTTGGAGCGCGCTACGCGTCAGCATCTACCTGATCGCCTCCGCCATTTCCGGCGCGGTGCTCGCCGGCGCGGTGATGTACCTCCTGCAGGTGGCCATCGCCAAGACCGGCGTGCTCGACCGCTTCGAATCCGGTCGTACGCAGGAACTGGTCTGATTGTCCGATGCAAGCAAATCCCGCATCACATCAAGGTGGTGCGGGATTTTCTTGTGATGGCGCATCGCATGACAACGGCATACGAAACAACAGCATGACAATCAGAAGAAAGAACGACGAATGACCACTGACGTTCAGAACACAACAGCGGCCGGCGTGACCGCACATGATTGGGGATGGAGACACGCCTCACGTAAGGATTTCGCGCTACGACACGTCGACTTCGACATCAAACCGGGGGAGCGGGTACTGTTGCTTGGCGCGTCCGGCGCAGGCAAATCAACCCTGATGTCCGGTTTGGCCGGCGTGCTCGGTGGAGATGACGAAGGCGAGCAGGAAGGCGAGCTGCTCATCGACGGCGTCGACGCCAGACAAGCGCGCGGACGTTGCGGGCTGGTGCTTCAGGACCCGGACTCGCAGACGATTCTCGAACGTGCCGGAGACGACACCGCATTCGGCTGCGAGAACCTGAACCTGCCGAAAGATGAAATCTGGAACCGGGCACGAGCCGCCCTTGACATCGTCGGGCTCGACTACATGGCGTTCGACCGCTCCACACGAGGACTTTCCGGCGGGCAACGTCAGCGCCTCGCCTTGGCGGGCGTGCTGGCCATGCACCCTGGCCTGCTGCTGCTTGACGAACCGACCGCCAACCTTGACCCGGACGGTGTCAAGGAAGTGCACGACGCTGTCCGCCACGTCCTCGAACAAACCCATGAGACGCTGGTTGTGGTGGAACATCATATCGACGTGTGGCTCGACCTGGTCGACCGCGTCATCGTGCTGGGCAAACCCGAAGCCGATTCGAACGTCGGCGGCGTAATCGCCGACGGCACTCCAGACGAAGTGTTCGGCCACATGGGTCAGGTGCTTGCCGACGGCGGTGCGTGGGTGCCGGGCCGCACCATCGAAAGCCACGCGCCCAAACCGGAACAAATCCGGCAACCGCAGGACGTCGTGCTTTACACGCGGGATCTGAGCTTCGGCTATGATTTCCCGCTCGGCGAGCATATCGACCTCGAATTCCATTCCGGTGAGGTGACCGTGTTGACCGGCAGAAACGGCGTGGGCAAATCCACACTTGGACTCACTCTCGCAGGACTGCTCAAACCGATGGCAGGACGTGTATGCATGGCGGACGATCTGGTACCTCCCCATCGCGAAAACAATGTGATCACATGGAAAAGCCGCGACTTGCTGGGACGTATCGGCATGGTGTTCCAAGAGCCGGAACACCAGTTCGCCGCATCCACCGTGCGAGACGAGGTGGCCATCGGCCCCAAATCCATGGGCAAAACCGACGAGGAGGCGTATTCCATCGCCGACAGGCTGTTGGAACGCCTGAATCTTTCCCGCTTCGCCAAAGCGAATCCATTCACCCTATCGGGCGGTGAGAAAAGAAGACTGTCCGTGGCGTCCATGCTGGCTGCCGCGCCAAGAGTGCTGGTCATGGACGAGCCGACATTCGGACAGGATTTCACCACGTGGACCAGCATGGTCCAATTGATCGCCGGTGCGCGCGACCAAGGTTGCGCGGTCATCATGATTACGCACGATGAGCCGCTCATCGAAGCGCTGGGCGCACGCCGTATTTTGGTCAGAGAGGGGGAGTGACATGCTCGAAACCAACAAAAACAGTGGGCGCGACGGCAATGAAAAGCTCGAAACCATTACCGTGGTGCCACACAAGGAACGTCGTAACGAAACGAAGCCGGCGTCACCGTCATGGTTCGTGGCGAAAATCAACCCGGTAAGCCGTTTCATCGGTGCGTTGATCCTGTGCATTCCGATGTTCTTCACCCTCGATGTCGTTTCGGCATCCGTGGCGTTTGGTTTGGAAATGCTATTGTTATGGATCGGCGGAGTGGCTCCTTGGACGGTCTTGCGCAAGACATGGCCGGTATGGATAGCGGCCACAGGCAGCTTCGTTTCCGTGGCGTTGTACGGCAAGACATCCGGCACGGTGCTGGCCAATCTGGGCGGCATCATCGTCATCTCCCAAGGATCGCTCTATCTGGCGTTGGCCACATTCCTACGTGTCGCCGCAATCGCCGTGCCGGGTGTGATTCTGGCTTTGGGACTCGACCCGACCGATCTGGCCGACGGACTCGTGCAGATTCTGCGCCTGCCGCAACGTTTCGTATACGGCGGCCTTGCCGGCATGCGTATGTTCACGCTGCTGCAGGACGATTGGCGTGCACTCGGCCAGTCACGCCGCTCGCGTGGCCTCGGCGACGGCAGCACCATCAAACGCGTCTTCTCGCAAGCATTCAGCCTGCTCGTCGTATCCATCCGACGTGGAACGAAACTCGCCACCGCCATGGAAGCGCGCGGATTCGGATCCGACGCGCCACGAAGCCAAGCGCGCGAATCGAAACTGCATGCGGTCGACTGGCTGTTCTACGCCATCTGCATCGCGGTGCCGGCAATCGCGTTGGCCACCGCATACTACACCGGCTACTGGCATTGGGCGTTCAGCAACGTGTCCAACTAATGGATGATGATTCCCCAATCGGCAGCTAAATGAAAAAGCTCTCTGTCATACGTTCCAATCGGAATCGTATGACAGAGAGCTTTATCCTATTTCGGCAAGCCTTACACGGCTTCTTACTTGGCGAGCTTATCCAGCAGCAACGCTTCGGTGATGACGTTGTTCTTCAACGCCGGCAGACTGATGGACTCGTTCGGGCTATGCGCGTTGGCCTTCGGATCCTCCGGACCGGTGACCAGCACCTGCGCCTTCGGGAAGATGCGCTGCAATTCCGGAATGAACGGGATGGAACCACCCTCGCCCTTGTTGACCGGAGCCACACCGAACGCTTCCTCCATGGCGTCCATGGCGTCCTTGGTGGCCTCAGCGTTCGGATCCATGGCCCAGCCCATGCCGTTGTCGAGCTTGTCGACCCACACTTCGGCACCGAACGGCGCATGCTCCACCATGAACTTGGCCAACGCCTCCTGGGCCTCTTCCGGGCGCTGGTTCGGCGCGGTGCGCAAGCTCAGACGGAACGTGGTTTCAGGAGAGATGACGTTGAAGGATCCTTCCACCGGATGCGCGTCGAACCCGATGACGGTGACGCTGGGCTTCGTCCACAGACGCGCGGCGAGCGAACCGGTGCCGGCAAGACGATACGATTCGACGATGCCCGCGTCGGCGCGCACAGTCGCCTCGTCCATATCACGCTGCAGGCCGCCAACCGGTTCCTCGGACGCAACGCCCGGCACGGCCAAATCGCCATTGGCGTCGTACATGGAGGAAATCAACATCGCAGCCAGCGTGTTCGCGTCAAGAATCGGGCCGCCATACTGGCCGGAATGCACCGGATGTTCCAACGCCTTGACATGCACATCAATATCGGTGTTGCCACGCAGCGACGTGGTCAGCGACGGAATCTCAGCGGACCAGTTGCCCGAATCGGCCACAATGATCGCATCGGAAGCGAACTCGTCCCGGTGCTCTTCGATGAACGGAATGAAGCTCGGAGAACCCATCTCCTCCTCGCCTTCGATGAACACCTTGATGTTCACCTTCAGATCGTCTCCAAGCGCTTTCAGCGCACCGGAATGAATGGCGATTCCACCGCCGTCGTCCGCGGCTCCGCGGCCGTACAGACGCGTGTCGATTTCAGTGCCGACGAACGGGTCGGTGTTCCATACGCTCGGATCCGGCACCGGCTGCACGTCATGGTGCGCGTACAGCAGCACCGTCGGCGCGTCCTCGCTGACGTTTTTGGAACCGATGACCTCCCAAGCGCCCGGCGTGCCGTCGGGATTGTGCGACTGCACCACCTTCGTATCGACACCAACCTCGCGCAGCAGGTCCGCCACGAATTGCGCGGAACGCTTCATATGGTCCGCGGTGATGCCCTTCGCGGAAATCGACTGCAAGGCGATCTTCTGGTTCAACACGTCGACGATGCGGCTGAAATCCGACTCGACGCGCGTGCGAATCTCTTCGGCTCCTAAAGCTGTCATAATCCTTGATGCTCCCTATATATGCGTGTGTATTACGCGGATTGAATATCGTGTGACGAATGTCCATTGTATCCGTTCTTTGCAGACCGTCCGACCGCAGCTTGAATCGCAGCTTGAACCGCAACGCAGACGGCACCGCGGGCGGCATCGAGCGTCGATACGTCACCTTACGCTCTATAGGCATGAGTTTGTTTACCAAGAAGGAAGAACCGGCGCAGGAGAACGTCGAGAGCAAGGCTGCACAGCCGACCTCCGGCAAGGGCCGTCCGACCCCGAAGCGCAAGGACGCCCAGGCGCAGAATCTCCGTCCGCTGGTCCCCAAGGATCGCGACGCCAGCCGTAAGGCGGCCAAGGCCCGCATCCGCGAACGTGAGAACGCCGAATACGATGCCATGCAAAGTGGCGACATCAACCACATGCCGAAGTCGGAACGTCTGCCGTGGCGCATCTACATCCGTGACTACGTCGATGCCCGCTTCAATCTGGGCGAGTTCTTCATCCCGGTCGCGTTCATAATCCTGATCGGATCCATGGTCGTCACCTACAAGTGGCCTGCATTGGCGTTGCCGCTCATGCTGATCATGTATGTCTACTTGTTTGCCGTGATTATCGACGTGGCGGTCATGTGGCACAAGCTCAAGAAGAAGCTCATCGAGAAATTCGGTGAGCAGTCCGTGGCCAAGGGCATGCGTTCCGGTTCCTACGCGTGGAGCCGTGCCATCCAGATTCGCCGTTGGAGGCTTCCGAAGCCTCGTTACCCGAAGCGTGGACACTGGCCGGAGTGATCGGTATCGAGAACCGCCGGTGATTTTTCAAGCCGTCAGCGAACAACTGACGGCTTTTCCATTACCATGGAAAACGATTGCTCGCATCGAACAAAAGCTCACTTCACGTGCGTGCAAACGAATCAATGAGGAACGAATTGGGATTCAATATGGTTCAACAGCATTTCGACATCGCTATCATCGGAGCCGGCCCCGGCGGTTACTCTACGGCACTGCGTGCCGCGGAACTCGGCAAATCGGTGGCGTTGATCGAACGTGACGGTACGCTCGGTGGCACATGCCTCAACCGCGGATGCATCCCATCGAAGGCATTGTTGACCGCCGTGCATAGCGTCGAAACCATCCATAACGCCGAACGCATGGGCATCAACGCCACGCTGCAGAGCATCGATTTCGGCAGATTACGTGATTTCCGCGTCTCCACCGTGGAAACGATGACGAAAGGGCTGACGGGCCTGCTGGCGCATCGCGGCGTCACCGTATTCCGCGGTTGCGCGGCATTGCAGAACGCGCATACAGTACGTGTCACGCCGGCTGAGGGGGAGACGCAGGTATCGCGGTCCGTGGAAGCCGGCGTGTTCGAACCGGTTGAAACGGAACTTGCGATCGATGCCGACGACATCGTGTTGGCAACCGGATCGCGTCCGCTTGCGTTGCCTGGAAATCCGTTCGCCGGCGCGCTGATCGATTCCACCCAGGCGTTGGAGCTGAATACCTTGCCCTCCAGCGCGGTGATTATCGGTGCGGGTGCGGTGGCATTGGAATTCGCGTCGCTGTGGAATGCCGCCGGTTGCGAAGTGACACTGCTGATTCGTAAGGACCGCGTGCTGTCCACATGGGAACGCCGTGCTTCGATGACGCTGACACGTGAGCTGAAACGCAGGGGAGTGAACGTGATCGCACGCACCGCGGTGGACCGTGTCGACACTGGCGCGAACCTAGGGGCCACTGTGCACTATCGGCAGGGCGATTCCGATGAGGACCGCACCGCTTACGGCGAAGTGGTGCTTGCCGCCATCGGACGTGTGCCCAATACCGACGCCGACTGGTTCCGCTCCAGCGGCCTGAAGCTCGACGAACGAGGATACGTGACCGTCGACGGATACGGACGGACGAACCTTGATGGCGTGTGGGCGCTGGGAGACATCACTCCAGGTCATGCGCTGGCCCACCGCGCCTTTGAACAAGGCATCACCATCGCTGAGAAAATCGCCGGAGCCGATCCAAAACCCGTGATTGACGACACCGTGCCACAGGTGGTGTTCTCTTTCCCCGAAGCAGCAAGCGTCGGATTGACGCTCGACCAGGCAAAAGCGCGCGAAGACGTGGTCGAGCCGAAGGAGACGGCATACCCGATGCTGTCCAACGCGCGCATGCTGATGAGCGGGGAAGGCGGATCGATGACCGTCGTCAGCGGTGCGTTTGCGAACAATCCTGATATGCAGGTGGTGTTGGGCGTGCACATCGTCAGCCCAATCGCCAGTGATTTGATAGCGGAAGCCGAACAGTTGGTCGGCAACCGTATCCCGCTTGCCGATGCGGCACGGCTCATCCACCCGCATCCCACGTTCAGCGAGACGCTCGGTGAGGCGTTGCTGAAAGCGGACGGACGCCCGCTGCATACGAGATAGGCGGAGTAGAATAGCGCAGTCGCACCATAAATGGCATGGTTCCTGATAGACTATCGTCCCAGTGTGTGTAACCGAACCGTCAAGCGAGGAAGTCGATGGCAGATAAAGCAGAGAAAAAGAAGCAGAAGAAGCAAGGCACCATCAGCCAGATCATCCAGATCTTCAAATACACCCAAGCTGAGGATAAGGCGCTTCCGTGGCTGTGCGGTGGCGTGTTCGTGGCACCGATTATCGTGTTCGTCGTACTGGGCGTCATATTCAAGTGGCATGTGTTCAGCTGGATTCTGTTCATGATTCTTGCCGTCATGCTGGGCGTGCTGTTCGCCACCATGATGCTCACCAAGCGTGCCGACAAGGTCGGCTACGCCAAGATCGAAGGTCGTCCCGGTGCCGCAGTAAGCGTGCTCGGCAACATCAGCAAGGCCGGCTTCAACTTCCCCCAGGAACCGGTGTGGATTGACCCGAAGACCAAGGACGCCATCTGGCGCGGTACCGGTTACAACGGCATCTATCTGCTGGGCGAAGGCGATTACAATCGCGTCAAGCGAGCCATGGATCGTCAGGAGCAGCGCATCAAGGGCGTGACCGCCGGCTCCGAAATCCCGGTCTACCGTATGTACGTCGGCACCGGCGCAAACCAGACCCGTCTCAAGGACGTGCGCAAGACGCTGCTCAAGTTCAAGAGCTACCAGCCGACCCATCACAAGAACAAGCTGATGGCCGCCATCCATCCGAGGACTCGTTTCGTGCTCACCAAGACCGAGCTCACGGTGCTCAACGAGCGTCTGCGTACCCTGCAGCTGAAGAACGGCATGAGCGTGCCGAAGGGCGTCGACCCGATGCATCCGCAGCGCGTGAGCCGTCGCGCCATGCGCGGCCGCTGACGGTGGAATCGCATTATTCCGTTGAAAAAGCTCCAATCGCGTCGTGCGATTGGAGCTTTTCCTATATTCGAAGCCATACGTGTCCATTAATTGATACGCCGCTGAAGGGCGTGACGCGAGGAGGCGAAAGTGGTGATGAATACGGTCGGTAACATTTTCTCCGGGCAGGTGGTAGGT
>ENA-USZI01001145-USZI01001145.1-human-gut-metagenome-genome-assembly--contig:-NODE-1145-length-18390-cov-7.025283_pt1 | contig 18390 bp, 17 predicted proteins | sample MGYA00250042_ERZ773532 | MGnify/ENA primary metagenome ERZ773532 (study PRJEB29103, sample SAMN06112036) | human gut metagenome | biome: human gut; feature: ankylosing spondylitis patient; material... | reverse complement strand
TTTTCTCCACGATATGATTGATCAATACGGCAAAAGCCTCTTGGGTATCCGTAGCCTTATGAAGTTTAGTCACCGTAGAATTATCCTCATCCTTCAATGCCTCTTTCCGCAATTTAGCCTTATAAGCGAAGTGGCTACGAACCAACGAATAGATCGCCAAACCAATCATAGCGACCAAAGCTGGAATACCTCCCCAATAAATCAAAAGAGCGACGATGAAACAGATCGTAAAAGCAGCCCCTGCCGTAATGAACCAACCACCTATCACGGACAATACGCCTGTGATGCGATATACGGCGCTCTCACGCCCCCAAGCACGGTCTGCCAACGAAGTACCCATAGCGACCATGAAAGCCACATACGTCGTAGATAAAGGCAATTTCAAGGAGGTTCCCAAAGCGATCAGCAATCCGGACAAAACCACGTTAACCGAGGCACGTACCAAGTCGAAGCTAGCCTTGTCATCCATGATCATCTCGCTTTGGTCGAAACGGCTATCAATCCAGTTCTTAACCGGAGTGGGCACGATACTTAATATCGTAGCGGATATATTACTGCAATTCCGTACCAATACCCGCGCGACAGGCGATGTACCGAAAGACTCCTCTCCATCCGATTGACGAGACAGATCCAAGGAAGTCTTCACCACGTTCTGAGCCTTTTTGGAGGTAGCCAAGGCGATTACCATCACGATCCCGGACCCCACCAAGAAATACCAAGGTGTCTGGGCCGGTCCCAACAAGGAGGTCATCAAAAATGTATCCGTGGTAGTGGTCCCTCCCTGCGCCATCAAGTCCATATAAGAGGAATAATCGAAGTCAAGAATTTTTTGATGATGCTTTATAAGAGAAACTATGAGACTGTCCTTTGCAAAAAAGTTCATGAAATGTGGAATGGAGCGAATGTATCATATACACAAGCGGCACAAAAACATGATATCGTCAACTATTCAACAATGTTAAATAGAGCAAAGCGGATAATCGAAGGAAAAAGCTCAGAAGGATATAAAATCATTTTCTGGAAAAAGATTCCACATAAAGTACCGTTTGCATGTCAATCATCTATTGTGCCTTATAGGTCAATAAGTGGAGCAATTGTAAATGACGTTTACAATATAGAGAAATCCAATTTAGTAAAAGATTTGCACCTATATATTTTTCCATTAAGAGACTATACTGTAGTTGGACTTTTCTGTATTGAAACTACACAAAAGCGATACTCAACGTTCAAAAGAGAGTTTGAAAAATTGAATGCAACTGAAAAAGAACGATATTTATGCTATTTGGCTTTTGAGTATACCGAAAATATTTTTATGTCACCAGCTGTCAAAAGTAGCGTTCTAAAAAATGAAACATTGAAAAAACTTGCATATGAAACAAATGGGATTCCAGCAATTGGAGTTCATACGCCAGAAATAGATTTTTATAATAGAATGATTTATAAAAAAGTGGACTGGGAAAAAGTTCCTAATCTATTGGACAAAAAATTTGCAATTCAATAATTAAGTTGTAAAAAGGAGCCCCCGCCATGACCAACTTTGACTTTTTGAAAGATGACCCGCAATTTTCCGGCTTTGCGGATGCCGCGATTGCTGCGGAGAGGATTCTGCCCATTGATGCGGCCACCGCTGTGCTGGACTGCCGCCGTGCCATGGAATTTGCAGTCAAATGGATGTATTCGGTGGACAGCTCCCTCGTCAAGCCGTGGGATGATAAGCTCATCAGCCTGATGAGCACAGAAGAGTTTCACGACATTGTGGACGATGATTTGTGGCGGCGGATGGATTTTATTCGCAAGCGCGGCAATGATGCCGCCCACGGAAGCCGCAGCATCAGCCGGGAACAGGCGGAACTTTGCCTCGAAAACCTGTTTCTGTTCCTTGATTTCGTGGCGTACTGCTATGGAACAAGCTATCAGGAAAAGAAATTTGACGCTTCCCTGCTTACACAACAGCCTGCTGCACCCGTTGCACAGCCCGCTCTGCCGGATGTGGATTTGGATGCACTTATCAAAGAAAACGCTGAGCTCAAGGCGCAGCTGACCGCCCGCCGCGAAACGCAGCAGCCCACCTATGTACCCAAGCCGCTGGAACATTCGGAGTACAAGACCCGGAAACTGTATATCGACTCCATGCTCACCGATGCCGGGTGGGTCGAGGGCAAAAACTGGGTCAACGAGGTCCCTCTGCCCGGGATGCCCAACAAGAGCGGCACCGGCTATGCAGATTATGTCTTGTACGGCGATGATGGCCGTGCGCTGGCTGTGATCGAAGCAAAGCGCACCTGTAAGGATGTTGCGGTAGGCCGTCAGCAGGCAAAGCTGTATGCAGATATTCTCGAAAAGCAGTTTGGCCGCCGCCCGGTGGTATTCCTGACCAACGGTTTCGATACCCGCATTGTGGACAATATCTATCCCGAGCGCAAGGTCGCTTCCATTTACTCCAAGCGCGACCTTGAAAAATGGTTCAATCTGCAAGCAATGCGCACCAGCCTTGCCAATGTGGATGTAAACAAAAACATTGCCGGACGGTACTATCAGGAAGGTGCCATCAAGGCTGTTTGTGACAGCTTTGGCCGCAAGAACCGCCGCAAGGCTCTGCTTGTTATGGCAACAGGCTCCGGCAAGACCCGTACCGTCATTGCACTGGTGGATGTATTATTGCAGCATGGCTGGGTCAAAAACGTACTGTTTCTGGCTAACCGCAACAGCCTTGTGACCCAGGCAAAACGAAGCTTTGTCAACCTTCTACCGGAGCTTTCCGTGACGAATCTCTGCGAAGAAAAAGACAACTTTACGGCACACTGCGTGTTCTCGACCTATCAGACCATGATGAACTGCATTGATTCCATTCACGATGCAGAGGGCAAGTTGTTCACCTGTGGTCATTTCGATTTAATTATCTGCGATGAAGCACACCGCTCCATCTACAATAAATACCGCGACATCTTCCACTATTTTGATGCGCCGCTGGTTGGCCTGACCGCCACACCCAAGGATGAGATCGACAAAAACACCTACGAGATCTTTGACCTCGAAAACGGCGTGCCCACCTATGGTTATGAGCTGGCGCAGGCCGTCAAGGATGGCTTTCTGGTTGATTTCCTCTCGGTGGAAAGCGAAGTCAAGTTCATGAAGAAAGGCATCACCTACGATGAGCTTTCGGACGAAGAACGGGAAGCCTACGAAAACACCTTTGAGGATGAAAACGGCAACCTGCCGGCCAGCATTGATGCATCTGCTCTGAACAGCTGGCTGTTCAACAAGGACACCATTCGGCAGGTCTTGAATGTCGTTATGCAGAACGCCTTGAAAATCGACTACGGCAGCAAAATCGGAAAAACGATTATTTTTGCCAAGAGCCACGATCATGCAGAGGAAATCCTCAAAGTGTTCAATCAGGAATATCCTCACCTGAACGGCTACGCTAGGGTGATCGACAATCGGCTCAATTATGCGCAGAGTGCCATTGACGAATTTTCTGACCCGAAGAAATTGCCGCAGATTGCCATCTCGGTGGATATGCTGGACACCGGCATCGATGTGCCGGAGGTTCTGAATCTGGTCTTTTTCAAAAAGGTTCTGAGCAAGGCAAAATTCTGGCAGATGATCGGTCGTGGAACCCGCCTGTGTCCGGGGCTTCTGGATGGTGAGGATAAGAAGAAGTTTTACATTTTTGACTTCTGCGGAAATTTTGAGTTCTTCCGCATGAACAAAGGAAACGCTACCCCGAACATGATTGCCGTTCAGGGCGCGATTTTCGGTTTGCAGTTTGAAATCGCGTATAAATTGCAGGATATGCAGTTCCAAACGGAAGAACTGAAAGCGTTCCGGACTTCACTGGTGGAGCACATGGTCAGTCAGGTGCAGAAGCTGAATCGTGACAATTTTGCGGTCAAGCAACATTTGAAATATGTCGAGTTGTATGCGGACAAGAACAGTTACAATGCGCTGACCTATGCAGATACCTTGATTGCCCGGGAAGAACTTGCCCCCTTGATCGAGCCGGAACCGGATGACCCGAAAGCACTGCGTTTTGATGCGCTGCTGTACGGCATCGAATTGTCATACCTTGCTGGGAAGCCGTACACTCATGGCCGCAACGAGTTGCTGAAAAAAGCGAAAGCGGTTGCGAGCGTGTCCAATATTCCGGAGATTGATCAGAAACGCGCGTTGCTCGAAAAAATTATCCAGACCGACTATATCAAAACTGCCGATGTGAACGAGTTTGAGCACATCCGAAAAGAGTTGCGTGACCTGATCAAGTACATCCCCATCGAGCGGGTACGGTACACCACAGATTTCTCGGACGAAATTCTTTCGACAGAATGGAAAGAAGCCGAACTGGAAAACGATGATCTGAAAAATTACAAGGCAAAAGCGGAGTACTATGTACGGCAGCATCAGGATAATGCAGCCATCGCCAAGCTGAAAGGCAACATCCCGCTCACTGCCGAGGATGTCAAGGAACTCGAAAAAATTCTTTGGAGTGAGGTTGGCACAAAAGAGGACTATGAAGCCGAATATGGCACAAAGCCTCTGGGCGAGTTCGTGCGGGAGATCGTTGGTCTTGATATGGCTGCGGCGAAAGCTGCATTTTCGCAATATCTGGATGGTGCTAACCTCGACAGCCGACAGATTTACTTTGTCAACCAGATTGTCGAGTACATCGTACACAATGGCACGATGAAGGACCTCTCTGTTTTGCAGGAACCACCTTTTACAGACCAGGGAAGCATCGTAGAGGTCTTTACAGATTTGAGCATCTGGCTTGGCATTCGCAAGACCATTGAACAGTTCAACGCCAATGCAATCGCAGCATAATAGAATACTTTCTAAAACGGTAAAGTGGATTTTATCTGCTTTGCCGTTTTTTCTTTACATCTGGACTCCAACATGTCTTTGTGCTATTCAGCGATTCCATCGCGCAGCCTGCGCCGGGACGGTGCAGATTTGAAAGGGTTTGGGATTTCCCAACAAGCATTTTGCAACGCAAAAATCCACATGGGAAATCATACTGCCCCTACACGGAAAAGCCGTCACAGCCGGTTTCTTTGACTGTTTTGAACCCTAATTCCCGCACTTTTTGGAACGGAGGGAAAGATAGTGCGGACAGGACAACACCACCGCCCGGAAACTCTGCTTGCAGGGATGGATACAGCCCTTGCATAGCTTGTTATACTGGCGTCTGCCGTTCTCGCCCAGGAAGAACGCCCATTCCAGACGCCATTTCTTGCTCCGGCTCATAAGTCGCCCAGCTCCGGGGGCTTCTTCTGCGGGGCAGGCTTGTCCGGGCTTTTCCGTTCCGCGCACTCCCGTTTTGCGTCCTCCAGTCGCTCCCGGATGGAAGGCTTTTTCTCCGGCGTGGTCCTGCGCGCCTCGGTCTGGGCTTTCTCCAATTCCTCACCACGGCGGCCGTTGTTGATGATCCCGTCGATCATGCCGTAGTCATCCTCCAGGGTCATTTCCGCCGTGCGCAGCGGGTTTTCCGGCTCCACGGGAACGGATACGATCTGCCCGTTGATGCTGGCGAACAGCTCCGGCCGCTTGAATTGCTCGGTGTATTTCTGGATCATGTCCGGGGGCAGGGACGCAAAACTCTCCGGCCCCAGGCCCACCACCAAGAAGGTGCCTGCCACAATGTCGTAAATCTCCCCATGCTCGTCCCGGAGAGAGCGGTTCAGGTCCAGACCGATGAGCTTGCCCTCGTCGTTCAGCACCAGCCCCACCGGATCGTCAAAGGGATAGGAGGCGGCAATGTCGCCGCCCACCTCCGCTTGCAGCGCATGGAGGCCGGGGTCGATTTCCTTCACATAGGGTTCCTTCATGGGCTCCACCACCAGGACAGTCAACTTCTCCGGCGCGGTATGTTCGGGTGCGTCTCCGCTGGGGATGGCAAAGGCGCGGCTGCCGTTGGCCATGATGAGATACTTTCCGTCCTCGGACTCGTGGTGGAAACCGTATCCGGCCGCCTCCATCTGTTCCCGGCTCATATCCGTCACATGGAAGGTGCCCCTGGGAGTCCGCACCGTCTCGCCGGTCTCTCGGTCATCCGGGGTGGGCGCCGCTTGCTGCCCGTACAACTCCGCTTCATACTCCCGGTTTGCCTGCTCCGCAAAGGACAGCATCTCGTCCACATGGGACTGATCCGGGTTTTCAATGGCCTCCCGGATCGCCTGGGGGTCCACATCCAGAAATTCCTCATAGCCGGTGGCGTCCTTGAACTTCTCGATCTCCGAAGGCAGATAGTCCTCCTGGGTCTGCCCCAGGGCGGCCAGTTTCTCGTCCAGGGCGGAGATGCGCCCGGCCATCAGGTTTTCGTAGATTTCTTCCTTTGCCGCGTGTTCCTCCGGGTGCTCGGCGGCATACTGCGGATCGTTCTGCCGGAAAAACTCGTCCATATCGTAGGCAAGGTCCATGGCCCATTCCGAAATTTCTTCTTCGGGGATGTCATCCTGGAAGGTCATTACTCGGTATTCCTCCGGGATGCTACCGCGCTCACCATCGTAATACTCATGGAAGCTGTCCCCGGTATCCCGCACATAGCCCAGGTCGGTGAACTGGCCGCTTTCCTCCAGGGCGATGTCCCGCCCGTAGGCTTCATAGTCGATGTAATTGCGCAGATGCTCCGGCACCTGCATGGCGTCCAGTTCCTCGATATAATACCGGCCCAGATCATCGTGGTCATGGATGTCGGGGTAAACATCGTAACAGTCCAGGTTTTCCGTCAGGTTGATAAGCTCCTGGATGCTGCCCGTGTGATCGCCGATCTCCATAGCCGCCTGAAACCGCTCATATTCATCCTGGCTCATATCATCCAGTTTGGAAGCCAGGTAGTTCAGCTCGTCCAGGTTTGCATACTCACCCAGCAGGTCATAGAGGCCGTCCACATAGCAGTCGTAGTCCGTGATGAACCATTCCTCATAGGTCTGCCCGAAGTCGTCCTTCGCACCGATCCCGATACGCTCAAAGACCTTTTTCAGTTCCTCCGCCGTGGTGGGGAACTTCACCCATTCGCCCACAAGGGCACCCTCGTTATATTTGCCCAGGTTGGTGATGAAAGCGGCAAAGGGATAATCTTTGTCATAGTCATAATGGGGCATAACGACACCTCCTTACAGTTCCGGCGCAGACTTTTCCCGATGGGGCTGCGCCTTGCTCTGATTGGCACATTCCTTCCGGCTCTGCTCCAGCCGCTCCTTGATGGAGGGCTTTTTCTCCGTCTGCCTCTCCCTGGGACGCTCATGCTCCCACTCGTCGCCGGAAAGGGTGAGATACCCTTTACTGGTGAAGCACCCCTGTTCCTCCCGCATGGCGTGGTTGCCGAAAGGAACGGGATCAATGGCGTCCAGCAGCTCCGGGGGCAGAAGGACATCCAAATGCTGCGCCAGATAGCGCCAGCCCACATCCTCCACCTTGCGGATGTTGGGCTCCAGAATGAAATACTCGGTATTCGCGGGAAACTCCCGGAACTGCTCCAGGGTGGTCAGTCGGAAGGGAGACTCCTGGACAGCGGCCAGGAGGTCACGGTCCTCCGGGGAAAGTCCGGCAAGCGCCTGGGCCGCTGCCTCCAGTTCGCTTGCGTCACCGCCTGCGGGGAGCAGCGGCTTCAAATGCTCCATGAAGTTGACCTCGGTTTTACTTTTTGCCATGCACACCATCCTTTCGTTTGGGAAACTCCAACTTGAAATTGACATACTTGCCGCCGGTATCGTCCAGGATCACCACGGCGTCATAGGTGGAACCTTTCTTCTCCGACCACATCCCCTTGACGGAAGTGTGGCCTTTTTTCAGAAGGTCGGCCGCCATCTTCCGGGTCATTTCCTTGCGGCGGCTGGTCCAGAAACGGTCATTCTTCCACATGACAAACTGGCAGGCCCGGTCCGAACAGGCGAAATTCTTCTTGCCTTCATAGACCGGCTTGCCGCAGCGGGGGCAGAGGCCCACCGTCTCTTTCTCCGGCTGGAACAGCTTTTGCCCATCCTCGGAAATGTGGGAGTATTTCCGCACCAGCTCCGCCGCCATTGCCTCGATCCCGTCCATGAAGTCCTCCGGCGACGCCTGGCCCTTTGCCACCTCGTTCAACCGCTGCTCCCAATCCGCTGTGAGCTTGGGAGAGGTCAGCAGCTCCGGCAGCACCGTGACCAGGTTAACGCCTGCCTTTGTAGGGATCAGGTTCTTGCCCTTGCGCTCCACGAACCCGCCGGACACCAGCTTTTCAATGATGGCCGCCCTTGTCGCCGGGGTGCCCAGGCCCTTGCGTTCTGCCTCGTCCGGCATATCTTCCTTGCCCGCATTCTCCATGGCCGACAGAAGGGTGTCCTCCGTGTAGGGCTTGGGGGGCGAAGTGAAGTGCTCGGTGACGGAGGCGGAGACCGGCTCAAAGACCTGCCCCTCGGTCAAGGCGGGAAGAACACCCTCGGCATCTTCATCCTCCGGCTTCTCCTTCAGGGAGGAACGGAACACCTCCTGGATGGCGCGCCAGCCCTGGGAAAGCACCTGCTTTCCTTTTGCCGTGAAGGTATGTCCGCCGCAATCAAAGGTGGCCGTGACCGCCTCATACACGAAAGGCTCCGCCGCCGCACACAGCAGCTTGCAGCAGACCAGCAGAAGGATATTGCGCTCACCCACAGGCAGCCCCGGAACGTTCGCTTTCTCCAGTTCCAGCGTCGGCAGGATCGCGTGATGGTCAGATACCTCCTTGTCGTTCACCAGCGCCAGAACATCGGGGAAAAACTCCGGGCAGGCATCGAAGGGCGTCACCCGTGCTGCCAGATGCAGAACCACGGAGGCGGTCTCCGCCATGTCGCCGGTCAGATACCGGCTGTCCGTGCGGGGATAGGTCAGCAGCTTCTTTTCATAGAGCGATTGGGCGTAGTCCAGGGTTTGCTTGGCCGTGTAACCGAACACCCGGTTCGCCTCCCGCTGCAAGGTGGTCAGGTCGTACAGTTTGGGCGGGTTCTCCGTCTTTTTCTCCCGCACCAGGGATACACACACGGCCCGCTGCCCGTCACAGGCATCCCGGATGGCCTGGGCGTCCTCCGGGGAAACAATGCGGTCGCTGACCGCCTCGGCCCCCTCCAGCGCCAGCCGCACATAATGGTATTTCTCCTTGCGGAACAGGACGATCTTACTGTCCCGGTCGGCCAGCATCGCCAGGGTGGGCGTCTGCACCCGCCCAATATTTAACGTTCGATGATACAACACCGAAAAGAGCCGTGAGGCATTGATACCAATAAGCCAGTCCGCCTTTTGGCGGCAAAGCGCCGATTGATACAGCGGGTCATAGTCCGCGCCGGGGTGCAGGTCGGCAAAGCCCTCCCGGATTGCCGCATCCTCCATCGAAGAAATCCAGAGACGGGAGAAAGGCTTGGAACATCCGGCAGCCTCATAGACCAGCCGGAAGATCAGCTCGCCCTCGCGTCCCGCGTCGCAGGCGTTGACCAGTTCCGTCACATCGGGGCGCTCCATCAGGGAACGGAGAATGTGGAACTGGTCAGCCTTTTCCTCGGACACCACATAGTGGAAGGGGGCGGGCAGGATGGGAAGGTCCTCATACCGCCACTTCTTATAGCGGTCATCGTAGGCGGCCGCGTCCGCCAGTCCCACCAGATGACCAATGCACCAGGAAATGAGCCAGCCGCCGCCTTCAAAATAGCCATCGGCCCTGGATGTGACACCCAGGGCCGATGCGATACTCTTTGCTACACTCGGTTTTTCGCAGATCACCAATTTGCTCAATTCTGCTCCTCCTGTTCTCCCTGTTCAGGAATGTCCTCGTTTTCGTATTCCTCGTCCTCGAACTCATAGTCGTCCGGGTCGGCGCTGACCTTTGCGCCCTGCTTGGGCTTGATGAACTTGATGTAGGCGAAGGCTCCGCCACCGCCCAGAGCCGCCAGCAGCAGGATCAGCACCAGGGCGCCGCCGCTGCCGGACTCCTTCTCCGGCTCCGGTTCAGGCTCCGGCTCCACCTCCGGCGCTTTCCCGGCACACTCGCTCATATTCACCGCGCAGACCGGACAGGCGGTATTTACCGCACCAGCCTGGCATTTCTCGGTGCAGGTACAAGCAGCTGGCTTTTCCTCCGTCTGTCCGTCCTCCAGCAGCGCCATCAGGTCGGCTTCATCCACCTGGTTCAAGAAGTGAACGGCGGTCTCCTTGTCCTCGTTGGCCCGGTCGATCAGGATGTAAAAATAGTTGCCCGCTTTTGTGGTCACGGTGATAAGCTGTTTGTCGCCGTAATAATCGTCCACCAGCGTGGCGTTGCCCTCCGGGGTAAGGGGCTGGCCCTCCGGCTCCATGCCCCCGGTGGCGGGTTCCTCGGTGGGTTCCGGCGTCGTCTCGGCGGACTCTCCCGTGTAGTAGTCGCCATCCCCACCGCCCGCAAAGGCGGTGACGGAGAAGGCGGTCATGCACAGGACCACCACCGTCAGGGACGCCAAAAGGCGGAAAACTCTGTTACGCTTCATCTTCGCCGTCCTCCATTCCTTTCATATCCTCGTCGTCGGGGTCCGGCGCCGCCTCCGCCTCCATCATCCCGTCGGGCAGGGTGATAAGGCCGCTGGCGTAGGCCTTCAGGAAGGCGGTCAGCTCCTTGTTGTCCATGCGCACCGCCTTGACCATGCGGACGATCTCCAGGTTTTCTTCCTCGGTGAGCTGCGCCTCCAGCTCCCGAAGTCGCTTCTGCTGGGCGGAGATCTTCTCCTTCGTCTTTTCGATGTCTTTGCGAATCTTCTCAACCGTTGCCATGTGTGCAAAACTCCTTTCCAAATCGTTCTCTCCAGGAATAGTTCCGCCCCAGGCCCTTGACCGTTTTCAGGTTTTTCCGGGCGTTGTCCTCCAGCGCCAGGGCGCGGCGGAACAAATCGGGATGCTGCTCCCGCAGGGCGGTGATCTCGTCGGGTTTCATGCTGGGACAGAAAAAACAGGACGATTTTCCCGGCTGGGGCAGCCCTGCCGCCTCGATCTGCCGGATGCAATCGTCCCGCGTCCATCCCCATTCCATCAGGGGATACCACTTGCTGTATTTTCGGTCGGCCAGGTCTCCCAGCAGCACCTTGTCGCTGCGGTAGCCCTCGCCCGCGTCGTAGCCGATGAACTTGACCACCCGTTTGCCCGCCGCCCACGCCTTTTGACACGGCGGGTAATGGTTGCAGAACTTTTCCTGCGGCCCGATCTTGTGTTTCAGGGAACACCGCTTGAAGCCGTAGGCAATGGACGGTAGGCTGCAACTTTGCAGACATTCATCCTCCAGCGTCAGCCGTTTCCCGTCACGGGTGGTCTTATACACTCTGATAATGGGAGGCATCCCGTGGTCCTTCAGCCAGCGGTCCATCACCTCCAGATAGGCGTAGGTGTGGGGATGCTCTGCCCCCGTATCCGCAAAGAGAATCAGGTCCACCGGGATACGGTGCTGGTGCAGCCCGATCAAAAGGGCGGTGCTGTTGGCGCCGCCCCCATAGGAAACCATATTGATGCTTCATCACCTCCATCAGTTGTACGGCGGTCTGCCGTATGCGTAGAAATGGGACTGCCAGTAGCTCGTGTTCAGGTTGGAATACTGGATGGGGTCGCCGCAATGCAGCATCATCCCGTCGCCCACATAAATGCCTACATGAGATACGCCGGTTGTGTCGTAGGTGCCCACGAAGAACACCAGATCGCCGGGCTGGGGGTCGGATACTGGGGTGGAAATATTGTAGAGCCCCTGTGCGCCCAGCCGCCCGGTATTGCACAGGCCGCTGTTGGTCAGCACATAACTGACGAATCCGCTGCAATCGAAAGAAGTGCTGGGACTGCTGCCGCCCCACACATAGGGATAACCCAGGTATTTTTCCGCCTCGGTAATGAGGGTGTTGAACCGCTCGTCCGTCAGGTATTCAGCGGGAATCTCCCAGGCGGTGGGAGGGTTGTCGATGTACTTGTTCACATACCCGGAGGACGGGAACAGATCGGGGCGGTTGCCCAGGGTGGACATATAGGTGGCATACAAGGAAAGCTGTTCCTCGCCCATCATGTAGACAGGCACATGGGAGAGGTCGAAGTTTTCCAGCGTGACGGTGCAGATGGTCCAGGTATAGGGCACCCGAACCGTATAGGTGTTGCCCTCGCTGTCCGTCCGTGTCTCCGTCCGATAGCGGGTCTCCGTGGTCACGGTTTCGGTGAGAATGTATTGCTTGTCAAAGAGGGTTTGAAGGTCGCCCTGTACCTGGTCAATGGTGAACACCCCTTCATGGAGTGCCGACAGAATGGAGATCAGCACATAGGGGTCGTGCTCAATCTCGTCCAGATCAAAGTGATACTCGTCATAGTCGTGGGTGGCCTCGTAGGTATCCAGATACTCCCGCAATTCATCCTCTTTGGCGCAGTAGGCTTCTTCCGCCGCCAGCATGTCGGCATCCTCGGAGAGATAGGAGGACGCCATAATGTTGGACACCCCGCCGCCGAACATGGAGGAACAGGATTGCAGGGAGCCCAGCAGCATTACCAGCAGAAGACCGATGCCGCCCACGATCAACGCGCCCTTCCAATGCCGTTTCAGGAAAAGGGCGGTGCGCTTGGACTCCTGGGCGGTTTTCTTGGCCGCCTTTGCCGTGGTCTCCGCTGTTTTCCCGGCCTGGGCGGTCTTGCCCGCCGCCCGGTATGCCGCCGCATATTGCTTTTGCAGCTTCCGTTTCTGCCACAGGCGGGAGATGGGATTGGATGCAAGCTGGGGGTTCTCCGCCACGGCTTTCCGATAGTAGAAATCCGCATTGGCCTTGACCGCCGCCTGCTCCGCCTTTGCCGCGTCCCGCCAGGGTTTCAGCTTGCGTTCCGCCCGCCAGTTCTGGACACGGCGGTTTCCGTAGCCCACAGCCTTCTCAAAGCTACGTTCCCCCAGGTGGCCCGACTGGACGCCGGAATTTTCCTGCTCCACCTCTCGGACCTTGCCGTGGATGGCTGCGCCTGCCTCCTGGATGGGGCGGGACAGCGGATTGGCATGTTGGGGGGATGGCAGTTTGGATGGAACAGCGGTCTTTGCCGCGTCCAGCCGGTCCGCCGCCTTGTCCGACTTGCGGATGGCCCCTTGCAGCTCCGGCTTGGCCTGGTCCGCCTCGGAAAACTGCAATCGGGAGGATGGACGGCCCGCTGCCGCCTCGCCCTCCCGATAGGTTCTGCGCTGTTTCCGGCGCTTCTTCTTGGCTGCTGCCTGTTCCCGGTGCAGTTCCACACGATCCACTACTTTCCCAGCGGCACCCGCCGTGTCGCCGGAGGCGGAATGGTCCTGCTCCGGCGTCCGGTCAGAGGGATAGGTCGTCTCGCCCGTAACCAGATTGACGGATACTGCCCCGTCACGGGTCATCTTCTGCGCCTCCTTTTCGGGGGCTTTCCATTCTTTCAAGGTGCGTCACCTCCTGTTCCATAGGGGCAGATGTCGGCACACGCCCCGGTTTCGATCATGGCGATGTACTGGAAAATGGGATAGGCCTGGGGCGGGCAGACCGCGTTCCCCAGGGTTTTCAGCCGCAGCGCCCGGTTGTCCGTGTCCTCGGTCATGCGGGGGACTCCTTCGGGCTCGGCACGCCAAAGGATGCGTCCGTCCATTTCGGGGGGAATCCCATGAGCCATTCCACCCAGTCCGGGTTCAGCGCCGCTTTCTCGGAAAGGGGCTGCTCCTGCCGGATCACCTGAGCCGACAGGTTGGAGGACGGGGATTTGTCCCGGAAGGCCGCCGGTTTCAGGGTGGAACGGTAGCCCTCCGATGCTGCCGGGGTCAGATAGAACACCGCCGCCGACAGGGACAGGCTCCAGATCGACCCGTCCTTGTTCCGCTTGCGGAATATCCCATTGTCCGACAGGAACACATCCAGGCTGGCAGCATCCCGCCCCGTGGATTTGTCGGAGGCAAGGGGTGTGGGAAACATCAGCCGCGACGATAAAAGTTCGCTGGCGCTCATGCCATGCGCCGACGCCGCAAGCCGGAAATACGAATGGGAGAACAGCGTATCCCGCTTTTGCCAGGTCAAAGATCGTTTTGTCGAGCCCCATATTGATGAAGCCAGCAACATTTTCCCCAAGCACCCAACGGGGCCGCAGCTCGGTAATAACGCGGCACATTTCCGGCCACAGGTAGCGTTCATCCGCAAAGCCCTTCCGTTTTCCGGCGGTGGAGAAGGGCTGACAGGGAAAGCCGCCGGATATAACGGTAACGGTTTCAAGTCCTGTTTTTTCAAAAAACGCCTCCTTCGTGAAAGTAGTAATATCCCGGAACCTGGGAACATCCGGCCATCGTGCGGAGAGGACGGAGTGCGGAAAATCCGCCCACTCGCACTGGCAAATGGTTTCAAACCCGGCAGCCTCCGCCGCTAGGTCCAGACCGCCAATGCCGGAAAACAGGCTCACATGGGTCAGTTTATTCATGGTCCTTCGGCGCACGGAACGGTTCGATCTCACTTTCCAGCTCCGCAAGGACCGCCTCCATATCCGCCGTGACCGCCTTGCTTCTGGCAATCAGCCGGTTCATCACATCAAAGAAGGTTTCGCCCTCCTGTTTTTCTTCCGTATGCAAATAGCGGGGATCATTCATGTTCGTTTTCTCCTTTCCCGGTTTCACCAAGTTTTGTCGTCATAATGCTGTAAAGTTCATTGTCCTTCGGGAAGTCATCCACAAAAGGCAGGATCACATTGCCGAAGAAGATCAGCCCCTCGCCGGGGCCTGCGTTGCTGATATGCGCCGCCTGCTGGTTGGAGATATTCAGACGCTCACAGAGGATTTTCCTGTCTCCGCTGGCCTGGTTCAGAAGGTACACAAAATCGCTGTTTTCAAAGATGTTCTCGATCTCCGGGGAGGAAAGCAGGTCCTTGATGTTCTGCGTGATCCCCGTGGGGATACCGCCCCATTTGCGAAAGCGTTTCCAAATCTCCACGCTCCAGGAACCAACTTCACCGCGCAGAAGAAGGTGGAACTCGTCCACGAAGTACCAGGTGGATTTGCCCTGATCCCGGTTTTGGGAAACACGGTTCCATACCTGGTCCTGGATCACCAGCATACCCAGGCTTTTGAGCTGCTTTCCCAACTCCTTGATATCGAAGCAGACAATGCGGTTGTTGATATCCACATTGGTGCGGTGGTTAAAAACATTCAAACTGCCATGCACATACAGTTCCAGTGCCGCCGCGATCCGCTGCGCCTCCGGCTCCGGCTGCCGTTTGATCTCGTCATACAAATCTTCCAACAGCGGCATATTCTCCGGGCGGGGGTCTGCGATATAGGGGCGGTACACGATCCGCACGGCACGGTCAATGACCGTTTTTTCCACCGGCTCCAGACCGTTCCGGCCGCCTGCCGCCAGTTCGCAGAACGACAAGATAAAGTCAGATTTCAGCGCCAGCGGGTTATCATCCTCGCTGTAATTGAGGTTGATATCCATAGGGTTCACATACTGCGTGCTGGTAGGCGAGATTTTGATGACCTGGCCTTCCAGACGGTTCACCAGCGGAAAATATTCTGCCTCCGGGTCGCAGATCAGGATATCGTCCTTTGTATTCAGGAACACACCCACGATGGAACGCTTTGCGGAAAAACTCTTGCCACTGCCGGGCGTACCTAAGATCATGCCGTTGGGCGTTTTCAGCTTTTTGCGGTCAGCAAGGATCATGTTGCCGGAAGTGGCATTGAGCCCGTAGTAGAGGGCTTCGCCGCCGTGGAAAATCTCCTGTGTGGTGAAGGGAACGAACACCGCCACCGCCGAAGTGGTAAGCCCGCGCTGTATCTTAATGCGGTTGACACCCAGGGGCAGAGCCGACACGAAGCCGTCCTCCTGCTGAAAGTCCAGCCGCACAAGGGAGCAGTTATATTTCTGTGCCACGCTTGCCGCACGGAGAAGGTCATTCTCCAACTTTTGCTTGCTGTCCGCAAAGTTCACCACCAGGAAGGTCATCAGGAACATTCGCTCATTCCGGCTTTGCAGATCACGGAGGATGTTCTTTGCCTCGCCTGCGTAGGTGGCGAGGTCAGTGGGGATGATATCCATATCGAAACCTTCTCGCACCGCCTTTTTCTGCGCGTCGATCTTCATACTGTCAATGTCGGTGATCTTCCGCTTGACCGTTTTGATCGCCTCGTTCTGGTCCATGCTGCGGATATGGAGGCTGACAAGCAGCCCGTTGTCCGTATCCAGCAGTTCGGTGAGCATACGGTCATCCATTTCCGGTGCGCTGATCTGCAGAAAGGACACGGCACAGAATTTATCCGCCATCGTGAACTTCCTTGCTTCACCGAAGCGGAAAGAAGAAGGTGCGATAAAATCCTGGACCGACAGGCCGGAAGGGGCAAGCCAGCTCCATTCAAAGGCAAACCGTTCCCCGTCCGGGTGCAGGATGCCGTGGAGCATTTCCAGCCACTCCTTGCCGCCAAGCTCCTTTGCCAAAGCACCCATGACCTTGAAATGGTTAAGGGCGTCCATGACGATCCGGGAAAATCGTGCCCGTGCGGTTTTACTGTCCCGTGCCTCGATGGTGAGGGTCAGGTACTTTGTTTTGATAAGACCGTTGTTGCCCCGTTCAAGCTGCTTGCGGAGCATTTGCGTGTAAAGCTCACGGATATGGTCAAAGTGATCTCCCTGTGCCGCGATCTCGATACGCTTCACAAAATCCTCCCGGTTCATGCGGCGGCTCACAAGGGAGAGCTGCATCCCGATAGAAGCGTCATGGGCGTTATACATATCGCAGAGGGCTTCAAAGATCGCCGTCTGGTCGTCAGGCTTTGCAAGCTGATAATTCACATCCTCGAACTCGATACACTTCGACCAGGTGTGGTCGTCCAGCTTGCACAGACCGTCCGGGTACATCTGGCGGAACGGTAAGGTGTCCTGTGCGGAATGTACCTTGCCGTCGCCTCTGGCAGTTTCCAGGATACGGCTAATCTCACGCTTTTCCGCGGCGGTGAGCTTTACCGTGGGTTTTGCCACCTGCCGTGCCTGCGGCTCTAGCTTTCGCTTTCTGAACAATGGCTTTCACCTCCTTTTCCGCCTGGGCCTGCCGCTCCAGGGCTACATAGAAATTGTTTGTCTGGTAAGGCCGCTCTTTCGTCCGCAGGAACATACAGCGGATGACCTGTCCGGCCACCACCTCCAGGGGTTGACCATGCCGCTCATACATGGCAAGTAGAAAGAACGGGAGCATGACGATAATCATGCAGAACGCGGCGGCACTGTTGCTGGCCGTGCGTCTGAGCAAAAAGAAAAGCGGTACTCCGATGAGTGCCGCCGCTCCGAAACATATAAGCTGCCGTTTGGTAAGCCCAAACAGCACTTTGGATTTTACTTTCGTCAAATCCTTTGGAATGGTTACATACGCCAATTTATCAAGCCTCCTTAATGCGCTCCGAACAGGCTCTTAGAGAGGCTGCCGGTCTTGAACAGGGCGAAGCACAGCAGGACCGTGTAGCCCATGCAGGCCCATATCGCACCTGAGATATTTCCGTCCGTGGCGATACTCTGTACCAAAACAGAGTAGATTCCCACGCACACCATGATTAGAAATGCCTGGAACGCCAATGCAAACAGGGATTTCAAGTAGTTCTGTCCTGTATGGCTCCAATCCCGGTTTGTCATAGTGGCAAGCGGAATCGGTCCAACGGAAGTTGTCAAATACACCTCGATCATGCGGCCGTAGATGACAAGCATGATACAGATGGAAAGGGCGTTCATGGTAAGTCCCACAAAAAGGGACTGGAACCACAGCCCGAACAGTTCTCCCGTGCCCAGGGCTTCAAGCTGCGCCTCCATATCCGTGATGACGCTGCTGATATCAATGGAGGTATTCCCGATGATGACGCCTGCGCTGCTGTTCACAACGCTTTGCCCGACATCGAAGATACCCATGACGATATTCCATGTGTTCGTCACAATGAGAACGGCACAGAAGGTCTTGAAAATCCACTTGAAGAACATCCAGGTGTCTACATCGTGCAGATTATTTTTCTCTGTCACAAGCTGGATCAGCTCATAACACATTACGAATGTCAGGATAACCCCGGCGATTGGAACGATCACCGTTTCAGAGAGGTTTCGGATCATAGAAAAGACGCCGCTGTTCCATGCCAGCGGCGTCTGTCCCACTTCACCGGCGATCTCGCCTACTTTGGTATTGACCGTATCGAACATGCCCGACAGGTTTCCCGTGATTCCCTCGATGAGCAGCCCTCGGAGCCATTCATCGAGTTTGTCGAGTATGCCGCCCATAAGCGATCACCGCCGGACGATCAACCGAACAGGCCGGAGAGCAGAGGTACAAGGGTAATGCCGATGAGGGCGACACCGCCGCCGGCCATCAACTGTTTTATACCCAATTAGGTGTAAAACTCTGCTCGATGGCGGGCGGCGGCGTACAAAAAATCTATATGGTGTTTTT
>ENA-USZI01001116-USZI01001116.1-human-gut-metagenome-genome-assembly--contig:-NODE-1116-length-18645-cov-11.835146_pt1 | contig 18645 bp, 13 predicted proteins | sample MGYA00250042_ERZ773532 | MGnify/ENA primary metagenome ERZ773532 (study PRJEB29103, sample SAMN06112036) | human gut metagenome | biome: human gut; feature: ankylosing spondylitis patient; material... | reverse complement strand
AGGAGCAGGGGCCAAAGGTAGATTTTGAACACCTGCCCCGCCATGTGGCCATCATCATGGACGGAAACGGCCGGTGGGCCAAGCGCCGGGGGCTGCCCCGCACCGCCGGTCACGCCGCCGGGGCAGAGACCTTCCGCCGCATCGCCACCTATTGCAAGGAGATCGGTCTGGACTATCTCACCGTGTACGCCTTCTCCACCGAGAACTGGAAGCGGCCGGCGGAAGAGGTCTCCGCCATTATGGGCCTGCTGAAAAAGTATCTGCTGGAGGCCATCGGCAAGATGGAGCGGGACCGGGTGAAGATGGAGTTCTTCGGGGACCTGTCCCCCCTGACCCCGGAGCTGCGGGAGCTGATAGAGCGCACCCGGGAGATCTCCCGGCACTACGAGGGCTGCCAGGTGAACATCTGCCTGAACTACGGCGGACGGGACGAGATCCTGCGGGCCGCCCGGGACTTTGCCCGGGACTGCGCCCAGGGGAAGGCCGACCCGGACAGCCTGACAGAGGAGCAGTTTTCAGAAAAGCTGTTCTCCAAGGGCGTGCCCGACCCGGATCTGATCATCCGGCCCAGCGGGGAGCTGCGCCTGTCCAACTTCCTGCTGTGGCAGGCGGCCTATGCGGAGTTCTATTTCACCGATGTGCTGTGGCCCGACTTCTCCAACGAGGAACTGCTGCGGGCCATCGCCGATTTTCAGGGCCGCAAGCGGCGCTATGGAGGTGTGTGAGCCATGCTGACACGGATCATTGTGGCGGTGGTGCTGGCCCCGTTCTTTTTCTGGGTGCTGCTGGCCCCGCCTGCCTTCTGTCTGGCGCTGCTTCTGTCCGGCATCTGTGCCCTGGCCAGCTATGAGCTGCTCAAGGCCACCCGGGTGGCCCACCACAACCTGATGTATGTCTTTACCGCTCTGGCGGCGGTGATCGTCCCCCTGGGCTATTGGTCCGGCTATGGCAGCCTGGTCACCCGGGCTGTGGCCCTGATGCTGATGAGTGCCCTGTTCTTTGTGGCCATCCTTCGATATGACGAGGAGAAGCCCCTGGGGCTGGAGCAGGTGATGGTGTGTATGTTCGGCGGACTGCTGATCCCCATGTTCCTGTCCTCCCTGGTGGTGCTGCGGGGGATGGAGAACGGCCGCTGTCTGGTGCTGCTGCCCGTCATCTGCGCCTTCCTCACCGACGCGGGAGCCTATTTTGCCGGAGTATTTCTGGGCCGCCACCGGGGCATCACCCGGGTCAGTCCCAACAAGTCTCTGGAGGGCTATATCGGCGGCATTTTATCCGGGGCGGTGTTCCTGCTGCTGTATGGCCTGGTTCTGCGGCGCTTCGCCGACCTGACCGTGTCCCTGCCCATTCTGGCCCTGTACGGTCTGCTGGGCAGCGCCATTACCGAATTGGGAGACCTGTCCTTCTCCCTTATCAAACGGCAGTACGGCATCAAGGACTATGGCAACCTTCTGCCCGGGCACGGCGGAATGCTGGACCGGTTCGACTCTATGACGTTTGCCGCCCCCATGCTGCTGCTGCTGGTGGAGATCATCCCCGCCTTTTAAGAAAGCGGCAGGAGAGCGGGGAAAAGGAGTTTACGATGTCAAAACGAATTTCACTGTTAGGGTCCACCGGCTCCATCGGGCGGCAGACCCTGGATGTTATAGATGCCTGCGGCATGGAGGTGGCCGCCATCACGGCCAACTCCAGCGTGGATGCGTTGGAGGAGCAGGCCCGGCGCTATGGCCCGGAGCTGGCGGTGCTCATGGACGAGAAAGCCGCCGCCGACTTGAAGGTGCGCCTGGCTGACACCTCTGTAAAGGTGCTGGCGGGGATGGACGGCCTGATGGAGGCCGCCGCCCTGCCCAGCGCGGACACGGTGCTCACCGCTGTGGTGGGTATGGTGGGTCTGCGGCCCACCATGGCCGCCATCCGGGAGGGAAAGCGCATCGCCCTGGCCAACAAAGAGACTTTGGTATGCGGCGGCGAGCTGGTGATGGAGGAGGCCCACGACTTCGGCGCAGAGATCCTCCCCGTGGATTCCGAGCACTCCGCCCTGTTCCAGTCGCTGCAGGGCAACCGGGACCGGGGAGAGGTGAAGCGCCTGATCCTCACCTGCTCCGGCGGCCCCTTCTTCGGAAAAACAACCGAGGAATTGCAGCATGTGACAAGGGAGGATGCCTTACACAATCCCAACTGGTCCATGGGGGCCAAGATCACCGTGGACTCCGCCAGTCTGATGAACAAGGGGCTGGAGGTCATCGAGGCCATGCACCTGTACCACATGCCGGCGGAAAAAGTTTCTATCGTGGTCCACCGGGAGAGTATCATTCACTCCCTGGTGGAATACTGTGATAACGCCATGATCGCTCAGTTGGGCTCGGCGGACATGCGCCTACCCATTCAGTATGCCCTCACCTGGCCCCGGCGGGTCCCCGGTCCGGCCAAGGAGCTGGACCTGTGGAACTGCGGGCCGCTGACCTTTGCCCACCCGGACCTGGACACCTTCCGGTGCCTGAAGCTGGCCCTGGATGCGGCCAGGACCGGAGGCACGGCGGGGGCCATCCTCAACGGCGCCAACGAGGCGGCGGTGGCCCAGTTCCTGGCGGGCAAGATCCGCTTCCTGGAGATCGCCGACAAGGTGCAGCGGGCCATGGAGACCGTCCCGGTGATCCAGAACCCCAGCCTCACCCAGGTGCTGGAGGCGGATGCCGCCGCCCGAGAGGCCGCCCGGTAAGCCAAGCAGCGCATTTTCACTGGAGGTACTATGTTGTATATCATTCTCGCCATCCTCATTTTCGGTGTTCTCATCGCCACCCACGAGCTGGGGCATTTTGCCACCGCCAAACTGCTGGGGGTGAAGGTGAACGAGTTCTCTATCGGCATGGGTCCCGCTGTTTTCAAGCGGGAGAAAGGGGAGACCCTTTACAGCGTTCGGCTGCTCCCCGTGGGCGGTTACTGCGCCATGGAGGGGGAGGACGACGACTCGGCGGACCCCCGGGCCTTTGGCCGGGCCGCCGCCTGGAAGAAGATTGTCATCCTGTGCGCCGGGGCGGCCATGAATTTTCTCACCGCTTTGCTGCTGTTGCTCATCCTGTACCTGCCCCAGCAGGGGAAGGTGGTGGAGACCTATGGCGGCCCCATCGACGGCTATGGCACGGAACACTGCGGCCTGGAGTCGGGGGACCGGTTTTTGAAGGTGGACGGCCACGCCGTGCTGGTGTACGGCAACGCCCGGCTCTATCTGGACCGGGCGGGGGACACGGTGGACTTTGTGGTGGAGCGCAGCGGAGAGACGGTCCGGCTGGACGGGGTGGAGCTGCCCCGGCAGCAGCGCACCGACGAGAAGGGCAACGTGACCAACCTGCGGGGCATCACGGTGGGCCGGGAGCTGGAGCCCCTGACCCTGCCCGGCCGGGTGGTCTATGCCTGGGATACGGGGCTGGACTTTGTCCGCCTGGTGTGGCTGAGTCTGGGCGACCTGCTCCGGGGCGCAGTGGGTCTGCGGGATCTGTCCGGCCCGGTGGGCATCGTGGACACCATGACGGAGGCGGGCTCCTCGGCCCAGACCCCCTACGCCGCCTTCTACACCCTGACCTATTTCACCGCCCTCATTGCCGCCAACCTGGCGGTGATGAACCTGCTGCCCCTGCCCGCCCTGGACGGGGGACGGGTGCTGTTTTTGGTGCTGGACGGTGTGCTGTACAGGCTGTTCCGCAAGAAGATACCCCCTCAGTATGAGGGATATGTGCATATGGCCGGTCTGGCCGCCCTGATGGCGCTGATGGTGGTGGTCACCCTCAGCGATGTGGGCAAGCTGCTGGGCCGCTGAACACTTGCCGCTGTCCGCAGGCCCCCGGGTCTGCGGGCAGCGGCCTTGAAAAGAAGAAAAGGGAGCGTGTGACCATGACAAAGCAGATTCATGTGGGCAAGGTACCGGTGGGCGGAGGGGCCCCCGTGTCCATCCAGTCCATGACCAACACCCGCACCGACGATGTCCAGGCGACCCTGAAGCAGATCCGCACCTTGGCCGCCGCCGGGTGCGACATCATCCGGGTGGCCGTGCCCGATCTGGCCGCCGCCCGGGCCGTGGCCAAGATCAAGGAGGAGAGCCCCCTGCCTGTGGTGGTGGACATCCACTTTGACTATAAGCTGGCCCTGGAGGCCATCGCCGCCGGGGCAGATAAGGTCCGCATCAATCCGGGCAACATCGGCGGGGAGGACCGGGTGAAGGCGGTGGCCGACGCCTGCCGGCAGCGGGGCATCCCCATCCGCATCGGCGTGAACGGCGGCTCATTGGAGAAGGACATTCTGGCCAAATACGGCCATGTCTGCCCGGAGGCCATGGTGGAGTCCGCCTTTGGCCACATCCGCCTGCTGAACAAGTTCGACTTTGACGACATCTGCGTGTCCCTCAAGTCCTCCAGCGTGCCCATCACCATGAAAGCCTATCAGCTGATGAGCCGGGAAAGTGATTATCCTTTACATATCGGCGTGACCGAGGCGGGCACCGTGCGCATGGGGACGCTGAAATCTGCCGTGGGCATCGGCGGCCTGCTGGCCCTGGGGGTGGGGGACACCATGCGGGTGTCCCTGTCCGCTGACCCGGTGGAGGAGGTCTATGCCGCCCGGGACATTCTCAAGGCCGCCGGTATCCGCAAGGACGGGGCGGAGCTGGTGTCCTGCCCCACCTGCGGGCGCACCCGTATCGACCTCATCTCCCTGGCCAACGAGGTGGAGCAGCGGCTGAAGACGGTGGACAAGCCCATCACCGTGGCGGTCATGGGCTGCGTGGTCAACGGCCCCGGCGAGGCCTCCGCCGCCGACTGCGGCATCGCCGGCGGCGTGGGGGAGGGCCTGCTGTTCAAGAAAGGGCAGATCATCAAAAAGGTCCCCCAGGACCAACTGGTGGACGAGCTGTTCCGGCTCATCGAGACCCTGTAACACACTGCACCCACAAGGAGGGACACCATGTCCAAAGTGATCCCATTTTTAGAGATGTTCTCCGCCCTGGGGCGGTGGACGGAGCTGGCGAGCGCCGTAGAGCCCTGGCAGATCACCGCTGTGGTGCTCAATCGGGCCCAGCGCAGCGCCGATATCCAGGTGGCGGGGGCGGCGGGTGCCGGGGCCAACCTGGTGCGGGAGGCGGAGGAGACCATCTGCCGGGCCTATGCCCTGAACAGCGTGAAGATATCCTGTGTCCAGCCCGCCCCCCAGCCGGAGCAGCCCGCCCCACCCAAGGCTCAGGAGCCTGTCCGGTCTGCGTCCGTCTCCAAGCCCCAGGGGGAGCCGAAGCCTAAGGCGGAGCCTAAACCGGAGCAGGGGGACCCCTTTGCCCGCACCGAGGCCATCCGCCGGGCGGCCATGGAGCGCTCCTCCGTCCGCCCCGCCGTCCACGCCGAGCGAAAGAGCAAAGGCGAGGCCATCCTTGGCCGGGCGGTGACCAAGCGGCCCACCCCCATGAACGAGCTGGAGCTGGATATGGGCGTGGTGGTGGTGGAGGGCGACGTGTTCGCCGTGGACCACAAGGAGCTGAAAAAGCGGGGGGCCTGGGTGGTGGCCTTTGACCTGACCGACTACACCGGGTCCATCCGGGTGAACAAGTTCTTCCCCGGGGATGAGGGCAAGCCCATCGTGGACGGGGTGAAGAAGGGGATGCACCTGAAGGTCCAGGGGCGGCTGAACATGGACCGCTTCTATGGCGACATGGTGCTGGAGCCCATGGCCATCACCACCGCCCCCCAGGAGCAGCGCCAGGACACCGCCCCGGAGAAGCGGGTGGAGCTGCACCTGCACACCAACATGTCCGCCATGGACGCCCTGACGGCGGTGGGCTTTAAGACCGACTCGGTCATCGGTTCGGACAAGAACGTGGTCAAGCGGGCGGAGCGGTGGGGCCACCCCGCCATCGCCATCACTGACCACGGCGTGGCCCACGCCTTCCCCAACGCCAAGCACTCGGCCAAGAACATCAAGATATTGTTCGGCGTGGAGGCCTATTATATCAACGACGTGGACGACCGGGTGGTGGTCCACGGCTGGCCCGACCAGCCCTTTGACGACGAGATCGTCTGTTTTGACATCGAGACCACCGGCCTGGACCGGCGGCGGGAGGTCATCATCGAGATCGGCGCAGTGGTGCTGAAACATGGAGAGGTGGGGGAGCGGTTCAACACCTTTGTCGCCCCCGGGCGCATCCTGGACCCGAAGATCATTCAGCTCACCGGCATCACCGACGAGATGCTGGAGGGAGCCCCCAGCCAGGAGGAGGCCCTGCGGGCTTTTCTGGACTTTGTGGGGGACCGGCCCCTGGCCGCCCACAATGCGGACTTTGACATGGGCTTTATCTCCGCCGGGTGCCGGAAATACGGCATCCCCTTTGAGAATCCCTCCATCGACAGCCTGATCCTGGCCCAGAATCTGCTGCCCGACCTGGGCAAGTATAAGCTGGACATCGTGGCCGAGCACCTTCAGCTGCCCGCCTTCAACCACCACCGGGCCAGCGACGATGCGGCCACCGTGGCCTATATGCTGCCCCACTTCTTCCGCAAAATGGAGCAGCTGGGGCTGCACAACTTAAAAGACATCAACCCCTATATGCCCAAGCTCCGCAAGGGGGGCAAGGCCCGGCGGCAGCCCAAGCACCTGATCGTGCTGGCCAAGAACAACACCGGCCTGCGCAACCTGTATAAGCTCATCTCCCTGTCCCAGCTGGAGCACTTCAAGCGCTATCCCATCATGCCCAAGTCCCTCATCGACGAAAACCGGGAGGGCCTGATCATCGGCTCGGCCTGCGAGGCGGGGGAGCTGTTCCGGGCGGTGGTGGACGGCAAGGACTGGGCGGAGCTCAAGCGCATCGCCGCCTGGTATGACTATCTGGAGATCCAGCCCATCTGCAACAATATGTTTATGCTGCGCCAGGGGCTGGTCCGGTCAGAGGAGGAGCTGCGGGACTTTAACCGCACCATCGTCCGCCTGGGGGAGGAGCTGGGCAAGCCGGTGTGTGCCACCGGCGACGTCCACTTTCTGGACCCGGAGGACGAGGTGTACCGCCACATCCTGCTGGCCTCCAAGGGCTTTGACGACGCGGATTCGCCCCTGCCCATCTACTTCAAGACCACCGACGAGATGCTGAAGGAGTTCGCCTATCTGGGCAAGGAGAAGGCCCATGAGGTGGTGGTGAAGAACACCAACTTCATCGCCGACTGCTGCGACCCCATCGAGCCCCTGCCCCAGGGCCTGTTTGCCCCCAAGCTGGAGGACTCCGACGGGGAGCTGAAGCGCCTGGTGTGGGGCAAGGCCCACGAGCTGTATGGCGAAGAGCCGCCCCAGATCGTGGTGGACCGCATCAACGCCGAACTCTATGACATCATCCGCTGCAAGTATGACGTCATCTATATGTCCGCCCAAAAGCTGGTGCAGAACTCCCTGGAGCACAGCTATCTGGTGGGCTCCCGCGGCTCTGTGGGCTCCTCCCTGGTGGCCTTTATGTCCGGCATCACCGAGGTGAACTCCCTGCCCGCCCACTACCGCTGCCCCAAGTGCAAACACACCGACTTTGACTATGCCCAGGACCCGGCCCACCCCTATGGCTGCGGCGCAGACATGCCCGACGCCGTGTGTCCCGTGTGCGGGACGCCCTATGTGAAGGACGGCTTCAACATCCCCTTCGAGACGTTTTTGGGCTTCGGCGGCGACAAGGTGCCCGATATCGACCTGAACTTCTCCGGCGAGTATCAGTCCAGCGCCCACAGGTATACCTTCGAGCTGTTCGGCCAGACCCACGTGTTCCGGGCCGGGACCATCGGCGCGGTGGCGGAAAAGACGGCCTATGGCTATGTAAAGCACTATCTGGACGAGCGGGGACTGGTGGTGTCCAAGGCGGAGGAGAGCCGCCTGGCCCTGGGCTGCACCGGCGTGAAGCGCACCTCCGGCCAGCACCCCGGCGGCATGGTAGTCATCCCCCAGGACAATGAGATCTACGACTTCTGCCCCGTGCAGCACCCCGCCGACGACCCCAACAGCGAGATCATCACCACCCACTTTGAATATCACTCCATGGAGTCCAACCTGCTGAAGCTGGACATGCTGGGCCACGATGACCCCACCATGATCCGCATGCTGGAGGACCTGACCGGGGTGAACGCCCGGCAGATCCCTCTGGACGACAAGGACACCATGTCCATCTTCCAGACCTCCAAGGTCCTGGGCTATGAGAACGACAAGGTGCTGGGCCCCACCGGCGGCACCGCCATCCCGGAGTTCGGCACCACCTTTGTCCGGGGGATGCTGGAGGACACCCAGCCCAACCAGTTCGACATCCTGGTCCGCCTGTCCGGCTTCTCCCACGGCACCGACGTGTGGCTGGGCAACGCGAAGGACCTGATCACCTCGGGCACGGCCAAGGTCAGCGAGGCCATCGGCTGCCGGGACGATATTATGATCTTTCTCATCTCCAAGGGGATGCCCCCCCAGCGCTCCTTCAAGATCATGGAGGCGGTGCGAAAGGGCCGGGGCCTGCCACCGGGGGCGGAGGACGAGATGCGGGCGGCGGGGGTGCCCGAGTGGTACATCGACTCCTGCAAAAAGATCGCCTATCTGTTCCCCAAGGCCCACGCCGTGGCATACGTAATGATGGCGTTCCGAATCGCCTGGTTCAAGGTCCACCGCCCCCTGGCCTTCTATGCGGCCTATTTCTCCATCCGGGCCAAGGCCTTTGACGAGGCCTTTATGTGCCGGGGCATGGATGTGTGCCAGCAGAAGATGCGCCAGATCATCGCCAAGGATAAGGAGGCCACCGCCGTGGAGCAGGACATGCTCACCACCCTGGAGGTGTGCTATGAGTTCTATCTCCGGGGCTTCACCTTCCATCGGATGGACCTCTATCAGTCCGAGGCCATTCGCTTTGCCGTGGACGAGGAGCACAAGGCTCTGCGCCCCCCCTTCGTGTCCGTGGCCGGACTGGGGGAGACGGCGGCTTTGTCCCTGGCCGAGGCCCGGAAGGGCCGGCAGTTCATCTCTGTGGAGGAGGTGTCCGCCGCCTGCCCCAAGGTCTCCAAGACCCATATCCAGCTGCTGAAGGAGGCCGGGACCTTCGGCGACCTACCCGAGACCAGCCAGATGAATTTGTTTTCTATGTTTTGATACCTGTCATTCCAAGTTTACGGATTGCAGCGTCGGCCCGCTGGGCCTTTTCGCAATGACAGGACTTAGGCCCTCTGCCGTTTTTCAGGAACGGCGGAGGGCCTTTTACATAAATTCCTGAAAAACGACCTGTTTTTCTTGACGGGGCGGGGCGGGACATGGTACAAAAGAGGTAAGACATAAAACGGACAACAGGGGAGAGAAAAAATACATGGAACCTGTGGAACCTGCACAAGAGCCAAAAACGAACCTGCGCTATGGCCGGACTGCCCTTCGTCTGCTGACCTTCCCGGCTTTGATGCTTTATTTGGAAGGGGCCCTGCGGCTGTATATGGGGATGCGCCTGGATTATCTGCCGGTCATTCTGCCCTTTGCCCTGTCCGCCGGATTCCTGCTGGCCGGGCTGACGGCGGTCTTGCCCCGGCGGGGGAACGGGATCTTGTTCCGGCTGCTGGCTCTGCTGCTGTGCCTGGTCTATGCCGGGGAGCTGCTGGCCAAGCGGATCCTGCAGACCTATTACCCCCTGACCACATTAGCCACCGCGGCGGATAACCGCCTGGGGGACTACAGCGGGGTCGTTTTAAAGGCCATGGGGGAGAACTGGGCCATACTGGCGGCGCTGCTCCTGCCCGGACTGCTGCTGGCCCTGCTGGCCGGGCGGCTGACGGATTTTATGCCCCGCCGGGGCCGGTATCTGGCGGCGGCGCTGCTGGCGGCGGCGGCCCTCCATATGCTGGGCCTGGGGACGCTGGCCCTGCCCTGGCAGGGGGACCTGACTCCGGGACAGCTGTACCGGATGGACACGGAGACGGATGACCAGGTGGAGCAGCTGGGGCTGTTCACCACCCTGCGCCTGGATATCCAGCACGTCATCTTCCCCGTGGACCGCACCCCGGACCGGGATTTTGAGACCATGGACCCGGGGACGAGCGGCGCCGCTTCCTCCGATGAAATGGGGGGCGAGGAGGAACCGGAGCAGCCCCAGATCGATACCTCCCCCAACGTCCTGGACGTGGACCTGGCGGCCCTGGGCCGGGAGAGCGGGAACGGGGATGTGCAGTGGCTGGCGGACTACTTTGCCAGCGCCGCCCCTACCAGGAAAAATGAGTATACCGGCATGTTCGCCGGATACAACGTCATCCAGATCGTGCTGGAGGGATTTTCCGGCTACGCCATCGACCCGGAGCTGACCCCTACCTTATATAAACTGTCCACTCAGGGCTTTGTGTTCTCCAATTACTACACCGCCCTGCACTACACCAGCACCTCCAACGGGGAGTGCCAGACCTTGCTGGGGCTCTATCCCAAAAATGGCAACCCCATCACCATGAAGCGCACCGGCCAGCTGGGGACCAGTCTGCCCTTCACGCTGCCCCAGCAGCTGGGACGGGTGGGCTATCTCACCCTGGGCTACCACGGAAACTATGACATGTACGGTCGCCTGACCTCCCACACCAACCTGGGCTATGACTGGCGGCAGTACCGGTCCGGTCTGGAGCTGGAGATGCAGGGGGACAAGCCCGCCTGGCCCCAGCGGGACAGCTATGTGGTGGAGGCCAGCGCAGACGATTTCGTCAACAGCTATCGCCCGTTCCACGTCTATTACCTCACCATCAGCGGCCACATGCCCTATTCCGACAACCGGGTGGTGGCCCCCTATCGGGACGTGGTCCGGGCCCTGCCCTACAGCACTGTCACCCAGAACTATGTGGCCACGGTGATGGAGGCCGATCGGGCCCTGGCCCTGCTGCTGGACAAGCTGGAGGCGGCGGGCAAGCTGGAGCGGACCCTTATCGTGGCCACCGGGGACCACATCCCCTATTTTAATGTGGACACGCTGGAGGAGCTCACCGGGAAGAAATTCGGCAGCTCCGATGCCATCGAGGCGCTGAACGAGTCGGCCATCGACTTTGACGTGTACAAGAACACCCTCATCCTGTGGTCGGCCGGCATGACAGAACCCGTTCCGGTGGACAAGGTGTGCTGCCAGGTGGATATCCTGCCCACCCTGTCCAATCTGCTGGGGCTGGAGTATGACTCCCGGATGCTGGCCGGGCGGGACATTCTGTCCGACAGCGAGGGGCTGGTGGTATTCTCCTCCCGCAGCTGGAGGTCGGACCGGGGCTTTTATGACCGCTATGCCCAGCGCTTTACCCCCGCCCCCGGGGTGGAGATGACGGCGGAGGAGCAGGAGACCTATGTGGCGTCCACGAAACAGCGGGTGGGTTATCTGCTGGACAGCACGCCCATGATCATAGAGAACGATTTTTACAGTCTGCTGCCCCAATACACCGATTCCGGGCAGAGTACGCAGGGGGGAGATTGATTTTTTCTCCGCCGCGTGGTATGATAACCGTGATCCGGCGGAGTATGCCGGATCGGGAAAGGATGTGTTTTTATGCGAATGCCTTATGAAGAGGAGCGCGGCTACTACACCCAGGGCCAGGTGGAGTCCCTGAACGAGTATATGACCCGGACCTTCCTGTGGATGGTGCTGGGCCTGATGATCACCTTCGGCCTGGCGGTGCTGGGCTGGATGACCAACGCCACCTTGTGGCTGCTGTACCATGTGCCCGGCTTCCACCTGATCGTGCTGGTGGTCACCCTGGTCATGGCCTTCACCATGGTCAGCCGCATCGAGCGCATGGCGGTGGGCACGGCCCGGGCCATATTCCTGGCCTATTCCGTGCTGTTTGGCTTTACCATGTCCTGCTATCTGTATCTCTACGAGCTGCCCAGCCTGATTTTTGTATTTCTGGCTACGGCGGTGTACTTCGCCGCCCTGGCCGCCTATGGCTGGCTGACCCACCGGGACCTGTCCGGCATCGGCAGCATCCTGACGGTGGGGCTGATCTTCCTCATCGTCTGCGGCATCATCCTGATGTTCGCCCCCGGCCTGGTCATGCTGGACCGGCTGGTGTGCATCGCGGGCATCGCCATCTTCCTGGCCTTCACCGCCTATGACACCCAGAAGATCAAGGCAATGTACAGCTACTACGCCGGATACCCCGACATGCTGGAAAAGGCGTCTATTCGGCATTGGAATAGAAGGCCAGCGTGGAAGCCTCATAGAAGCCCTGTGCGGCCAGCAGACGCTTGGTCTTGAGCTGCTGCTTCTGCTCGTAGTTCAGACCGCCGTTGGTGACAGCGGCAGTGTTCAGGAAGGTGGGTACGATGTGGTCATAGCCGTACTCACGGATGACTTCTTCGGCCAGATCGGGGAAGCTCTCCACATCCTCACGGTAGAGGGGTGCGGAGACATCCCAGCTGCCGTCGGCCTGCACGTCCACGGTGAACTCAAGGCGCTTGAGGATGTCGATCATGGTCTGGTCCGGCACGGTGATGCCCAGCACACCGCAGATCTTGGCCGGGGTGGTGACGATGTGCTTGCGCTCGAGAGGACGGCCATCGGTCAGATCGTATTCCAGTGTGGTGATGTCGCCGCAGTCCAGCTCCTGGATGAGGTGCAGGGCGCGGGCAAGGCCCAGCTCGGGAGAGTGGCGGTCAACGCCCTTCTCGTAGCGGGCGGAAGAGTCGCTGTTCTGGCCCAGAGCGCGGCTGGTCTTACGGACGGAGTCGCGGGCGAAGGTAGCGCACTCGAAGAGCAGGCTGGTGGTGTTGTCGTCCATGCCGGAGTTTGCACCGCCCATGATGCCGGCCAGAGCCACCGGCTTCTCTGCGTCGCAGATGACCAGATTGTTGGGGTTCAGGGTGAACTCCTTCTCATCGAGGGTGGTGATCTTCTCGCCTTCCACGGCACGGCGGACGGTGATGCTGCGGCCGGCGACCTTGTTCAAATCGAAGGCGTGCATGGGCTGGCCCATCTCCAGCAGGGTGTGGTTGGTAATATCGACCACATTGCTGATGGAGCGCAGGCCGCACAGGGCCAGATGGCGCTTCATCCAGCGGGGAGACTCGCTCATCCGGATATTGCGGACGTAGTGTGCCATGTAGCGGGGGCAGAGGTCCGGAGCCTCCACCTTCACGCTGATCGGCTCGTCGGCGTCGCAGACGGTGTTGTAGTCCATGGCGGGCATGTGCAGGGGCTTGCCGAGGATGGCGGCCACCTCGCGGGCGATGCCCAGCACCGACTGGCAGTCGGGACGATTTGCGGTGATGGAGATGTCGAAGATGTAGTCATCCAGACCCACCACAGGGGCGATGTCGGTGCCGGGGACGGAGTCCTCGGGCAGGATGAGCAGGCCGTAGACCTCAGAGCCCGGGAACAGGTCATCGTTCAGGCCCAGTTCCTCGCCGGAGCAGAGCATACCATTGGACTCGACGCCCTGCATCTTGCGGGCCTTGATCTTGATGCCGCCGGGCAGGGTGGAGCCGTCCAGAGCGGCAGGCACGCAGTCACCCAGCTTCATGTTCGCCGCACCGGTGCTGATGCGGATGTCGTGGCCATACTCGCCGCAGTCCACGACGCACTTGGTCAGATGGGTGCCTTCCTGAGGCTCCATCTCCACGATCCTGCCCACGACGACCTTGCTGATGCCGGCGTCCAGCGGGATGAGTTCCTCGACTTCAAAGCCGCAGGAGAAAAGCTTTTCTTCAAGCTCCTGTGCGGTAACGTCAATATCGACGAGTTCTTTTAACCAACTGAAAGGTACTTTCATTGTTTGCTCTCTCCCCTCTTATTCGTGGAACTGCTTGAGGAACTGCAGGTTGTTCTCAAACATCAGGCCGATGTTGTTGATGCCGTACTTCAACATGGCGATGCGCTCGATGCCGATGCCGAAGGCGAAGCCCGAGTACTCGTCCGGGTCGATGTTGCAGTTCTCGAGGACTTTGCGGTTGACGACGCCGCCGCCCAGCACCTCGATCCAGCCGGTGTGCTTGCACAGGGGGCAGCCCTTGCCGTGGCACTCGAAGCAGCTCACGTCCACCTCGACGCTGGGCTCCGTGAAGGGGAAGTAGGAGGGACGCAGGCGGGTGCGGGTGTCGGCACCGAACATCTTCTGCACGAAGGTGTTCAGAGCGCCCTGCAAATCGCCCAGCGTGATGCCCTTATCCACGACCAGACCTTCCATCTGGTGGAACATGGGGCTGTGGGTAGCGTCGGAGTCAGAGCGGAAGACGCGGCCCGGGATGAGCACCTTGATGGGAGGCTTCTGGCTGTCCATGGTGCGGATCTGGCCGCCGGAAGTCTGGGTGCGGAGCAGGAACTCATCGGACAGGTAGAAGGTGTCCTGCATATCGCGGGCGGGATGGTCCTTCGGGACGTTCAGGCGGGTGAAGTTGTGGTCGTCGTCCTCGATCTCGGGGGCGTCTGCCACAGCAAAGCCCATGCCCGAGAAGACGTCGATGATCTGGTTGGTGACGAGGGTCAGGGGGTGCAGACCGCCCACGGCGCGGGTCTTGGCGGGCAGGGTGATGTCCACCGTCTCGGCGGCGTTGCGGGCAGCAAGCTCAGCCTGCTTCACCTTGTCGGCAGCGGCGTCATACTCGGCCTGGACCCTGGCCTTCAGTTCGTTGATGATCTTGCCCATGGCCGGCCGCTCCTCGGGGGCGACAGAGCGCAGATTCTTCATCAGGGCGGGGATCTTGCCGTTCTTGCTCAGATATTCCTGCCAGAAAGTTGCCAGCGTTTCTTTGGAAGAGACCTGGCCCAGGCTCTCTTCGGCCTGCTTTGCCAGCTCGTCGATCATTGCTTGCATGGATGTTCTCTCCTTCTCATTCGTGTTGTTCAGCGGACAGCAAAAAAGCTCCGTCCCCTGCCCCGGCCTCCTGAAAGGCCCGGCAAAAGGGACGAAGCTCATAAAATTCACAGCTCCGCGGTACCACCCGGTTTCCGCCCGGCTCTTTCGCAAGCCGCGCGGCGCTCAAAACGCCGTAACGGGGCGCACCGTCCGGCCCTACTGTCGTTCAGGCCGGCCGCTCGGGAGCGAACTTCAGCCTGCGCCCGCGCGGAAGCCCTCTCAGCCGGTGAAGCTTCTCTCTTTGCTGCGGTGCGCCTGCCTACTCTCTCCGTCGCTGCGTTTGGAGTATTCAGGTCGTGGTCATTTTGATAACCGAGAATCATCTTATCACATTTTGGGGCGGTTTGCAAGGGCATCCGCCATTTTTCTGCTTACGGCATCTGTTGACGCCGCCTCTTCCTGCGATTATAATAAAGACAGAAAGGGGGCGATTTCATGAATACCCAGCAGGCACTTCTCAGCAACGAAGCCAATTATACTGTGTTCCGGTTTGGTGACAAGACCATCCGCTTCCGCGCCCCTTATTCTCTGGAACGCTACACCGGTATTCAGGAGTGGGACCACGGCTATCTGGTCGTCCTTGCAAAATATCGCCACGACCCGAACCCCGAGGAAGAATATATCGACCTTGTCCCTATCCTGAAAAATCTGTATTTTGACCCGGATGAATTTCTTGCCCCCATCAAAGGAGTGAAGCTTGCAAATGGTTAATGTTCAACAAGTGGCAGACGCCGCCGATATGATCGTGAACGGCTATGCATTCAGCCGCTGCCCGGAGGGCTTCCGGGTGCTGAATCTGAACCGCCCTGACCGGGCTGTTGTCTTTTCTCCTGCCGCCGAAGTCCTCGAAACCAGCATGGACGACATTGAGATCCAAATCGTCCGGGGCTATCTCGAGAAAAACCGTGCTTTGCTGGAGGACTGAGATGCCGAAATATTACGAGTTCAAGATCGCGGGATATTACCTGTACTTTACGTCATACTGCGTCATCGAGTGCATGCATGTCCACGCCAGCGACCGCAGACTTACCGAGGCCGGTTCCGCAAAGTTTTTTGTCCGGGACAATGGCGATACTGTCTTGCAGGAGCGCGGCATCCTGACCGACCGCGAAATCAGCAAGATTCAAAAATTCATCAAGCAGAACTATCAGGAGATGTACCTGAAATGGTCTGCTTACAGTGAGCAGGGATTTTACAACAAGAAATGACCCTTGTCTTTTCCCTGCTCCGATGTTATACTGAGCTCAACGCTTTACGGAAAGGAGGGTACACCTGCAATGGGTTGGAACGGCTGCGTTTTCTTCAAAAAAGGAAACCCCTAAGCTTTTCCGGCTCGAAGTGTACCCTTTTATACCTTTCAGCAGAGAGTGGAGCATGTTCTATGCGCCCCGCAGCTTTGCTATGGGGCGCTTTTGTTTTGCATAGACGCTTTCCCTTTGTCAAAGCCTCTCCCCTTGGGAGAGGTGTCACCGAAGGTGACGGAGAGGGCAAGGCCGCTGACGGAGAAGCTCCTATACAGCGATACTCTTACTCTGACAAAGAGACAACTTATCGCTGCACAAAGACTCTGCCATGCCGGGCTTGCCCTCTCAGGCGCTCACGCGCCAGCTCTCCCAAAGGGAGAGCCTCTTGGCCGAGGGAAGGCAGCAAACAGCCTACAAAGGGTACACATTTCTATCCATAATAATAGAAAGGGTGTTCCCCCATGAACCATAAACTCAACCTGAAAAAGCAGCTTGCCTGCATCTATACCAACAACTTCTTCTCCGGTCTGCGCATCACCGACGCGGTGTGGGTGGCGCTGCTGGCCGCGCGGGGCTTCTCGCTGTGGGAGATCGGCGTTGCCGAGAGCGTGTTCCACATGGTCAGCCTCACCTTCGAGGTGCCGAGCGGCATGGCGGCTGACCTGCTGGGCCGCAAAAAGACACTCGTGGCCGGCGGGGTCTGCATGGTGCTCTCCAACCTCCTGATGGCCTTTGCGCCGGACCTCTTTTTCATCTGCCTTGCGATGGCGCTGAGCGCACTGGCCAACGCCATGTTCTCCGGCACCGCCTCGGCCCTCACTTACGACAGCCTCAAGCAGTGCGGACGGACAGACGACTACCTCCGGGTCTCCGCCAACTGCTCCCAGCTCTCCATGCTGGCCACGGCCGTGGGGTCCCTCGCCAGCACGCTGGAACGGTTTCTCCGCTTTTCCGGTTTCTACCTGCTGAGCGCCGCCTTTGAAGGCACTGCCGCTGCCGCCACCGCCCTGATGACCGAGCCCATCGTCACCGAGACGCAGGCCCGCCGGGAGAAGCAGACCTTCCGCGACCTGCCCGGCCAGCTGGCGCGGCTGGCACGGGACAGCATCACCGCTCTTCGCGCCACCCCGCTGGCGGCAAAACTCATCGTCTCCGCCGCTGTCCTCTGCATCCCCAGCTACCTGACCAAGATGTTCGTCCAGCAGCGGCTCGTCGAGCTGGGCTGGCCCACAGCACTGCTGTTCGTGCCGATGCTGCTGAGCGGGCTTGCCTCCATGCTGGGCGTTGAAGCGGCCCGGCGGCTCCATCCGGAGAGCCTGCGGCGGTTTTACGCCGTCTGCGCCCTGCTCTGCGGCGGGGGCTGCGCGCTGGTGGGTGCCGCCCCGGTGCTGGGCTGCATCTTCGGCTGTATGCTGGTGCAGGGCGTCATCGACGCCTACCTCCTGCATGAGGACCAGAAGCTCAACGATGTCATCCCCAGCGACCAGCGTGCCACCCTCATCAGCGTGGACAGCATGGTCTACAGCCTGCTCATGATACCCGCCAGCCCCCTCGTGGGCGCGGTGGGCGACGCCTTCGGGCAGGCCGGTGCGGGCCTTGCCGTGCTGGGCGTCCTCGTGGCCCTGACCGGCGCGGCGGCGCTTGGCCGAAAGACGCGCGCCTCCTGAGCAAAAAACGCACTGCCGGGTTCCTTGACAGCGGCCCGGCAATGCGCTATAATAGCGATAGAAAAGGCACTGTGACAAGCGGTTTGGCCTCTTTCTAAGGATTTGGCTTTTTGAAAACCGTCACCTTGGCAGAGGTGGCGGTTTTACTTTTTGATTCGCAGTGTGAACGTGAGTCTAAACAAGTGAAACGTCAAAGTAATCGGCATCTTCTCACCTCCTTTCGGAAGTGAGAGACCAAACCGCCTGCCGTATGTACAGTGCCTTACCGCCTTGCGGCGGCAGTATCAGTGTATCATAAACGCTGACAGAAAACAAGAAAATCCCCCACGAAAGTGGGGGATTTCCTGTTTCTACTCGTTTTTACTTACTCAGCAGCTCATCCACCAGTGCGTCCATCTGCGCCTCAGCGGCGGCGTTGGAAGCAGAGCGGAGGGTGACGACAGTGTCACAGACGGTGATGTTCTTCATGCCGTCCAGCTCGGCGCGCATGAGCTTTGCGGCCATGGGCGCCCAGGTGCCGTTCTCCATCAGGGCGATGGTGCGGCTCTGGAAAGCCTTGGTCTTGAGGTGGGCCAGCAGGTTCTCCATCGGCGGGAAGAGGAAGCCGTCATAGGTGGCGCAGGCCAGCACGGTCTTGCCGCAGCGGAAGGCCTCGGTGACGGCGTAGGAGACGTCGGTGCGGGTCAGGTCGATCTCCACCACCTTCGCTCCCTTGGCGCGGAGCTTTTCGGCCAGAATGTGGGCGGCGGCGCGGGTGTGGCCGTGGATGGAGGCACTGGCGACCAGCACCTTCTCCGGCTCTTCGGCCTTATAGCTGGACCACAGATCGTAGTAGTTCAGGTACTTGCCAAGGTCGCCGGTGAGGACGGGGCCGTGGAGCGGGCAGATGGTCTTGATGTCCAGCGC
>ENA-USZI01001055-USZI01001055.1-human-gut-metagenome-genome-assembly--contig:-NODE-1055-length-19199-cov-7.441952_pt1 | contig 19199 bp, 9 predicted proteins | sample MGYA00250042_ERZ773532 | MGnify/ENA primary metagenome ERZ773532 (study PRJEB29103, sample SAMN06112036) | human gut metagenome | biome: human gut; feature: ankylosing spondylitis patient; material... | reverse complement strand
CCGGCTATGACCACATCACTGCTGCCATCGGCGGCGCTGTCGCGGCCATGAGCGGCGCAGCCTTCCTGTGCTATGTCCGTAGGTCTCTTCCTCATTTTTCAGGCAGCACATCAGTCTTCCGCACACGCCGGAAATCTTAGTTGGATTTAAGGACAGGTTCTGCTCCTTTGCCATTTTAATAGAAACCGGGATGAACTCAGACAGATAAGAATGGCAGCACAGCGGTCTTCCGCAGATGCCGATACCACCCAAGATCTTGGTCTCGTCTCTCACACCTACCTGCCGCAGCTCAATACGGGTCTTAAATACACTTGCAAGGTCCTTTACCAGCTCTCTGAAGTCAATTCTTCCGTCTGCTGTAAAGTAAAACAGCACCTTATTATTGTCAAAAGTATATTCCGCATCGATCAGCTTCATTTCCAGGTTGTGCTTTTTGATCTTTTCCTGGCAGATCTTAAATGCTTCTTTTTCTTTCTCTTTGTTCTTTGCCTCAATGGCACGGTCCTCATCCGTTGCCATACGGATCACCGGTTTAAGAGGCGGTATTACCTTTGTCTCATCTACTTCTCTGTTTCCAAGAACTACGTAACCGTATTCAATACCTCTGGCAGTTTCTACGATCACATGGTCCCCAATTTTTATCTGACGGTCTGCAGGATCAAAATAGTAGATCTTTCCGGCAGCCCTAAAGTGCCGGGCACAAGAAGAACGAGTTATTTTAGGTGATGAACAGACTTCCGAGTATTTTCCAATCCTAAAAGATAAACGAATTGCCATATTCTCCAATCATACAGGAATGATAGGAGACAAGCATCTGCTGGACATTCTGCTGGAAAACAAGTTCAATGTAGTAGCCATTTTCTCCCCTGAACACGGTTTCAGAGGAGATGCCGACGCAGGCGAACACGTGTCCAGCTCGGTAGACAAGAAGACCGGAGTACCTATCCTCTCGCTGTACGACGGGAAATCCGGAAAACCAAGCGAAGCATCCATGCGCAAGTTTGATATCCTTGTGGTAGACATCCAGGATGTAGGCCTGAGATTCTATACTTATTATGCCTCTATGTGCCGGCTGATGGACGCTTGTGCAGAATACAACCGCAAGGTGCTGATACTGGACCGCCCCAATCCGAACGGACACTACGTGGACGGCCCGATACTGGACATGAAATATAAATCCGGTGTAGGTTGGCTGCCGATTCCCGTGGTGCACGGCATGACGCTGGGCGAACTGGGCCTGATGGTAAACGGCGAACGCTGGTTGCCGGCGTCACGCACTTGCGACCTGACCGTCATTCCCTGCAAGAACTATACGCACCAGACCCTATACAAGCTGCCGATTCCCCCGTCCCCCAATCTGCCGAACATGAAGTCCATCTATCTGTACCCCTCGACCTGCTATTTCGAGGCCACTCCGGTCAGTCTGGGAAGAGGAACCGACCTCCCCTTCCAGGTCTACGGGCATCCCAACATGACGGGCTACAGCTACAGCTTCACCCCGCGCAGTGTTCCCGGAGCCAAGAATCCGCCCCAGCTGGGCAAGCTTTGCCACGGCGTGAACCTGAGCAACATGAGCGACGAGGAAATCTGGAAACGCGGTATTGACTTGAGTTACGTGATAGACGCTTACCGGAATCTGAACATGGACGACCACTTCTTCCGTTCCTTCTTCGAACTGTTGATAGGCACCGACTACGTGCGCAAAATGATAAAGGAAGGGAAGAGCGCCGAAGAAATCAAGGCAAGATGGAAAGACGACGTAGAGAAATTCAAGGTACAGCGCAAGCCCTATCTGCTCTACGAAGAATAAAGACATGTACAATTCACTATTTACAATGTACAATTTCAGAGAAGGTACAATTCAAAAGTAAATGGGAAGGTACAACAGTTTATACTAAAGAAACGCCGCATGGCAAATTGTAAATTGTAAATGAACAAATTGTAAATAAACATTATGACTCCACTATCCGTAATCATCACCATAGCCGCCTACTTCGCGATACTGTTCACGGTATCCTATATTGCAGGAAGGAAGGCAGACAACGCCGGCTTCTTTGTGGGTAACCGCAAGTCATCCTGGTATGTCGTGGCGTTCGCCATGGTCGGTTCCGCCATTTCAGGTGTGACCTATGTATCTGTACCCGGCATGGTTGCCGCCAGCAGCTTCGGCTATCTGCAAATGGTGTTGGGCTTCATTGCCGGACAGCTCATCATAGCCTATCTGCTGGTACCGCTATTCTACAAAATGAACCTGGTATCCATCTACGAATATCTGGAGAACCGTTTCGGCATGTCTTCCTACCGCACGGGTGCCTGGTTCTTCTTCATCTCCAAAATGCTCGGTGCCGCTGTCCGTCTGTTCCTCGTATGCCTGACGCTGCAACTGCTGGTATTCGAACCTTTCGGACTGCCTTTCCTGCTGAACGTGGCCATCACGGTGGCACTGGTCTGGTTGTACACTTTCCAGGGTGGCGTAAAGTCTCTTATCTGGACAGACTCTCTGAAGACATTCTGCTTGGTGGTGTCGGTCGTACTCTGCATCTGGTATATCGCTTCCGACCTCAATCTGTCATTTACCGGTATGGTAAGCACCATTGCCGACAGTGACATGTCCCGCATCTTCTTCTTCGACGATGTGAACAGCAAGCAGTACTTCTTCAAGCAGTTCCTCGCCGGTGCCTTCACCATGATTGCCATGACCGGGCTGGATCAAGACATGATGCAGCGCAACCTGAGCTGCAAGAACTTCAAGGACTCACAGAAGAACATGATTACCAGTGTCATTTCGCAGTTCTTCGTCATCCTGCTTTTCCTGATGCTGGGCGTGCTGCTCTACATCTTTGCCGCCAACCAGCAGATTGCGGTGGAGAAGAGTGACGAACTGTTCCCGCTGATTGCCACCGGCAACTATTTCCCTGCCATTGTGGGCATACTGTTCATCATCGGCCTGATTTCTTCTGCCTATTCAGCCGCAGGCTCGGCACTCACCGCGCTGACCACTTCCTTCACCGTAGACATTCTGGGAACGAAAGGCAAGTCGGAAGAGACGGTTGTGAAGATGCGCAAGAAAGTGCACATCGGCATGGCGGTTGTTATGGGAATCACCATTTTCGTATTCAATCTTCTGAACAACACCAGTGTCATCGATGCTGTATATATCCTGGCAAGCTATACCTACGGTCCTATCTTGGGTCTGTTTGCTTTCGGCATCTTCATGAAACAACAAGTGCGTGACAAGTACATCCCGCTGGTTGCCATCGCCTCCCCGGTTCTCTGCTTCATTCTGCAGAAAAATTCCGAAGCCTGGTTCGGAGGTTATCAATTCAGCTACGAGTTGCTGATTTTCAATGCACTGTTCACTTTCATCGGTCTCTGTCTGTTGATTAGGAAAGATAAAAAGAACAATTAACTTAATACATCATCTATGAACGTAAGACGTCAGTTTTTACTAAGTTTGCTTGCCGCCTCCCTCTTCCCCCAATGGGGAGGTGCGCAAGAACTTCCGACGGATGTCCGTCAGGAAATCGGGAAATTCCTGGATACCACCGCACGGAAAGAAGTTTCCGTAGGACGTATCAGCATCGACTCAGTGGCCGTGGAAGGAAATACGCTGCAACTGTTTGCCAACATGAACTGTGCCTATATTCCTTTCCGCGAGGACAATGTAGCCGAAATATACCAGGGCGTAAGTGCCCTGCTACCGGCGGAGTTTACCAAATACAAGCTGCAAATCCGTACCAACAAGCGCAGCATCGAAGAACTGGTTCCCCAAGTCCTGCGTAGTAAAAAAGACAAAAAGACGAAGACATTCAATCCCGTCGCTTCCAAGCCTTTAGTTACCGACATTTCCGCCCCCTACACCCCTACCAACGGCTTGCAGAACCGGCACATCGCCCTATGGCAAAGCCACGGCTGGTACTACGAGCCGAAACTCGACCGTTGGGAATGGCAGCGTGCACGTATCTTCCAGACCGTGGAAGACCTCTACACCCAAAGCTACGTATTGCCTTTCCTCGTGCCGATGCTGGAAAATGCCGGTGCCAACGTGCTGCTTCCCCGCGAACGCGATTGCCAGACGGCAGAAGTCATCGTAGACAATGACGGTTGCCTGACCGGCCGTTCCGTCTATACAGAAAATTCCGGTGACAAGCTCTGGAGTCAGGGAGAAGGACAAGGCTTCGCCCACCTGCGCCCCCAATACATAGACTTTGAGAATCCTTTCAAGGAAGGCACCTACCGCGCCATAGAAACCATCAAGAAAGGAAACGCAAGCACCGCCGAATGGATTCCCGAAATCCCTTCGACCGGACAATACGCCGTATACGTCTCTTACCAAACCTTGCCAAACAGCGCGGACGATGCCCTTTACACCGTCTATCACAAAGGCGGCACCACGCAGTTCAAGGTAAACCAGCAAATGGGAGGCGGCACCTGGATTTACCTCGGCACCTTCGGCTTCAATGCCGGCCGGAACAATGAATGCAAAGTCGTTCTGAGCAACCTTTCCTCCAAAGTAGGAAGAATCATCACTGCCGACGCCGTGAAGATAGGCGGCGGCATGGGGAACATAGCCCGGGGAGAAGTCAGCGGTTATCCCCGTTTCTGCGAAGCCGCCCGCTACTGGCTGCAATGGGCAGGCATACCGGACAGCGTATATTCAGAAAGCAACGGCAAGAATGACTATACCGACGACTATAAATGCCGTGGTATCTGGGTGAACTACCTTTCCGGAGGCTCTGCCGTGAACCCGACGGAAAAAGGGCTGAACATCCCTGTCAACATGGCCTTTGCCTTCCACTCCGATGCAGGAACTACACTGAACGATTCCATCATCGGGACACTCGGCATCTACTATACCAACGCCTACAATGAGAAATTCGCCAACGGAGCATCCCGCTACTTGAGCCACGACCTGACAGACTTGATTCAGTCCAACATCGTGCGTGACGTGCGTACCCTCTACGAACCCCAATGGACACGCCGGGGCAAATGGAACCAATCCTACTATGAGGCCCGTGTACCCCGCGTACCTACCATGCTACTCGAACTACTTTCCCATCAAAACTTTGCAGACATGCGCTACGGACTGGACCCGCGTTTCCATTTCACCGTAAGCCGCGCCATCTACAAAGGTATGCTTCAGTTCCTCTGCTCACAATACAACATGGATTATGTAGTGCAACCGTTACCGGTAGACCACATGACCTTGCGCATGACCAGCGAGAACGAAGTGGAACTGACCTGGCAACCCGTAGCGGATGCGTTGGAACCAACTGCCGTAGCAGAGAAATACATTGTTTATACCCGTATCGGCGACGGGGATTTCGACAACGGAGTATTGGTGGACGGCAACAGTTACCGAACCACGCTCCCCGCCGGCATGGTATGCAGCTACAAGGTTACCGCTGTCAACAAGGGCGGCGAGAGTTTCCCTTCCGAAATTCTTTCCGCCGGACGGGCGTTCAATTCCAAAGGTACCGTATTGGTGATAAACGGATTCGACCGCATCAGTGCCCCTGCCGACTTTACGGCCCCCGCCCCCGCCGACACCCTCCTTGCCGGATTTCTGGATGAGCAGGACCACGGGGTCCCCTATATCCATGACATCAGCTACATTGGCAAGATGAAGGAATACCGCCGTTCCATTCCCTGGATGGACGACGACGCCTCCGGTTTCGGCGACAGTTATGGAAATTACGAGACCCAAGTCATCGCAGGAAATACGTTCGATTATCCTGCCATACATGGTGCCGCTATCCTGAAAGCGGGATATTCGTTTGTATCGGTTAGTAATGAAAGTCTCTCCCCCGTAGGAAAGGGAGAGAAGAATATTCCGGTGGATATGAGGGAGTATAGGTATGTGGACTTGATACTTGGGAAGCAATGCCAGACCAAGATGGGACGGGGAGGCGTAAAACCGTTGGAGTTCAAGACTTTCAGCAAACCGATGCAGGAGGCTATTGCGGCTTATTGTAAGCAAGGTGGAAATATCTTTGTTTCGGGCGCTTTTGTAGGAACGGATTTATGGGACAACCGCCTTGCAACCGCCGACGAAGCCGACAAGAAATTTGCGATGGAAGTACTGAAATATAAGTGGCGTGTGGGACAAGCGGCTACAATGGGTAAGGTGAAAAGCGTAGCTTCTCCGTTCCCCGCCCTTTCAGGAAACTATACCTATCACAATGAGCTGAATGCCGATTCGTATGTGGTGGAATCACCGGACGCCATTGAACCGGCAACCAAAGATGCACACACCGTGATGCGGTATTCTGAAAACAACCTGAGTGCCGGTGTGGCCTACCAGGGCGACTACAAGACTTTTGTATTGGGATTCCCTTTTGAATCCATACGTACTGATTCTGAAAGAGAGGCACTCATGAATGCTGTGCTGACATTCTTCAACGACAACAAATAATATCAACCAATCATCATCTATGAACAGAAGACTGTTAATAATCGTCCTGATGGCTTGCCTGCTCCCCCTGGGGATGCAGGCACAGCAAGGGACATTCCGTTTTGCCCAACTGACAGACATTCATCTGACCCCGAACAATCCGAATCCCACAGAGGACCTGCTGCGTTCCGTGGCACAGATTAATGCCACCGACAGTATCGACTTTGTCCTGGTGACGGGCGACCTGACCGAAGAAGGCGACCGTACTACCATGGAAAAAGTGAAATCGTGCCTTGACTTGCTGAAGGTCCCCTACCACGTAGTCCTAGGCAACCATGAAACGAAATGGAGCGACTCCGGCTGTACCGCTTTCGGAGAAATCTTTGGCGGCGAACTCTTCGAGTTCGAGCATAAGGGATTCCTTTTCCTCGGCTTCAACTCCGGTCCGCTGATGCGTATGGCCTACGGGCATGTAGTGCCGCAAGACATCCGTTGGATGACGGAAGAAATGGAGAAAAACGGCAAAGACAAACCGGTGATACTTGTCACCCACTATCCGCTAATGGAAGGTGATGTGGACAACTGGTATGAGGTGACGGATGCCGTCCGCCCCTACAACGTGCGCTTGTTTATCGGCGGACACTACCACAGCAACCGGGATTTACGTTATGACGGCATTCCGGGCGTACTGATGCGCAGCAACCTGCGCGACAAAGAAGGGAAACAGGGTTATGGCATCTATGAAGTAACCGGGGATTCCATCCGGGTATACACGCAACGTATCGGCGAGCCCAAGAAGCAGTGGACAGCATTCTCGCTGACTAAGCAGTATTACGACCGCAACGGAAAGGCAGAGAAATATCCCGACTTCTCGGTCAACAAGGAATATCCGCAAGTAAAGGAGCAATGGATGGTGCAGACGGGCGCAGGCATTTACTGCTCTTCCGCCGTAGAAAAAGATAAAGTGTTCGTAGGAGACGATATGGGACGGCTGACAGCCTACACCCTGAAAAACGGCAAAAAGCTATGGAGCTTTGAATCCGGCAAGCGCATTGTCGGTACTCCGGCCGTAAGCGAAGGTATCGTTGTATTCGGGTCTGCTGACCGCCACATCTACGGATTGAACGCCAAAGACGGCAGCCTGCTCTGGACGGTAAAAGCTGCCGAACCGGTACTCGGAGCCGTGACCATCGCAGACGGTACCGCCTACATCGGTGCCAGTGATGCCACTTTCCGCGCCATAGACATCCATACGGGAAAAGTAATCTGGGCCTACACCGGCGTGAAGGGCTACATCGAAACCAAGCCGTTGGTGACGGAAGACAAGGTCATCTTCGGCGCATGGGACAATACACTGTATGCCCTGAACAAGACTGACGGACGTGAGTTGTGGAAATGGACGGGCGGACTGACCCGCATGCACTTCTCTCCTGCCGCCGTATGGCCGGTAGCTGCCGACGGTAAAGTATTCATTACCGACCCGCAACGCGCCATGACCGCTATAGACATCCATACGGGCAATACCGTGTGGCGCACCTTCCAGTCCATGGTGCGCGAGACCATCGGACTTTCCGAAGACGGTGAACGTATCTATAGCAAAACGATGAACGACAGCATTGTTTGCTATGCAGCTCAAGGAGATACTCCGCGGGAGTTGTGGGCAACCAATATAGGTTTCGGTTATGAGCATGCCCCCTCCATGCAAGTGGAAAAAGAGGGGGTAATGTTTGGCAGTACCAAAGAAGGACTTATCTTCGCACTGGAAGGAAAAACAGGCAAAGTACTGTGGAAACATAAAATAGGAAATTCACTCATCAGTACCGTAGTTCCGTTGAACGGCCACGAAGTTCTATTCACGGCAACCAGCGGGGAAGTGGGACTTCTGAGAATTAAAAATTGAGAATTAAAAATTAAAAGATATATCATGAATAAAATCAGTTGCTTTCTTCCCTACGCAGGAAAAGAACAAGTAGAAAAAACAGTGAATAGCCTACAGGCGACAGGACTTATAGAAGAAATCCGGTTAATCACGACCGATGCCACTCTGGAATCGCTCCCGGACTGCGAAATATTGTTTGTTGACATGCCCTACAGCAGTGCAACTCTCAAAGCTATTGCTAATGCAGCCAAGGGAGAATACACATTGCTTTATACCAAAGAGACTACGCTCGAAATGGGTATGTTTGCACTGGAACGTATGATACACATCCTTGAAGATTCAAGCGCCGGTATGGTATATGCCGACCACTACCAAATAGCAGACGGCAAGCAGAGCAACGCTCCGGTAATCGACTACCAATTCGGTTCCTTGAGGGATGACTTCAACTTTGGCTCCCTGCTCCTTTTCAACACCGAAAAACTAAAGGAAGCCGCCGGACACATGAAGTCTGACTACAACTTCGCCGGACTTTACGACCTGCGCTTGAAATTGAGCCAACATTCAGACTTGGTACATATCAACGAATACTTATACAGCGAGGTGGAAAACGATACCCGCAAGAGCGGCGAAAAGATTTTCGACTATGTAGACCCCAAAAACCGTGACCGCCAGATTGAGATGGAGCAGGCATGTACCGAACATCTGAAAGAAATCGGGGGGTATCTGGCACCGGAGTTCAAGAAGATTGAGTTCTCTGCCGGTAACTTTGAGTATGAAGCTTCGGTCATCATTCCGGTGCGCAACCGTATCCGTACCATCCGCGATGCCATCAAGTCGGTACTGATGCAGAAGACAGACTTCAAATATAATCTTATCATCATCGACAACCACTCCACAGACGGCACAACGGAAGCCATCGACGAATTCAAGGACGACGAACGCCTCATCCATATCGTCCCCGAACGCAACGACCTCGGTATCGGCGGTTGCTGGAATGTAGGTGTACACCACCCCAAGTGTGGCAAGTTTGCCGTGCAGCTGGACAGCGACGACGTATACAAAGACGAAAACACACTCGCCATCATGGTACGTGCCTTCTACGAACAGAACTGCGCCATGGTGGTAGGCACCTATATGATGACGGACTTCAACATGAACATGATTGCTCCGGGCATCATCGACCACAAGGAATGGACTCCGGCAAACGGACGCAACAACGCCCTCCGCATCAACGGCCTGGGTGCCCCACGCGCCTTCTATACCCCGGTGCTGCGCGAAGTGAAAGTACCCAATACCAGCTATGGCGAAGATTATGCACTAGGACTGAACTTCTCCCGTCAATACCAGATAGGACGTGTGTACGACGTGGTCTACCTCTGCCGCCGTTGGGACGACAATTCCGACGCCTCACTGGATATTGTAAAAATGAACGGACACAACCTCTACAAAGATCGTATCCGTACTTGGGAACTCCAAGCACGCATAGCAATGAACAAGAAAAAGTGATTGCACACCGTAAATCATCAAATAACAGACAAGCTCATGAATCAAACGATACACAATCTTCTAACCGGACAACTGGCATCCTGGGAGACGGCACGCAACAATTATGCTGCCCTCTCCGGTGTGCGGGTGAAAGAGCTGAATGTAAACGGCATACCCTATAAGGTACAGTTCAACCCGGCACGCATCGTTTCCTCCGGTGCCAAGGTGGATGCCAAGTCCATTCAGGAACGAAAATGCTTTCTGTGCCCGGCAAACCTGCCACCGGTACAGAAAGGTATCCCATTTGGCGGGCACTACCATATTCTGGTGAATCCGTTCCCCATTTTCCCTCGCCACCTGACGATACCGGAACTGGCGCATACTCCCCAACGCATCGCTTCCCGCTTCACCGATGTGCTGGAGCTGGCCGAGGCGCTGACGGAATATACCATTTTCTACAACGGTCCCCGATGTGGCGCCTCCGCCCCCGACCATGCTCATTTCCAAGCAGGAAACAAAGGATTCATGCCTATCGAAAAAGACTGGCGCGGACAAGTTGCCGGAAAGATAGCCGATTATGGAAAGGCTACGCTATGGTATCTCAATGACGCTCCCCGTGCCACACTTGTGATTGAATCCATCTCCAAAGAGGACGCGGCAGACTTGTTCGACATCATTTACCGCTCTCTGGACGTGAAACCCGAGGAAGACGAACCGATGATGAACGTACTGGTCCTATACGAGGCCGACCGTTGGGTGGTCTTTGTCTTCCCGCGCGAGAAGCACCGTCCCACCTGCTACACCGCCGAGGGAGAAGCCAACCTATTGAGCAGTCCGGCGTCCGTTGACTTGGGAGGTGTCTTTATCACCCCCGTAGAAAAGGATTTCCTAAAAATCACTGCGGAAGATGTGGCACAGATATTAAGTGAAGTATGCCTCTCTGCCACAGATTTCCACAAGGTACGGCAGCGTATCAGGGAAAAAATATGACTTCTGAAATCCAAGAACTCTAATTTTAAAGAAATACCATTATGAAAGAGCCCAAAGTACAAGTAGGCATTCTGTTTGAACCGCAGATAGAATTCGTTTTGCTGAACCCGTATCGCATAGACGGAACGGAAGTCAGCGGCAAGCAGGTAGTGACCTACGACGAAGGCAAGATTCTCTGGAATGGCCGCCAGTATGACGAACTGCTGTTCGAACCGCAACACGAGCAGACCGATGCCTTCGAACTATTGGACGTTACCATCGGCATCAATTTCCATTGGGAGCGCAAAGAAGACCAGCGTTTTCTGGGTGCCCTCAAAATCATCGTTGAGAATGGAAAGCTCACCGGCATCAACGTCATCCATGTAGAAGATTATCTGACCAGCGTCATCTCCTCCGAGATGAGTGCCACCGCTTCTCTGGAGCTGCTCAAGGCACACGCTGTCATCTCCCGAAGCTGGCTACTGGCACAAATACAAAAGAATAAGGAAATCACCGAAGCCCAAGCTAACTACTCGGCCTTTACGCAGACCGACGAAGAGCTGATTCGCTGGTACGACCGAGAAGACCACACACGTTTCGATGTATGCGCCGACGACCATTGTCAACGCTACCAGGGCATTACACGTGCCTCTACCGATATTGTGAAACAAGCCATCTCCGCTACCCGCGGCCAGGTACTGACATCTGATGGTAAGATTTGCGACGCCCGTTTCTCCAAATGCTGCGGCGGTGCTTTCGAGGAGTTCCAATACTGCTGGGAAGACATCAAATACCCCTATCTTGCCCAACAACGAGACAGCAAAACGCACGCCACACTGCCCGATTTGACGCAGGAAGTCGAAGCGGACCGCTGGATTCGTACCTCCCCCGAAGCATTCTGCAACACCACCGACAAGAAAATCCTCTCACAGGTACTCAATAACTATGACCAGGAGACTACGGACTTCTATCGCTGGAAAGTGGAATATACCCAGGAAGAGCTTTCAGCCCTCATTCTGAAACGTTCAGGCATTGACTACGGACAAATCATCGACCTTATCCCCATAGCCCGCGGAACCAGCGGACGCCTCTGGAAACTGAAGATTGTGGGAACCAAACGCACACTCACCATCGGCAAGGAACTGGAAATCCGCCGCACGCTCTCCACTTCACACCTCTACAGCTCTGCCTTCGTGGTAGACAAAGAGGAGTTGTCCGCCGAAGGCATTCCCGGACGCTTCATCCTCACCGGTGCCGGTTGGGGGCATGGTGTGGGACTTTGCCAAATAGGTGCAGCCGTGATGGGCGAGCAAGGGTATAAGTATGATGCAATACTGCTGCACTACTATATAGGTGCCAGCATTGACAAGCTGTATGAATAATCGAATAGAACACAATAAATCAATATCATGAACCATACAAAAAACATATCGCCATGGGCATGGGTACCCACCTTGTACTTTGCACAAGGCATTCCATATTTTATCGTAAACAACATCTCCGTGATGATGTTTACTAAAATGGGCGTACCGAACGGAGAAATGGCCTTGTTCACAAGCCTGCTCTATCTGCCATGGACTATCAAACCCTTCTGGAGCCCGTTTGTCGACATCATCAAGACCAAAAGATGGTGGACCCTTTCCATGCAGATTCTGATGTCTGTGGCATTCATCCTGCTGACGCTGTCCATTCCACGGCCGGACGAGGCGACTATGGCGGCCGGAACAACCCCCATCAGCATGTTCAGCATCACGCTGATGCTGTTCATCATCACGGCTTTTGCCTCTGCCACACACGACATTGCCGCCGACGGCTTCTACATGCTGGCACTGAAACAGAGTGACCAGGCAGCCTTCGTTGGCATCCGAAGCACGTTTTACCGGCTCGCCTCTATCTTCGGACAAGGCGTGCTCGTAGCCATTGCCGGCGCCATCGAACTGAGAACCGAAAACATTCCGCTGTCATGGACCATCACGATGCTGGTTACAGCCGTTCTGTTCAGCCTGGTGACGTTCTATCACCTCTTTGCAGTCCCCAAACCCGCTTCGGACAAGTCTACACTGGCAGCCGATGCCGCCACTGCAGGAGCCATATTCAGAGAATTCGGACGAACATTCGCCACCTATTTCACCAAACCAGGTGCATTGCTGGCCATCGTGTTCATGTTGCTGTACCGCCTGCCTGAGGCATTCCTCATCAAAATGTGTATGCCCTTCCTGGTGGCCTCCAAAGAATCGGGAGGTCTGGAACTCTCGACTGCAGAAGTAGGTATCGTATACGGCACCATCGGAGTCATATTCCTCACCCTGGGCGGTATTCTGGGAGGATTATTCGCATCACGCATCGGATTGAAAAAATCCATCTGGTGGATGGCAGGATGTATGACTCTACCATGCCTGACGTTTGTCTATCTTGCCATTGCCCAGCCCGACAATCTGTTTGCCATCTCAACCTCCATCGCCATCGAGCAATTTGGCTACGGCTTTGGTTTCACGGCCTACATGCTCTACATGATGTACTTCTCCGAAGGCGAATTCAAGACCTCCCACTATGCCATCTGTACCGCATTCATGGCACTGAGCATGATGATTCCAGGGATGTTTGCGGGATACATTCAGGAGGCTATCGGATATATCGACTTCTTCTGGTTGGTGATGATATGCTGTTTCGCCACGGTTGTTGTCACCATTTTTGCAGACAGAAGAATAGACCCGGAATATGGGAAAAAGTGATTAATGTTTAATGATTAGCGATGAAAAAGATTATTATAATATCCTTGCTCTGCCTCCTCTGCGGAGGTGCGATGCAGGCACAGAAGATAAGAATAAAGACCGGCATCGAAGTACTGAAAGAACAGAATTTCCGATGCTTGGAAGGTAAACGTGTAGGGTTGATTACCAATCCGACGGGAGTGGACAACCGGATGAAGTCTACCATCGACATACTGCACGAGGCCCCGAACGTAAATCTTGTGGCACTCTATGGCCCCGAACACGGCGTACGCGGTGATGTGCACGCAGGCGACCATGTAACGGACATCAAAGACGCGACTACCGGACTGCCCGTATATTCGCTTTACGGAAAGACTCGCAAGGCCACACCGGATATGCTGAAAGACGTAGATGTATTGGTATATGACATCCAGGACATCGGTTGCCGTTCCTTTACCTACATCAGCACCATGGGACTGGCTATGGAAGCCGCTGCCGAAAACGGCAAGGAATTCATCGTGCTGGACCGGCCCAATCCTGTAGGCGGATTGAAAATTGAGGGTAACTTAGTTGAAGATGATTGCATTTCTTTTGTAAGCCAGTTTAAAATTCCGTACCTTTACGCTCTCACTTGCGGTGAGCTGGCACTGATGCTCAATGGCGAGAAGATGTTGAAGGATGGGGAACAATGCAATCTCCACGTAGTGAAGATGAAAGGCTGGAAACGCAAGATGGATTATACCCAAACCGGACTGCAATGGGTTCCTTCCTCTCCACACATTCCACATCCACATTCTGCATTCTTCTATCCCGTCAGCGGAATCCTGGGAGAGCTGGGATATATGTCCATTGGTGTGGGGTATACCATTCCGTTCCAGATGTTTGCCGCACCGTGGGTGGAAGCAGAGAAGCTGGCCGGAAACCTGAACCGTCTGAACGTACCGGGGGTTATCTTCAGACCGATGTACCTGAAACCGTTCTACAGTGTAGGCAAAGGCGAGTTGCTGCAAGGTGTGCAAGTGCACATCATGGATTTCGGCAAAGCACCGTTGAGCGACCTGCAATTCCTGGTCATGCAGGAAGTCGCCGCCCTCTATCCGGACCGTGCCGTGTTTGACCATGCCGACAAGGGACGTTTCTCGATGTTCGACAAGGTAAGTGGTTCGCGGCAGATACGCGAACGCTTTTCGAAGCGGAACCGTTGGGAAGATATACGCGACTACTGGTATAAGGATGCCGAAGACTTTCGTAAGTTGTCGAAAAAGTATTATTTATATAAATAGTTTTACAGACGAACAAAGAGGAAAGATAGCAATCATACTGAGGGTATCCCCATCAGCCCTGTTTATAGCCTACTTTGAAGAGAAATGATACGATAGTAAAAAAACAGATATGAAAGAGCGCAGTTACATGGCTTTCCTGCAGGAAGCAAGCCAAATCATTCCGCAGGAAAGAATTTATACCGACGAACTTCGCCGGCTGGCTTGGGGTACGGATGCCGGTTTCTACCGCCTAATTCCTCAGATTGTAATCCGTTCAAAAGACGAGGACGAAGTTTCACAACTGTTGAAACTGGCTAGCCGCCACGAGTTACCAGTCACCTTCCGAGCGGCAGGAACCAGTTTGTCGGGACAAGCCATTAGTGACTCCATCCTCATCGTAGCCGGCAAGAATTGGGAAAAATACAGCATATCTGCCGACCATGAACAGATAACCCTCCAACCGGGCATCATCGGACAACGTGTGAACGAATTGCTGGCCCCCTACGGCCGCAAGTTTGCACCGGATCCCGCCTCGGTAAAAAGCGCCATGGTGGGCGGTATAGTCATGAACAATGCTTCCGGCATGAATTGCGGCACGCATGCCAACAGCGACAAAGTGCTTGTTTCCGCTCGCATCGTCCTAATGGACGGTACCCTGCTGGATACCGGAAATCCCGCCAGCCGCGCCTCCTTCGAAGTGACCCACCGCAACTTTATCCGCCGCATCTGCGCACTGCGTGACGAAATACGTACCAACGAAAAATTGGCTGAACGCATCCGTTACAAATATTCCATCAAAAACGTAACTGGGCTCAATCTGCTGCCTTTTGTCCGTTTTGATGACCCGTTCGAAATCATCGCCCACCTCATGGTAGGTTCCGAAGGTACATTGGCATTCCTTTCGGAAGTGACGATGAAGACCGAATATGACTATCCCTACAAAGCCTGTGCTATGCTCTACTTCAAGACCATAAAAGAAGCGAGCCGCGCTGTGGTAGCCATGAAGAAGCTGGTCGGCAAAACCGGTGAATGGACAGTAAAAGGGGCTGAAATGCTGGACTACAAGAGCCTTTCTTCCGTCAACGACCCCATATTCCTGAAATACAAAGGTGAAGTTGCCTCCTCCACCCTCCCCGACGTAGAGCCGGGCGACGAAACCGGGCTAACCGCAGTGCTAACTGAAACCAAAGCCCGTACCCCCGAAGAACTCCGACAAAACATATCCACCATCGAAACATGCCTGCAAGCCTTCACAACTTATATTCCGGTACGCTTCACTGACCGTCCGGAGGAATATTCCAAATTCTGGGCCATCCGTTCCGGCATCTTCCCCTCTGTAGGAGGTACCCGCCAGCCGGGAACCACTTGCCTCATCGAAGACATCGCCTTCCACATTGAAGACCTTCCGGAGGCAACGGCAGAACTGCAACAGCTCATAGCCCGCCACGGATATAATGACGCCTGCATCTACGGCCATGCTCTCGAAGGCAACTACCACTTCATCATCAACCAATCCTTCAGTACCCAAGCAGAAGTGAAACGTTACGAAGATTTGATGAATGACATCAAGAACTTGGTAGTAGATAAATATGACGGTTCCCTGAAAGCCGAGCATGGTACGGGCCGGAATATGGCTCCCTTTGTCCGCCATGAATGGGGAGATGACGCCTACAAAGCCATGAAAGCCGTCAAAGAGCTGTTTGACCCACAAGGATTGCTAAACCCCGGTGTCATATTCAATGATGACCCGCAATGCCATATCAAGAACTTCAAGCCGCTGCCTTTATTAATGGAAAATGGAAAAGGAACAATTGACAATGACGCTGTACCCCATTCTCAATTATCAACTGTCTATTCTCAATTAAACAAGTGTATCGAGTGCGGTTTCTGCGAAGTCAACTGTCTCTCCTGCGGCTTTACCCTTTCCTCGCGCCAGCGCATCGTGTTGCAGCGCGAAATATCCCGGTTGAAACAAAGTGGTGAGGACCCGACACGCCTTGCACTGCTCGAAAAGCAATACCGCTATCCCGGCAACCAGACTTGTGCCGGAGACGGTCTCTGCTCCATGTCGTGTCCGATGGGTATCAATACGGGTGACCTTACCCATATAATCCGCCAGGAAGCATTGCCCAAAGGCAGTCTGGGATACAAAACCGGAGACTTTGTCGCCAATCATTTCGCTGGTGTCAAGAGTACACTGCGTCCCGTATTGTCCTTAGCCAACTTCGGACATTCACTATTAGGGACAAAGGCGATGAGCAATATTACCAAAGGCTTGCACAATGCATTAGGCATACCTCTATGGACGCCGGCTATGCCAAAACCCCTCCGTCCTTATAATAAAGCAAAAGTAACTACTCCCCCTCCCTACGGAAAAGGGGGCAAGGAAAGAGAGGCCGTAGTTTATTTCCCCAGCTGCATCAACCAGACTATGGGTCTGGCCAAGAAGTCTCCCGTAGAGCAGCCATTGGTAAACAAAATGGTGTCTTTGTTACAAAAAGCCGATTACGAAATCATCTTCCCGAAAGACATGGACAAACTTTGCTGTGGCACCATTTGGGAAAGTAAAGGGATGCTGGACATTGCCGACCGCAAGACAGCCGAACTGGAGGCCGCACTTTGGGAAGCCAGCGAACAAGGTAAATACCCCGTCCTCTGTGACCAAAGCCCTTGTCTGCACCGCATGCGCGAGTGCATCAAGAAGATGAAACTATATGAACCTGCGGAATTCATCTATACATTCTTACGTGACAAGCTGATTTTCACACCCATCAACCGCCCCGTAGCAGTCCACATCACCTGCTCCATGCGGAAAATGGGACTGGCAGATACCATTATAGCCCTTGCACGTCTCTGCTCCAGTAAAGTCATCGTACCGGAAGAAGTAGGTTGCTGCGGTTTTGCCGGAGACCGGGGATTCACCTATCCTGAGCTGAACTCGTACGCCCTACGCAAACTCCGACCGCAAATAGAAGCATCCGGAGTGAGTATAGGCTACTCCAACAGCCGCACTTGTGAAATCGGATTGACAACAAACTCAGGTATCCCCTACGTATCCATCGCTTATCTGGTAGACGAATGTACAAAGGCGGCTGATAATTAGGATTGATAACTTAACACACAAATATTACAATGAACAGTACAAAAGTAAGCAAACGCATCCTTGCACTCGACATTCTTCGTGGTGTCACCATCGCAGGTATGATTATGGTAAACAACCCCGGTTCGTGGGGACATATCTATGCCCCCTTGCGACATGCAGAATGGAACGGCCTGACTCCCACCGACCTCGTCTTTCCTTTCTTTATGTTTATCATGGGAATTTCTACGTACATTTCCCTGAAGAAATACAACTTCGAGTTCAGCCACACCACCGGCATGAAGATACTGAAACGTACCATCGTCATTTTCCTCATAGGCATGGCCATCGGCTGGTTCTCGCGTTTCTGTTATTACTGGGCTTCCGCTCCGGACGACCTCAGTTTCGGAGAGAAACTATGGGCTTCCGTCTGGACATTCGACCGTATCCGTATCCTGGGTGTCATGCAACGGCTGGCCCTTTGCTACGGTGCAGCCTCCATCATTGCACTAACCATGAAGCATAAACATATACCTTATCTGATCGCCAGCCTATTGATAGGTTACTTCATACTGTTGATGTGTGGTAACGGTTTTGCCTATAATGAAACAAACATTCTTTCCGTGGTAGACCGTGCTATCCTAACCCCTGCACACATGTACAAGGATAACGGCATAGATCCCGAAGGTTTGTTAAGTACTATCCCTGCCATTGCACACGTGTTGCTGGGATTCTGTGTAGGACGGCTGATGCTGGACGGCAACAAGTCAGAAAACCGTGCCTCATTTCTCAATTCGCAGCTTATCACACTGTTTCTAGTAGGTGTTATCCTTACTTTCTCCGGTTTCCTGCTAAACTACGGTTGTCCTATCAATAAGAAAATATGGTCTCCTACCTACGTACTCGTCACTTGCGGACTGGCATCCAGTTTTCTGGCATTGCTTATCTGGATTATTGATGTGAAAGGCTATAAGAAGTGGAGCATGTTTTTCGAGGCATTCGGTGTGAATCCGCTGTTCATGTATGTATTGGGCGGCGTACTTAGCATACTTTTCGGTAGCATCAGCTTCCCGTGGGGAGACGGCAGCATCAGTATACACGGATTCTTATACAATATAGTCCTCATGCCCGTTTTCGGTGAAACCGCCGGTTCCCTTGCCTTTGCCTTGCTGTTTATCGCCATTAACTGGTGTATCGGCTACCAGTTGTACAAACGAAAAATATATATCAAGATATAAGAATAAAGATGAAGGATTAGGGATTAATGTTTAATGATATCACCTTTATTATATGCAATACCCTAATCCTTAATCCATCATCCCTAATCCTTAATCCTTAAAAACTATTTTATATGATTTTAATAGCAGACAGTGGCTCTACAAAAACCGATTGGTGTGTTGTAGAGAATGGAGTACTTATC
>ENA-USZI01001025-USZI01001025.1-human-gut-metagenome-genome-assembly--contig:-NODE-1025-length-19628-cov-4.236100_pt1 | contig 19628 bp, 21 predicted proteins | sample MGYA00250042_ERZ773532 | MGnify/ENA primary metagenome ERZ773532 (study PRJEB29103, sample SAMN06112036) | human gut metagenome | biome: human gut; feature: ankylosing spondylitis patient; material... | reverse complement strand
ACCTCCATCTCCGGCGCGGCCTCGGTACTGCTGAACAGCCCGGAGGTCTCTCCTCAAAATGTGGCCATGCTGCGGGACATCAAAAACGATGCCGACTCCCTCATCATCATGGTGGAAAACCTGCTGTCCATCACCCGCATCCAGGACGGAAATATCCCTCTGAAAAAACACGAGGAGATGCTGGAGGAGGTGGCCGGGGATGCCATTCTCACCACCCGCCGCCGCTTTCCCGAGTGCCATGTGGAGCTGGACATGTCCGAGGATATCCTGTTCTTCCCCATGGAGCCCATGCTGGTCAAGCAGGTGATGGTGAATCTGCTGGAAAACGCCATCCGTCACTCCGGCGACACCCAGCACATCACCCTGCACCTGTTCCGTCAGGACGACTGGGCGGTGGTGGAGGTCCGGGACCGGGGCAAGGGTCTGTCCCCCGAGATCTGCCAGGCCGTGCAGGCCGGAAAGCAGCTTGAAAAAAATCTCTCCGGCGACAAATCCCGGGGTATGGGTATCGGCCTGTCCGTCTGTCAAAGCATCATCAAGGCCCACGGCGGCTTCTTTGTCGCCGGCAACAACCCGGAGGGCGGGGCGGTGTTCCGTTTCGGTCTCCCTATGGAGGAAACAAACCATGCCTGAAAAACGCACCATTCTGGTCATAGAGGATGACCACGCCATCAGCAACTTCATCTGCCGCGCCCTCACCGCCAACGACTATAAGGCCATCCCCGCCGCCAGCGGCAAGGAGGGCCTGTCCCTGTTCTTTTCCCACAGCCCTGCTCTGGTCCTGCTGGACTTAGGGCTGCCCGACATGGATGGGCTGGAGGTGCTGGAGCAGTTCAGCGACCTGCCCCAGGAGGTACCCACCATCATCATCTCCGCCCGTGACCGGGAGTCAGAGAAGGTAAAGGCCCTGGACATGGGGGCGGACGACTATGTGGTCAAGCCCTTCGGCGTGTCCGAGCTGCTGGCCCGCATCCGCACCACCCTCCGCCGGGCCGACCGCATCAAGGTCAGCCAGGGCATCCAGCGGGACGTGTATCAGGTGAAGGACCTGGCGGTGGACATCGCCAAGCACCAGGTCACCCTGGGCGGTCAGCTCATCCACTTCACCCAGAACGAATTTAAAATTCTGGAGCTGCTGGCCATCCACGCCGGGAAGGTCTTGACCTATGACTTCATTCTGCAGCATGTGTGGGGCCCCTACAGCGGCAACAGCAGCAACCAGATCCTGCGGGTGAACATGGCCAACATCCGCCGCAAGCTGGGGGAGAACCCCTCCGAGCCCAAGTACATATACACCGAGCTGGGCATCGGCTATCGGATGCTGGAGGATTAAAAGGTTTATGTTTCAAGCCGCGAAGCACACGCTTCGCGGCTTTTTTTGAAGACCCTCTCCGCCCAGTGTGCGCACTGGGCACCTCCCCCACAGGGGGAGGCAAGCTGGGGGCAGGAGAAACGGATCGCCACGTCAGGGCTGCGCCCTTCCTCGCAATGACAGCAAGACCAACCTGGATCTGTCATTGCCAGGAGCGAAGCGACGTGGCAATCCGCATTCCCTAACTCCTAACTCCTAACTCCTAACTCCTAACTCCTAACTCCTAACTCCTAACTCCTAACTCCTAACTCCTAACTCATCACTTCCCGCAGCTTCCCCAGCGCCCTGCGTTCCAGCCGGGACACCTGCACCTGGGACACGCCGACGATCCGGGCGGTCTGCACCTGGGTCATCCCCCGGTAATAGCGCAGCAGCAGCACCTCCCGCTCCCGCTCCGGAAGGGTGTCCAAGGCCGAGCGGAGGGCCAGGCATTCGATGAGACTCTCCTCCTCATTTCCGGCGGTGAGCATCCCCTCCAGGGTCAGCCCTCCCTCCCCCGTCTCGCTCTGGAGGGACAGCACAGGCTCTGCCGCCGTCTCCGCCGCGGCGATGTCCTCCGGCTCCAGTCCCGTCTCCGCCGACAGCTCGCTAATGGTGGGCTCCCGGCCCAGCCGGGCGGCCAGGCGGCTCTGGGCCCCCCGCACAGCGGCGGAGCGCTCCTTCAGCCCCCGGCTCACCTTCACCGGCCCGTCGTCTCGGAGAAACCGGCGGATCTCCCCGGCGATCTTGGGCACGGCATAGGTGGAAAACTGGGTGCCATAGTCCGGGTCAAAGCCCCGCACCGCCTTTAAAAAGCCCAGACAGCCCAGCTGATACAGGTCGTCCGGCTCCACCCCCCGGCCATAATACCGCCGGACCACGCTCCAAATGAGTCCGTTGTTCTCCCGCAGCACCTGCTCGCAGGCCTGGCTGTCCCCCGCCCGGGCCGCCGCCAGCAGTTCTCCTGCGGGTAAGGCCGGGGCGTTCATCTCCCTGCCCGGCGGGCGATCCTCCGCCGCATGGTGACCGTGGTCCCCTTGCCCGGGGTGGAGCGCACCCGCACCGTGTCCATAAAGCTCTCCATAATGGTAAAGCCCATGCCGGAGCGCTCCTGGCTGCCGGTGGTAAACAGGGGCGTTCTGGCCTGTTCAATATCCGCAATGCCCACGCCCCAGTCCCGCACCACGATCTCCAGAACGTTGTCCCGTAGGATGCGCAGCTTCAGGACGATCTTGCCCAGGGTGTCCGGGTAGGCGTGGACGATGGCGTTGGTCACCGCCTCGCTCACGGCGGTCTTTACGTCGTTCACCTCCTCCAGGGTGGGGTCCAGCTGGGCGGCAAAGCAGGCCGCCGCCGCCCGGGCAAAGCCCTCGTTGGCCGAGCGGCTGGGAAACTCTAAAAACGTATGGTTCTCCTCTTTCATATATGTACCTCCTCTCTGCCGCCCCGGTCACTGGAACCGGAGCATCCGCTGCAGGCCCGCCGCCCGGAATACCCTGGCCGCCTGGTCTGGGGTGTTCACGATCTTCATGGCCCCCCGAATGCGGAGCATGGCCTTCCAGGCCCGCAGCAGCACCGCAATGCCCGAGCTGTCCGTAAAGGTCAGCCCCGCCAGATCCAGTACCAGCTCCCGGGGCAGGGCCAGGTCGATCTGCCGGTCCAGCTCCTCCATCACCGCCCGGGCCCTGTGGTGGTCCAGCTCGCCGGACAGCTCTGCCCGCAGCACCCGGCCCTCCTCTTTGCACACCACCGGCACAGCGCTCCCTCCTTTTTCGATGGCGGCCTGCGCCGCCTGTTTTCCCGCCCATTATAGGACAGGTCCCCTGTCTGAACCTGCCATTTTTTGTCTGTTGTTCTCTTCCGCTTTACAAAATTTTCATTCTGCTCTATTATGGATAGGAAAGGGGGACGCCCTCCGTGTCCAAAGAGCTCCATCTCACCTCCGGTCCCATTCTGCCCCAGCTGCTTCAGCTGTGCCTGCCCCTGCTGTGCGCCAACGTGCTCCAGCAGCTGTATAACATCATCAATTCTCTGGTGGTCACCCGCTATATCGGCGACAGCGCCTTTGCCGCCCTGGGCGTGGCCGAAAGTGTGATGAACCTGTTCATCTATGTCATCACCGGGGCCTGTATGGGGGCCTCCGTCCTCATCGCCCAGTTTTACGGGGAACAGAACCTGCCCCGTCTGCGCCAGCAGCTGTACGTCTCCGCCGTTCTCATCGGCGGGTGTACCCTGGCGGCGGTGACCATAGCCCAGCTGTTCCTGCCCCAGCTGCTCTCCCTGATCCAAACGCCGAAGGAGCTGATGGGGGACGTGGCCCTCTATCTCCGGGTCATTCTGGTGGGGATGCTGTTCACCTTCACCTATAACTATCTGGCCGCCACCCTGCGCTCCGTGGGGGACACCAAGTCCGCTCTATATTTTCTGCTGCTCTCTCTGGGCTATAACCTGGCGGCGGCCTGGCTGCTGGTGGCCGTGCTGAATATGGGCATTCTGGGCACCGCCCTGGCCACCGCCTCGGCCCAGCTGCTGTCCTCCGGGCTGTGCTTTGTCTATATCCGCAAAAAACGGCCCTTTCTGGCCGTCCACCGGGCCGACATGCGCATGGACCCCGTCCTCATCCACCGCACCAGCAGCTATGCCGCCGTGGCCGCCCTGCAGCAGTCCAGCCTGTATCTGGGCAAGCTGATGATCCAGAGTGCGGTGAACGGCATCAGTCTCACATCCACCGCCCCCATCTCCGCCTTCACCGCCGCCACCCGGGTGGAGAACTTCACCCAGGCCTTCGGCATCAGCGGCTGCGAGTCCATCGCCATCTTTGTGGCCCAGAACCAGGGGGCCGGAAAGCTCCGCCGGGCGCTAAGCGGCTTTCTCCGGGGCGGGGCCCTGGTCATCTCCACCGGCCTTATCTTCTCCGCCCTGCTCCACCTGTTCGCCCCCGCCTTCTCCGCCGTCTTTCTGGAGGCGGGCAGCGGGGCGCTGGCGCTGTGCAGCTCCTATCTGCGGCTGATGGGCTGGTTCTACTGGCTGTCCTTCACCGGACACACCTTTGTGGGCTGGTATCGGGGCACCGGCCGGATGAACATCACCTTTTGGGGCACCACCATCCAGATCATCGTCCGGGTGGCGGGGACCTATCTGCTGGTGAGCCGCCTGGGGCTGGATGCCGTGGCCCTGGCCACTGGCCTGGGCTGGACGGTCATCGTCCTGTTCCAGCTGACCGTATTTGCCCGGGAGCGGAGAGCCGCCGGCACCGCCGACAACTGAAACAGACATAAAAAATCAGCGTGACGCACCATCGCCACGCTGATTTTTTTGATCCTATCCTGCAAGTTCTTTCACAGGCTAACAGTATTTCCGGGCAGGGCATACTCCTCCTCCCGGGTGCGGAAGCGCTGGGAGTGGATCATATCCTCCTGCAAAAAGTCCCGCACATAGTCCACAAAGGCCTCCATCAATGGGGACAGCCGGTGCTCCCGCTCCCACACCAGCACATATTCCGCCTTGCGGGCGGGCTGGGTAATGACCTTGGACACCAGCAGGTCGTTGGGGGTATAGGTGGTCTGGGGGAAGATGCTCAGCCCCACCCCCTGCTCCACCAGGGCCACTGCATCCATATAGTTGGACAGTTCGCACAGGATGTCCGGCTCCGCCCCGATCTCCCCGAACCACTCCCGGATGGCCTCCACCCGGGACTTTCGGCTGGGCACGATGAGGGGACAGCCCACCAGGCGCTTCAGGGGCAGCTCGTTCCCCTCCAGCTTGGCCAATGGGTGATCCTTGGGGATCATGGTCACCCACGGCTCCTGCCCCACCGGAATGCCCTCCAGATGCTCCGAGTCATAGGGGGCGGCGATCACCGCCAGGTCGGCCAGCCCCCGGCGCAGCCGGTCCAGCACATCGTCGCTGCTGCCGTTCCACAGGCTGTAGCGCACCCGGGGGAACTCCTCCCGGAACCCGGCGATCCACCGGGCGCACAGATAGGGGGCCCGGCCCTCCACCGTTCCCAGGCACAGCGTGCCCGAGATGCCGTCCTTCATGGTGGTCAGCTCCTGCCGGGTCTTGTCCTCCAGATCCAGCAGCTGGGCCGCCCGCTGAAGGAGAAAGCTGCCCTCCTCCGTCAGCGTCAGCCGCCGCTTGCCCCGGACAAACAGCGTCACCCCCAGTTCCTCCTCCAGCGCCCTGATCTGGTTGCTCAGGGGCGGCTGGCTCATATTCAGCCGCTCCGCCGCCCGGGTGATATTCAGCTCCTGTGCCACAGCCAAAAAGTAACGCAGCTGCCGCAGTTCCATCCGCCTCATCTCCTCCGGTTTATTATATCAAAAAGATATGATAAAGACAATGTAATATGTATTTTATTTTTTATCAAAGAGGTGCTATGATAAGACCATCAAAAGGGAATACGAAAATTCCAAAACAAAAGTACCATGAAACAAAGGAAACAGGAGGTCTTGATTCATGAAACGGAACATTTGGAACGAGCTCACTGAGATGCTGCGGATGTATTATCAGACTTTCGCCGAGAATTTCTGATGTTTCATTTCCGCCATTCACTTCAAACAGAAAGGGAGTTTTAGTATGAAAAAACTGGCTGAATTCCTGAAGGATTATTACCGTACCTTCGCAAAGTAAGAAACAGGCATTCTCCTCCGGCCATCTGGCCGAGCTGCTTTTGCAGGTTCCATCCAAACCTATCAAAAGCCATATAAAAATACGGACCTGCGGTTCTCTCCTGCCGCAGGTCCGTGTTTTTATGCCCTTCTCTTGACAAATCCGGTCAAACTCCATACAATTAAATTATTATTGTACTGTTCAAAACGTCCCCGGAATGCGGGGAGAAAGAGAGACCCTATGGGAAAATTTGATGGTGTGCTGCTGGTCAGCGACTTTGACGACACCCTTTACGACTCCCACCACCGGGTGCCGGAGCGCAACCGCCGGGCCCTGGACTATTTCCGCGGCCATGGCGGGCGCTTCACCGTAGCCACCGGACGGGCCAGAAGGACCTTTGCCCCCTTCCACGACCTGGTGCCCCTGGACGCCCCGGTGGTGCTGTCCAACGGCTCGGCCATCTACGACTTCTCTAAAAACGAGATGCTGGAGCAGACCTTTCTGCCCCCCTCCGCCCCGGCGGACTTTGCCGCTATTCTGGACCGTTTCCCTTCGGTGGGTGCAGAGGTCTATCACGCTGAGGACATCTACGCCTGGAATCCCAACGATATCACCCAGGCCCACATGAAGAAGGTGGGCGGGGGCTACACCATCCTCCCCTTTGACCAGATGCCCACCCCCTGGACCAAGGCCATTCTGCAGCAGGAGCGGGACGTGCTCCGCCCGGTGCAGCAGTGGCTGCTGGAGCGGTGGGGGGACCGGTATGAGGCCATCTTCTCCAACAACTACTATCTGGAGATCACCGCCAAGGGCAGCACCAAGGGGGACTTTGTAGCCAAGGTGGCGGACATGCTGGACATCCGGCCGGAGAACCTGTACTGCGTGGGGGACAATCAGAACGACCTGTCCATGCTCCGCCGCTCTTCCATCCCCTTCGCCCCCGCCAACTGCGCCCAGGAGGTGAAGGACTGGGGTGCCACCGTCCTCTGCCACTGTGACGAGGGTGTCATCGGAGACATTGTGGACATTCTGGACCGGCGCTATTCTTAAAGCAAAAAAGAGCCCTGCCTTCCGGGCCGCTGCTGCGGCCGGAGGGCAGGGGTTTCTTTTTACTTTTTTCCTTATTTTTTGGGCTTTGCCTTGGCCCAGCCCGCCTTTTTCACAGGCTTTTGGGCCGTGGGGCGGGAGACGGCGTGGCGGCCGTCTGGCTTGCCCTGAGCGGATCTGCCGCCCTGGGGCCCCTTGGTGCATTTGCCGTTCTGCCCCGGTCTGCCATTCTGGTCCGGCTTGCCGGCCTTGCCGTATCTGCCGCCCTGGCCGGGCTTGTTCTGGTCCGGACGGCGGGCACTGGAGTTCTGGCGCTGGTCCTGGCCGTGGCCATAGCGGTCGGCGCCGGGACCCTTGCCCGGACGGATGAGACAGTGCTTGCCATAGCCGATCAGGTCCTCCCGGCCCGTCTTGTGCAGGGCCTCCAGCACCAGCGCCCGGTTCTGGGGCTTGCGCCACTGCATCAGCGCCCGCTGAAGGGCCTTGTCGTGGGGCGTTTTGGGGACGAATACCGGTTGCATGGTCCTGGGGTCGATGCCCGTGTACCACATGCAGGTGGCCAGGGTGCCCGGGGTGGGATAGAAGTCCTGCACCTGCTCGGGCATGTGGCCCTCCTTGTTCAGCCACTCGGCCAGCTGCACCGCATCCTCCAGGGTGCAGCCGGGGTGGGAGGAGATGAGATAGGGCACCAGATACTGGTCCTTGCCATAGCGGCGGTTGAGCTTATAGTACTTATCCCGGAACTTCTCATACACCTCCACATGGGGCTTGCCCATGTAGTCCAGCGTGTGGTCCACACAGTGCTCCGGGGCCACCTTCAGCTGGCCGGAGATGTGATGCTGCACCAGGTCGGTGAAAAATTCCCCGCTGGGGTCCTTCATCAAAAAGTCGAACCGGATGCCCGAACGGATGAAGACTTTCTTGATGCCGGGCAGGGCCCGGACCTTCCGCAGCAGCATCATATAGTCGGTGTGATCCGCATCCAGATTGGGGCAGGCCTCCGGGGCCAGACAGGCACGGTTTTTGCACATGCCGTGCTTGAGCTGCTTCTGGCAGCTGGGGCGGCGGAAGGTGGCGGCGGGGCCGCCGATGTCGTGGATATAGCCCTTAAAGCCGGGGTGCTGGATGAGCAGCTTGGCCTCCCGGATGACGCTCTCGTGGCTGCGGGAGGTGACGGTGCGCCCCTGGTGGAAGGCCAGGGAGCAGAAGTTGCAGGCCCCGAAGCAGCCCCGGTTGTGGGTGATGGAGAAGCGGACCTCCTCGATGGCGGGCACGCCGCCCATCTCGTCATACATGGGGTGGGGCTCCCGCACATAGGGCAGCTCGGCCACCCGGTCCAGCTCCTCGGTGGGCAGGGGATAGGCGGGGGGATTGACGATGAGAAAGCGCTTGCCGTGCCGCTGGATGATGGCCTTGCCCACGGCGGCATCGTGCTCCTGATACTCCACCATATTGGCCTGGGCATAGGCCCGCTTGGAGGAGGACACCTCTTCAAAGGAGGGGACTTCCACCCGGGGATAGGCGCACACCCCGGGGTAGTCGGCGGCCACGCAGGTGCCCCGCACGTCGGTGATCTCGCTCACCGGGGTACCGGAGTTCAGGCGGGCGGCGATGTCCAGGGTGGCCGTCTCTCCCATGCCATAGGTGAGGATATCTGCCTGGGCATCGAAGAGGATGGAGCGGCGGACCTTGTCCTCCCAATAGTCATAGTGGGCGAAGCGGCGCAAAGATGCCTCCAGCCCGCCGATGATGATGGGGATGTCCCCAAAGGCCTCCCGCACCCGGTTGGAGTAGACCACGGTGGCGTGGTCGGGGCGCAGCCCGGCCTTCCGTCCGGGGGAATAGGCATCGTCGTGGCGGCGCTTGCGGGCGGCGGTGTAGTGGGCCACCATAGAGTCGATGTTCCCCGCGGAGATGAGCACCCCCAGCCGGGGGCGGCCCATGGAACGAAACGCCTCCGGTCCCCGCCAGTCCGGCTGGGCCAGAATGGCCACCCGATAGCCCTCCGCCTCCAGCAGCCGCCCGATGATGGTGGGGCCGAAGGACGGGTGGTCCACATAGGCATCCCCGGTGATGAGCAGAAAGTCATAGTCCTCCCACCCCCGGCGCTGCATGTCTGCCAGGCTGACGGGAAGAAACAGGTCGCGGTCAAACTCCATGATGTGCCTCTCTTTTTCCGGCGGACAGCTTATCTGTCATAGCCGATGTATTTTTCCAGAATATCCAGGGGGACCCGGCTGCCCTGCTCCTCGCCCACCTTCACAAAGCCATACTTCTGATAGAAGTGCTGGGCCCGGTCATTATAGGGGGCGCAGCGCAGGCGCAGCTTGTCCCGGCCCAGGGGACGGAAGAAGGACACCGCCTGTCCGATGAGCTGCACGCCCAGGTTCTGGTCCCGGCGGCTGGGGGCGATGTAGCAGAAGGGGATGTATCCGGCGTTCAGTTCCTGATAGCGCCGGGTGTCCAGCTGGAGCAGCCCGGCAAACTCGTCCCCGGACATGGCCACCGTCACCCCCCAGGGGGAGCGGGACAGGTGTTCCTGGGCATCCCGCAGGAAGCCCTCCCCGTCAAAGGCCAGCTCCGGTCCGTGGGTAGAGCGCCATGCCTCCGCCCGGGCGGCCAGATAGACTGACTCTTTTTCCTTCTCCCAGTCCAGGGGGCGGTACCACAGGTTTACGTCCTGGACAGAGCGGTCCTTCCGCCACCAGTTCTGCCGGGCCATGGTGCGGATCTCCTCCGGCAGATGGGAGGCGTCCAGCTCCAGATCGGGGTCCAGGGTCAGGTGGCCCCCGTCATAGAACAGCCGGGTCACAGCGGTGTTCTCGCTGTGACCCATCTTGTGCCAGTCCTGGGGAGCCACGCCCTTCACCATGGCCAGCAGCTGGCGGATGGCCGTGCCGTGGCAGAAGACGGCGATGGTCTTGTCGGGATAGCCGCCGGCGATGCGGCACAGGGCGGCGTGGACCCGCTCTCCCACCTGGGCCAGGCTGTCCCCGTTGGGGGCCTGCCAGCTGGGGTCGCTGCGGTTGAAGAGGGCGATGCGGTCTGCGTCAAAGCGGTACACCTCGCCCCAGGGCTTGTCCTCCCAGTCCCCCATGTGGACCTCCCGCAGGCCGGGGTCGGTGTGCAGCTCCAGCCCCTTTGGGACATAGACCGCCCGTGCGGTGGTCATGGTGCGATAGAGGTCGCTGGACCACACCGCATCGATGGGGATATCCTGAAAGCGGCGCTGGAGGGCGGCGATCTGGGCAAAGCCGTTGTCGGTGATGAGCGCGTCATACCAGCCGTGGATGCGGCGGTACAGATTCCCCTCGGCCTCGGCGTGACGGATGAGATAAATGGTGGTCATTGGCAAACAGTCCTTTGTTCCTGGAATGACGAAGCTTCAAATAATTTACCAGGGCTTCACCTGGCCGGTGAGTTCCTTCACGGCGGTCAGGCCCTGGCGCTGGGCGATCTGGCCCAGCTCGTCCCGGACCTTGATGGGGGCGTAGGGATCGGCGAACAGGGCGGTGCCCACGGCCACGGCAGAAGCGCCGGCCAGCATCAGCTGGGCTGCGTCCTCGCCCCGGCTCACGCCGCCCATGCCCAGGATGGGGATCTTGACCGCCTGGGCCACCTCCCACACCATGCGCACCGCCACGGGCAGCACGGCGGGGCCGGACAGACCGCCGGTGTTCATCTTTAAGATGGGCCGGCGGGTGTTCACGTCGATGCGCATGCCCCGCAGGGTGTTGATGAGGGACACGGCATCTGCGCCGGCCTCCTCCACCGCCCGGGCGATGAGGGTGATATCGGTGACGTTGGGGGACAGCTTGACCATCACGGGCACCTTGCCCGCATGGGACTTGGCCATCTGGGTGACCTCGGCGGCCAGCTCAGGCCGGGTGCCGTAGGCCAGACCGCCCGCCTTTACGTTGGGGCAGGAGATGTTTACTTCGATCATGTCCACCCCGGCCCCGGCCAGCTTCTCGCACATGATGCCATACTCCTCCGGGGTGTTGCCGGAGATGTTGGCGATGACCTTTACATCGAAGTTGCGCAGGAAGGGCAGCTCGTGGGCAATAAAGGCATCCACGCCGGGGTTCTGCAGCCCCACGGAGTTGAGAATGCCCATGGGGGTCTCGGCGATGCGGGGGGCGGGGTTGCCCTCACGGGGGTTCAGGGTCAGGCCCTTGGCGCAGATGCCGCCCAGCTGGCCCAGATCGTAAAACTGGCCGTACTCCCGGCCAAAACCGAAGGTGCCCGAGGCCACAACCACCGGGTTTTTCATGGTCATCCCCGCCAGAGTGACGGAGAGGTCGACGTTGGTATCAGGCATTCCAGTCCACCTCCTTGGAATCGAACACAGGGCCGTCCTTGCAAACGTGCTTGCGGCTGCCGTCGGCCATGTCGCAGGCACACACCAGGCAGGCACCTACGCCGCAGCCCATTCGCTCCTCCATGGACACCTGGCAGGGGATGCCGAACTCCTGGGCCACGTTGGCCACATTCCGCAGCATGGGCTTGGGGCCGCAGGCCAGCACGCCGTCATAGTTCTTGTCCTGCTCCAGCTCCTGACGGACCAGGGCATCCACAAAGCCGTGGTGGCCCAGAGAGCCGTCGTCGGTGGCGATGAGAACCTTGGCGCACTCGTCGTTGAAGCAGCTTTGCAGGATGATCTTATCCTTGGACCGCCCGCCCAGAATGGCGGTGGAGCGGCCTTCGGTGGCCTGGGCACAGCCCCGCATGGGGGGGATGCCGATGCCGCCGCCCACCAGCAGATAGCGGCCCTTGGGCTTGATGGAAAAGCCGTTGCCCAGCAGCCCCATCACGTCCAGGGTGTCCCCCACCTTCCGCTGGGCCAGCCAGCGGGTGCCGTCCCCCCGGACCTCGAAGGCGATGGCAATCAAGTCGTTGGGCACGTCCTCCTGACAGGAGCAGACGGAGATGGGGCGGCGGAGCAGCAGCCCCTCGCCGCACTTTACATGGACAAACTGGCCCGGTCCGGCATAGCTGGTGCGGACCATGTCCCCGGCCTCCAGCACCAGATAGATGGCGTCGCCCATCTCTTCCCGGGCAACAATGGTACATTTACGTTCAACTTTCATGGCAGGCATCACCTTTTTATCAGTTAGTAGTTAGGAGATAGGAGAGATGAGTTTGCCTTCCCCTGGGGGAAGGTGCCCCCGAAGGGGGCGGATGAGGGGAACGCCAAAGGGCTTTGAGTATCCTCGTCAGAACGACCCTAGCCTTCCCCTGGGGGGAGCTGACACGGCGCAGCCGTGACGGATGAGGGTGACCACGGGGGTGCGGATTGCCACGTCGCTTTGCTCCTCGCAATGACATAAACTGCAGCCGTTCTGTCATTGCGAGGAACCCCGAAGGGGTGACGTGGCAATCCGTCCCCCTGCAGATATCACTTCTCCCACGGCGGCTTTTTTCCGCCGCCCCGGGGTGTTTCCTTCTGGACTGTGCGGCGGTTCAGGGCGCAGTTGGGGCAGTTGATAAGGGGGCTGTGCTTGGTGCCGCACACGGGGCACGTCACGTCCTCCGGTTTGTCCGGCACGTTCCTTTTCGTGAGAAACCCGGCGGTGAACAGTTCCACCCGCCCGCACTGCGGGCAGGCGTACACATCCACATCATAGCTGGGCATGGCCATGGCCATCAAGCCCCCGCCGCCGTCCCGGCCCAAGGTAAGCCCCGCCTGGACGCACTCCATCATGCCGCCGCAGGCGGAACAGGGGCGGCGCAGGGCGCTGTTGCGCCGGGCCACATCCGCATCTTCCAAATCAGGGGAGGCCAGCAGCCGCTCCTTCTCCGCCTCCAGCTCCGGCCCGGACAGGGCGGACAACCGCTCCAGGCAGTCCTTACAGGCTGTCTGCTTGGTCTTGAACACCTCAAAGAAATAGCGGTCCAGCAGTCCTAACTTTTTTCCGCAGAAAACACATATGTTGCCCATAGAAACCTCCCTTTCTCACTTCTCCCACGGCGGTTTTTTCCCGCTGCCCCGGGGTGTTTCCTTCTGGACTGTGCGGCGGTTCAGGGCGCAGTTGGGGCAGTTGATGAGGGGGCTGTGCTTGGCTCCGCACACGGGGCAGACCACCTGCTCCTCCGGGGCCTTTGGGATGCTCCCCATCTCCGGCGGCTCGGGCAGGAAGAACTCCGCCCGGCCGCAGTCGGCACAGCGCAGAATATCCACCGTCAGCCAGCTGGCGAACAGTCCGTCCCGGGCCACGGTGCCGAACAGGCTCTCCTCCCCCAGGTGGAACTTCTTGCGGCCATAGCGCTCCATCACGCCGCCGCAGCGCAGACAGCGCTTGTCCGTCTTCAGGGCCTCTTTGGCCCGGGCCGCGGCCTGGCGTCTCTGTTCCAGGCTGTCCAGAAAGGTCTGGATGACCTCCGGCTCCTCCGCCCGGCCCGTGTCCAGCGCCCGGTGGGCCCGTTCCTCCTGGTCCAGGTCCTGCAGCTCGGCCCAGCAGGCCGTGCAGACCCGCTGGAGGGCGTTGCCGCACAGCAGAGTCTTATCATCGAAAAACGAGAGGTTCTTTCCGCAGAAAACACAACGTTTCGCCATAGGGACCTCCTTTGTTCAGTTGGGAGTGATGAGGGATGAGTTAGGAGTTACTCCACCGTCACGAACTGGGCGATGTCGTCCCGCATGGCGATGGCGGCGCTGCGGGCGGCCTGGGCGAAGTCGTGGCCGTCGCCGCCGGTCTTCTTCCAGGCGCACATGATGCCCCGGGAGGAGTTGACGATGGCCCCGTGGCCCTGGGCATCAAAGGCGTATTTCACGTCGGCGGCGGTGCCCCCCTGGGCCCCATAGCCGGGGACCAGGAAGAAGGTGTGGGGCAGGTCGGCCCGCAGCTGGCGGATCTGCTCGGGATAGGTGGCCCCGGTGACGGCGCCGGCCATGGTGAAGCCATATTTGCCTTCCGTCCCGGCGGCGATGGACTCGTTCAGGGCACCCATCACCTGGTACACCGTGCGGCCGTCGGCGGTCTTCACGTCCTGGAGCTCCCCGGAGCCGGGGTTGGAGGTCTTTACCAGAACAAAGGCGCACTTGTCCTCGGCCTTGGCGGCCTCTAAAAAGGGCTTGATGGAGTCAGAGCCCATATAGCCGTTCAGAGTGACGCAGTCGGCGTCGAAGGACTTGAACTGCTGCCCCTCGATGCCGGCCCCGGACAGCCAGCCCTCGGCATAGGCGGTGGCGGTGGAGCCGATGTCCCCCCGCTTGATGTCGGCGATGACGAACAGGCCCTTACTCTTGGCATAGCGGATGGTGCGCTCCAGCATCTCCATGCCCTGCCAGCCCAGATTCTCGTAATAGGCGGCCTGGGGCTTCACGGCGGGGACGATGTCGCACAGGGCGTCCATCAGACCCACGTTGAACTGATAGATGGCCTCGCAGGCCCCCTTCAGACCCACGCCATACTGCTCATAGGCGGCCTGGCGGATATACTCGGGCACATACTCGATGCGGGCGTCCAGTCCGGCCACCGTGGGGTTCTTCATGGCGCGGATCTTCTCTTGCAGAACGTCAAAAGACACAAAAATCATTCCTCTCTGTTATAACTAAAATATTTATCTCAAATTGTTTTCAGACAATTCGTAAAAACTCAGGTATCCTGATAGACGATCTGTCCGTCCACGATGGTATACTTCACCCGGCCCTTGACCTGTGTTCCGGCGAAGGGGGTGTTCCGCCCCTTAGAGGCAAACTGCTCCGGGTCGATGGTCCACTCCTGGTCCGGGTCGAAGATGGTCAGATCGGCGGCCACGCCCAGAGACATGCGGCCCTTGGGCAGGTGCAGGATGTCGGCGGGGTTGGTGGACATGCGGCGGATGATGTCGGGCAGCTCCATCTTCCCCGTGTGGTAGAGCCCGGTGAGTGTGAGGGCCAGAGAGGTCTCCAGTCCCACCATGCCGCTGGGGGCCTTCGTCAGGGGACGGGCCTTCTCCTCGGCGGAGTGGGGGGCGTGGTCGGTGGCGATGACATCGATGGTGCCGTCCTTCAGTCCGGCCAGAATGCCCTTCACGTCCTGGCTGGTGCGCAGGGGGGGATTGACCCGGGCCATAGAGCCCTGGGTGAGGATCTCGTCCTCGGTGAGCCAGAAATACTGGGGGCAGGTCTCACAGGTCAGGTGGATGCCCTTCTTCTTCATCTTGCGGATGATGTCTACGCTGCGGGCGGTGGACACGTGGCAGATGTGGACGTGGGCCCCGGTCTCCTCGGCCAGCATGGCGTCCCGCATGACCACCAGCTCCTCGGCAATAGCGGGCCGACCCTCCAGCCACAGCTGGCGGGATACGCTGCCCTCGTTCACCGCCCGGCCCTCTACCATCGAGGTATCCTCGCAGTGGCACAGCACGGGCATGTCCAGACGGCGGGCCCGGATCAGCACGTCCCGCATCAGATTGGCGTTGTCCACGTTGCAGCCGTCGTCAGACAGGGCGATGGCCCCCGCCTTTTGCAGCGCCTCGGCATCGGTGGGCTCCTCCCCCCGCAGCCCCATGGACACCGCACCGATGGGATAGACGTGAACGCCGGAGCCGAATCTGGCCCGGTTCAGAATGTATTCGATCTGCTCGGGGCTGTCCACCACCGGGCTGGTGTTGGCCATGCAGGCCACCGAGGTCACGCCGCCGTGGGCGGCCGCGGCAGTTCCGGTGAGAATGTCCTCCTTATAGGTGAGGCCCGGGTCCCGCAGGTGGACGTGCATGTCCACCAGACCGGGGCAGACCACCAGTCCACTGGCGGGGATGACCAGATCGGCCTGTGCATTCAGCCCCCGGTCCAGCAGGGCGATCTTGCCGTCCTCGATAAGCAGGTCCTGCAGCAGGACCGTTCCCGTGACCGGGTGGACCACCCGGCCGTGTTGAATCAGTATTTTCATGGTTTTCGTTCCTCCGAAATGCGTCAGAAAGTCAAAAAACGGAAATGCTATTGTAATTTTAATACACTGTTCCTGTGAGAAACCCGGAAGCTCGGAAAAATTGCCCAGGAAAGCCCACATTATAACAAGATAAATTATAGCGGAAACAGCAGGATTTAGCAATGGATTTTTCCGCCCTTTGGGAGAGAATAATGGTCAGCGGCACAGCAAGCTCCAGTGCGCCGCAGAAAGGAAGGAGAAACACATGAGCGAACACTGCTGTGGAACGGGAAAATTTTTTGCCGGCATGGTCCTGGGCACGGCGGCGGGGACAGCCCTGGGCATGACCATGGCCCCCTCTCACCGCCAGCTCAAGCGCGCCGCCCGCATGGCCGCCAAGCGGGTAAACCAGGCGGTGGACAACCTGGCCGATGCCATAGACCTGTAACCGTCGGCGCAGGCAAAAAAATAACGGAGAAGGTCCGCTGTGACCTTCTCCGTTATTGCGCGTTTTAATTGCTCCGCTGGGCCAGGAGCATCAGCGCCGCCTCCTGCCGGGTACACCAGCCCTGGGGCCGGGTGCCGTCGGTGAGCCCGGCGGCCTTGGCCTGTTCCAGGCCGGCCTGGGCCCAGTCGCTCACCGGCAGCTTATCCCGTTCTGCCTGGGCGGCGGCCAGCTCCTCCCGGACGATAGCCCGCACCTCCTGTTCCGTCAAATCCCGTTCACCTCCCTGCGCTCTTGCCATTTCCAGAGCTACGTCGGCCCGAAAATCATCCATGTCCACGCCAAACTTGCCCCACCAGTGCAGCACGTCGGCGTGGTTGGACGCAATGCCCCGCTGATAGCCCTCGCTGTGGCACAGCACCACGCCGTCGGCCAGGGGATTCAGGTTAAATCTCCTGCACAGATAAGCCGTCAGTTCTACAGCAGCCTGATACGTCGCTTGAAAATAGCCCTTGTCGGTCAAGCTGTCCTCGCAAATCTCGAAGGAAATATGGGTGTCGTTGCCCGACCGCCCGCAGTGCCAGCCCCGCATAGTCCAGGGCAGGGTCTGATAGACCGCAATAGATCCATCGGCAGCTTTGCCGATCATGGCGTGGACGCAGGCCCCCACGCCGCCCTGGTTCCAGTGCCGGGGGCTGGGTGTGCCCAGCCGCCCGTCGTCCGGGGCGAGATACCGCCGGAGCCACGGGTTATTGGCCCCCGTGCTGTGGACCATGACCCCCCGGGGCCGGATGGTCCGGCCCCGGAGGTAACAGTCGTTGTGCTTCAGCAGGGCCTTGTGCAGCCTCACTGGGCACCCCCGCTGCCCTCGCCGGGAGGCGGGTAATTGATGGTGCAGATGCCGTAGAAAGTGTCGGCGTTCATTTTCATACTTCCTTTCTATAGTCGATAGTGTTCTTTCAGGGATGAGTTAGGCGTGATGAGTTAACTCCTATCTCATCACTCCTAACTCCTAACTCACTTCCCCAGCTGCTTGGCCGCCTGGTTGATGCCCGTGGCCGCCAGGCCGGAGACGATGCCCACCGCCAAGGCGGTGAGCGGGTCGTGGGCGGGGAAGTCGGGCAGCCCCAGATACAGCCCGGCCACCCCCAGCAGCCCGCCGAACAGGCCGCAGGCGATGGGAATATACCGGTCATTCACACAGGACGCCTTGACAATCAGCCCCACCAGATAGCAGATAACAGTGATGGCCGCCACGCTGGCAATGCCGATCTCCATAGAAACACCTCCCTTCTTTGTATCCAAAGTGCGTTAATGCTTCAGCGGCAGGCGGTCCACCTGGGCCATGATCACGTCCAGGTCGCCGTTGCCGTTTAAGCCGGTGTGATAGGCGTCGTGCATCCGGTGCAGCCGCCGCCTGTCGTCAAAGGAAATTTCCCCGTCGGCCAGATAGCACTGGCCCAGGTATTGGATGCGGTCCAGCAGGACCACCCGCAATCCGGCCTGCAGGCCGTTGATCTTTCTCTCCTGCTCCGTCTCCACCCGGGCCGTTCCCTCCCGCCGCCCCTCCCAGCGCTTCAGCCCCCACTGGATCACATGATCCAGCAGCTTGATGGCCGCCGCCCCCACCCCACCGGTGAGGACCATCGTCCACAGTTCCATTCTATGTATCCCTCCGTCCAAACTTTTCCCGGTCCAAACCCCCGTCCTTCTACCCCTGGTCGCCCCGGGGCATGGAGTTGTACGGTTTTGTCCACCAAACTGGAAAAAATGTGCAAAAAAATTGCCGGACGCAACTGCGCCCGGCTTTTGGCTGGATGAGAAAACTTTATTATTTGCCGTCCCCCAGGCGAAACAGCAGGGAGACGCACCACACGGCGGACAGGCCCACCAGGGTATAGACGATCCGGCTGATGAGACTGGCGGAGCCCCCACTGGCGAAGGCCACCAGGTCAAACTGAAACAACCCCACACAGCCCCAGTTGATGCCGCCGATGACCAGCAGCGTCAGGGCGATCTTGTCCATTACCACGCTTGATCCCTCCTTTTCAAGAGCCATTGGGGATAGCTTATCCAAAAGGCGGGAAAATATGCGTATTTTTACTGCAGCGACAATGGCCCAAAGCCGTGGGGCATGAGCTGGCCCAGGGTGGCCGTCTCGAATGCACCGTCCCCCCGGGCGGCCAGCACCCGCAGCCCGGGGGCAAACTCATACAGCATCTGGCGGCAGGCCCCGCAGGGCCAGCAGAAATCGCTGCCCCGTCCGGCGATGGCAATGGCCGTCCAGCCCGTGCGCCGCCCCTCGCTCACCGCCTTTAAAAGGGCGGTACGTTCCGCACAGATGGTGGAACCAAAGGCGGCGTTTTCCACGTTGCAGCCAGTGAACACGGTCCCGTCATCGCACAACAGCGCTGCGCCCACGGGGAAGTGGGAGTAAGGCACATAGGAGAATTCCTGCATTTTGATGGCCCGGTCCACCAGTTCCTGGTCGGTCATAGGGAAACCTCCTTATCAAAACGTGGTATAAAAGGTGTAAGCCATTATACCACGTTTTCCGTGTCAGCGCAATCACGGACGACCACAGGTACGCACCGACGGGAGCAGGAACATCAGCCCGCCGCAGGTCAGAGTGATTACCCCGGCCAGCAGGAACCAGAGGGGAACGCCGGTGGCATCGGCGAACAGGGCGGTGAGTCCCAGCCCCAGGGGGGAGGCCAGGGACATGATGGCCCCGGTGAGGCCCATCACACGGCCCAGGTACTCCGGCTCCACCTTGGTTTGGATCAGGGCCATGAACACCGAGTTGAAAAAGGGAGCGGACAGGCCCATCAGCAGGGACAGGCCAGCAAACGCCCGGAAGCCGGAGGGGGGCAGCAAGCCGGCCAGCACCAGGGTGAGCCCCAGTCCCAGCACTGCCGCCGTCATGGTGATGATTTTGTTCCGGGTACCTCCCCACAGGCCCAGGAGCACCGATCCGGCCAGCATTCCGGCAGAAAACAGGGTTTCCACCAGAGCGGCAGCGGCGGAGTCCCCTCCGAAATACTCCATGCTCATTAGGGGAAACAGGGCGGATACCGGCAGGAAGGCCACGGAGAACAGGGCACAGATGAGGGACAGCTCCCACAGCCAGCGGTGAGAACGCAGCACAGCGAGCCCCTCGCGGGTGTCCTGCCAGAGCCGGAGCGGCCGGCCCTGTGCTTCGGCCCGCAGGGCGGGCAGCCGGGCCAATTGTACTCCGGCGATGGCAAAGGCGGCCCCCAGGGTGTCCACAAGGCTTATGATATGTACAAGGTTATCGGTGCCATCACCGACAACGGCG